>Ga0209061_1003347_pt1 | contig 17605 bp, 17 predicted proteins | sample Coa_R1_10_FD_187157 | JGI IMG/M metagenome (GOLD analysis project Ga0209061, IMG submission 187157) | Surface soil microbial communities from Centralia Pennsylvania, which are recovering from an underground coalmine fire - Coalmine... | ecosystem: Environmental > Terrestrial > Soil >...
CACCCCACGGGCCTGGCCCGTTCGAGCGGATCTACCTCTGCGACGGCCGCTTCCGCTGGGCAGGCACCCCGGCCGGCGGCCAGGACATCGGCCGCCGCGACGACGTACCCCGCGCAGCCGACATGATCGCCGGAGCCCTGGCCGGTGAGCTGAACATCCATGACGTGGCCGCGCGAGCACGCACCCGCAGCTCCCGCCTCTACCCGCCCGGTGGCCCCGCGGCCGAGCCTGGCACACCATGACCGGCCAGCCTGCACGCCACCGCCGCCAGGCGTCCTCCCCGGCCCTCCCCGGGCCGGGCACGGCGCCTGTCTCGAGCGGGCCGCGCGGCCAGACGGTAGCCAGCCCGCTGGCCGCGCGGCCTTCCAGTTCCGTCGTCACAGCGGCTACGGCTATCAAGGAGATGGCAGCGATAGCAAGCCGGGCGATCAACACGCACGTCAACGACGGTGGCCGGTGCGCGGTGTGCTCGGTCCCCTTCCCGTGCCCGATACTCTGGGCGGAATTGCATCGGATGCAACCATTCAGCATGCCGGAGCATTCGGTGAAGCTGCTGGTCGCGGGCATATTGGGGACTGCCGCTGATCGTGGAGGTTTCAGTATCGTCTCAGCGCTTGCGCCCCCTGAAAGCCATCTCAACAATGTTGCCTTTGATGCAACAGAGGGGTGGGGTGGGTGTGACGGGCGAACTGCCGGGGTCGGCACAGCTGGTGCTGGCTGGCAACGTGGTGCATCTGGACGAGGAGCCGGCGGTGTTCACCGCGATGCTGGAGGGCTGGGCGCGGCAGCAGACAGCGCGGTTCTTAAAGCAGTCGGCGACGATCGCGCCGCGGGTGCGGCGGGTGCGGCGGATGGCGGAGTTCTCAGGGCTCTACCCGTGGCAGTGGACACCGGCCGAGGCGGAGGCGTTCATTGGGTCGCTGCGGGTGTGCGTGTCGACGGCGCGTGGCTACGAGTGCGACCTGCGGCTGTTCATGGAGTACGTGACCGATGGCCGGTATGGCTGGCCAGAGACGTGCTGGCAGCGGTTCGCGATGGTGCCCGCGCAGATGTTCAGCGAGCACAATTCGGTGGTGCATGTCAGCGACTACGAAGGCCGGCCGGGGCGGCGCCCGCTGAGCTACGAAGAGGTGCAGGCGCTGTTCGACGCGGCCGATGGGCGGGTGGAGTCGGCCCGGCGGCGGCGGCGCAAGGGCGCGCTGCCCGCGCAGCGGGACGCGGCGCTGCTGAAGATGATCTATGCCTTTGGGCTGCGCCGGTCCGAGGCGTGGGGACTGGACCTGCCCGACCTGCGGCACAACCCGAAGGTGGCACGGTTTGGCCGGTTCGGCGGGCTGCTGGTGCGGTTCGGGAAGTCCTCGCGGGGCAGCCCGCCCAAGCGGCGCACGGTGCTGCTGGTGCCGGAGATGGACTGGGTGGCCGAGGTGCTGCAGCAGTGGGTGGCCGAGGTCCGGCCGCTGTATTCGCCGGGGGCCCATCCGGCGCTGTGGGTGACCGAGCGGGCGGGCCGGATGTCGCGGCGGTCGGTCAACGAGGCGTTCACCACCGCCCGGGACCTGGCGGGGCTGGACCGGGTGCTGGATCTGCACTGCCTGCGGCATTCGTATGTGACGCACCTGATCGAGTTCGACTACCCCGAGCGGTTCGTGCAGGAGCAGGTGGGGCACGCCTACGCCTCGACCACGGCGATCTATGCGGGTGTGTCCAATGACTACCGCAACCGGCTGCTGGCACAATCGCTGGCCAGGCGGCACGGCGAACTGCTGGGCGAGGCGACGTGATCCAGAAGATGGGCTACCGCTGGCACCTGCGGCGGCTGATGGCCGAGCGCGGGATGTTCCAGACCACCGAACTGGTGCCGCTGCTGGCCGAGCGGGGCGTTCACCTGTCCCGCGAGCAGGTGTTCCGGCTGGTCACCCAGGACCCGCAGCGGCTGTCGATGGACACTCTGGCCGCGTTGTGCGACATCCTGGACTGCGGTCCCGGCGACCTGATCGAGCCGGTGGCCGTCAATGCCACCGTCGCCAAGACGGCCGCGGGCGGCAGCGCCGGCCTTCCGCCGGTCCGCCGCAGCACCATCCGCCGTCCTGGCGGGGCGTGACCGGCCGCGAACCCGATCAGCTGGTCTGGGCCCGGCTGGTGGCCCGCCTGCGCCAGGCGATACCTGGCCTGGGGGAGCAGGCCGCCCGCGATGCCCTGGCCGCCGCACGGGTCGGGGTGCGGGCGCTGCGCAGCCTGGACGCCTACCTGGCCGCGCAGCCAGACGCGCTGACCAGTGGTGATCCGCGCTGCCCGCTGCCGCTGATGCGGCTGGCCTGGGTGCTGGCCGACGCCGGGCATGACCGGGTGAGGCCGCCGCGGTGCGCGCACTGCGGGCAGCCAGCCCGGCGGATGCGCAAGCTCACCCCCGACGGCCGGGTTTGCGACCGGTGCGCCGGGCAGGCCCGCGCCCGCCGCTGCGGGTCCTGCGGCACGCAAGCCCAGATCATCCGCCGCGCCGATGCCACCACCCCGGACCTGTGCCAGGCCTGCTACCAGCGCAGCCTGCCCCACGAGGACTGCGAGTTCTGCGGCCAGCAGCGGGTCTGCCACCAGGCACCCGATGGCCGGCGCCGCTGCGCCTCGTGCCGGCCGATGCCCCGGCACGACTGCGCGCACTGTGGCCAGCACCGCCCCGTACAGGCGCACTGGCCGCTTGGCCCGGTCTGCTCCAGCTGCTATGAAGCCCTCCGCCAGCACCCAGCCACCTGCGACCGGTGCGGACTGGTGGCCGTGCTGACCGGCCGCGGTCCCGGCGGTGCCAGGCTGTGCGGGACGTGCTGCGGCGATGACCGCGACTACCTGTGCCAAAGCTGCGGCCAGCCCGGGGAACTGCACGACAGCGGGACGTGTCACCGCTGCGTGCTGCGGCAGCGGCTGGACAGCCTGCTCACCACCCCCGCCATCCCGCAGCTGCGCCCGCTGGCCGAGGCACTCGCCACCGCCGGCAACCCAAAGACCATGCTGAACTGGCTGCGCAGGCCCACCGGCCAGCTATTCACCCGGCTAGCCCGCGACGGCGCCCCCATCACCCACGACCTGCTCGACACCCTGCCCCCCGGCAAACCCGAGGCCTACCTGCGCGCCAGCCTGGTGGCCACCGGCGTGCTGCCCCCACGCGACGAAGAACTCGAACGGCTTGGCCCCTGGCTCGATCACCTGCTGCGCGACCGGCCAGCCGGCCACGCCCGGCTGGTCCGCCCGTTCGCCACCTGGCAAATCCTGCGCCGGGCCCGCCGCAACGCCCGCACCCGCGCCTTCACCAGCGGCTCTGCTGGATTTGCCCGCGCCCGCATCCTGATCGCCCTGGAATTTCTCACCTGGCTCGAGGAACGACACCGCCCCCTTAGCCAGCTCACCCAGGCCGACGTCGACACCTGGCTGACCACCGGCTCCACCAACCGCTACAACATCCGCTACTTCCTGGACTGGGCAGGCCAGCGGAACCTGGCCCCCGCCACCGCCGTCCCCCGGCGGCCCGAAGACCAGCCCACCAGCTTCCTGGACCCCAGCCAGCAATGGCAGCACCTGCACCACTGCCTCACCGAGGACACCCTCCCGCCCGGCCTGCGCGTCGCCGGCGCCCTGATCCTGCTGTTCGGTACCAAGATCTCCCGCATCGTCGCCCTGCGCACCAGCGACATCACCACCACCAGCGACGGCACCTACCTCACCCTCGGCGACAACCCCGTCCTGCTCCCACCGGCCCTCAGCCAGCTCGTGCACCAGCTTGCCGCCAGCCCACACAACCTCTCCGCCCTCACCCGCGGCCCGGCCAGCACGACCTACCTGTTCCCCGGCAAGACCGCAGGCCACCACCTCACCACCAAACACCTCGGCAACGAACTCACCCGCCACGGCCTCGACACCCGCGCCGCCCGCAACACCGCCCTGATCACCCTGGCCGCCGACCTGCCCGCCGCCGTGCTCGCCGAACTCCTCGGCCTCAACGTCCACACTGCCGAACGCTGGATCGGCTACGCAAAACGCGACTGGACCAGCTACCTCGCCGCCCGGGACACCACCAGCCCAGAGGAATACCGCACCCCATGAATAACGACACTGCGCCAACAGCGTGCCTGGCCGAGGCGAACCTGGCCACGCTATCTGAACCACTCCCGCTCCTGCCCCTTCCGTCCCGCGCGGCCCAGCCCAGCAGTGGCGCTCACCCACAGCATCCCGTCTGGGCCTGCGATGACCTCGCCATGCTTAACCGGGTCCTGGCCGGGCTGAACCGCCTTGACTGAACCGCAGAGCAGCTCGCCTGTCCGGCCCCGTGACCGGGGGCGACAGCGCCTGCCGGCCCGATGCCCTCTCGGTGAGCTACTCCGGCCTGCCGCACGGTTCCATGGCTCTCGCCCATGCCCGTGCGGCTTCCCGGCCCGGCAGGTACGGCCCCCGCGTCCTGCCGGGCCAGTGTCGGCGGCGGGGGCTGCAGACAGTCCCTGGCCGTCGGCGCCCTCACCTCCCGCGGACCTGGCAGCACCACGCGGCCAGCCAGGACACGACCGTCTGCATCTTCGATCTCAACGTGGAGGCTCCCCAGTGATACCCTCCGGCGCTGTCCAGAGCGCAGCGGCGATGACCAGGCAGGCATCCGCGCCCCCGGCAGGCCCGGGGCCCAGCGAGTTCTTGCCCCGGTCAGCGAACAACGCCGACCGGCACACACTGAGCACCAGCGAGGCCACCACGGTGCTCGACCTGACCCGCCGTGACCTGGCCGGCCTGATCGAATCCGGGTGGCTGCGGCCCGCCGGCCCCCCGACAGCCCGCCGCTGGCCCCTCGACCAGATCCAGGCCCTGCTGAACACCAGCACCGCCGGCACCTGCGGTGACCCCCGGCCTGGATACCTGCGGGCACTGGGCGACTTGCTCACCGGCCACGGGCTGTGCTGCCAGTTGCGCCAGCATGATGGCCACCCGCACCTGCTGGCTCGCTCATCTGCTGGCGCGCAGACCGCGGTGTGGCTTGTACGGGCTTCCACCGGATGGCGGTTCTTGTGGCGGCGGTACCGATCGTGCCCCGTGGTCGACCTGCCCGGCGCAGCCGCAGCCATCCTGGGCGACGTCGGCCCGGTCACCGGCCACACCACCCCCGCGCCGACCGGGGCCCGCCACAGCGCCGACCACAGCTCGGTGGCCCGCAAACGTGCCCTGCGCCGTCTGGCCCGCGAGCAGCCCGACGCCTACACCACCCTCTACCAGCGCATCCGCCCCCGCATGCCATCCCACACACACGCACGCAACCAAGCCTGGACCCAACTGCGGTACCAGTACCCCGACCGCTACCGGGAGCTCTACGAAGAAGAACGCCCGCTGGCCGCTAAGCCGCCTCGCCGGACCTGCACCAGGACAGCGGTGGCGGCCGGGGTGCCACGGTCAGGCCAGCCCAGCGAGCTGGAGGCAGGCCGGTGACCGTGTCCATCGTGCACTGGGCGGCGGCTGTGCTGGCGGTTGGCGTGTGCGCGGCCATGGCCGCACGGCTGATCCGGAACGAGCCCGAGCACGAGCGGCTGTATGGCCGGGCACCGGGATGGCCGCGATTCCACCGCCCCATCCGCCACCGGGTCCCAGGGCTTCCGGCCGACGGGATGCTCACCGGCCAAGAGGAAGCAGCGATCCAGGACATAGAACGCCAGCTCCGGGAGGACCGCAGGCCATGACCGAGATCAACGTCGCCTACCGGGACCCCTGCGCGGGTTACAGGTCATGACGGAACTGGAGATCGCCTACTTCAACTACGAGCACTTTCTTTCTGCTTACCTGCGGTGTCTCTTTCCCGGGGGGACGGACAGACAGGCGTCCCGTCTGGTGGCCGATTCACTGCGTGTTGCCACTACGTTCACTGTTCATGTTGATGATCTTGTTCTCGTCCCGAGGCTGGGAGTCGTGGGATGTGGGGCACCGGCCGGTTATCCCGGAGGGAATGCCGGTACTGGTCGATGAGGATCTGCGGTTCGATGACGGCGGGGTGCCGCGGCCGGTGGCGGTGGTGAACCAGTGGCTGCGGGAGCTGCCGGCCAGCGGCTGCGTGTCACCGCGGTCGTGGGTGACGTATGGGCGGGTGTTGCGGGACTGGCTGGAGTTCACTGCCAGCCGTGGCGTTGGAATCTTCGATACCCGTGAGCGTCTGCGGGAGGCGCTGGGCGCCTATGCCGCCTACCGGTCGTGCGGCCCGGTGGAGGGCAGGTTCGGGCCGGCTACGTGGGCGCAGCATGTGAGCGTCCTGTCGGGCTTTTACCGGTGGGCGGTCGGCGGGGGCTGCGCGGTGGCTGAACCGTTCACCTACCGGCAGGCCAGAGGTGTCTACGGTGGTGAGCGGCTGGTGAACCTGGCGGTGCGGCGCCGCCCGAAGCCGCATGTGACGATCAAGTACCTGGAGCCGGACTTCGCGGAGATGTTCGTGCGGGCGCTGGCTGGGTTGCGGCCGGACGGGTCGCAGGAGGATCGGTGCCGGGGCCGGGAGGTGGCCCGTAACGCGGCGGTCGGGCAGCTGGCGCTGGCGACCGGGCTGCGGTTGCAGGAGTTCACGTGGCTGCTGGCTGCCGAGGTCCCGCCGCTTCCTGCGGTGCCGTGCTCTGCCCCGGTTCGGTTCCCGGTCCCGGAGGGGATTGCCAAGGGCCGCAAGTTCCGCACGACGTGGGTCAGCTATGAGGCGCTGGCCGAGGTGCACCGTTACCTGGACCTGGCCAGGCCGCTGGCGGTGGCAGGGTCACGGTGGCGTCCGGCGTGCGGGGAACCGCTGCTGGTGACCGGGGCCGACCCGGCGGGTGGGAAGGTCAACGGCACCCGGGTCCGGTGGGCGCAGCTGCGTCCGGCCGAGCGGGCACGGCTGGTGGCCCCGGACGGCGGCTCGATGGTGGTGGCGGTCCGCGGTGATGGTGGCCCGTTCACCGCGTGGTCGAGCGTGTTCGCCCGCACCTCGGGCCGGATCCGGGACTGGTATGAGCCGCGGTTCCCGCAGGTGAACCCGCACCGGCTGCGGCACACCTTCGCGGTCCGGACGCTGGAACGGCTGGTGAGCGGGCATTACGTCCGGGCTGCGCAGCTGGCCGCCGGTGCCGGGCACGACGGGGCACTGGCGCTTTACCTGTCCACGGCTGACCCGATGATGGTGCTGCGCGATCTTCTTGGCCATTCCTCGGTGCTGACCACGGAAAAGTACCTGCACCGGCTGGACATGACCCGGATCTACCAGGAGGCCAGGCAGCGGGCCGGCGGCGTCGCCGGGCGGCATGTCCACCCTGCTGATGCGGGGGTGAGCGGCTGATGCCGGCGGTGGTGCTGGATGATCCGCCGGGGATCAGGTGCGCCTTCAGCACGGGCGTGGTGGTGACCTGGCATGCCGGGGCGGCCGTCGATCCGGTGCTGGCCGGGGATCTGCTGGGCGGGCTGGCGGGGCTGGTGCATCCGCACGGCCCGGTGAACGCGGCCAAGACCGTCCGCGAGTACGGGTCGGTGATCAGGGCGTTCACCCGGACGCTGACCGGGCTCGGGCACGCGGGGCCGCTGGCCGGGCTGAGCCGTGCCCGGCTGATCGAGGCGCTGCTGGGGATGGGACATCGCCGGGAGATGATGATCCGCCGGGTGCTGGCCGCGTGTGAGCTGACCGCGTCTGCGCAGACCCGGGAGGCGGCCGCGGGGCGGCCGTTCAGCCGGTTCCGGCCCTACGTGCCGGCTGCGCCCTATACCGAAGGTGAATGGGATCGGCTGCAGCAGGCGTGCCGGCAGGCGGCCGGTGATGCGATGAGCGCGCACCGGCAGGCCGTTGCCGCTGCCCGCACCGGCCAGGACCCGGTGAAGCACGGCTGGAACGAGCCGAACATGCTGCACTGGCTTGCCCGCCGCGGCCCGGTCAGCGGCGCGGAGGTGACCGCGATCACCGGGGCCGGCGCGACGCGCCGGGCCCGGATGGGGGGATATCACGCCGTCTTGTTCCCGGCGACGCACACGGTGATCGCCTACCGGCTGCTGTTCGGCTGTTATACGGGGATCGTCCCTGACGGCATCGACGGGCTCGGGCTCGGCGACCTGGACTGGGCCGGGGACGCCGCGATCCTCCTGGACTACGTCAAAGGCCGGGCCTCGGAGCAGACCCTGACGCTGCCAGCGCGCGCGGTCCGGCTGCTGGAGCAGTGGCTGGAGCATTCAGCGCTGATGCGCGCGTTCGCGCCTGCTGATCTGAAGGGCCGGATGTGGCTGCGGTGGGAACCCGGGCTGGGCTGGCAGGCCGGCAAGCCGGCCGGGCGCACCCTGCGGAACTGGGTTACCCGCTACGGGCTGGCTGATGACGGCGGCCAGCCGCTGCATATCCACCTGCACCGGGTCCGCACGACGTTCGAGTCCAGCCGGGACCGGTCAGCGTGGTCAGGCAGCCGCCGGGCAACGATCGACCCCAACCACAGCCCGAAGGTCGAAGGTGATCACTACCTGACCGCCGCCACTCCTGCGCAGCGGGACGCGATCGAGGCGATTATCGAGGACGCCCAGGCCGACCTGCTGCGCAAAGCCCGCCCGCCTGTCGTGCTGACCGCGCAGCAGGCCGCGGACACGGCCGCCGCACTGCCGCCGGCGGTGGCCAGGATGGGGCTGGACAGCACCGTGATCGGTGAGCTGGCCAGCGGAGCTGGGGACGTGTTCGCGGCAGCGTGCACGGATCCGCTGTCGGGGCTGCACGGCCCGCCAGGCAAGCCGTGCCCGGCCCGGCCGTGGGTTTGCCTGCTCTGCCCGCTGGCGGTCTTCACCCCGCGGCACGCAGTGAACGTGATGCGGCTGAAGGCGTTCTTCGCCCGGCAGTGGCAGCAGATGCCAGCTGCCCGGTTCATGGCAGTCTTCGGCCCGTATGCTCAGCGCGCTGACGAGATCATCGATGCCCTGAGCCGCCGCGATCCCGGGCTGGCCGCCCGGGCTGCTGCCGGGGCCGGCGACACCGACACCGGGCTGGCACTGCGGCCTGAGGAGCGCACCTCATGACCGCCATCCACGCCGCTGCCCGGGCAGGCGCGCCGGGCCAGTCACCCTTCACGGGCCTGGACATCTGCGCCGCCGCGGGCCTGGTCCTTGCCGATGGCGCGAGCGGGCCGGTGTTCAGCCAGGACGTGTGGGACTTCAGCGGTGTCACCGGGATGCCGGCCTACCTGCAGCCGAGCTTGCGGCGGCTGGATTTCACCACGATCGCTAATCCCGCCTGGCGGCTGGTGGCCAAAGAGCATATGGCCGCGCTGCTGGCCCCAGGCCAGGAACATGTCCGTTACCTGCCCGGAGCCCGCCGCCACCCGCTGGCCATCCCCACGTGCGCTCAGCTGCTGTTCCAGCTCACCGGGTGGCTGAACTGGCTGACCGGCCGCGGCATCACCAGCCTCGGCGATGTCACCCCGGAGCACTGCCAGGAATTCGCCGCCGGACGGTCCTGCCTGCTCGATGCCGACGGCAATATCATCGGCGACCGGCCCCGCGCCCGCCACCAGGTCCTGACCGCCCTCGACGAACTGGCCCGCTACCGGGATCTCTACACCACTGACCGGTATCCCGCCGGGCTGCGGCCCGCCGCCACGGTGACCACGGCGCAGCTCGGGCTGACCGAGAACAAGACACCCATCGTGCCCGGCGAGATTCTGCAGCCCATGCTCGCCGCCGCGCTCTACGTGACCGGCGTGCTCGGCCCGCACATCATCACGCTGCTGCACGAACGCGGCGCCGTCAGGACCAGCCGCCAGCACAGCCGCAACAATCCCCGCAGCCCGCACGCCCTCGATGACGTCCTGCGTGTCATCGGCGAGCATGTCAGGCAGGGCAGGCCGCTGGACACCATTCCCGGTGACCGGATCGCCGCCAGGATCAGCCAGGGCCGGATGGCCCCCGATGACCCGCTGCTGGCGGTGTCGCTGGAGGCACTGGCCCGGGAAGCCGGCTACCGGCAATCGGCTATGAGCCAGTGGCTGCCGCACCTGCGGCCCGCCCTCGAAGACGCCGTCGCGCGTGCCGGGACAGCGGGGCCATGGGGGCGTGCCGCAGCCGCGGTGGACCGCGCTGACGGGAACCAGCGCGTTGCCTGGACCGAGCCGCTCACCGACAAGCAAGCCCGGGACCTGGCTGAGTACCTGCGCACCGCAGTCATCATCGTGGTCGCCGCGATCTCCGGGATGCGCAAAAGCGAGCTGAGCGAGCTGAGGGCCGGATGCTGCCTGCCGCCACGCCAGGTCGCCGGCGGCCTGCAGCGCTACAAGATCGCCGGGAAACTCATCAAAGGCCAGCCGCACGGCGGGACCGACGACGAATGGGTCGTCACCCAGGAGGTCTACGACGCGATCGCCATCGCCACCCGGCTGCAAGACAACACCACCGGCACGGATCTGCTGTTCGGCCGGTTCACCTTCTCGGTGAGCTACCAGACCTTCCGGGGCTGGATCAACAGCCCCGCCGGGCAGCGTCTCGGGCTGGCACCGATCCCGCCCGGCCAGGTCAACCTGCGGATGCTGCGCCGCACCCTGGCCGTCGAGCTGGCCTACCGGCCCGGCGGGCTGCTCGCCGCGAAAATCCACCTCAAGCACGTCTCGGTGGCCACCACCGAAGGGTACGCTGCCCGCCCCGGCGGCTCCCAGGCCCGGTTCCTCGCCGAGATCAGCAAGGAAGAACAACACCGCAACCTCGCCATCATCCAGGCCGAATACGGCAACTACACCAACGGCATCATGCCGTCCGGCCCCGGCGCCCGCGGCCTGACAGCCTTCTTCGCCGGCCTGGCGGGAACCACCGGGCCAGCCTGCCAGCCGCCGGCGGTGCTCCCCGGCGAGCAGCACGTGCGGGCCATGCTCGCCAAGCGCGCGGAAACCCTGCATCTCGGCCCGGCGAACTACTGCTGGTTCACCGACCCCGCCAAAGCGCTCTGCCTGCGGCAGGCCGGAACTCCCGGCGCGGACCAGCCGCTGCTGGCGATGTGTGACTCAGCCCGCTGCCCACAGGCCACCCACCATCCCTGCCACCGGGAAATCTGGGCCGAGGCCATCACCCGGCACGAAGAATTCATCTCCGCGCTGCCCCGCAGCCAGAAAACCGAGAAAACCCGGCTGGAAGCCGAACTCACCCGCGCCCGCCGCGTCCTGGCCGGCATTGACACCGCGCAACGACAGGCAGGAGGACAACCATGGGACGGCTGACCAGCGACGCCCGGCAGCAGGCCGAGCAGAACATCCGCACCGCCATGGACCAGCTGCTGCGCGGCGACATCCCGCCCGGCGGCCGGTGCGACCTCAAAACCCTCGCCGCCCAGGCCGGGGTCAACCGCACCGGCTTCTACCCCAAAGACGGCAACCCCGGCCCCTGGCAGCACCTCGCCGACCAATTCCACTCCCGGCTCTCCGTGCTCCGCGGCACCGGCGACCTCCCCGACCCCCGCGACGCGCAGATCGCCCGCCTCAAAGCAGACAACACCGCGCTCCGCCAGCGCCTCACCGAACAAGACGCCATCATCACCGGGCACACCACCTTCCGGCAGCAGGCAACCTCCCGGCTCGCAGCCCAGCACGAAGAACTACAGCGGCTTCGCGGCCACCTCGACCGCACCAGCCCGGAGCTACGCACCCCCGCACTGACCGTCCTGCACACCCACCCGAAGGACACCCAGCTATGACCTGCATCACATCGGCCCCCCACATCCCAGCAGGAAACGAGACCCGCCCCGCCAGCAGCGTCATACCCCCACCTCGTCACCATCCGCCCGGGCCCGCCGGAACATACCGGCCACATCACCAGCACGAACGACCACGCCCGTCATCGAACGAGACACGACCACCCCAGACAGCACCCCGCACCAGCCAGCAGCCCACCCCCGCGAACGCGACACGCACACGAGCGGACACGCGAACTGCCGAAACAAAGCACGGCGGCCAGAGCCAGGCCCAAGATCGCTTCTACAGCGCCGGCACCCTCCCCGGTTTCACCGGCCTAGTGCGGGCTGCGGGCGACGAGGGCCGGTGGCCGCACATTCTGGTGATGGGCGAGGGAGACGGTACGGCGACGCCGGCGGGGAGGGCATGTGGGAGGCCGCCGCCGCGATGCGCGCGGCCGGCGGCCGGGCGTATGTGCCGCTGCTAGGCAGCCTGCCCCGCGACTGGGGGCCCTACGCGCCAGTCATCTTCGTCGACACCCAGACGATCGTGATCGCCGCTGGCATGACCCCCGTCAGCCCGACTTCGCCGCCCGGTTCCGCAACCTGCTGATCGCCAGCCTGCCCGGCCGCGACGAGCACTTCCGCGTCCTGGCCACGCTCGGCGACCTGCACGACGGGGATGCCCGGCTGGCTGACGCCGAAGCCTGCCGCCGCTTCACCAACCCCGATCTGCCCACCGTGATCGCGGGCGACTGGAACTCGGTCCGCTCCGGGCCGCTGTGGGCCGACCCCGGCCTGGCCAGCCCACAGCAATGCGCCCAGACCTGCCGGTGACACTGCTGATTCTGGCCGCCTCCGGGGCCTGTGCCTGCTACCAGGTCACCGCCAACGCCACCTTCGTCGCGGCCACTCCAGCCCACCGGCGCAGCCAGGCAACAGGACTGGCCATCGCCGGGCTGAGCCTCGGCCAGGGCACGGCGATGATCGTAGCTGGCGCCGCCGCGCGGCACTTCAGCCCGGCCGCAGTGATCGCCACGGCCGGGTTGCTGGGTGCCGCCGCCCTCGTGCTGAACATCCAGCGTCTGCCCTCGCCGACGCCGCCACCCCGGCCGGACGGCTGATGGGATCACTGCCGCCGGGGCGATAACGGCCCGGTCAGGCAATTTTCCCTGGCCACTTCTGGGGTGTCACCTGTTGCTGACGCCCCGGTGACACCACCAGCATCACCTGCATGACAGGTCGGCCGCGCAAACTCCGCATCCCCCTGCCCGCAGCAGGAGATGACCACGCGGCCCCGGCACCCCGATCTCAGGCGGGGGCCGGCCTGTTGCGGCGGCGGGGAGCTCATTCGGCCATTTCGGACCCCGCCGCCGCCCAACCGTGAAGATCCGCCATGGCTGGGCGGCTGTGAGGCCGCCACGGCCCAGACCGCCGGGACCGGGCACGGGTTACGCACCCAGGCCGCCCCGTGCCTGGCCCCGGCACCAGACCGGCTAGCTAGTGACGAGGGAGTCGACATGAGGCACGAAGTAGTGCAAGACAGCAGCCAGGACCCCACCGCTCCGGGGGTCACGTGGGCCTGCCCTCTGTCAGGCGAGGTCTGGGAGTGACTGACCGCAGTGCGGGCCTATGCGCTGAGTCCAGGTCAGTGCACGGGCCGCTGTCTGCCGCCGCCGCGCCGGGGCCGGTGGCGGCAGTACTGCGTCCCTACAGCACCGCGGAGCATGAGCTGGGCCGCGCGCTGAGGAAGCGCGGCCGGGCCGGGCTGGCCGTGGTGCCTGCGAACCGGGCCGCGTGGGGGATGACCGGCCCGCCACCTGATCCTGCTGATTGGTGGCGGGTCGTGACGGAGCCCGACCAGCCGGGGGACCTGGCCGCGCTGCTGGCTGGGTTCGGTGCCGTAGATGTGCTGCCGGGGGACGAGACCGCGGTGCCCCTCGCCTGGGAGGTGGCCAGCAAGCTCGGGCTGCCCGGTAACGACCCGGCCCGCTCGGGATCGTGTACCGACAAGCTCGCCATGCAGCAGGCGCTGGAAACCGCCGAGCCCCGGGTGCCGCATCCCGTGACGATCGGGGCCGCCGGGCCCCGGACGGTGCTGACGGCGGCCCAGACGGTCGCCCAGGCCACCCGCTGGCCGATCGTGATCAAGCCTCGCTGGTCGGCCAGCAGTGTCGGGGTGAGCGTGTGCTACACCCTGGATGAGGTGGCGGCGGCCTGGGACGCCATTTCCGGGCAGCCCGGCGCTCTCGGTGAGATCACCCGGGCTGTCGCGGTGCAGGAGTACCTGTCCGGGACCAAGTGGACGGTTGACACGGTGACCGTGCCCGGCCCGGATGGTCGGCCGGTGCACCGGCCCACGAGCTTCTGGCGTGAGTGGGTCAGCGTGACCAGCGGCATTATCTGGGGTGAATCCTGGCTTGTCCCGCCCGCGGTCACCGATCCGCGGCATCCGGCCCTGCGGGTGGCCGCCTATGCCCGCCAGGTCCTGGACGCTGTCGGGGTGCGGGCCGGCCCGGCGTGCACGGAGATCGTGCTGACCGCCCGTGGGCCGCGGCTGGTGGAGGTGATGGCGCGGCTGGCCGGCTGCTACCCGGTGGGGCTGGTGGAGCTGGTCACCGGCCAGAACCAGGTCACCGCCACGGTGGACGCGCTGACCGACCCGGCTGCGCTGGCCCGCCGGGCTCCGGCAGCAGGCGATGGCCGGGCCGTGGCGCAGGTCTGGCTGGCCGCCCCGTACGACGGGTGGCTCGATGGCGGGGTGCTGCAGCAGATCACCGGCCTGCCGACCGTGCAGACCCACTCGGCCGGCCTGAAGGACGGCGCCGAGGTGCACGAGACCACCGACACCCCGAGCAGTCCTGGCCACCTGGACCTGCTCGGCAAGCCCGCCGACGTCGAGCAGGACATCACGGCCATCCGCACCCTCGAACACACCTTGTACCGGAGGCGTCCGTGAGCAAACCGCCGTATCGGATCGAGTGTCACCTGACGCCGCAGTCGCGGGCCGCCGCGCTGCGCCGCGATGTGCTGGCCGGGCTGACCGCCGCACCGAAGTCGCTGCCGCCCTGGCTGCTGTATGACGCGGCCGGGTCGGCGCTGTTCGACAAGATCACCGAACTGCCCGAGTACTATCCGACCCGCGCTGAGCGGGCCATCCTGGCCTCGCATGCCGGCGAGATCGCCGCCGCCAGCCGGGCGCGCGTGCTCGTTGAGCTCGGCTCGGGAGCCTGCGACAAGACCCGGCTGCTGCTGGATGCGCTGCACGCGGCCGGCACGCTGCGCCGCTACGTCCCGGTCGACGTGAGCGAATCCGCGCTGGACGGCGCCTGCCAGCGGCTGGCGGCTGGCTACCCGGGCCTGGCCATCGGGCCCGTGCAGGCGGACTTCGGCCAGTACCTCGGGCTGCCACCGAGCACCGCGGGGCGGCAGCTCGTCGCGTTTCTCGGCAGCACGATCGGCAACATGCTGCCCGCCGAGCGCGGCAGGTTCCTGGGCTGGCTGCGGGCCAGCATGACCGGCGGCGACACGCTGCTGCTCGGCGCCGACCTGGTCAAGGACCCGGCGATGCTGGTGGCCGCCTACGACGACGGCGCCCGGGTCACCGAAGCATTCAACCTGAACGTGCTGGCCGTGCTGAACCGCGACCTGGGCGCCGGGTTCGACCTGGACGCCTTCGACCACACCGTCACCTGGGACGCGGAGCGGGAGTGGATCGAGATGCGGTTGCGCGCGGCCTGGGCGCAGGCCGTTGCCATCCCCGCGCTCGGCGTGACGGTGGAGTTCGGGGCCGGTGAGGAACTGCGCACCGAGGTGTCGGCCAAGTTCCGCCGCGAGGGCCTGGCGGCCGAGCTGGCCGCCGCCGGGTTCGCGCTGCGGTCGTGGTGGACCGACCCCGGCGGCCTGTACTCCCTGTCCCTGTCGGCGCCCGCGTGACATCCCCAGGTGGCGCCCTGACCAGCATCCCAGGAGGCGCGATACGGCACATACCCCGGTCAGTCACAGCACCCAGCAAACACACCCGTACACGGCAAGGAGAAACACGATGCTGATACGCAAACTCCCCCTGGCGCTGGCCGCCGCGGCGGCCACCACGGCTTTCGCCATGCCCGCGCTCGCCTCGGCCAGCACCAGCACGGGCGGCCAGCCCGGCGTCCACTACCACGCCGGGCCCAGCCAGCCCGGCGGCCAGCCCGGCCTGCACTACCACGCCGGGCCCAACCAGCCCGGCCTCCACTACCACGCGGGGCCAGACCAGTCCGGGCCCGGCATCCACTACCACACCTGAACAACCCTGGCAGGTGCCCTGCGCGCCACGGCATCTGAGCAGGCAGACGAAGAGAGGAGATCCATGAAACAGCCCTCGGATAGCCATCCGGCAACTCCGCAGCCAGGCCCTTACTGGGTGAAGAGTTCCCGCAGCCACGCCAACGGGAACTGTGTCGAGGTCGCGGGCCTGCCAGACGGCATCGGGGTCCGCGACAGCAAACACACCACCGGCCCCATCCTGCGGTTCACCCAGGACGAATGGCGCACGTTCGTGGGCCGCGTGCGGGCGGGGTCAACGCCGACGGGTTAACGGAGAGCCCGTAAACGTCAAAGGAGGCATTTGAGCATGTTCAGACGGACAGTTGCTTTCCCGATCGCCGCGGCGGTCGCCGCGGGGGTGTTCGCCGCACCCGCGGCGGCCAGTACCACCACGGCCGCGGCCCGGCCCGCCTGTTTCGCCCGGGGCGCGCGGTGCCTGGTCCGCACCGCACGCCCCGGCTCACCTGGCCTGACAGATACGGCGGCCCGGCCAGGCAATGAGTGGAACGACGGCGCACCCCCGGGCGACATCCATATCTGGAGCGAATGAGGCCAGCGGATAACTAACCGCCGCTTCACCTCCCGGGCCGCCGCGGCTACGGCGGCCCGGGAGCACGCGCCATCCCAACAGCTCAGGTCACCAAAACCATGAACAAACCAGGAAGGCACTATGCCTGATGCTAGCGATCCTCCTGCCCGGGCTCCAGCCCCAGCAGCCGCGCTCATCTGGGGCTGCTGGCCGCGGGCAGCCGTTGCAGCAGTCCTTGCAGTAGCCGTTGCCGCCGCGGCCGCCGTGGGCTGCGGCGGCAGGGGCGGCCTGCCCGCGCCGTCCGGTCACGCCGTGGCGTCATCCTGCGCCGAACTGTGCGGCACCCACCAAGACGGCCTGGACGGCGTGCTGCTGCCGGCCCGCGCCTGACCCTGCCCATGACCTGTCACGGCAGCACTGGTCACCTGATGGCCTTGACCGCGGTCCAGACCGCCGGGCAGGCAGGCACCTGGGCCGGGTACGTGGCCGCGCTGCCCGCCGCCCTGGCCCAGCCGCACCCGGCGGTCGCACTCAGCGTGATCGCCGGGTTCTGGGGTGTCCCCTCGATCGCGGCCCAGCTGGCTGGCCGGTTCGCGGACCGGCACGGTCCGCACCGCACCGGCACCGTGGCCTGGGCCCTGGCCGCCGCAGCGGCCATCGTGCCGGTCGTGACCCGCCCCGGGCTGCCGGTGCTGCTGGCCGTGCTGGCCGTGCTCGCGCTGGGCGGCACCTGGGGGGTCGCGGCCGGGGAGGCCGCGCCCACCTGGCTGCCTGGGCTGGCCGGCCCGAATGATGGCGGGCCCTGGCTGACCGCCGCCACCAACCTGGCCCTGACCATCGGCCCGCTCCTCACCAGCAGCGTGCTCGCCTGCACGGGGGACCGGGCCGCCTGGGCCCTGGTCGCCGGCCTGTCGGTGGCCGCCGCCGGCACGCTGCTGATCCCCGCTCAGCCACCCGAACCCGCCGCGCCCGCCAGCCAGCAGCACACCCGGATGCCACCCGGGGTCCGGCGGGTGCTGGCCCTCACCGCCGGGGTGTACCTGGCCCTGGGGGTCATCACCATCTGCGAGCCGCTGTACGTCCGCCGGGTGCTGCACAGCCCGCTGACCGTCTACGGAAGGCTG
>Ga0209061_1003348_pt1 | contig 17597 bp, 16 predicted proteins | sample Coa_R1_10_FD_187157 | JGI IMG/M metagenome (GOLD analysis project Ga0209061, IMG submission 187157) | Surface soil microbial communities from Centralia Pennsylvania, which are recovering from an underground coalmine fire - Coalmine... | ecosystem: Environmental > Terrestrial > Soil >...
CTGTTGGTCTTCCAGATCGGCTTCTCGCAATCGGAAGCGAACACCATCTATGGCTCGTTTCTGCTCTTCTTGGTCCCAACGGATCACGGCCTCTGGAGCGGGACGCTCAGCCTGCAGAGAAGCGGGACCGTGGATCGCATACGGCGCGATGGCAATACGATCACGTTCGAAGGCGTAACGTACCTCTCCAACGATGGACTTTGCTGTCCGAGCGGCTATCAGCGCGTCACGCTGACATGGACGGGCGACGCCCTTGTGGCGACCGGGCGCTGCGTGGCGCCAGCGGATCGCTTCGCGGCGCTGTGCTGAAACAGCGAACGGCCCGCCCATCTCTACGCAAAGATGGACGACCAGAAACGATCGCGTCTGTTCTCCACCCGGGTAGCGCTCGCGAGATAATGCGTGCGAGGAGACGGCTCCTCCGCAAGGCTTGCACGGGGCGCGAGACGGGTGCTCACGCGAGAGACGCTAGCGATGCTGCAAACGCCGGCAGGCGAACGCGCGCTCGCCGCTGCCGCTGCCGCGCTATCCACGGCGCCAACGCCGCTGGCAGCACTGACGCGGCTGCGCGCTCGCTATCCGGCGGATGTGGCCACCGCGGCGCTAGAGACGATCACGCTGCGCCGCCAGGCAGCCGCCAAGTTCTCATGCGCCGAGCGGATGTTCTTCACCCGCGAGGGGCTGGAACAGGCGACGAGCGAGAGCGTGGCGCGCCACACCGCGCGTCGGTACGCGGCGTTCGCCCACGTCGTCGATCTTGGCTGCGGCGTCGGCGGCGATACGCTCGCGCTTGCCGACGTTGCCCCCGTCACGGCGATCGACCGCGATCCGCTGCGGCTGGCGATCGCCGAGGCGAACGCGCTCGCCTGTCGGCCACGTTACCCGATCGCGTTTCTGCGTGCCGACATCACCCGCGACCCGCTGCCCGAGGCACCGGCGGCGTTCTGCGACCCCGCACGCCGCAACGAGCGCGGGCGCATCTTCGCGCCAGAGCGGTACGAGCCGCCGCTTGCGGCGGTGCTGGCGCTGGCCGAACGCTACCCCGCATTCGGCGTCAAGGTCGCACCGGGTATCGGCGATGAGGCGCTGCCACCCGGATGCGAGGTCGAATTCGTCCAGATGGGACGGGATCTGAAGCAGGCGGTGCTCTGGCTGGGGCCATTGGCTACAGCCACGCGGCGCGCCACGCTGCTGCCCGGGGGTGAGACGCTCGCCTTCGACCGCGACGTGCCGCCGGCGGCGCTCTCGGAGCCGCGCGCCGTGCTGTACGAACCCGGTCCCGCTGCTGTGCGCGCGCGGCTGGTTGCCCGCCTCGCGCTCGACCTGCACGCCACCCAAATCGACGCGACGACGGCCTTTCTCACCGCCGATCGTTTCCTGCCGACGCCATTCGCCACGGCCTACGCGGTCGAAGAGTGGCAACCGTTCAACCTGAAACGGCTACGCGCCCGGCTACGCTCCCTCGGCGTGGGGCGCGTCACGATCAAAAAGCGTGGCAGCCCGCTCGAGCCGACGGCGCTGGCGCGCGATCTGCGCCTCGACGGGTCAGAAGAGCGCGTGCTGGTGCTGACACGTGCCCAGGGCCGCCACATCGCGATCATCTGCCGACCGCTTGGCGCGCCCGAAACGGCTGCAAACGCGGCCGCAACGGGCGTAGCTGCGGCCCCAGATTGACCAGGCAAGGCGCGACTTCCTAGCATCAGGCAGGAAGTGCACGCGAGGAGCGCCGCGTGAAAGTGCTGATCATGGGCTGCGGGCGCGTGGGCGCGCAACTGGCGGTCACGCTCGATCGCGCCGGCCACGAGGTCACAATTATGGACCTCACCGCCGACGCCTTCGCACGGCGGCTACCCGCCGATTTTGGCGGGCGCGTGGTCGTGGGCAACGGGATCGATATCGACGCGCTGCGCGCCGCCGGCATCGAGGAGGCCGACGCCTTCGTCGCCGTCACCCAGGGCGACAACCGCAACGTGATGGCAGCGCAGATCGCCCAGCATATCTTCCACGTGCCGAAGGTCGTGTGCCGCATTTACGACCCGATCCGCGAGGAGATCTACCATACCCTGGGGATCGAGACGATCAGCCCAACCAAGGTCGGCGCAGAGTTGCTGCGCAAGGCGCTCGGCGCCTGACGACGCGGGGAGAAACGGTGTACTGCATCATCGTCGGCGGCGGCAAGGTCGGATCCTCGCTCGCACGCGAGTTGCTCTCCGATGGCCATGAGTGCCTGGTGATCGAAAAGGAGCGCGCGAAGGCCGACCGCATCACCGACGAGATCGGCGATATCGCGCTGCTCGGCGACGGCTGCGAGGCGGCCGTGCTCGAACGCGCTGGCACCGCGCGCGCCAGCATGTTCATCGCCGTCACCGGCGACGACGAAGACAACCTCGTCGCTTGCCAGGTGGCGCGCAAGAAGTTCAACGTGCCGCACGTTATCGCCCGGCTCAACAACCCCAAGAATGCGCCGATCTTCCACGCTGTCGGCATCGACGTCACAGTGAGCGCCACCTGGGCTATCCTGGCACAGGTCGAACGAGCGCTGCCCACACGGCACCTCGTCGAAGTGGCCACGCTGCGCGACGGTTCGCGGGTGGTGACAGCGCTGCTCGGCGAAGATTCTCCCGCCGCGGGCAAACGCCTGGGCGATGTACCGCTGCCCGCCGGCACGCAGCTCATCTCCGTCTGCCCGGCGGAAGGCGGACGGCGCGCCGCCGACGCGGGCGTCACGCTGCACGTCGGTGACGAGCTGCTAGCGATCACCTCACCCGAAGCCGAACCAGCGCTGCGCAAGGCGCTGCTTGGTTGAAAAGCCGCCTACCGGCCGCGCTGCGCGGCTTCGGTGACGTCGTGCGCAACGTTATGCCGAGTGCAGCGCCGCGACCTCTTCGTTCCAGCCGGGGATGAACTTGCGCCACCCTTCGTGCGCAGCCAGATACGGGTAGAAGAGATGGTAGGCGTTCGTCGTGGGCCGGTAGGGCTGCTTGGCCAGCTTCATACGCGCCTCGGCGGGCGTGCGCCCGGCCTTGCGATGGTTGCACGCCTTGCAGGCGGCAACGAGGTTCTCCCACGTATGCCGCCCGCCACGATGGCGCGGGAAAACGTGGTCAAGCGTTAGGTCGCGCGTCTGGCGGCCGCAGTACTGGCAGGTGTACCGGTCGCGCAGGAAGACTTCGCGGCGCGTGAGCCGCATCTGGGGGCGCGGACGCTTGACGAGGTAGACCAGCCGGATGACCGAGGGCAGCGGATACGTTGCGGATGGGGTATGCAGCGCCCCCTTGCCCATCTCCAGAACTTCGGCTTTGCCGCGGTCGAGCAGGACGAAGGCCCGACGCACGTTGCAAACATTAAGCGGTTCGTAGTTCTGGTTGAGGACTAATACAGGCGACTCCAAGCGGCACGCTCATCCCAACGGCTAGATCAGCGTCGGTAGTGCCATGGTAGCACCGGCACGCGCGAGCCGGCAACGCGATAATCGGGTGAGCACGCCGCCTCGCACACGCTGCACTGCTACGCCCCCTGCACCGCCTGGCGGATCGCCGCCGGCAGCAGGTGCAACAGCACCGGCACCCCTTTGAGAAACACCGGTGCGAGCAGCGAGCCATCGACGGCGCGCGTCATCCACACGGCGGCGGGGAAGGCGGTGAACGCGATCAGCACCAGGCCGACGCAGACAAACCCCTGCAGGAAGCCACACACCAGCCCGCCGAGGCTGTCGACGGTATCGTCAAGCAGCATCGCCTGCGTCCAGGCGTGCAGCAGGCCCGCGACGATCTCGCCCCCGAGCAGCATCGCGGCGAAGATCGCCAGAAATGCAATCAGATCATCGGTCACCGTATCGCTGCTGATGATCCCGATATCGCTCGCCAGCCGCTCGTAGAACCGGCCGGCGAGCAGCACGCCCAGCACGGCAGCGATCAGGGCAACAGCCTCGCGCACGAGCCCCATGCTGAGACCCGCGTACGCAAAGCAAAGAATCACGACCACGATCACGACGTCGAGCCAGTTCACCCCTGTCTCTCGCGTGCAGATTCTCGCGATCCGCTAGCTCGGCGGCAAGGGCGGCTGTTCGACGAGTGGTAGGTGCGGGCGCCGGCGCGCCGGCTGCTCGGCACGCTCCGCCGCCGGCAGCGCAAGGGCCCGCTCGGGACGCCAGCCGGGGAACGCCACCGCCAGCACCTCGCTCATCTCGTTCACGAACACGAAGCGCAGGGCGCGCCGCACCGTCGCTGGCACCTCGTCGAGGTCGGCGCGGTTGCGCGCCGGCAGCACGAACGTCGCGATACCCGCCCTGTGCGCGGCCAGCACCTTCTCGCGAATGCCCCCCACCGGCAACACCCGACCACGCAGCGTAATCTCGCCCGTCATCGCAACGCTCCGATCCACCGGGCGACCAGACAGCGCCGAGATCAGCGCCGTGGCGATGGCAATGCCGGCCGAGGGGCCGTCCTTGGGGATACCGCCCGCGGGCACGTGCAGATGAATATCCTGCTTATCGATCACCGGCGCGGAGATCCCCAGATCGCGCGCCCGTGCCCGCGCGTACGACAGCGCCGCCTGCGCCGATTCGCGCATGACCTCGCCAAGCTGGCCGGTCAGGATCAGATCGCCCTTGCCAGGCATCAGCAGCACTTCGATCGCCAGCGTATCGCCGCCCATCTCCGTCCAGGCCACACCGGTTGCAACGCCCACCTCATCGCGCTCTTCGGCCACGCCCCAGAAGTAGCGCTGCGGGCCAAGCAGCGCAGCAACCGCACCCGCCCGGAGCCGCGCTGGCGCGGTCTGCCCTTCCGCAACGCGGCGCGCGATCTTGCGGCAGATACGGCCGATCTCGCGTTCCAACCCGCGCACGCCCGCTTCGTCGGTATACTCGCGGATGATCTTCAGTACAGCGCGATCGCTGAGCGTGAGCGTATCTTCCTGCAGCCCGTGCTCGGCAAGCTGCCGCGGTAGCAGGTGGCGCCGCACGATCTGCAGCTTCTCATCCTCGCTGTAACCGGGCAGCGCGATCACCTCCAGGCGATCGCGCAGGGCGGGCAGGATCGTATCGAGCCGGTTCGCCGTGGTGATAAAGAGCACCTGCGACAGGTCGTACGGCACGTCGAGGTAGTGATCGACGAAGGCGTGGTTCTGCTCCGGATCGAGCACTTCGAGCAGCGCCGCCGTGGGATCGCCGCGGAAATCGGTGCCGAGCTTGTCGATCTCGTCGAGCACCACAACCGGGTTGACGACGCCCGCCTGCCGCAGCGCGTGGATAAGGCGGCCGGGCATCGCGCCGACGTAGGTGCGCCGATGGCCGCGGATCTCCGCTTCGTCGCGTACGCCGCCCAGCGAGATACGCACGAACTTTCGCCCCAGCGCCTCGGCGATAGCGCGCCCGAGGCTGGTTTTGCCCACGCCTGGCGGCCCCGAAAAACAGAGCGTAGGGCTACGGCGGCGGTCGCCTGCGAGCCGCAGCACGGCGATGTACTCAAGGATGCGCTCTTTGACCTGCTCCAAGCCGTAATGGTTGCGGTCGAGCACCGCGGCGGCGCGCTGCAGGTCGGTATCATCGGTCGTGCGCTCCTGCCAGGGTAGCGCGGCGAGCCACTCGATATAGCCACGGATGATGCCGGACTCGGGCGCCATGCTCGGCAACTGTTCGAGCCGGCGCAGTTCATCCTCCGCTTTCTCCAGCACGGGCGCGGGCAGGCCAGCGGTGGCGATCCGCTCGCGCAGCGCCACCACATCGCGCGCCTGCGGGTCCAGCTCGCCGAGCTCTTTCTGGATCGCCTTGAGCTGTTCGCGCAGGAAGTACTCGCGTTGCGAGCGATCGACCTCGTCCTGCACCTGGGTATGAATCTGGCTCTGCAGCTCGAGCACGTCCAGCTCGCGGGCGAGAATGCTGTTGACGCGCGCGAGTCGCTCCGACGGATCGAGCGCGCCCAGCACTGCCTGCGCCTCGTTGTCGTCGAGGTCGAGCGAGGCGGCGATGAAATCGGCCAGCCAGCCGGGCTTCTCGATGTTGAGCGCCATCACGTGCGCCTCGTCGGAGAGCGAGGGCGAGAGGCGGACCACCCGCTCGAACTGGGCGAGCACGGCGCGCATCAGCGCCTCGGTGGCGACGGGACGGCTTTCGTTCTCGACGACGGGCGTCACGCGTACGAGGTAGTACGGCTCTGTTGCCACGATCTCTTCGATGCGCAGGCGCCGCTGGCCGTGCACCCAGACCTGCGTGCTGCCGTCGGGCAGGCGCAGCGCGCGCTCGATCACCGCTTCGGTCGCGATCGGGTAGATGTCGTCGAGGTCGATCTCGGTCAGCTCGGGATCGCGCTGCGTCACCACGGCGAGGTTGTAGCCGCGGCGCGTCGCCTCATCGACAGCGGCGACGGAGGTCGGCCTGCCGACGAGGATCGGCCCGGCCGCGCTGGGAAAGAGCACGCCCCGTCGCCGCGGCAACAGGGGCAGCATGAAGCTGTGAGAACGCGAACGCTTTCTTGGCACCGGGAACCTCTACTTCGTGGAAACGGATGGCACTCGCGCCATCCCGCGCAACACCATACGATGAGTACCGGCCAGAACCCGTCGCTCTTACGTGCGCGCGCCAGAGCTCCGTAACAAGTGTGCGGGTTTATCGATCGTAGCACAGCCGGGACACGGGGCAGGATGGCCAGTATTACGGCACGAGGCGTGGGCAAGCGGTTCAGCGTGCGCGGCCGCGAGGTGGTCGCGCTGCACGCGTTCGACTTTACTGCCGGCGACGGTGAGTTCGTCTGCATCGTCGGGCCATCGGGGTGCGGCAAATCGACCTTTCTCCGCATCGTTGCCGGGCTGACCGACGCAACGGAGGGCACGATCGCCGTCGATGGCGCCAGCGGACGGCGGCCACGAGCCAACCTCGTTTTCCAGGAGCACGCGATCTTCCCCTGGAAAACGGTGCGCGAGAACGTTGCCTTCGGCCTGCGCATGCGCGGCGTAGGGCGGCGCCAACGCGAGGCGGTCGCCGATGCCTGGCTGGAGCGGCTAGGACTGGCCCGTTTCGCCGATGCCTACCCGCACCAGCTCTCCGGCGGCATGAAGCAGCGGGTGGGCATCGCGCGCGCCTTCGCCAACGAACCGGAAGTGCTGCTGATGGACGAACCGCTGGGTGCGCTTGATGCCCAGACGCGCGTGCTGCTGCAAGAGGAGATCCTGCGCCTCTGGAGCGAGCAACGCACAACCGTCGTCTACGTGACGCACAGCATCGAAGAGGCGGTGCTGCTCGGCGACCGCGTGGTGCTGATGACGGCCTCGCCAGGCACGAACAAAGAGACGTTTGTCATCGACCTTCCTCGCCCGCGTTCGATCGAGCTGACCGGTACGCCCGCTTTCGCCGCCTGGACGCTGCGCATCTGGGAGGCACTCCGTGACGAGGTGCTGCGCGCGGCCGCTGCCGAACGCGCTACGGCGCGCTAAGATACCGTCTCCGCTGCGCCTCTAGGGCAAAACCGCACAAGGGCGTAGAATGGCCGGCGGTACATTCGCGGGAGGCACGCCATGAGCGCGCGTGAGGAGACCGCTGCCGCAAAGACGGCGCCGCGGCGTCGACTTGCGCCACCGCGTTCGCTTCCCGTGCCGCGTCTCGAACACCTGGCCGCCGCCCTTTCACCGATCGCCGTGCTCCTGCTCTGGCAGGCGCTCGTGAGCTGGGGCATACTTGACCATCGCTTCTTCCCGCTGCCGACGCAGGTCTTGCGAGCGCTGTGGTCGCTCATCCGCAGCGGGCGACTCTGGCACGAGACCTCGATCACGCTCTACCGCGTCGGCTGGGGGTTCGCCATCGGTGCGGCGGGCGGTATCGCCTGCGGGCTGATCATGGGCGTGTCGCGGCTGGTACGCGCCTTTCTTGATCCGATCATCTCGGCGCTGTACGTGATCCCGAAGATCGCCGTGCTGCCGCTGGTGATGCTGATCGTCGGCATCGGCGATGCCTCGAAGGTGGCGATCGTGGCGATCGGCGTCTTCTTTGTCGTGGTGATCAACACCACCGCGGCGGTACTGGCGATCGACCCGATCTACATCGAGGCGGGGCGCAACTTCGGCGCCAACCGCGCGCAAATGTTTCGGCACGTCATCTTGCCCGGCGCGCTGCCGAGCATCTTCACGGGGCTGCGCATCGCTGCCGGCATCGCCCTCATCACCGTGATCGCGGCCGAGTTCGTGGAAGCGAACCGTGGCCTGGGGTATCTGATCTGGCAGTCGTGGCAGACGCTCGTCGTCGAGAACATGTACGCCGGGCTGGTCGTCATCGGCGCGCTTGGCGTGGTGTTTGCAGCGCTGATCGCGCTAGCCGCGCGGCTGGCGATGCCCTGGCAACGCCGCGGCAACTAACCGGTCGATCCTCGCATCACCGGCACTGAGGGGGTCTCCGAACGATGCGCATGCGCCCGAAACTGCTCCTGCTCGCCGTTGCCTGTGCGGGTCTGCTGGCGCTCTCCGCCTGCGGCTCCAACAACAACAACGCGAAGAGCGCGAACAACACCGCCACAGTCGCCAGCGCAGCGGCAACACGCCCGGCAACCGTCGCGGCGACGCCTGCCAGCACAGCGACAACGGCAGCAGCAAAGACACCTACAGCCCTGGCGGCTGGCAGCCCGGCGGCGGCCGCGACGATCCCGCCGCCGCCCGCAAAGCCGGAAACCGTGCACGTCGATCACGTGCCGCTGCTCAACTTCGCCGCCCTCTACGTGGCGATCGACCGCGGTTACTTCAAGGACGAAGGGATCGATATCGATCTGCAGCGCGTGACTTCCGGGACCGACGCGATGCCGTTCCTCGCCTCCGGCCAGGTGGACGTTGGCGCGATCGGCCTCGCCGCCGCGATCTTCAACTCTGTGCACCGCGGCTTCGATGTGAAGATCGTCGCCTCGGCGGCGCTCTACCCGCAGAAGGACGTCCCCACCGTGCTGCTGGTGCGCAAGGCGCTCGTCGATAGCGGCCAGGTCAAGACGGTTGCCGATCTGAAAGGGCGCAAGGTTGGCGTGGCGGGCGGCGCAGGTTCCACCGGCGCGTACCTGCTTGTCAAGGCGCTGCAAACGGGCGGGCTGAAGTATACCGACGTCAATGCGCAGAACCTGGCCAACCCAGACATGGTGCAAGCGCTGGCCAACGGCGCGATCGATGCCGCGCTGATCGGTTCGCCGTACAGCGAGCAAGCGGTGCAGACGGGCAGCGCCGTGGTGCTGGCCAAAGACTTCGCGCCGGGCGCGGCCGGCACGGCCTATGTCTTCTCGGGCAAGTTCCTGCGCGAGCATCCGGACACCGCGCTCCGCTTCATGGCGGCGCTGCTGCGGGGTGCACGCGCCCTGCAAGGCACCGACTATCTCAGCCCCGAGAATCTCGCCACGTACGTGAAGTTCACGGGCAGCACCGAGGCGGCGATCAAGGCCGCGCCGCCGCTGGTCTACGATCCGAATCTGGCCATTGCTACCGACAGCATCGCCGACCAGGAGAAGGTCGACCGCGAAAACGGCTGGACCGACTACACCGATCCGCTCGATATCTCCAAGCTGATCGACCCCACCCTGCAACAGAAGGTCGTGGCGGCGCTTGGCAAGCGTTAGCGTCCGGCGGCAAGGACGCGCGTGCCCAGAGATCGCGCCAGCTTACGCACGAGCGCGGCATTTGTAACGTAGAGTTCTCCCGCGCATATTGCCTTGCTCCGAAAAGGCGTGTATAACTCCCTTAATTTCGGAGTGCCACGGCGCACCGCTAGCGGCGGCCGTGCGGCAATGGGGGCGTGGTAGGAATGCTGCGCTATATCCTGTATCGCATCGTCTGGATGATTCCGACGTTGCTGGCGCTCTCGATCGTGACTTTCGTCTTTATGCATCTGACACCGGGCAGCCCGCTCCAGCCGGAGTCTGCCAACAACCCGCTCACGCCAGACGAGCAGAAGGTTCTCGCAAGGGAGTTTGGCCTCGATAAGCCGATCACGCAGCAGTATCTCTTTTACCTGAGGAACGCGATCAAGCTCGACTTTGGCAAGGACTACAACCTCAAGACACAAAAGGTTTCGGCGATCATCAAGCGCGAACTGCCGTATTCGCTCAAGCTTGGTGCGTTCGCGATGATCCTCGCGATTGTCGGCGGTCTTGTGCTCGGCGTTGCCGCGGCGATGAACCAGAACGGACCTGTCGACTATATCTGTACATTCACAGCGATGTTAGGCGTAGCGATGCCCAACTTTGTTCTGGGCGTCTACCTGATCCTGATCTTCGTAATCGTTTTTCGCATCTTCCCGCACGCCGTGGGCGTCAATAGCCCCGAAGATTGGATCCTGCCCACGATCGCGCTGGGCATGACACCACTGGCGACGATCGCTCGCTACGTCCGTTCGAGCATGATCGATGTCATCCGCTCGGACTTCGTGCGCACGGCGCGCGCCAAGGGGCTCTCCGAACCGCGCGTGATGGTCGTACATGTGGTGAAGAACGGCCTCATTCCACCGCTCACGATTCTGGCGCCGATCTCGGCCGCGATCCTGACCGGATCACCCGCGATCGAGACGATCTTCAGCGTACCGGGCATCGGTAACAAATTCGTCTACAGTTTCCAGGGGCGGGATTATCCCATGATCATGGCGGTGATCCTGCTCCTTGGCGTCTTCATCGTCGTCCTCAACCTGATCGTCGATCTGCTGTACGCGGTGGTCGATCCACGCATCCACTACAGCTAACTCACGGCAACGTTGCTGGACGAGAGACGAGAGGGCACGCACGATGGCTATCGAGAATACCCCGCAAGGTAACGTGACAGCGCAATCGGCAGCCGCGGCCTTCGAGCAGGCAGGCGTTTCGCTACGTCACACCAACCTCTGGCTCGATGCCTGGCATCGGCTGATCCGCAACAAGCTGGCAGTGATCGGTGGCGTCCTCGTGCTGATCCTGCTCTTGATCGCCATCTTCGCACCGGCGCTGATGCGCTACGGCTACGCCCGCCAGCACCTGGGCGATATCGCCGTTCGTCCTAACAGCACCTACTGGTTCGGCACCGATCTGCTCGGCCGCGACCTCTACAGCCGCGTGATCTACGGCTGCCGCATCTCGATCACGATCGGCGTGCTGACGATGTTCTTTGCCACGCTGATCGGCGTCACGATCGGCAGCGTCGCTGGCTTCTACGGCGGGCGCATCGACGATCTCATCATGCGACTTGTCGATGTCTGGTACGCGATTCCGCCGCTCTTCTTCGCTATCTTGATCATGGAGTCGCTGGGGCGTAGCGAATCGCACCTGATCATCGCACTCTCGCTGACGAGCTGGCCGCTGATGGCGCGGCTCACCCGTGCCGAGATCCTCAGCCTGCGCGAGAAAGAGTTCATCAAGGCAGCACGGCTCTCCGGTGGCAAAAGCTGGCAGATCATCCTGCGCCACCTGATCCCCAACTCGCTGACGCCGATCATCGTGGCGATCACCTTCGGCATCCCCACCGCTATCTTCACCGAGGCAACGCTCAGCCTGTTCGGAATCGGCATCAACCCGCCGATCCCGAGCTGGGGGCAGATGGTCTCCGATTCGGTGCAAAGCTTCCGCGAGTACTGGTTCCTCGCTTTCTTCCCCACCACGGCGCTGGCGATCACCATGCTGTCGTTCACGTTCCTTGGCGACGGCATCCGCGATGCACTCGATCCGCGGATGAACAACTGAGCGCGCTCTCCGCGCTGCGGAAAGGAGGTGATGCCAGCAGGCAGGCTTTCCACGCAGCTCCCAGAAGATAAAGCCCCAAACCCTATCATCAAGAAAAGAGGAGCACCCGTGAGTACAGAGCATCAGAACGGCCCGGAGGAGCTGCACTTCGACGAGGCCGAGCAGCTTCGCCGCTTCCAGGAACGGCTCGCCGCGATCAAGGTCGACCGCCGCGAAGCGCTCGCGATCTTCGCCGCCGCGGGCGGCGCGATCGGCCTTGCCGCGTGCGGCAGCAACAACAACAAGAACAACGCCGCGAACAACGCCGCTAAGCCGAGCGCCGCGGCGAGCCAGGCGCCTGCTACCCAGGCGCCCGCGGCGAGCGGCACGGCCGCGGCGGCCACCAAAACAGGTACGCCCGCCGCGTTCGTCGGCCCGCAAAAGCCCACCGGCGTGAAGCTGGCGGATAAGCAGGTTTTTCGCTGGGCACTCGACCAAGAGCCGCAGAATTTCGACTTCAACAAGAACCTTTACAGCCTCGGCGATTCGGCCGTCTTCGCTCAGCTTACCCAGTTCAGCCCTGATAAGCTGCCCGTGCCCGACATCGCCGAGCGCTGGGAGCCGAGCCAGAACGGCCAAGTGTGGACGTTCTACCTGCGCAAGGACTCCAAGTGGAGCGATGGCGCCCCCGTCACCGCGCACGACTACGATTATTCGTACCGGCGCCAGCTCAACCCCGATACCAAAGCGCCCTACGCCTCGTTCCTGTACGACATCAAGAACGCGCAGGCGTACAACAAGGGCCAGATCACCGATGATAGCCAGCTCGGCATCAAGGTGATCGACGATTACACCATCCAGTTCACGCTGGAGGCGCCGGCTGCCTACTTCCCGGCGCTGATGGCATACGTCGCGGCGGCACCTGCCTACAAGCCCGCCGTCGAGAAGTACGGCGACAAGTGGACCGAGGCCGCGAACATCGTCTGCAACGGCGCCTGGAAGCTGACGCAGTGGGACCACGACAAGCTTGTCGTGCTGGAGAAAAACGAGGGCTACTGGAACGCCAAGAACATCACCCTCCAGCGCATCGAACGGCCGATCATCGCGCCACAGGCGCAGGTGCAGGCGTACGAGGCAGGCCAGCTCGATTTCGTCTCACGCATCGGCCCCGCGGATGTCAAACGCTACACCGGCGATCCGAACCTCTCCAAGCAAACGTTGAAGTACTTCATCGACGGCACGTGGTACCTCGTCCCTGAGGTCGATAAGAAGCCGTTCGACAACCAGAACGTACGGCTGGCGATGGCGCACGCGATCGACCGCGACACCATCTGCCAGAAGGTGCTGCTGGGTCTGGCACAACCCGCCTATACGTTCATCCCGCCCGGCTCGCCCGGCTACAACCCGAACAAGTACTCCGAATATACGGCTTACGATCCGCAGAAAGCGAAAGATCTGCTCAAAGGTACGCCGTACGAGGGTGGCAAGAACTGGCCGCCGATCACGATGACGCAGCGCCGCGAAAGCGATCTGGAGAAGAACGCCGGCGATGCGATCATCCAGATGCTGGGCGATACCCTCGGCATGAAGATCGACCACGAGGTTGGCGACCCGACGGACGTCTACCAGCGCATGTATCAACGCAAGCTGCAGCTCATCTGGATCCGCTGGTACGAGGACTATCCCGACCCGAACGATGAGCACAACCTCGTCTTCTGGTCGCAGGCAGGCGGCGCTACCGGCCACCGGCAGGCCTGGCACGACGACAACTTCGACAAACTCATCGTGCAGGCCAAGTCGGAAACCGATCCGCAGAAGCGTCTGGATCTGTACCACCAGGCCGACGAGATCCTCGCCCAGCAGGCAGGTGCAATCTTCGTCTATTACCCGCTGAACATGGGGCTGGTCAAGCCGAACATCCAGGGCATCCCGAAGGATTCGAACGGCAACCCCGTGCCTTCGTGGAACATCTTCGTGCGCATGTACGACTATCTCTACGTGACCGCGTAGCGCTCGCGGCACACGCTCGCGCGGCACGTCGCGCCGCTGCTGGAGAGAGGCGCTCCGGCAGCGGCGCGTTGTTCTCGCGCATCGCGCTCTCGTATAGAGAAGCACGCGGTAGGATAAAGCAGGGCCAATACGCCCGATTCTCGGCACGGAGGTCTGCACGATGCGGCGTCTGGGCGTTGCGCTTGGCGGCGGCGGCTCACGCGGAGTGGCGCATATCGGCGTGATGCGCGCGCTCCACGAGGCGGGGATCCGCGTTCACGCCGTGGCCGGGATCAGCGCCGGCGCGTTGATGGCCGCGGGCTACTGCCTGAACGGCCCCGGCGACGCGCTCGATGCCGCCCTCAACCGGCCCGCCGCGATCCTCGCCCTCTACCGCGACCGCCTCCGGCTCGCCGCCTCGAACACGATCGGGCGGCTGCTCGCCGAGATGGCCGGCGACGCCCGCATCGAGGACTGCACCCCGGCACTGGCGATCTGTGCCGCCGACGTGCATACACGCGAGCCGATCGCACTCCGCGAGGGGCCGGTGTTGCGCGCGCTCCAGGCGACGATCGCGATTCCATTCATCGGCGATCCGGTCGAGATCGACGGCCGCTATCTTGCCGATTGCGGTCGCGATAGCTACATCATGCGCCAGGCGCTGCGCGAGATGGGCGCCGACGTCATCCTCGAAGTCTCGCTCTTCCCGCAGGCGCAGAGCGGCGCGCCTCGCCCGGTCGCCCTGCTCGGTCAGGCGCTTGTGCGGCGGCTCGAGCGCCAGCCCGCGCGCCCGCCGCGTGGTCGCGATCTGCTCCGTTTCGCGGTCGATCTCGCCATCCGCACGCCGCCACCGGTGCCTCCCGCCGATCTGCTCATCGTGCCGCGTCTGCCAGTGATCCCCTCGCTCGCACGCCATGGCCTGCAACGCGCGCGCCGCGCGGGCTACGCGGCGATGCGCGCCGCTCTGCCCCAGCTGCAGGCGCTGCTCTCCGCGCCCGCCACCCCCGCGCTCGCCACCGCCGAGGCGTAACCCGATGCTCATCGATGCGCACGTGCATCTGCAACCCCACGGCGAGCAACCACCCGTCGACCGTGACCGGATCGCCCTGTACGTTGAGACTGCCCGCGCGCACGGCCTCGATGGTCTCGTCATTACCGAGCATCTTTTTCGCTTTCGTGAGGCGTTCGATCTCCTCGCCGGCTGGTGGGATGTCGATCCCGATCCACGTCTCGCTGGCGCAACCGCCGCCTACTGGCGCGATCACGTCAGTCTCTCGCTGCCCGAGTACGTGCGCCTGATTGAGGACGCCAAAGCCGATGGTTTACCCGTCTGGCTAGGCCTCGAGATGGATTACATTCCCGGCCGTACCGAGGATCTGCGCAGGCTCCTCGCGCCGTACAACTGGGATCTGATCCTCGGCTCGGTGCACTGGCTGGGTGCTTTCGGCTTCGACAACGAGGAGTTTCTAGACGAATGGCACCGGCGCGATCCCGAAGCGATCTTCGCCGAATACGGCGCGCTGCTCGACGAACTAGCGGACAGCGGTCTGGCCGACGTGCTCGCCCATAGTGACTTACCCAAGCTCTGGGGGGACCTGCCACCTTCGCTCGACGATCTCCATACACGCATCGTTGCGGCGGCCCGGCGCGGTGGCCTGGCCATTGAGATCAATACCAATGGCTGGAACAAACCGATCGGCGAACAGTACCCCGCGTTCGCGGTGCTGTGCGCCGCGCACGCTGCCGATATACCGATCACCCTCGCATCCGATGCCCACCGCCCCGAACGGCTGGGCGATCGGTTCGCCCGCGCCATCGCCGTGGCCCGCGCGGCCGGCTACGAAAGCTATGCTCGTTTCGTCCGGCGCGCGCGCATCGCCGAGCCCTTCCCCGCCACGCTGATCGCGGATGGTTGAACACGCCGCTTCCGCGCACCGCTCCCCTGAAGCCATCCACGGCGGGCAGGGACACGGCGCCGCATTGGCAAGGCTAGCTAGCGGGCGATCCGCGGCATCACGCGCCTCTCTTCCTAGGGCACGTGGCAAGAAGGCTGCTTCCGATAGCGGTCGATGAGGCTCGCGGAGAAGCACATCACCGCGCGCGGCTCTTGCCAAGCGCCCGTTGGACGTACTGCCGCTCGCGCTCTGTTAGCCCGACCTGCGGAAACAGCCACCAGGACTGCATGATGCTCGCGGCACCACGCCCCGGTTCGACATCCTCGGTATGCGGCAAGCCCAGCGTATGGCCAAGCTCGTGTGCGAGCGCGCCCGTTTGCGCCGCGCGGCTGTTCCATGGTTCATCGCGGCTATATCCCGGATACGCTCCCTCGACGAAGATGACGAGGCTGCTGCTCGATTGCACGACCAGCATATCGCCGCTGGCGCCGATCACGTTCCCGGGCGCCTGGTACGGTCCCTCGCCCCACAGGCCGTAACAGACGTACGTGATGCCATCGGTGCCAAGCGGCCAGATGGCACGTAGCTCGGCGGCAACCTTCTCCTGCGTGTTCTGGAAGTACCACGCCGCCTCGTGCCTCCCCAAGACCTCGGTGAGCGCGAGCGCTTGGAAGACATCGCGCTCGATCTGCGCACGCCACCATCGCATCGCCTCGCCCAGAGCGCGCCACAGCGCCTCACCGAAAGCCGCGATCGGCGCGGTGGCCTGATCGGGTGGCACGAACAAGACGGGCAGGAGCGTACGCGGCATCACGGCCTTTTAGCTTCCAGAGCGCACCGTTGTAACCCCCGGGGCCACATTACAGGCGGAGATGTGGCCATGCGCGGAAGCACGTCCCGCCTCCGGCACAGGCGCAACGCTCATGCCTCGCCACGCAGCTTCGGGTTGCGCGAACGGTTCGCCGCTTCGAGGCCAAGACGCGCCAGCGTGCGAATGCGTTGGTCGTAATCGCCGAAACCTTCGCCGTACGTCTGCCCCTTGAGGTAGCGCGCTTGGATCCCCTCGGCGATGATCGCCAACTTGTAGAAGGCGAACACAAGGTAGAACTCGACATCGCCCACGGTGCGGCCGCTCTTGTCCGCATAGCGCTCCAGCAGCTCCTGCCGCGTCAGAAAGCCGGGCAGTGCCGAGACCGCTCCCTGCGCCATGCCCTCTCTACGCTCCGGCGGATCGCCCGCTTCGACCCAGTACATCAGCATATAGCCGACATCCGTCAGCGGGTCGCCCAGGGTGGACATCTCCCAGTCGAGCACGGCTACCAGCCGACCGGGGTCGACAGGATCGAACATGACATTGCCCAGCCGGTAATCGCCGTGGACGATCGTCGGCGCCGGTGATTCAGGCAGCGCCGCCGCCAGCCGCCGCTTCAATTCGTCGATTTCGGGCAGCTCGCGCGTTTTCGAGCGCTCCCACTGTTCGCCCCAGCGGCGTACCTGGCGCTCGAGGTATCCTTGTGGGTGCCCGAAGTCGGCCAGACCAACCTTCTCGTAATCGACGTTGTGCAGCGCGGCGAGCGTATCGACGTAGGCCTCGCACATGCGCCGCCGATCCTCGGGCCGCTCGGCGTAGCCTGGCGGAAGCTGCTCGTGAACCACGACACCGCGCACGTAATCCATGATGTAGAACGGCGCGCCGATGATGCTCGCGTCCTCGCAAAGTAGTCGCGAGCGCGGCACCGGCACGTCTGTATCGCGAAGCGCGGTGATCACGCGATACTCGCGCTTCATATCGTGCGCCGTGGGCAGAACGTGGCCCAGCGGCGGCCGGCGCAGCACGAGCATGGCATGCGGGGCCTTGATGAGATACGTCAGGTTCGATTTGCCGCCGCTGATCAACTCCGCTTCAAGCGGCCCTTCTGCCTCGGGCAGATGTTGCGGTAGATATCGCTCAAGCGCATCGAGATCGATCCCTTTTGGTCCGCGCCGCGGCGCTGCCTCCTGCTCGACAGTCATCGCTGCTCTCCTTCGCGGGTCTCTGCTGCCGTCAAGGTAGCACGTCGGCAGCAGAACG
>Ga0209061_1003349_pt1 | contig 17591 bp, 16 predicted proteins | sample Coa_R1_10_FD_187157 | JGI IMG/M metagenome (GOLD analysis project Ga0209061, IMG submission 187157) | Surface soil microbial communities from Centralia Pennsylvania, which are recovering from an underground coalmine fire - Coalmine... | ecosystem: Environmental > Terrestrial > Soil >...
CCGCTTCGCCTTTGAGCGCCAGCACCTTGGTGATGGCGGCCGTCAGCGTGGTCTTGCCGTGGTCGACGTGGCCGATCGTGCCCACGTTCACGTGCGGCTTCGTCCGCTCAAACTTCTTCTTCGCCATAACCCGCGCATCCTCCCCTGCTGCGTCGTTCTTGCGCCCTGAGACATCGTGCGCCGCCTTGATCACCGGCGGCGCGTGGTGGGTAGCAGTGCGGCCATGCTGGAGCCCTCATCCAGATTCGAACTGGAGACCTCGTTCTTACCAAGAACGCGCTCTGCCTGCTGAGCTATGAGGGCTTCGCCTAACGTGCCGCGCTGGCGCGGGCGCCGCTTGCGCGAGCGCCTGGGCCGGCCGGAGCCCGAGAGGGGATTCGAACCCCTAACCTACCGATTACAAGTCGGTTGCGCTACCGTTGCGCCACCCGGGCGGCTATCCAGCACCGCCGGAGTTCCCACCCGGGGACGACGCCGGCAGCGCCGCTTCCGGGCCGCCGCGCCCGCTTATTTTCTCCTCCTGTGGCGCCTGTGGCGCGCAACAAGAAGACGTGCCGACGCCCCGCGACCGCACGCTACACGCCGCAGCGTAGCAACAGCGCGCCCTCTCAGTCAATCGGTCCGCGGAGCGAGGACGCAGCGGCGCGCGTCCTCTATGACGTCGTGACGCCAATGAGGTGGCCGATAGAGACTGTGACCGCAGCGGCGATCGTGCCAACAATGAGCATGCGCGCGGCGCTCAGCAGTGGATGCCTGCCGGTGACCAGCGAGATGCCGAGACCCACGATGATCAACGCTACCGCCGCCAACGCGGCGCTCAGACCAAGCGCGAGCCAGCGATTGAGCGCAAAGAAGTAGGGGATCACGGGCAGGATCGCGCCACTGGCGAACGACACCGCCGAAGCGCTCGCCGCGATCCAGGGGTTGCCCAGCGCCTCCTGGTCGAGGCCCAGCTCTTCGCGTGCTAGCGTGTCGAGCGCCACATCCTTCTGCGCGATCAACCGTTCGGCGAGCGCGACGGCGTCGCGCTGCGGAATCCCTTTGGCCTGGTAGATCAGCGCGAGCTCTTCGGCCTCTTCCTCGGGGTTGGTCTCCAGCTCTTCGCGCTCGAGTTCGATCTGCCGTTCGAACAGTTCGCGTTGCGCGGTGATGGAGATGAACTCGCCGGCGCCCATCGAAAAGGCGCCGGCCAGCAGCCCCGCGACACCAGCCAGCAGGATGAAGTGCCGACCTGGATTCGCACCGGCGACGCCAAAGACAAGGCTCAGGTTGGAGACGAGGCCGTCGTTGACGCCAAACACGGCGGCACGCAGCCCACCGCCGGCGTCGCGCCGATGCCAGGACTCGCGCATCGCGATCTCGGCGCCGGTCATGCCGCGCACCGAGCCACCAGCCATCGCCGAGAAGACGCGCGCGTGGGCGCGCTCGTCCTGCGGCAAATGCTCGGCGTCAGGCTGGTGGTCGTACATCGTGTAGTCGGCCAGTTCGTTGGCCATGATGCTCGGCAGCACCGCGCGCACGCCAAAGCGCCGCGCTGCCCAGAGCAAGAACCGTCCCCGCCACGATCGAGCAGGGCGTGGAAGCGGCGCACCTGCCTGTTCAAGCAGCGCGCGCCAGTGTGCCGCGTGGCGGTCTTCTACTGCTGCCAGCTTGCGCAGCACGTCGGCGCGCTGGGGGTTCTTCTCTTGATCAGCCAGGGCGCGATAGAGCGCCGAGGCTTCCCATTCGCCTTTGAGATTGTTCTGCCAGCGTCGAATATCCTCCGGCGCTGCCCGGCGATCGCGATCCTGCATACGGCACGTACTCCATGTCCCTTGCGCTGTGACGGGGCGCTTCCGAGACGCTGTAGACCGCGCGTGAGGGGCGCGGCCGCTCTCGGGTATGCTAATGGTAGCAAGACTGGCGCAAATCGCCCGCGTCGCAGGGAAGGTTGCGAGGCTATGGCGCATATTTTGCTGGTCGAAGACGAGCAGCGTCTCGCACGCCTCTGCAAGCGTGTTCTGGAGGAAGAGGGGCACGTCGTCGATCTAGCGGAGACAGGCGAAGAGGCGCTAGCGCTAGGCGCCGAGGCCGGCTTCGATGCCATCGTGCTCGACGTGATGCTGCCGGATATCGGCGGTTTCGATGTCTGCCGGCGGCTGCGCCAGCAGGGTGTGCAGACACCGGTGCTCATGCTGACGGCGCGGGGTGCCGTCGAAGATCGCGTCGAGGGGCTGGATGCCGGCGCGGATGACTATCTGACGAAGCCGTTCGAGTTCGCTGAACTGCTTGCCCGGCTGCGCGCGCTCACGCGGCGCGCGCCGGCAATCACAGTGGGCGAACGCTTACGCGCGGGCGATCTGGTGATGGATCTCGCGCGCCACGAAGTGCGGCGCGGCAACCGGCGCATCGACTTGAGCTCGCGCGAGTATGCGCTGCTGGAGTACTTCTTGCGCCATCCGAACCAGGTGCTGACGCGCGCGCAGATTCTCGATCACGTCTGGGGCTACGACTCCGACGCCGGTGATTCGGTGATCGAGATTTACGTCCATTATCTGCGCAATAAAATCGATCGCGACGAAGAGGGCAGGCCGATCGCGCCATCGTTGCTGCGCACGGTGCGCGGCGTGGGGTACGCGCTGGAAGCTGACGGCGCATCATCATGAACGTTCGTCTCGCGGCGGCGCAGCCCTGGGGCTGGCTGCGTCGCGCTGCCCGTGCGCGAAGAAGGAATACGGCCCGCGTTGCGGTGCCGTATCTGCGGCGCGCGCGCGTACGCCTGACGCTGTGGTACGTGGGCATCCTCTGTTTGCTCTTCGCGATCGTGGGCGTGGCGGTCTATCTCGCTTTCAACCGCGTGCTGCATAGCGAACTCGATAGCGACCTGCGTGCCGTGGCCGCGGGAACCGATCGCCGCGTGACGCAGTTGCGCAACCAGGCGCAAGCAGAAGCAGCGAGCCGGCTGGCGGCCGCCGCAACGCCGGTTGCCACTGCGACTGCGGCCGGTCCCACGATCACGCAGAACCCGGGCGCGATCGAGGCCGTGGCTCCGCTGGCGCCGCTGCCGACACCGCGGTCGCAGACCGTCGAGGCGCGTGTGAATCTGCCCGGGGCGAGCAACGATGCCGCCGGGCTGGGCACACAGTACGCCGAGGATTACCCGAACGTCTTCATCATTTTGCTGGATCAGTCAGGGCGGAACGTCCTGTCGCAGCCGCGGACGGTGCCGCCCGGTACCTGGCCCGATCTCGCCAGTCTGACCGCCGCCCAGCGCGGCCGCCCAGATCTGCGCACGGTCACGCAGCTAGGCCGCGCCTACCGCGTCCTGTCGCAGGTCGTGCGCGACGACCGCGGCAATCCGGTGGGCATTCTGCAGGTCGGCGAGCCGCTGAGTGCGATCGATCGCCAGATGCGCGATCTAGCGCTGATCCTCATCGGTGGCGCGCTGGGAGCGCTTGTGCTGGCAGGCGCAGGCGGTATGGTTGTGGCCGGGCGGGCGCTGCGACCGGCGCAGGTGAGCTGGGAGCGGCAGCAGGGGTTCGTCGCCGACGCCTCGCACGAATTGCGGACGCCGCTCGCGATCCTGCGGGCCGATGCCGAGGTGCTGCTGCGCAAGCCGGAACGCACCGTGGCGCAGAACCGCGATCTCGTTGAGGATATCCTGCGCGAAGCCGACCATCTCAACGCGCTGATCGGTGATCTGCTCACGCTGGCGCGTCTCGATGCGGGTCAGCTGCGGCTCAACCTCGTTTGGTTCGATGCCCGCGCCCTGCTCGAAGACGTGGCCGCGCAGACGCGGCGACTGCTCGATGGTCGAGGAATCGCGGTCGAAGTGCGCGGCCTGGCTTACCTCGATCTGCGCGCCGACCGCGACCGCGTTCTGCAGGTCCTACGTATTCTGATCGATAACGCCCAGCGCTACACGTCCGCCGGGGGCCAGATCGTGCTGCGCTGCGAGCGCCGTGGTGCCCGCGCCCTGCTCGCGGTGAGCGATACCGGCTGCGGTATACCGTCCGAGCATCTGCCGCGCGTCTTCGACCGCTTCTATCGCGCCGATCATGCCCGCGCGCGCATGGAAGGTGGCACCGGCCTGGGGCTGGCGATCGCGCGCGGCATCGTCGAGGCGCACGCAGGGATGATGGCGATCGCCAGCGCGGTGGGCAAAGGCACGACCGTCACGCTCGACCTGCCGGTGGCGGGGCCGTAAGGGACCGCACTTACCCACGAGGCGTAGGTCGCCGACCTTTGATGGCTGCGCGCGCCTTGCTCTCGCGCGCAAAGCGCGGTAGCGTCAGTGCGGAGCGATAGGAAGCGAGGTGAGGAAACGATGTCGATCCTGGATAGCGCCCTCGAAGTGCTCGACCGACTCAGCCCGCCGCGCGTGGTGCAGGCGCACTGCGATATCCCCTGCGGCATCTATGACCCGCATGCCGCTCAGATCGCGGCGCTGACCTGTATCCGCATGATCCAGCTGATGCAGGCGCTGCCCAAGCCCGATAACGGCGCCAGCAAGGAGCAGTGGGATACCTACGCGATGCAGATGGCGCGCTACACCGCCGTCAAAGAGGAGCACGCCGCTCTCTGCGAGCACGAGCTGACCGTGATCTGGACCGATTACTTCAAGCCCGAGCACGTCGAGAAGCATCCCAAGCTGCCCGAGCTGTACTGGAAGACGGCGAAGCTGACGTCGCAGGTCAAGCAGACGAACGACATGAACGCCGCGCAGCAGTTGCTGGCGGGTGTGCAGGAGTTCGCCGAGATCTTCTGGGACACGAAGGGTGTCAAGACACGGCGCGGTCCATCCAACCAGACGGTTGGGGGCGAGCTGGTTTACGTCGCTTGACGGTGCGCGCCTGGCAGGGGAGGTGGATCGGGGGATCCGCCTCCCCTTTCTGTTTTCCCGCCGCGGTGTATCTGGACACCATCGCTGGAGTCGAAGACGGCGATGCAGATCTCTCAACCGCTCGCGCTGCCCGAGTTCGAACGGCACCTCGCCGCGACGTTCGCCTACCCGCTGCCCGACGACGCACCACCCTATCCGTACCAGCCGCGCCCACAAACGGCCCCGTTGCCGGCGTTCGCCCCTCTGCCCTTCGATCATGTGCAGCTTTCCGCAGAGCCGACGTCGGGGCCGTTGTACACCCTGGGCGCGGCGCAGATCGCACGGCTCGTCGCCGCGCGGCAGATCAGCGTGGAGGACGTCGCACGTGCTGTGCTCGACCGGATCGCGGCGACCGACGATGTTCTGCAGGCGTGGGTTTGCGTCGACCGCGAGTACGTCCTCGCCGAGGCGCGGCGGCTCGATGCGGAGATGGCGGCAGGGCGCCTGCCGGGGCCGCTGTGCGGCGTGCCGGTGGGGGTGAAGGATATCTACGACGTTGCCGGCCTGCCGACGCGGGCGGGATCGCGCTCGCGGCAACAGATCGCCCCTGCGGTGCAGGATAGCGCGCTGGTCGCCCGACTGCGCGCGGCGGGTGCGCTGATCGTGGGCAAAACCGCGACAACCGAGTTTGCCTACGCCGATCCCGCGCCAACGCGTAATCCCTGGAACCTTGAACACACGCCCGGCGGTTCGAGCAGCGGCTCGGCCGCGGTGGTGGCGGCGCGCGTTGTGCCAGTGGCGCTGGGGACGCAGACGGTCGGATCGGTGCTGCGCCCGGCGGCGTTCTGCGGCGTTGTTGGCTTCAAGCCGACGTGGGGCCGTCTCGCTCTCGACGGCGTGGTACCGCTCGCCTGGTCGCTCGACACGGCGGGCTGGCTGACGCGCACGGTAGAGGATGCCGCGCTCGTGTGGCATGCCGTGACGGGCGATACCGGTGCCTGGCCGCTGCGGGCACGCCAGCCCCGGCGCGTAGTGCTCTGGCACGATCCGTTCGCCGGCCAGCCCGCGCCAGAGCCAGCAATGCAGGAGACGCTCGCCACCGCTGCGCAGCGTCTCGCCGATGCGAGCGTGCTGGTCACCCGTCGCGCTGACCCGGTGCTGCGTCCGGCGTTGCATGCGCACCAGCTGGTCCTGGCGGTAGAGGCGGCCACGGCGCACGGGCAGGGTGCCGCGCAGGCGCGGGATCTGCTGGGGCAGCGCATCGCTGCGCTGATCGAGACAGGCCTCGCCCTGCCCGGAGTGGCCTACCTGCAGGCGCAACGGGTGCGCACCGTTGCGCGCGAGAGCGTGCTGCAAGCGCTCGCGCAGGCCGATGCGGGGCTGACCGCAGCCGCACCCGGCCCTGCTCCGGCGAGCATGGATTCGACCGGCAACGCCGCGTTCAACGCGCCGTGGACGTTCAGCGGCGTGCCCGCCATCACGCTCAACGCCGGGCGCGATCGGCAGGGGCTGCCACTCGGCATCCAGCTCGTCGGGCGGCCAGGCGAGGAGACCGCGCTGCTGGAGGTTGCGCGCTGGTGCGAGGAGCTGTTCGGGCCGGCCGAGGCTCCGCCGGGTTATGCCTAAGGCAGCGATCCGCTTCAGGGGGCGCTTGACGCGAGCAGCGGCCCGAGCGCGCGGTACACCTCTTCGTTCCAGGCCAGACCGCAGTGCGTGCCGTGCACCTCGATCGCGCGCGCCAGCGGATCGCGAGGGATGCAGGCGTGCCAGTCGACGATCGCGTCGCAGCGCGAGTAGAGGCTGGTGAGACACGTATCGTCGGGCAGAGGGCTTAGCAGCAGCGCCTCTTCGATCGCATCGTTGGCCGGCTTGCCACCCTCTTCGGAGAGCAACACCTCGCCCAGCTGCGCAACGAGCGGATGGCTGACGGCGCGCGGATTGGCGTTGAGCGGCGAGCCGAGCGTGATCGCGTGCGCCACGAGGTCGGGGCGCAGCGCGGCCAGCGCGCGGGCGATGATGCCGCCGAGGCTGTGGCCGACGACGATCAGGCGCTGGTTGCGCTCATCCACGATCTGTTCGGCGCGCACGATCGTCTGGCGTAGACGCGTTGAGGGTGTCCCCACGTTCCAGAGCGTGCCGGAGGCGCGCGCATCGTAGCCGATGCGTCGCAGCCACCCGCGCAGTGGAAGCAGGTACTCGTCGCTGCCGAGAAAACCGGGCAGCACCAGCACGGGGCGGCCGTTGCCGCGTGGCACGCCGATGCCGAGATAGACACGGCTGACGAGCAGTTGGGCCAGCTCCAGCGTTGCCAGCGTTTCGCCTTCGATCGGCGGCCGCGTCGGATCGAGGGAGAGGGGGAGTTCCAGCACCACGTACGCGCTCCAGCGGCAAGCGGGCCGTGTACAGCGATTTATAGCGCACTTTGCGGCACCGCGCCACGCTTTGATCGTGGCGCATCCGGCCTGTTGACACATCGGTCTTTCCCCCACTCCGCTCAGGGGGCAGCTGCACGATCGGGCTAGACGTTCGTCCGATGCGCGCCCTGGCCGGATGGCGGTCCTCAGGTGGGGGTGGCGCGCGTACGTTGGGAGTGCGTGCAGAAGATCGCGCAGGAGACAGAAGACGATGAACGCGAACGATGACACGTTCTCTCTGCAGCGGCTGAGCGATGCGCTCGCCGAGATCGTCGCGACGGCAGCCGCGGCAACCGTGACCGTGAACGCCCGTCGGCGGCTGCCCGCCACCGGCGTCGTGCTGGGCAGCGGTGTGATCGCGACGGCCGACCACGTGATCGAGCGGGACGAGGAGATCACGATCACGCTGCCCGACGGCACGACGGCTCCGGCGACGCTGGCCGGCCGCGACCCGGGTACCGATCTGGCGGCGCTACGTACGACAGTGCCGCTGCCGGCGCCGTTGCCCGAGGGGCCACTGCCGCGCGTTGGCAGCCTGGTGCTCGCCATCGGCCGGGCAACAGGCATCGGCGCGTCGCTCGGGCTGGTCAACGCCGTGGGCGGGCCGCTGCAGACGCGACGTGGCGGCCGGATCGACGAGATCATCCACGCCGATGTCACGCTGTATCCGGGCTTCTCTGGTGGGCCGCTGGTCGATGCCTCGGGGCGGCTGGTGGGGATCAACACCTCGGGCGCGTGGGGTAACGCGAGCGTCACGTTGCCGATCGGCGTTGTGAAGCGCGTGGTGGGGACGCTTCTCGAGCACGGTAAGATGAGACGGGGGTTTCTCGGGATCGCGACCCAATCTGTCGCGCTTAACGAGGCGCTCGCGGCGCAACTGGACGGTCAGCGCAGCGGCCTGCTGATCGTCAGCGTCGAGAGTGGCGGACCGGCCGAACGGGCCGGGGTGATGGTCGGCGATATTCTCGTGCGCTTCGCAGGCGAGCCGGTGGCGCGTACCGGCGATCTGCAACGGCTGCTGGCGACCGCGGCCCCGGGCAGCGAGGCATCGCTGACGATTCTGCGCGGAGGGCAGCGCCGTGACCTCGTGGCGACGCTCGGCGAGCGTCCCTGACGAGCCGCCCCTCTCCTCGCCGGGTTTGGAACCCGTGCCGGTTGCCGTCGTCTCCCCGTATCCGGCAACGCGCGCCGGGTTGCGCGTGCTGCTGGAGAGCGCGCCGGCGATCACGGTGGTGGCGGAGGCGCGTAGTCTCGCTGAGCTCGCCGAGAGCTTGCTGACGGACGTCGTGATCGTTGCCGATCCAGCGGGAGCGGTGGGGGCGCAACCAGCGGGCGAGGATGCGCCAGCGCTGGTCGTGCTCGGACCGCCCGAAGCACGCCTGCTGGCGAGTATATCGGCTCGGCCGCGCGCTTTTTTGCCCGCCGAGAGCGATGCCGCCGAGCTAGCGGCAGCGGTGCATGCGGTGCGCGCGGGGCTGGTGGCAGTGCATCCGGCGTTTCTGGGGCGGCTGCTCGGCGGTGGGGATGTCCTGCCTGGAGGTGATACCGGTGCCGATGGCCCGACGGAGGAGCTGACGCCGCGCGAGCGCGAGGTGCTCGCGCTGCTTGCCGAAGGGCTGCCGAACAAGACGATCGCACGCCGCCTGGGCATCAGCGACCATACGGTGAAGTTCCACGTGGGCGCCGTGCTGGGCAAGCTGGGTGCCAGCAGCCGTACCGAGGCGGTGCGTATCGGCTTGCGCCGCGGTCTGATCGCGCTGTAGCGGGTCGCGCGGCGGTCAGTTCTTGCCGGCCTGGCTTTGCAGCCCCTGCAGCCGTTCGACCTCGGCGATCCAGCGCTGGTGCTCGGCATCGGCGAAGATGCGGCGGGCCGGTTCGAGCAGCTCGATCAGCGCCTCAGCGACGCCGTTCTTCAGGTCGAGCGGGTGCAGTGCGCCGGAGCGGTACGCTTCGGACAGCTCCTCCCAAGTATCGAAGCGGACGGGGCCGCCGTTCTCGGGCGTGCGGTCGATATACAGGTCGCGGCCTGATTCGAAGAGCAGGCGGTGCGCCCAGTCGAGCACCGGATTGAACGTGACCTCCTGGGGCGGGCAGAAGGCGCGGCGAATCTTGGCGCGGATCTCCTCAGGGCTGTCGTGGATGAAAACAGCGCTGGCAGGGTCTGACTTGCTCATCTTCATCGCGGCACGGAAGTCCTGCAGGCTTTCGTTCTCCGGCGGTGGCCAGATGGGCGGCTTGCGCAGGCCGAGCAGCAAGGGGTGATGCACGGACACGGGCTTGATCTGCTCACCGCGCGCGTTGCGCAGCGGCAGCGAACGGATGCGCAGGGCGGTATCGCGCGCAATGACGTGCGCCTTGCGCTGATCCATGCCGGCGTGTGCCAGGTTGACGCCCAGGGCAAAGATATCCGCCGCCTGCATGGCTGGGTAGATGAGCTTGGCGAAATCGACCGACTCGCCCTCGCGCCGGCCGAGGATGGTGATGCTGCGCTGCATCCGCGCCAGCGTCGTGTTCTTGGCCACATCGATGACGGTTGCCCAGTAGGCATCGTTGCAGTGGTAGAGATCGGTGCCGAGCACGAACTTGACACGCGAGGGGTCGCGATCGTAGCAGCGCAGCGCCGCTTTCATGCCCTCCTGGAAGTAGTTGAGCGCAACGGCGCGGATGGCCTCGCGGTCGCCGCCGAGTTTGTCGTTGATCCAGGTGTGCCAGTCGGCGAGCAAGATTGTGCACTCAACACCGGCGTCGAGGAAGTCGCGAATTTTCGCCATGCACATCAAGCCGGTGCCGAGGTGGATCTTGCCGGAGATCTCGAAGCCGATGTAATGACGGATCGGTTCGCCGCTCTCGAGAAGCTGTACGAGATCGGCGGTGGTCATCGTTTCTTCGAGGCCGCGCGTGATCAGCGTCAGCCGCTGCTCTGTCGTCGGGTTCATTGCGTGCGAACTCTCCACGCGGCGCTGGATGCAGCCGCCTCTCCATCTTAATGGATCGCCCCTCTCTGCTTTACCTACGTGCGCGGGAGGCATAGTCTCTAAGTAATAAGTCCGGACAAAGGGGCGAACAGCATGGCTCGGGCAGAGATCGGCGAGCGGGTCGAAGAGCGTCCGGAGAGCGCGGCAGCGCCAGGGGTGCAGCGCGGTCGCCACGACAAGCATGCACGGCAAGAGGCGCTGTTGCGTGCCGCGGCGATGGTCTTCGCGCGCGACGGCTACGATGCCGCAACAACGCGCGAGATCGCCGCGCGCGCAGGCTGCGCCGAGGGGCTGATCCACCGCTACTTCGGCGGCAAGGAGGGGCTGCTCCTCGCGCTGCTGGATCGCTACGAGCGTGAGATGGCGCCACTTTTCTGCACGCTGCCCGCGGGCGACGCTCCGCTGCGCGACGAGATCGAGGCGCTGTTGCTGCTGCCGCAGCGCCTGCTCGGCGAGGAGCACGAGGTTGCGCGCGTCGCGGTGGCCCGCGCGGTGACCGAGGCATCGCCAGGTAGCGAGCTGGCGCGCAGGCTCGCGGCGCGGCTGCACACGGAGCGCGTCGTGCGGATCGCCGCCAGGCTGCGTGCGCGCCAGCAGGCGGGGCAGATCGCGGCCGACGCCGATATCGATGCCGCCGCCGATATCATCGCGGGCCTCGGTTTCTTCCTTGCCTTTACACGCACCGTGCTGATGGGCGGCGATGCTCGCGAAGCGGTGACACTGGCGCGTGCCGCCGCGCAGCTCTTCGCCGCTGGCCTGGCACCCTCGGGGGTGGCGTAGCCGCAAACCGCTCGCTCCCAGCGCACCCCCGGCGCAACGTGCGCGCCATCTTATGCCAAAAGACGCGCACGGTTGACCGCTTCTCCGCTCACGACGGCGACAGGGCATAGTACCCTTCTTCCGAGGCTGTTACAGCATTACAGCAACGGCGACACCAGGCTCTGCCCTGGTGGCCGGCAGGGCAGAAGGGGCTATGCCGATGTTCTCGATCGCTCGTTCGTCTCGCGCGCATCTGGCGGCGGTAGTGGCCGCCGGCGGCTTGCTGGCTGGCGGTGTGACGCTGTCTCTGTCTGGTGCGGCGGTACGCGCGCAAACCGGGACAACGCCCAGTGCTACGCCGAACATTATTGTGGCGCGCTTTTTCGGTAGTGTGACATCCTCCGGACCGAGCGTGCCGAACGGGACAACCGTCACGGCCAGCGTCAACGGCGTTGTCTGCGGCGTGGGGATCGTCACCGGCGGCCAGTACACGGTCGATCTGCAGGAGCTACCGGGGTGCATCAACCCTGGTAAGAAGGTTGATTTCCTCGTCGGTGGCCGGACGAGTTCGCCGCAGGGGGAGATTCCGAGCCTGCAGGGCGCAGCGGTGCAGGTAAACCTGACGGTGAGCCAGGCAACGCCCACGCCTTCGGCCACACCGTCACCCGTTCCGACGGTTGCTGCCACGGCGTCGGCGGCAACGGCCTCGCCGACACGCTCGGTACCACCGACACCACCGCCCCCGCCGCCTGTCGCGACGCGCACGCCAACAGCTACGCCGCGCGTGATCGCCACGGCACGCCCGCCTGTCCTCACGCCCACGCCCGCGCGGAAGCCCGCGGGGCAACAAGCTCAACAGGTAGCAGCCGCGCCGGCGAAACCCGCCCCGGCGCTGCCGAAGACGGGCACAGGGCTGCTGTCGCGCACGCTTGCGACGAATGGCCATCGTGAGCGCTCGTATCTGCCGCTCGCGATCCTGGGCGTGGCAGCGGTGCTGGCAGCGGTGGGTGCGTGGCGGCTGCGACGAGGGGCGTAACGCCGCTCGTCGCAGCGAGCCGGAAAAGGGGCGAGCAGGGCGCTCGCCCCTTTTTTTACGTGTCGAATGATCGAGCGCGTATACCTTTATGTCCATTGCGCCGCGATACGAATTCCTGACAGCAGATGTCACGAACCGCCGCGTACCGTGAAGGTGCCTTCGAGTAGGGCGGTGGCACGTACGCTGCACACACGCTGGCGCAACCGGTTCAGGTAGTACGTCGACCTGTACCGATGGAGGGTGGGCACTGCCCGAAAGGAGGTGATGGGCCGTACGAAAGTACGGGTTGCGCACTCTATTTTTAGAGTGCATGCTCTAATCACGATGTCCTGGCGAGGAGGAGCGATGGCGCGGATCGACGTGCGGGCGCTGCGGCGGGAGCAGATCCTCGATGCAGCCGAGCGGCTGGTGGCCGAGCGCGGCTGGGCCGAGACGACCTTCGCCGATCTCTGCCGTGAAGCGAACGTCTCCAACGGGGTGCTCACGCACGCCTTCGAGAGCAAGCAGGAGATCCTGCTCGCGCTCTGGGAGCGGCTGGCCGCCAAACGCGGCGCGCTGGTCGAGCACCAGCTCGCCAGCAGCGCCTCGATAAGCGATGCCATGCAGGCGATCGCTCGCAGCTGTCTGGAGAAGAGCGAAGACGAGCGTCGTCTCTTCCTCCTCGTGCTGCATTACCTCGCAGTGTCCACCACCGACTCCGATCTGGCCGAACGGCTGCGCACGCACTTCGTTCGCAACCGCGGGCCGGTGGCGGAACGTCTGCGCGCGGCGCAGGCCGACGGTATTGTGCGCCGCGATCTCGACGCCGACGTCGCCGCGGGGCTGTTGCAGTGGCTGGGTATCGGGATTGCGCTTGGCACGCTCACCGGCGCTCTCGACCGGCGCGCAATCGAAGCGCTCGGCGATCTCGTGCGGCGCTACCTGCAGCCCGACTCGAGGAGGACATCCCCCGACTAACTCTCTAGCTAGCTACTCTTGGCTGTCCAGTCCGTTGGCGCGCCGCCGCACGGCGGTGGAAGGAGGATCACGTGCGCCGTATTCCGTACAAGTACCTCGTTGCGATCGCCTTTGTGTGCGGCCTCTTCATGGATCTGATGGACATGACGGTCGTCAACGTGGCGCTACCGACGCTGGGGCGGCGGTTTCACGCGGGCACCAGCGCACTCGAATGGGTCGTGACCGGCTATCTACTCTCGCTGGCGATCTGGATCCCGGCGTCGGGCTGGATCGGGGACCGCTTCGGTACCAAGAAGACGTTCATCTTCGCGCTCACGATGTTCACGCTCGGCTCGGCGTTGTGCGGCGCGGCGTGGAGCATCGAATCGCTGATCGCCTTCCGCATCCTGCAGGGCGTGGGCGGCGGTATGCTGACGCCGGTGGGCGTGGCGATGCTCTTCCGCGCCTTCCCGCCGCACGAGCGCGCCAAGGCGAGCACCATTCTCACGGTGCCAACGACGATTGCTCCGGCGATCGGGCCGCTGCTGGGCGGCTGGCTGGTCGATAACGCCTCCTGGCGCTGGATCTTCTACGTCAACCTGCCCGTGGGTGTGGCTGGCCTGATCTTCTCGCTGCTGTTCCTGCGCGAGCATACCGAGCCGACCGCCGGACGGTTCGACCTCGCCGGCTTCGTGCTTTCCGGCACGGGGCTCGCGGCCATCCTCTACGCGCTCTCTAGCGGCCCCACTCACGGGTGGGACTCGCCAGGCGTCCTGGCGGCGTTGATCGGGGGCGTGGCCGCGTTTGTCGCGCTCGTGCCGGTGGAGCTGCGTCAGCGCGCGCCGATGCTCGACCTGCGCCTGCTGGGCGATCGCATGTTCCGGAGCGCCAACCTGACGATGACGATGGCCTTCGCCTCGTTGCTGGGCGTGCTGTTCCTGCTGCCGCTCTTCCTGCAGAACCTACGCGGCTACTCGGCCACGGAAACGGGCGCGATTGCACTGCCGCAGGCGATCCTCTCGATCCTGGTAGCGCCGTTTGTGGGCCGGCTGTATCCGCGCGTAGGCCCTCGCCGCCTGCTGATGGTCGCGCTGAGCGTGTTCGCGCTCTCCTCCGCCGGGTTCTTGATCATCGATCTCCGGACGAGTGTCTGGGCGATCGTGGCGCTGATGGCGGTGCGCGGCGTAGCGATGGGCTTTACTTTCATCCCGGCGCAGGCGGCAACGTACGCCACGATCAAACCGCAGGACACGGGTCGGGCCTCCTCGATCTTCAACACCAACCGCCAGGTTTCTGGCGCGCTCGGCGTGGCGATCCTGGCAACGGTACTGACGCAGCGCGCCACGGCACATGTGCACGATGCCTTGCGCGGTGTGACCGACCAGGCCGCGGCCCAGGCGGCGCAGGCGCATGGGATGGTGCTGGCTTTCCACGATGCCTTCGCCGCTGCCGTGGTGATCGGCATCCTGGGCATTATCGCCGCTGCCCTGATCCGCGATGAGGATGCGGCGGCCACGATGCGCCGTGGCGCTGAACGGCCGCTGGAAGAGCCGCTGGCCGTTTGACCGCGCGCCCTACGGCGAGTTTGAGCCGGGGCTGTGCTCTTGGTAGGAGCGCAGCTCCGGTTTGCCATGGGAGCTAGACCCCGAACGAAGCGGCGAAGGCCGGTAACTAGCGTCGCCGGCGACGCTGCCGAAACGTGGCTGGACACTAGCGTGCAGAAAGGCGACGATTCTGCACGACACGGCACCTTTGCCCGGAGATGAGAAGATGAGCGAGGCACGCGCGCTCCACGTCGTGATCGCAACGGATGGCTCCGAACACGCCCGCGAGGCAGTGCGACGAGCGCGCGTTCTGCTCAATATGCAGGCGGTGGCGGCGATCACGGTCGTGTCAGTCGTGAAGCCAGTAGTCACGCTAGCCGCATTCGCCGATCTACCGCCGCAGATCTGGACGGAGATGGAAGAAGCGGCGCAGAAGGCAGCACAGCAAGCGCTGGACGACGCTTGTGCCGTGCTCGCGGGCACTGAGGCGCGGATCGAAACGCTGCTGCTCTCCGGCGATCCAGCCACGGAGATCGTGCGCGCGGCGCGCGATGCGCGGGCAGACGTGATCGTGGTAGGCAGTCGTGGTTGGGGCGAGGTCAAAGCGCTCCTGCTGGGCAGCGTCTCCGAGCGCGTGCTGCACGCTGCGCACTGCCCCGTGCTGGTGGTACGCCCGACGGAGCGCTGACGCGCGTGTGCGGGTAGAGACGTTTCAGTCGCAAAAGTGCACCGGTACAGTCCAGCGCCGTAAGGGCGGCTCCGTGCGGAGTCGCCCTTCTACTACTTCCTGGAGACAGCGTGGCGTCGTGCGTTACGCGGCGGGCAAGAGCGGCTGCTGCGCCGGCGGGGCGTGCCGGAGGCCGCGCTCGCGCGCGAGCCGGTTGCGCAGCCCTTCGCTGTGCTTGCATACCTTGCGGTAGTAGAACCCTCGGCAGCTGCAGGCGATCGTGCCGTCCTCGTCGAGCACGAGGATGTAGCGCCGTCGCGGCTCGCTGCGCGACCACGTGGTGTAGACGCCCGGGCGGTTGCGCACCTGGCGAATGTAGATGTGCTCATTATGCGCGCGCTGGATCGCTCGCGCCCGTTGTTCTGCTAGCGTCATTGCCATGGAGAGACCGTGCCTTTCCGCGAAACGCCAGAGCGTTTCGAACACTTTCATTATAGCAGCTTGACGTAACACGAGGCGTGAGACGCTCTCTACATCGGCGCGGGGCGCGGCGGCAACGACGATGCCTGTCGGGCGCATCCGCGATGGCATCGATGGACGGTGTTGCCGATAGCGTTTCCGGCGGCCGATCCGCGATGCTACCGCAAAGAGCGCCAGACGTGGAGGCTTGGCGGGTCAACGTCCGGGGGAGGGACGGAAGAGATGAGGGCGCTGGGCCGTCGCGATCGCGCGATCTGCGCGCTGGCGCTTGTGGCGAGCGTGCTCAGCGGCGTGCTGACGGCCGCGCACGCTGGTGCGATTGCGACGTTCGTCGTCTCGGCGGCGGCGCTGGCGGCGCTGGCCGCGCTGGTTGGCAGCGCTACCGAGGCGCTCGGCGCTCGCTTCGGCCCGGGCGCGACAGGTGTGCTGCAATCGGGGCTGGGCAACCTGCCGGAGCTGTTCTTCGGCATCTTCGCGCTGCGTGCCGGGCTGGTGAGCGTTGTACAGGCGGCGCTCGTCGGCTCAATCCTCGGCAACAGCCTGCTGGTGCTGGGGCTAGCATTCATCGTCGGTGGCCTGCGCCACGGCACGCAGCGCTTCGCCGCCGACGCGCCGCGCAATATCGCCACGCTCACCGTGCTGGCGGTGGCGGCGCTGGCGATCCCTACCCTGGCGCGAGAGTTGCACGAACCAGCGGGGGCGCATCTCGATCAGTTGAGCGTGGCCTGCGCGGCGATCGTGCTCGCCGTTTTCGCGTTGAGCGTGCCGGCCTCGCTCCGCGACGCGGCAGTCGTGCCCCCGCGCGAGGCATCGCGCGAAGAGGGCTGGCCGCTCTGGCTGGCGCTGGTGCTGCTGATAGCGGCCGGCGCTGGTTCGGCGTTCGTCTCCGACTGGTTCGTTGGCGCGCTGCGTCCCGCGATCGATGCGCTTGGCATCTCCGATGCCTTCGCCGGGCTGGTGATCGTGGCGCTGGCAGGCAACGCCGTGGAGAACGTGGTAGGTATCCAGCTCGCGGCGCGCAACAAGCCCGATTACGCCCTCAGCGTGATCCTCAATAGCTCGCTGCAGGTGGCGATCGGGCTGATCCCCGTGCTGGTGCTGCTCAGCTTCGTCGTTGGCGGGACGCACCTGACGCTCGTGCTGCCGCCGCTGCTGCTCGCCGCGCTGGCGCTCGCTGCCGGTTTGGGCGGCATCATCACCTACGATGGCGAATCGACCTGGCTAGAGGGCGCGGCACTGGTAGGGCTGTACGCGATCATCGCCGCGGCGTTCTGGTGGGGCTGAGGCGCCGCTTGCCGTGCACGTGCGCGCATCCCCTCTTCTCGATCGTCCCGAGCGGTGATCAGGTCAACGGCTGAGCGGCCCGCGTAGGTAGCGCTCGGCCCAGATCGCTGCCGTCGCGCCGTCGCCCGCGCTCGCCACAAGCTGCCGTGCCGCGTGCTGCCGAAGATCGCCCGCGACGAAGATGCCGGGCACGCTCGTCTCCAGCCGCTCGTTAGCCAGCACGTGCCCGCCCGCGTCCATCGCCACGGCGCCGCGCAGCCAGGCGGTGTTCGGTCGCAGCCCCACATAAACGAAGACGCCAGCGGCGGGCAGCTCGCGCGGAGCGTCCTCGCCGGCCACGCGCACCCGCACCGCTTGCACCGTCTCATCGCCGAGAATCGCTTCGGCGGTTGCATTCCAGAGAACACGGACGTTGGGCAGGGCGAAGAGCCGTTCTTGCCCGATCCGTTCGGCACGCAGGGCATCGCGGCGGTGCACGAGCGTGACGGACGCGGCCAGGCCAGCGAGGTAGCGTGCTTCGTCGACCGCCGAATCGCCGCCGCCGATCACGACGACGGGCTGGCCACGGTAGAAGTCACCGTCGCAGGTGGCGCACGAGGAGACGCCGCGGCCGATGAACTCTTCCTCGCCAGGGATGCCGAGCCGTGCCGGACTGGAGCCGCAGGCGAGGATCACGGCGCGCGCTTGGACGGTCT
>Ga0209061_1003350_pt1 | contig 17583 bp, 13 predicted proteins | sample Coa_R1_10_FD_187157 | JGI IMG/M metagenome (GOLD analysis project Ga0209061, IMG submission 187157) | Surface soil microbial communities from Centralia Pennsylvania, which are recovering from an underground coalmine fire - Coalmine... | ecosystem: Environmental > Terrestrial > Soil >...
TCGAGGTGCGCGGCCCCCGGCTGAGCGCCACCAGCTCCGCCAGCCGGGGCCCCAGCTCCCGCGCCCGGTCCGGGTCGTAGGCGAGCAGCCCGACGTGATAGGCCTCCAGGCGGGCGCGCAGCTCGAGTGCGGCTCCCGCGTGTTCGCCCCGCAGCTGGGCGAGCGCCTCGGCGAGCACCGCATGCGCCTCGTCCCAGGCGCCGGCGAGGCCGAGCAGCTCGGCCAGCTCGCCGGCCAGAGCGGCCCGCGCCAGGGGATCGCGCTGCTCGGCCATCGCCTCGCGCAGGTGCGCGGCCGCGCGAGGGTCCCGCGCCAGCCTCTCCACCCGCCCCAGCTCCTGCAGGAGCGCAACCCTCAGACGGCGCGGCACCCCTTCCGACAGCGCCCGTGACAGGTAGGCGGCGGCGCTCTCCGGCGCCCCGCGCGCCAGCGCCTGGCGGGCACCGGCACGCAGCATCCCGACCACCGCGGATGATCCCTCGGGCTCGGAGCGCAGCAGGTGCGCGCACAGCCGCTCGGGCTCGGCTCCCGCGCGCGCGAGCACGTCGGCGGCGCGGCGGTGGGCGAGGCGGCGCGCCCCCTCGGGCAGGTCGAGGTAGATCGCCTGGCGGACGATCGGGTGGACGAAGCGGAGCGGCGGGCCGGGGCAGAGGATTCCCGCGTCGCTGAGCGCGTCGCAGAGGAGGAGCACCCGCTCCAGCGGCAGGCCGCTGAGGGCGCCGCACTCGCGGGCCCCGGCCCCGTCGCCGAGCACCGCCGCTGCACGCACCAGCTCGACGGCGGGGGCGCCCAGCCGGCCGAGCCGGAGCGCCAGCGAGTGCGCCACCGTCCGCGGCCCGAGTTCCCGCACCCGGCGCACCGCCTCCTCCGCCTGCGGCAGGGCGCCATCGGCGCGCAGCGCCCGGGCCAGCTCGCCGAGCAGCAGCGGGTTGCCGCCGCTCGCCACCCGGCAGGCGTGCACCAGCGCATCCGGCGGCGCACCGCCCAGCAACGACGCGAGCACCGCGGCGGTGCCCGCCCCGCTGAGCGGCGCCGGCACCAGCACCTCGCATCCCCCCTGACGCTCGAGCCGGAACGGCCAGCGGGCGATCGCCCCCTCCTCCCCCTCGCGCCAGCTGACCAGCAGGCCGACGGGCAGCTCGCGCAGCCGCGCGGCCAGGTAGAGCAGCCAGCGCAGCGAGGCGGCGTCGGCCCAGTGGCAGTCATCGGCGATCAGCAGCAGCGGCCCCCGGGCGCAGGCGGCGAGCGTGGCCTGGTGCAGGGCGAGAATCGATCGCATCGAGCGGTCCTCGCCTTCGCCCACCCGCTCAAAGCCCGCGCCCACCCGCTCTAAGCCTTCGCCCACCGGCTCCAAGCCCGCTTGCTCCCGCTCGAGGCCCGCGTCCGTCAAGCCCGTGCCCACCCGCTCCAAGCCCACACCCTCCAAACCCGCGCCCGGGAGCAGCTGGCGCGCCAGACCGAAGGAGAGCTCGCGCTCCAGCTCCTCGCCGCGGGCGCTAAGCACCCGCAGCCCGGCGCGCTCGGCGATCGAGCGCGCGCACGCGCACAGCGCTGATTTGCCGATGCCCGCCGGCCCGAGAATCAGCAGCGCCCGCCCGCGCCCCAGCCGCACCTCGCCCACCAGCTCCCCGATGCGGGCGAGCTCGTGCTCACGTTCGACTATGGCCCGCTCTGGCGGCGTCCCTGGTCCCTCAACCGGTGGTGATCTCCCCCCGGGCAGCATATCGACCGCCGGCGGCAGGGGCGAGGCCGCGCCGCTGCCGGTCGGTGCCGCCCGGCCGCCGCCGGTGGCCTTCAGCTGGCCCTGGCGTGCTCGGCGATCGCCGCGGTCAACTGCTCGAGGAAGGTCTGGATCTCCCGCAGCTCGCGCCGGCTGCGCGCCGCCAGCAGGCGCCGCTCGATGTCCTGGAGCGGCCCGAAGAACTCGCGTCCCCGCCGGCGGGCGAGGGCGGTGGCCTCGACCAGAACCCCGCGCCGGTCGCCCGGGTGGGGCCGCCGGCGCACGTAGCCGGCGCGCTCGAGGCGATCGAGGGCGATGCTCATCCCGCCCGAGGTGAGCGACATGGCGCGCGCCAGCTCCGAGGGGGTGAGCGGCCCGCGGCTGGCGATCAGGTCAAGGCACTGCTGGTCGGTGCGGTGCAGGCCGAAGTAGCGGGCGGCCCGCGCGTCGAGCGCGTCGATCTCGCTTGTCAGCCGCCGCAGCGCGGCGCGCGTGGCCTCGATCTGGAGGGTAGCCTCGCCGTGAGGGGAGCCATTCCGCTCCCCCCGATCCGGCCGCGCGTCGGGATCATTCCGGCGTTTGTTGGTCACTCCAGCGGGGGTTGGGACTTGACATTTGACTTTGTGAGCAAGTATCTTACCCGCAAAGGTAAATGCTCAACGTCGACGGCACATGGCCCGGGCATGTCCCACAGGATGACGCGCGAGCGGAACCTCTCGCACGGCTGACGCGCTGGGTGCTGGGCCACCGCCGGCTCGTCGTGCTCATCTGGGTGGCGCTGGCGGCGGCGGGAGGCTCCACGGCGTCGCTGACCACCGCTCGGCTGGGCAGGTCGTTCGACCTCCCGACGCGGCCGAGCTTCCGCACGGCGGCGCGGCTGGCGGCGCTCTACCACGGCGAGGGGGGCGGCCAGGACCCGACGGTTCCGGTGGTCGGCGCGCCCCCGGGGCGGACGCTCGCCGGGCGGGCGGGACGGGCGCTCATGCGCCGCGTGGAGCTGGCGGCCTCAGCCGGGGGACGCTTCCGGGTGCTCGGCTACGGAACCACCGGCAGCCCGCGGTTTCTGGCCGCCGGCGGGCGGATCGCCTACCTGCTGGTGTTCACCCCGGCGTTCGGCTTCGGCGTCCCCGACCCCACGTCCGCGATCACCGCCGGCGTCCGCGGGGCTCTGCCCACCGGCTTCTCGGAGCGCACGACCGGGATCCCCCAGCTGCAGTCCTCGACCGGGCAGCGGCAGGGCACCGGGGTGCTGGCCGAGATCCTGCTCGGCGGTCTGGGCGCCCTGGCCGTGCTGGCGGTGGTGTTCGCCTCGCCGCTGGCCGTGCTGCCCCTGATCATGGCGGCCGCCGCGATCCCCACCACCTTCCTGCTGCTGCTCGGCCTCACCGCGGTCACGAGCGTGAACTTCGTGGTGCAGTTCCTGATCGGCCTGGTCGGGCTGGGGGTGGCGATCGACTACTCGCTGCTGCTCACCACGCGCTGGCGGGAGGAGACCCAGCATCGGTCGGGCGATGAGGCGGTGGTGGCGGCGATGGTCAGCGCCGGGCGCGCGGTCGCCTGCTCCGGGGCGACCGTCGCCATCGGCCTGCTGGCGCTGGTGCTGCTGCCGGTGCCCTTCCTGCACAGCATGGGCTGGGCCGGGGTGCTCATCCCGCTCGTGTCGGTGGTGGTGGCGCTGACGCTGCTGCCGGTGTGCCTGGCCAGCCTGGGACCGGCGCTCGACCGCCATCGGCTGCGCCGGCGCGACAGCAGCAGTCCGCCGTGGCTGTGGTGGGCACGGCGGGTGCAGAGGGCAAAATGGCGCGCCGCGATCGCCGGCATGGCGATCGTCGGCGCGCTGATTTTCCCCGCCTTTGGCCTCAGGATCGGCGAGCCACTGGCGGGCTCGCTGGCGCGCTCCGGCCCGGCGCAGGCGGGCCTGCGGATGCTCACCGCCGCCGGCGTGCCGACCGGCGTGCTCGACCCGATCGTGGTCATGCTCCGCGCGGGCGCGCAGCGACGGCCGCTGACGACGCGGCTGGCGAAGCTGCCCGGGGTGTGGGCGGTGCTGGCACCCCCCGGCCCCGCCAATGCGCGCGGCGGCACCGCGCTCGTCACGGTGCTGCCGAAGCCCGAGACGGGAGCGGCCGGCGGCAGCGAGCTCATCGGGCGCGTGCGGGCGCTGAGCGCACGCGAGCGGGCCGTGCTCGGGGTCACCGGCTCGGGCGCCGAGAGCCTCGACTACGACAGCGCCATCTACGGCAGCTTCCCGCTGCTGCTCGCGCTCGTCGGGCTCGCCACGTTCGCCGTGCTCGCCCGGGCCTTCCGCAGCCTGGTGCTGGCCGCCAAGGCGGTGGTGCTGAACCTGGCCAGCCTCGGCGCCGCCTACGGCGTGCTGGTGCTGGTCTGGCAGCAGGGGCACGGAAGCCAGGCGCTGTTCGGGCTGCCGGCCAGCGGCGCGATCACCTTCTGGGTGCCGATCGTGGTGTTCGCGTTCCTGTTCGGGCTGGCGATCGACTACGAGGTGTTCATTCTCAGCCGCATGCGCGAGGCCTACGATCACAGCGGCGACACCGCCACCGCGGTGGCCGAGGGGATCGGCCGCACCGGCCGCCTGGTGAGCAGCGCGGCGCTGATCCTCACGCTCGCGTTCATCGCCATGTCGACCGCGCCGCTGTCGTTTTTGAACATGCTCGCCACCGGCCTGGCCGCCGGCATCCTGATCGACGCGTTCCTCGTGCGGGCGCTGCTGGTGCCCGCGCTGGTGTCCGTGTTCGGGCGCTGGAACTGGATCCTGCCGGTGCCGCTGGCGCGGGCCCTGCACACGGCACCGGCCCGCGGCACGACGGCGGTGTGAACCGCGTGCACAAACTCAGCGAGCGGTATCCGGGCCGGCCAGATCGCCCGCACTCCGTCGACTCCGTTGACGCAGCGCGGGCGACGAAAGCCCTCAGAAGACGATCAGCGCCCGCCCACGCAGGCCCCCGGCCTCCATCAGCCGGTGGGCCTCGGCCGCCTGCTCGGGCCCGAACTCGGCCGCCACCCGCAGCTTCAGGCGCCCGGCGGAGGCCAGGCGACGCAGCTCCTCAAGCCAGTCGGTGCGCTCGAGCACCTCGAACACGAACACCGGCCGCACCTGGATGTCCCGCTCGGCCGGGCTGCCGTCCCAGCCGCGGACGGGCACGTAACCGCCGCCGTCGCGGATGGCGGCGAACGCCCGGCGCCCCAGCAGGGCGGTGTCAAACAGCGCGTCTGCCCCGCCCGGCGCCGCCTCGCGCACCGCCTCGGGGAAGCGCTCGCCACGAGGAACGACGATGTCGGCCCCGAACCCGCGCACGAGCGGCTCGTCCTCGGGCTTGGCGTCGGCGATCACGCGCAGCCCCCGCTCCTTGGCCAGCGGGATCACGTAGGAGGCGAGCAGGCCGGCGCCGCCGCTGACCGCCAGCGTGGCGCCGGGCGAGAGCCCAAGCAGCTCCAACCCCAGGTACGCGGTCAGCCCGTTCATCGGCAGCGTGGCCGCCTGCTCGAGACTCGCTCCCTCGGGGATGGGAACCGCCGAGGCGGCCGGCACCACGATCAGCTCGGCCTGGGCGCCTCCCTCCGGGCGTCGCGGCGCGACCGCCGCCATCACCCGGTCGCCCACCCGCAGGCGCTCGACGCCCTCCCCCACCGATTCGATCTCCCCGGCGGCGTCCATCCCCGGCACCCAGGGCGGCGCCAGACCCTCGGCGCCCCGCTGGCGCAGCCCGATGTCCGTCGGGTTCACCGCCGCCGCCCGGACCGCGATCCGCACCTCGCCGGGCCCCGGCTCGCGCACCTGCCGATCGGCGACATCGAGCACCTCGGGGCCTCCGGGGCGGGTGATGACCACCGCGCGCGCCATGGCGGGGATCCTAGTCAGCTGCGCGCAGCGCGGGCGTCGCGGCGGATGGGCGCCCGGCGCGCTCGCGCTCGCCCGGCGGGCTCGCGCCGCCTCAGCCGGTGGTGGCCGCCGGGGACTGGCCGCCGAGCGGCGTGGAGGAGGCCGGGAACGAGGGCGGCGGTGGACCGGGCTCAATCGGGATGCGGCGGTAGGCGACCGTGAAGGCCGAGCCCCCGGCGGACAGCGCGGAGGTCGCCGCGCCGCCCACCCCGCCGACGGCGACGACGAAGTAGTGCTGGCCGCGGGGGGTCAGATCGACCGCGGTCGTCCCCCACCACCGGCTGGCGACGGGGCCGCCGTGGCGGCTGCGATTGACGGCGCGGGCGGCGAAGACGGTGACCTGCCCGAAGTCGGCCAGCGGCTCAATGAAGCAGTGGGCCGGGCCCTGGCAGGCGGAGGGCGCCTCCACGATCCACTCGGCCGAGGTGGCGTCGATGCGGGCGGCGTGCAGGGTGCGGTGAAAGGCGCGGTGGCGGCTGAGGTCGGCCAGCAGCACGTTGACCCGGTGACCGGTGACGGTCACGGTGGCGGCGATCAAATCGCCGGGGGCGACGGCCAGCGACACCGGCTGGGCGGGGGCCGGCACGAGCTCATACCAGGCCGAGTACAGGGCCTGTCCGTCCGGCAGGCAGTCGAGCGCGATCCCCGCCTGCTCGAGCGCCGGCGAGCGCACGCTGTAGCCGCCCACCCCGACCCAGATCGAGGCGTAGGCGGGCGGCCCGGGACGACAGGTCAGCCGCGGCACCCGCCAGCGGGCGCTCACCGAGCGAAAGTGGGTGCCCCAGCGGTGGGCGGCATAGCCCGCCCAGTTGCTGCTGGTGGTGCTGTCGGCCAGCGCCGGGGGCGCGGCGAGCAGGGCGACCGCCGCCGCGGCCGCGACCGCCGCCGCCGCCGCGACTCTCGGTCCGACCGTTGCCCCTTTGCCCGGCCGAAACCCGGCCCAGCGCCGAATCATCTCCAAGCGCGGACTCATCGATGGTGGGCGTGTCGGATGGCCTCGAGCTGCCGGTCGCTCGGCGGCGCGCCCGGCAGCCGGCTGGGACGCTCGCGGCGCACGCACAGCCCGTCCATCACCACGGCCAGGTAGCGGCGGAACAGCTGGGGCGCGACCTCGCCCGCGGTGTCGGAGACGCTGGCCACCATGTGGCCGAGCAGCAGGACGTCGGCCGCGCGCAGATCGCCCCGCAGCTCGCCCGCGCGCTGCGCGCGCCTGAGCAGGCGGGCCACCAGGGGCAGCAGGCGCTCGACCGCGGCGGCGGTCAGCCGCTCGCCGTGGCCGCTGGACAGAAGCGCCTCCTTGAGCCCGCGGTCCTCGGCCAGCAGCGAGACGAACCCGGCGAACCAGCGCGCGAATCCCGCCCCGGGATCCTCGTCCTCGGCCGCCTCGGCCGCCAGCGAGAGCACGCCGGCGATCCGCTCCTCGAACAGCGCCTCGAGCAGCCGCTCCTTGTCCGGGAAGCGGCGGTAGACGGTGCCCACGCCCACCCCGGCCAGGTGCGCGATCTCATCCAGCGTCACGTGCACGCCGCGGCTGGCGAACGCGGCCCGGGCGGCGTCGAGAATCAGCCGCCGGTTGCGCTCGGCGTCACGCCGCAGCGGGCGCGGGGAATCGGCCGCAGGAGCCAGGAGCGACGCCGAGGAGCTTGCCACCGGCCCCGAGTCTAGCGCATAAACGGAGGGTGGATCTCCAGTTTGCTAGCGTAAGTGGAGACACTCTCTCCGTTTAATTCTCTCCGTTTAGCCCCAGCACCGGAAGGACAGATGCCGACCCCCACCTCCACCCTCTCCCCCGCCTCGCCCCGCCGCCGCTGGGTGATCCTGGCGCTGGTGGCGCTGGCCCAGCTGACGATCGTGCTCGACCTCACGGTGGTCAACATCGCCCTGCCCTCGGCCCAGCGCGCGCTCGGCTTCTCCGACGGCGACCGACAGTGGATCGTCACCGCCTACGCGCTGGCCTTCGGCAGCCTCCTGCCGCTCGGCGGCCGCGTGGGCGACATGATCGGCCGCAAGCGCACGTTCGTGACCGGGCTGATCGGCTTTGCCGGCATCTCGGCCGTCGGCGGCCTGGCCCAGTCGTTCGTCTGGCTGCTGGCCGCGCGCGCCCTGCAGGGCATGTTCGCGGCGCTGCTGGCGCCGGCGGCGCTGGCCGTCCTCAGCACCACCTTCACCGAGGCCCGCGAGCGCAACCGCGCGTTCGGCATCTTCGGGGCGATCGTCGGCAGCGGCGCCGCGGTGGGGCTGCTGCTGGGCGGCGTGCTCACCCAGTATCTGTCCTGGCGCTGGTGTTTGTACGTCAACGTGGTGCTCGCCGTCCCGGCGGTGATCGGCTCGCTCGCGCTGCTGGAGGGGCGCGACAGCACCACCCGCGCCCGGCTCGACATGCCCGGTGCGCTCACCGCCTCCGGCGGGCTGCTGGCCCTGGTGTACGGGTTCTCGCACGCGCAGACGGCGGGCTGGACGGCGCCGGCCACGCTGGCCACGCTGACGGCCAGCGTGGTGATCCTCGCCCTGTTCGTGCTCACCCAGCGGCGCTCTCGCCACCCGCTGCTCCCGCTCCAGGTGCTCGCCGACCGCAACCGGGGCGGGTCCTACCTGGCCATCCTGATCGTCGGCATCGGCATGTTCGGCGTGTTTTTGTTCCTCACCTACTACCTGCAGCAGACGCTGGGCTACAGCCCGGTGACCAACGGGCTGGCCTTCCTGCCGATGATCGGGGCGGTGATGGTCACCTCGACAGGGGCCACCGGCGTGCTGCTGGCCCGCACCGGGCCGCGGCCGCTGGTGGTGGTGGGCATGCTGCTGGCGGCGGGCGGCATGGTCTACCTCACCCGGCTGGGCCTGCACGCCTCCTATGCCGGCGACATCCTCCCCTCGCTGCTGCTGGTCGGCGCCGGGATCGGCCTGGTGATGGCGCCGGCGATGAACGGCTCCACCGCCGGCGTCGACCCCGGCCACAGCGGGATCGCCTCCGCGCTGGCCAACACCAGCCAGCAGGTGGGCGGCTCGATCGGCACCGCGCTGCTGAACACGCTGGCCACCAGCGCGACGGCCAGCTACCTGGCCGCCCGCGGCCTGACCGCCCACGGGAGCACTGCCGCGCATGGCGCGGCCGTGGCCGCCCACGGCAGCGCGGCCGCCCACGCAGCCGCCGCAGCCGCCCACGCCCGGGCGGTGCGCACGCTGATCGTCCTGGCCACCGTGCACGGCTACACGGTCACCTTCTGGGTGTCGGCGGGGATCTTCGCCTTCGGCGCCCTGGTGTGCGGGGCGGTGCTGGGCGGAAAGCTGCCGCAGCGCGCCCCGGGCCAGGAGCCCGTGCACCTGCCGGCCTGAGCGGCGAATCGGGGCGCGCCCCCACCGCCGCGGCGACGGGGGCGCAAAGCGGGGCGGTGCCGAACACCCGCGCGGGGCGGTGCCGGACACCCGCGCGGGGCGCTGCTCGGCGCGCGCGGCCGCCGGGCCGGCCGTCGGATGGTCTATCCGGCGACGGCGACGGGCTCGCGCGCCGCCTCGGCCGGACCGCTCCATCGGACCTCCAGGCGGTCGTCGAGTGCCTCGAGCGTGATCGTGGCGCCGTCGGGGATCTCGCCGGCCAGCAGCGCCCGACCGATCCGGGTCTCGACCTCGTGCTGGATGAAGCGCCTCAGCGGCCGGGCGCCGAACACCGGGTCATAGCCCTCCCGCGCGATCAGCTCCTTGGCGGCCGGGCTCAGCGCGAGCGTGATCCGGCGGTCGGCCAGCCGGCGGCGGACGTCGGCCACCTGCAGCTCGACGATCCGCTCGATCTCCTCCAGCCTCAGCGGCTTGAACAGCACGATGTCGTCCACCCGGTTGAGGAACTCGGGCCGGAAGTGGACTCGCAGCTCGGCCATCACCCGCTCGCGCGCCTGCGGGCGGATCTCGCCGGAGTCGTCCACGCCCTCCAGCAGGTACGGCGAGCCGATGTTCGAGGTCATGATGATCACCGTGTTGCGGAAGTCGACGGTGCGACCCTGGGCGTCGGTCAGCCGACCGTCGTCCAGGATCTGCAGCAGCACGTTGAACACATCCGGGTGGGCCTTCTCGATCTCGTCGAACAGCACGACGCTGTAGGGCTTGCGGCGCACCTGCTCGGTCAGCTGGCCGCCCTCCTCGTAGCCGACGTAGCCCGGCGGCGCCCCCATCAGACGGCTGACGGTGTGGCGCTCCTGATATTCGGACATGTCCAGGCGGACCATGTTCTCCTCGGAGTCAAACAGCGCCTGCGCCAGCGCGCGTGAGAGCTCGGTTTTGCCCACCCCGGTGGGGCCCAGGAAGATGAACGAGCCGATCGGACGGCGAGGGTCCTTGATCCCCGACCGCGCGCGGATCACCGCGTCGGCCACCAGCTGCACCGCCTCGTCCTGGCCGACCACGCGCTCGTGTAGCACCTCGTCGAGCCGCAGCAGCTTCTGGCGCTCTGACTCCATCAGCCGCGCCACCGGGATCCCGGTCCAGCGCGCCACCACCTGGGCGATCTCATCCGCGGTCACCTCCTCGCGCAGCAGCCGCTGGACGCCCTGCTTTTGCGCCAGGCGCTCCTCCTCGCCGCGCAGCCGCCGCTCGAGCTCGGGCAGGCGACCGTGGCGCAGCTCGGCGGCCCGGTTGAGGTCGTAGGCGCGCTCGGCCTCCTCGATCTGCCGGCGCACCTGCTCGATCTCCGAGCGCAGCGCCTGGAGCTTCTTGATCGCCTGGCGCTCTGACTCCCACTGGGCGCTCATCGCGTCGGCCTGCGAGCGCAGCTCGGCCAGCTCCCGGCGCAGCGCCTCCAGGCGCTGCCGGGAGGCCTCATCCTCCTCCTTGGAGAGCGCGGCCTCCTCGATCTCCAGGCGCATCACCCGGCGGGTGATCTGGTCGAGCTCCGCCGGCATCGAGTCGATCTCGGTGCGGATCACCGCGCAGGCCTCATCGACCAGATCGATCGCCTTGTCGGGCAGGAAGCGGTCGGTGATGTAGCGGTGCGAGAGCGTGGCCGCCGCCACCAGCGCGCCGTCCTGGATCCGCACGCCGTGGTGGACCTCGAAGCGCTCGCGCAGACCGCGGAGGATCGAGATCGTGTCCTCCACCGTGGGCTCATCCACCAGCACCGGCTGGAAGCGCCGCTCGAGCGCCGCGTCCTTCTCCACGTGCTTGCGGTACTCCTCAAGCGTGGTCGCCCCGATGCAGTGCAGCTCGCCCCGGGCCAGCATTGGCTTGAGCATGTTGCCGGCGTCCATCGCCCCTTCGGCGGCGCCCGCGCCGACCACCGTGTGCAGCTCGTCGATGAACAGGATGATCCGGCCCTCGGCCGCCTTGATCTCCTGCAGGACCGCCTTCAGGCGCTCCTCGAACTCGCCGCGGTACTTCGCGCCCGCCACCAGCGCCCCCATATCCAGCGCGAAGATCGTCTTGTCCTTGAGTCCCTCGGGCACGTCGCGGCGGACGATGCGCTGCGCCAGCCCCTCCACGATCGCCGTCTTGCCCACCCCCGGATCTCCCACCAGCACCGGGTTGTTCTTGGTCTTGCGAGACAGGATCTGGATCACCCGGCGAATCTCGCCGTCGCGGCCGATCACCGGATCGAGCCGTCCCAGCCGAGCCTCCGCCACCAGATCCCGACCGTATTTCTCAAGCGCCTCGTAGGCCGCCTCGGGATTGGCGCTGGTCACCCGCTGGCTGCCGCGCACCCGGCTCAGCGCGTCCAGGAAGCGCTCCCGCGTGACCCCGTGCTCCTTGAGCAGCCGCCCCACCGGCTGCGCGGAGCCGACGTCGATCATCGCCAGCACGACGTGCTCCACCGACACGTACTCGTCCTTGAGCCGCTCGGCCTCGCGCTCGGCGGCGTCCAGCAGCTGGCTGAGCTCCCGCGAGACGAAGATCTGCCCCGGCGCCGCGCCCGGGCCGCTCACCCGCGGGCGGGCCTCCAGCTGACGCTCGACGGCCGCGCCCAGCGCCGCGCTGTCCACCTCCGCGCGCTCCAGCAGCCGGCCGACCAGTCCGTCCGGCTGCTCCAGCAGCGCCAGCAGCAGGTGCTCGGCCTCAACCTCGGTATGGCCGCGGCGAAGCGCCTTGGTCTGCGCGTCGTGCAGCGCCTCCTGCACCTTCTGGGTCAGACGGTTGGGGTCCACTGCCTGCTCACCTCCTTCTCGTAGCGCGCCAGGCGCGCCTCAAGCTCCTCGATCCGATCCAACAGCTCACACGCCAGCACCGCCCCGGCATAGTTGAGGCCGAGATCGCGCCGCAGCCGCACCGCCCGAGCCAGACGGGCGGCCGCATCGCGCGGGAAGCGGGGCGCCGACCCCGGCCCCCGGGCGCCGTCCAGCAGGCCAAGGGCGACCAGGCGACGCACCAGCTCAGGGTGCAGGCCGGCCTCGCGCGCCAGCACCTCAAGCTCGACCAGCCGCCCGGACGCGCCTGCGCCGTCCCGCCGCCCCGCCACCGTCAGCGCCCCCGCCCGCGCGCCGAGGGCGCTCATCGCGCCTCCCTTCGCGGGTCAAAGCTCGAGGTCCGCGCAAGCTGCTCGAACAGCTCGCGCTCGGTTCCCGACAGCCTCCGGGGGACCATCACCTGCACCGTCGCGTACAGGTCGCCGTGGCTGCCGCCCGGACCGGGCATCCCCTGTCCCCGCAGCCGCAGCCGCCGGCCGCTCGAGGAGCCCGCCGGGACGCGAACCCGCGCGGTTCCGCCCAGCGTGCGCACGGGCACGGTGGCGCCCAAAGCCGCCTCCCACGGCGAGACGGGAAGCTCGACGTAGAGGTCGCGCCCCCGCAGGCGAAAGTGCGGGTGCGGCCTGATCCGCACACGCAAAAACAGGTCACCCGACGGCCCGCCGCCGTGGCCGCGCCCACCCTCACCCGCCAGGCGGATGCGCTGCCCATCGCGCACGCCGGCCGGAACGTTCACCTCGTAGCTGCGCCCGTCCCCAAGCGACACCTGCCGCCGGCCGCCGGCGGCTGCCTCCTCCAAGGAGAGCTCGAGCACCGCCTCCTGGTCGGCGCCGCGCACCGAGAAGTCCTGAAAGCGCGTGCGGCCCCCGCGGCCGCGCCCGGCGCCAAACAGCGCCTCAAAGAAGTCCGAGAACTCCCGCCCGTCGCCGAACTCCACGCGCACGTTGTCGCCGAAGCCACCCCGGCCGAACATCTCCTCAAACCCCGGCGCGCCGGAGACATCCTGCCCGGACCGCCAACCCTCGCCCAGCCGGTCATAGCGCTCGCGCTTCTCAGGATCGCGCAGCACCTCGTAGGCCTCGGAGATCTCCTTGAAGCGGTCCTCCGCCCCCGGCTCCCGGTTGACGTCCGGGTGATATCTGCGCGCCAGCCGCCGATAGGCACGACGGATCTCCTCCTCGGAGGCTCCCCGCTGCACGCCCAGAATCTCGTAGTAATCCTTAAAGCCGACCGCCATCAGCCCTCACCCTCCCGGCTGCGCGCCACCACCACCTGCGCCGGCCGCAGAACCCGCTCACCCAGCGCAAACCCCGACCTCGCCACCTCGACGATCGTATGGTCGGCCACGCCGTCGGCACGGCGGGTGCCGACCGCCTCATGGCGCTGGGGATCAAACCGCTCACCCGCCGAGCCCAGCCGGCTGACCCCCTCGCGCTCAAGGATCGCCTCCATCTGGCGCAGCACCGCCTGCAGACCCTCATCCTCCGGGGTCAGGCGCAGCGCCCGCTCGACGCTGTCAAGCGCCTCCAGCCAGTCGCGCAGCAGCGCCTCCCGCGCCTCGGCCACCCGCCGCTCGGTCTCCCGCGCCGAGCGCTTGCGGTAGTTGTCCAGGTCGGCCAAAGCCCGCCTGTAGCGGTCCTCCACCCGCGCCAGCTCGGCCCTGAGCGCCGCCTCGGCCGCCGCTGGAGCGGGCGCCTGCGACTCTGCCGCCCCGCCCGACGCCGGCAAGCGCTCCGCCCGGCGCTCGCGGTCCTCACTCGCGGGTGAACTCTGCATCGACGACCTCCTCATCGTCGGCCGACGGACGACCGGCGCCGTTGGCCGCCCCACCGGCGGCGGCCCCCGCTCGAGCGGCAGCGGGCAGCCCGTGGATGATCTGCTGCAAATCGGCGCTCAACGTCCGCACGCGCTCAAGCGGCGCGGCGTCCTTGACCGCCTGGTTGGCCTCCGCGATCAACTGCTCGGCCCGCGCCCGCTCGTGCACCGGCAGGCCCTCGCCCAGCTGCCCGACCAGCTGCGAGGCCCGATAGGCCAGCGCATCCAGCTCGTTGCGGGCGTCGATCTCCTCGCGCCGGCGCCGATCCTCGGCAGCATGCTGCTCGGCCTCCCGGATCATCCGCTCGATCTCCGCCTGCTGCAGGTTGGTCGACTCAGAGATCGTCACCTGCTGCTGGGCCCCGGTGTCCTTATCGCGCGCCGAGACATTCAGGATCCCGTTGGCGTCAATGTCGAAGGTCACCTCGATCTGCGGCACCCCACGCGGGGCAGGACGGATGCCCTCCAGGCGGAAACGGGCCAGCTGGCGGTTGTCGGCCGCCAACTCGCGCTCGCCCTGCAGCACCACGACATCGACCGCCGTCTGGTTGTCCTCGGCGGTGGAGAACGTCTCCGTGCGCCGCGCCGGAATCGTCGTATTGCGCTCGATCACCTTGGTCATCACCCCGCCCAACGTCTCGATCCCCAGCGACAGCGGCGTGACGTCGAGCAGCACCACATCCTCGACGTCCCCCTTCAGCACCCCAGCCTGCAGCGCGGCCCCAATCGCCACCACCTCATCCGGGTTAACCGACATGTTCGGGTCCTTGCCGCCGGTCAGCCGCCGCACCAGCTCCTGCACCGCCGGCACCCGGGTCGAGCCGCCCACCAAGATCACCTCGTCGATGTCATCGGCGGTCAGCTTGGCGTCCGACAGCGCCTGCTGCACCGGACCACGACAACGCTCCACCAGATCAGCGGTCAGCTGGTCGAACTTCGAACGCGTCAACGACATGCTCAGATGCTTTGGACCGGAAGCGTCGGCGGTGATGAACGGCAAATTGATCTGCGTGCTCGTCGTCGAAGACAACTCGACCTTGGCACGCTCGGCCGCCTCATAGAGCCGCTGCAGCGCCTGGGGATCCGAGCGCAGGTCGATCCCCTGCTCGCGCCGGAACTCCTCGGCGATCCAATCCACCACCCGCTTATCGAAATCATCGCCCCCGAGATGACCGTCGCCGGAAGTGGCCCTGACCTCCACCACACCATCGCCAACATCCAGGATCGACACATCAAAGGTGCCGCCACCCAAATCGAACACCAGCACCGTCTCGGCCCCCTTCTTATCCAGGCCGTAGGCCAACGCCGCCGCCGTGGGCTCGTTGATGATCCGCAGCACCTCAAGACCCGCGATCCTGCCCGCATCCCTGGTGGCCTGCCGCTGGGCGTCGTTGAAATAGGCGGGGACCGTGATCACCGCCTCGGTCACCCGCTCGCCCAGGAACTTGCCCGCATCCTCGGCCAGCTTGCGCAGCACCAAAGCGGAGATCTCCTCCGGCGCATACTGCCTGCCGCGCACGTCAAACCGCACCGCATCATTCGGCCCCCGCAGCACACGGTAGGAGACGATCTTCGACTCCTCATCCACCTCCCCCCACCTACGGCCAATAAACCGCTTGGCCGAATAGATCGTCGCCTGCGGATTGAGGATCGCCTGACGCTTGGCCACCTGGCCCACCAGCCGCTGCCCATCCTCGGTAAACGCCACCACCGAAGGCGTCGTACGACCACCCTCAGCGTTCGGAATCACCTCCGCCCGGCCACCCTCCATAACCGCCGCAACCACCGAATTCGTAGTCCCAAGATCGATTCCAACCGCCTTCGGCATCGACGACCTCCTCTATCTCCTCGCTGCTCTCTCAGGTGAGGTAGTAGGGCGCGCAGCGCTCCCGGCAAGGCCCCGGGGGACTCCGCGCGCAGCGCTCCCGGCAAGGCCCCGGGGGACTCCGCGCGCAGCGCGTTCGGCAGGGTCCGGCGGGCTCCGCGCGCAGCGCTCCCGGCAAGGCCCGGGGGACTCGCAGCGCCCGCGCCCGCAGCGCGGGGCGAGTCGCCCGCGCTGGGCTGGGGCGCCTCCGTCAGGTGTCCTGCGGGATCCCCGCCGGGGGCCGGGCGATCTCCCCCGCGTCCTCCCGCGACTCGCGCTCCAGACGCTCGTGACGCTCGACCAGCGACTCGAGGTAGAAGATCTCAAGCACGGCCTCCGGACAGGTGATCGTCTCGCTCACGAACGCGGTCACCCGCCGCTCTGTGATCTGCTCCACGGCGGCCACGAACTCCCGATACATGGCCTGCTGAAAGGTCATCCGGGTCTGACGAACCGTGTTCTGCTGGCCGCGCTGAATCAGCGTGCGCTCGACGGTCAGGTACACGTCGCGCAGCTCGACCAGCACAAGGCGGGAATGCACCTGGTAGCTCCTGGCCTTGGTGGCGCCCCGGCCGTAGTAGCGGCGATGCAGACCGGTCATCGCCCTGGCCAGCTCGGCAAGCTGCTCGGCGCTCAGCCGGTCACGGATGTCCTCGTCGCTGCCCACCCCTCCTGCCCAGAGCTAAGCACATCCGCCGCGAGCGCGCTCGCCACGTTGACCGGAGAGGGCGCCGGCGGTAGGCTGCGCGACAGGCGAACGGGTGTCCTCAGCGGTCGCCCGTCGACCTTTTTGCGGGTGCGGCTGACCGCGGCGCTACTGGGGCGCCAATGCTGCCTCTCCACTCAGTCGTCGTTGATCTGGAGGGCCATATGTTCAGCCTCGATATCTCCCCGCCGCCGCGCGCTCATCGGCGGCCGCAGATCGCTCGTTCCGCGGCGGCGCGGCCATGACCGCCCTGGAAGGGACCGGACTGGAGGGGACCGGAGGAGCGGCCGAGGAGCGGCGGCCGGAAAGCGGCGAGAGCCTGAGCGCCCGAAACGGGGTGCGCTGCCCGCGCTGCGGCCTCAGGCTGGCGCCGCGTTCCCCCATCCTGCTGCCGCGCCACTGCCCGCGCTGTGTGGTGCGCCGGCGCGCGTTGGTTGAGCTGGAGCCGTGCGGCGCACAGGAGCCCTTCCCCACACCGGGGGGTCTCGGGCCTCAGACAGATCGGGCTCCCGTCGCGGGAGGACGTGGCAACCGGCCAGCGCCCACGCCGCCACTGGAGCGTCCCGCTGGATGGCCGGGGGTGATCGCCTGGGGACGCAACCGTGGCCGCGGCAGCCGCGTGATCGGTAGCGGGCTGCGATCGGCACCGCACGCTCCGCAGCGGACCGCAGACGATCTTTAGGCGTCGGACAGCTGGCGCTGCGGGCAGTGGCGCTGCTTTCCGGGCAGCGTGCGCCCGCAGCGCAGGCAGCAGCCATCGATCACCGGCTCCCCCGGGGGAGCCGACTCAGGCCAGTAGATGCGATGCCTTCCCCGCCCCAGCACCCGGTAGGCCAGCCCGCAGGCGCACTCCCAGCGGGAGGTGGCCGAGGCGGTTTGGGTCGCTGGGATGCCGTCGAGCCTCGGGGGAAGATCGCCGGTTGGCGGCCGGGAGGGGATGGCTGTGGCGGTCGCGGCCATCCTCACCTCCCGGCGAACGGCTCAGCCGCCTCGGGCCGACCGCGCCGCCCCGCCACCGGCTCGAGCTTGAGGTTCGCTGCCAGCAGCCGATCCAGCTCAAGGTGGTCGCCCGCCTCGGCCTCGGCCGCCGCCCCGACCCCGGCGCCCGCCTCGGCCTCGGCCGCCGCCCGGGCCCCCGCGCCCGCCTCGGCCCCGGCCGCCGCCCGGGCCCCGGCGCGTGCCTCGGCCCCGCCGTCCGCTGCAACGCCCGCCATCAGCTCGTCCAGGCACGCCTCCAGACCGTCGCCCAGCACCTCCAGATCGTGGAGCCGGTCGTAGTCGCCCAACAGGCCGAAGCTCAGCAGCCCGTTGTAGGAGAAGACGGCAATCGAGAGGGCGTGGCCGGCGGGCAGGAAGGCGATCGGCGCCACGCTGCGCAGCTCCCGACCCAGCAGGTAGAGCGGAAACTGGGGT
>Ga0209061_1003351_pt1 | contig 17578 bp, 12 predicted proteins | sample Coa_R1_10_FD_187157 | JGI IMG/M metagenome (GOLD analysis project Ga0209061, IMG submission 187157) | Surface soil microbial communities from Centralia Pennsylvania, which are recovering from an underground coalmine fire - Coalmine... | ecosystem: Environmental > Terrestrial > Soil >...
AGGCTGGCGGCGGTGTTGGCCACGGCCAGGCCGGCGAGCCAGCCGTAGCCGCCGTCGATGGCGGCGGTGAACACCTGGAGCTTGCCGAGGAAGACCGCGGTGGGCGGGGTGCCGGCCAGGCCGAGCAGGCTGACCACCGGGACGGCGGCCAGGCCCGGGTGCCGGGCGGCGAGGGTCCCCATCCCCGGGTCGGCCAGGCCAGCACCCGGGACCGGGCCACCCGCGCGGCCAGCCGGCGTACCGCTGCCCCCAGCGAGGGCGCCGGCCTGCCGCGCAGCGAGCCGTCGCGCAGCCTGCGGGCGGCCGTGGCCGCGTCTGCCCAGCCAGCCACGGCGAGAAACCGGCCCAGGCTGTCCAGATACGCCGCGGCCCGCCGCCGCGCTGCCACGCCCGCCGTCACCGGCTCCCCTGCGGCGGCCCGCCGCCACGGCTCGGCCCAAAACGACCCGCTCCCCGCGGCCAGGCCGGCGGTGCTGGCCTGAGCATGCTGCACGACGTCGCCCTGCAGCGTGAGGCGGAGCACCAGCCCCGCGGGCCAGTCCGGCAGGATGGGGCCGAGCGGCACGTGCAGCTGGTCCAGCTTCAGCCCGTCGCGGTCCTCCGCGCGGTCCGCCATCGGCAGGCCGCCCGGCATTTCCATCTCCCCCATGCCATGGCCGCGAAGGCGCCGCCAGCGAGTACCAGAACGCCACCGACGCACCCAGCGACACCAGCGTGTCCATGTCCGCGCTGCCGTGCCGCGCGGCCTGCAGGGCCCCGCGGTGGAACAGCCACCCCACCCACGCATACACCGGCGCCGCCAGCGCGGCCTGCACCCACCGCGACCACGGCGCGCCACCGAACCCGTAGGCCGCCACCAGCACCCCCGCCGACAGCACCGCCCCGGCGGCGAGCTGAACCAGCCGACGGCGCAGCTCCGCGCGCCGCCGCGCGCCACGTTCGGCCGCCGGGTCAGCCGCCGACCCGGTGGCCCCACCCGCCACTGTGGCGTCATAGCCCGCTGCCCGCACCGCATCGACCAGGGCCTGCGGGTCGAGCCCGGCCGGGCTATCCGCGACGACCTCGGCCTTCCCGGTGGCCAGGTTGACCGTCACCCCGGCCACCCCGGGCACCTTGCCCAGGGCACGTTCCACCCGGCGCACACACGACGCGCACGTCATGCCCTCGATCTCCAGTTCCCGGCGGGCCGGCGCCTCCTGCCCGGTGATCTGCCTCTCCTGATCGGTGGCCTGCGCCATCACTGCCCCGGGTCACCTCCCATCCCGGCCGGCGCCGCCTCACCAGCCGTCAGCGGCTCGGCGCGCTCCCGGAAATCGGTCAGCGCCCCGCTGAACCGCAGCGCCTCCATCAGCTCAGCGATCTTCTCCTTGCCCTCACCCGAGGTGATCGCCTCGGTCACGCACGTCTCCAGATGGTTGCGCAACAGCACCCGGTTCACCCGCTCCAGGGACGCCTGCACCGCCGCCACCTGCTTCATCACATCCACGCAGTAGGTATCCGCCTCCACCATGCCGATCAGCCCGTCCAGGTGACCGCGCACCGTCTTCAGCCGCAGCAGCGCATCCCGCCGGTACGCCGGATCCACGCCCATCGCCTCCTCGTCAGTGCCGCTCACACCCGGGGGGAGAAGCCCCGCCGCTATGCCCACCCCACCCCGGGTGGGATTGTCCATGAGATCACATAAACGTGACGCCTGGCCAGGATCGTTACCGCGGTCGTGCTGGCGAGATCCCGCCCAGACGCTCCAGAACCACCGCCAGCGGGCCGTCCGGGCTGTAACGGCATCGCGATCCCCTGAGGACCGGCCCGGCCCGCGCACCCACCGGAAGTACACGGGGACCGCGCCGTCAAGCTGACAAGCTACCGGGAACCGTCCGCCAGCCGATCGTCACCGGCGTGGGCCGCGAGGGGCCCACCGTCATCATCACCAACGACGGCAAGATCAAGCCCCGGGCACTGGCGGCCCAGTACGCCCGCCGGATGACCGGGACCATGCCGCGGGCGCTTTCACCGCCTTGGTGTCGCGCCTGGCAGCTGAGCTGGCGGCCGCCGCGCGCGCTGCGGAGGGAGCAGGCAAGGAGGCGTGCAAGCGCGCCGCCCAGCATGCGGCGCGCATCCGCGAACTGCTCGCCGGGACCACTGATGACTGCCACGCTCGGTGACTTCCTGCGGCAAGCCGCCAGCCATCCCGGCGGCGCCGCCGTCCCCGGCACCTTGACGGCCACAACGGTGCTGACGGCTGCCCGCCAGCTCGGCCGCATCACTAGCGTCATGGCCCGCCAGAGCGCCGGCCAGGTAGCAGGGGCCGGGTTTTGCCGTGGCGCCGGTTCACTGTCATCGCGTGTGCTGCGCCTTGCCGTGGTGGGTGACGCGTCTACTACGGCCAGGGAGGACGTTAGATGCGCCCTGAGGCAGGGAACCCGCCGGCGGAGCCGCCGCCGGCGACCCGCCCGCCTGCTGTCGTTAGCCCCTGGTCGCCTCGTCAGCCGACGGCGGGTAGCAGCGAACCCGCTACGACGACGCGTAGTAACTTTGGAGGGTGATGACCCGGCACGAAGCACCCTGGAAACTGCTCCGGGGCCGCACCCGCCACCGGGCCGCCGACCGGGGGGGCGCCCCGGTCGGCCCGGCGGTATCGGGTCCCTCCGCCGGCGCCACGCCGGCGGTGACCGCGCATGGGACGCAGGCAGGCATGGGGAAAGGCCGCAGGCACCGCTGGCGGCGTCCCGTCCTCGCCGCCGGGGGGGCGGTCGCAGCGGCGGTGACGCTGGCCGCCTGCGGGTCCAGCAGACAGGGCGCTGCTAGCGGCCCGGCTGCGGTGGTGCACGGGCCGAACCCGATCGGCCTGACCGGACAGGCTGCCAAAGCGGCCCAGGCCAACCCGGACGTGGACCCGGGCACGTCGCTGGGCAAGACGCCGGCGCCGGACTTCCGGCTGGTCAACCAGTTCGGCCGGCCGATGACGCTCAGCCAGTTCCGCGGCAAGGTGGTGCTGCTGGCCTTTGAGGACTCGCAGTGCACCACGGTGTGCCCGCTGACCACCACCGAGATGGCCGAGGCCAAGCAGCTGCTCGGCACCGCCGGCGACCAGGTGCAGCTGCTCGGAGTGGACGCGAACCCGGCCGCGACCTCGGTGGCGGACGTGATGGCCTACTCCCGCGCGCACGGCATGGTCAACCAGTGGGACTTCCTGACCGGGTCGAAGGCCCAGCTCGCCGCGGTGTGGAAGACGTACCACATCTACGCCCAGATCGAAAACGGCGTGGTGGACCACACCCCGGCCCTGTACCTGATCGACCAGCGCGGCCGGGAACGCAGGCTCTACATGACCCAGATGGCCTACGCCAGCGTCGGCCAGCAGGCACAGCTGCTGGCCAGGCAGATCGCCACCCTGCTGCCGGGCCACCCGCACGTGGCCAGCAGCGGCTCGCTGGCGTATTCGGCGATCAGCGGCCTGGGCCCGGCGCGGGCGGTCACCCTGCCGACGATCCAGCCCGCCGGGGGGCACGTGACGCTGGGGCCGGGCAGCCCGCACCTGGTGGTGTTCTTCGCCACCTGGCTGACCGAGGTCTCGGACCTGAAGGCCGAGCTGACCGGGCTGAACTCCTACGCGGCGGCGGCCCGCCGCGACCACCTGCCGGGGCTGACCGCGGTGGACGAGGCGCCCACCGAACCGTCCCCGGACGCCGCCCGCGACTACCTGGCCCACCTGGGGACGCCGCTGGCCTACCCGGTGGCGGTGGACGAGACCGGGCGGGTGGCCGACGGGTACCAGGTGCAGGACCAGCCGTGGTACGTGCTCACCCGCTCCGGGATGACGCTGTGGACCCATGACGGCTGGCTGCCCGCCGCCACCGTGATCCGCGACGTGCAGCATACGATCACCGGGCGCTGAGCGGTCAACGGCACCACACCCGCCGACCAGATTACTACAAATTTGTAAATTACACTATACCGCTGGCCGGCCGCTCAGGCCATCGGGTGATGTTCCCGTCGGGTGAACGCGGCTGGGGGCCGGGCTTGAGCTCAGCGACCGGTCACCGGGCCGCGGGTGAGGGGGCCGGGGGGAGCCGGATGCGCGGGGAATGGCCACATCGGCCGCAGCGCGGTGGCGGCCAGGGCCGCGGCGCAGGCGGCCAGGCCCGCCCAGGTGGTAGTACCGGTAGCGAGCCCGCAGGCCGACCAGGTGAGGGCGGTGGCGAGCGTGAGGCCGCCGACCGCGACCAGCGCGCAGGCGCCACGGCGGGCGGGGCGCGGCTGCCGCAGCCGCGCGAGCCGGTAGCGCAGGTGGCCGGGGTCGGCGTCGTCGAAGCCGGCCAGCGCGCCGGGCGCTGTGCCGGGTCCGGCGGCCTGGGCCAGCGTCACCCGGGCGAGCGCGGACGCCACCGGGCCGGTCCCCACCGCCCGGGCGGCCTCGTCGTCGGCGGCGGCCTCCAGTTCCCGGCGCAGCCCGGACCAGGCCCGCCGCACCGGGGGCAAGAACGCGTAGGCGCGGGCCACCGCCGCGCCGGCCAGCAGCAGCCGGGGGTGGCCGAGCCGGAGGTGCGCATCCTCGTGCTCACACACCGCCCGCTGCTCGGCCGGGTCCAGCAACGCCAGCAGGCCGCTGGTCACCACCGCCGCCGGGTGCCGCAGGCCGACCACGTGGGCAGCCGGCGCGGCCGACGGCAGTACCCACACCACCCGGCCGCCAGGCAAGTGCCGGGGCCGGGCGCCGGCCAGGGCCATCCCAGCCAGTTCGGTGCGCCGCGCCGCCACAAGGATCCGCGCCGCCTGCCAGCCCAGCGGCGCAAGGGCGGCTAGGGCCAGCCCGCCCGGCAGCAGCCGCCCTCCGCCGCCCGCGAGCGACCCGCAGCCGGCCAGCGGCCCCAGCCGGTGACCGGCCAGGGCGGCCAGCCCCAGCCCCGCGCACACCACCCCGCCGGCCGGCAGCAGCGCCAGGCCAGCCAGCGCGACCAGGTGGGTGGCCGCCAGCAGCCGCGGCGGCGCCGCCGAACGGCTGGAGGTGAGGAGCCATGGGACCGCGGCAAGGGCCGCCGCGGCCAGCGCGAGCGCCAGCACGGTGATCACCGCGGTCCCGCCCGCCGCAGCGCGGCCGCCAGCTCGGCGGCAAGAGCCGGGTCGCCGTAGTCGTCGACCAGGTGGGCCAGGACCGCCTGCCGGTCGCGGGCGGCGGCCAGCAGCTCACCGATCGCCTTGGCGGTCAGCTCGTCCAGGTCCCCGGCCGCCCGGTAACGCACCACCCGCCCCTCGGTCAGCCGCTCGGCCAGCCCCTTGCCCACCAGCCGGCCCACCACTGTCATCAGCGTCGTGTACGCCAGATCCGGCCGCCCGATCCGCTCCACCAGCTCCCGGCCGGTCACCGGCTCCGGCAGCTCCCACAGGTGGTGCAGGATCTCGGTCTCCAGGTCACCGACCCGCCGTCCGGCGATCATCCGCCTCGGCATCCGCACCCTTCCCGCGCAGCCAATTCTCCCCGCTCATCCTCGCAGGTTACCGGCCGTCCCCGCCGGGGGCGGGACCGATCCGCACGCACGCGGCCAGCGCGGCGATGTTGTCGGCGGCCAGCGCCCGGGCCAGCAGCACCAGCTCGGCCACCCGCGGGTCGGCCACCCGGTAGTAGGCGAACCTGCCCTGCCGGCGCACCTGCACGTACCCGCAGTCCGACAGGCACGCCAGATGCGCCGATACCCGCCCCTGGGACAGGCCTGCCTGCGCCACGCACTCGGTAACCGTGTGCTCGCCGTCCATCAAAAACTCCAGCAGCCGCAGCCTGGTCGGGTCTCCCAGCGCGCGGAAGAACTTGGCCACCATCTCCACCCCGGCCAGGTCGTCCGGCAGGAACCCGGCCCGCGCCGCCCCGGCCACCGCCATCGGCATCTCCCCACACCACGAAGAAGAATCCTTATAGGCGAATAATAGCATGGTTGAGGTTTATTTTGCTGTCATTGCCGGCCTCATCCGCGGCTTTGCGCAGCGCGCCACGGGCGGCCGCAGGGCGGCCGGGCGAGACCCGGGCCGGGAACGCGGGCCGGTGCGGCCGCCATGCCCGCAGTACCGGGGCCCCGAAGCGAAGCAGCTACACCGCCCGATCCGTGATACCGGCCAGGTACTCGATCTCGTCGTGCGTGGTGAGGAAGCTGGCGCTGAACCGCACGGCTCCCCGGACCTGCTCGGGCGGGAGGCCCGTCGCGGTCAGCACGTGGGAGGGGCCGGGCTGGCCGGGGTGACACGCGGAGCCCGCCGGCGCGGCGACACCCCGGGCGGACAGGGCACCGGCGACCGTGTCGCCGCGCACCCCGCGCAAGGAGACGTTCCCCGTCTCTGCCAGGCAGCCGCCGGCCGGGCTGTTGAGGACAGCACCGGGAACCGAGGCGAGCCCGGCCCGCAGGAGCTCCCCGCTCTCACGGCGCCGTGCCTGCTCGGCGGCGTCCCCGGTGCGCTGGCGTGCCGCGCCGGCGGCCAGCCCGGGCCCGGCGATGCCGAGCACGTTTCCGGTGCCGGAGCGCAGCCCGTGCTCCTGCTCCCCTCCGGACACGAGCTTCTGCAGCGGGACGCTGGCATCTTTCACCACCATCGCGCCAGCGCCCTTTGGCCCGTGGAACTTGCGGGCCGAGATAGCGATCAGCCCGCGCTCGACCGGGATGGGGATCTTGCCCGTCTGGACGGCGCCGCAGTGGAAGGTGACACCTGCCTCACCCGCGATCCGCGCGATCTCCTCGACGGGCTGCACCGTACCGGTCTTGCTGGCCGCGTGCATCACCGAGACGAGCCGGGTGTCCCGGCGCAGCGCGCGGCGCAACGCGGCCGGGTCGGCCCGGCCGGAGCCTGGCCCCCAGGGCGAGGGCCCCGGAGCCGGGTACCGCCGGCTGCGGCCAGGAAACACCTCCGGCACGCTGGGCAGGCCGAACCGGCGGATGCGCGGCACGCCATCCGGTCAGATGGCCAGCGTGTAGGCGTACGGGATGCCTGCCCGCGCGAGGACCAGCGGCAGCCAGCGCAGCAATCCCGGTTCTCGCGCAGTTCGCACCGGTCCTCCGGTCGTGTGCGCCTGTCAGCGCCCGGCCGCGCACCGCCGCCGGACACGCCAGCCGCGCACCGCCGCCGGACACGCCAGCCGCGCACCACCTGGACGCGACAGTGCGGCCAGGCCCGCGCCGCCGCGGGCCGCCAGGACACCATCCCCGCGTGACGCGCCTGGCAGCGCTGGGACGGGGTGCCGGCCCCCCTCAGGCCTCAGGCCCGGCGCGGGGCCAGACGCGGCGGCCCGTGCTTGCCTGGCTGGTGTGGCCACCCGGCATAACCTGCACTAACATTCTATTATCCGGATATCATGGCGCGCGGAGCGTGCCGGGCAGCGGAGGAGGAGCGAGCATGCCGTATGACCTTGCGATCATCGGTTCCGGGGGGGCGGGGTTCGCCGCGGCGATCGCGGCCACCACCCGGGGGCTGTCGGTGGTGATGGCCGAGCGGGGCACGATCGGCGGGACGTGCGTGAACGTGGGCTGCATCCCGTCCAAGGCGCTGCTGGCGGCCGCCGGGGCCCGGCACACCGCCGCGGCCGCCGGCCGGTTCCCCGGGATCGAGGCCGTCGCGGGTCCGGTGGATATGGCCAAGCTGGTGGCCGGCAAGGCCGGCATCGTCACTGGGCTGCGGGCAGAGAAGTACGAGGACCTGGCCGGCAGCTACGGCTGGGAGATCCGCCGCGGGGTCGCGCGGTTCGTCGCCGGGCCGGCGCTGGAGGTGGACGGGCAGCGGATCGAGGCGGCCCACTACCTGGTCGCGGCCGGCTCCTCGCCGTGGGCGCCGCCGGTGCCGGGGCTGGCCGAGACCGGCTACCTGACCTCCACGACCGCCCTCGACCTCGACCGGCTGCCGGAGTCGCTGATCGTGGCCGGCGGCAACTACGTCGGCCTGGAACTCGGGCAGCTGTTCGCCCGGCTGGGCACCAGCGTCACCGTGGTCGAGGCGCTTCCCCGGCTGGCACCCGGCGAGGAACCGGAGATCTCCCAGGTGATCACCGATGTGCTCGCCGACGAGGGCGTGACGGTACGCACCTCGGCGCCGCTGACCCGGGTACGGCGCGAGCGCGGCGGGGTGGTCGCCGAGACCGGCAGTGGCGAGATCCGCGCGGAGGCGATCTTGATGGCCACCGGACGGCGGCCCAACACCGCCGGGCTCGGCCTGGAGGCCGCCGGGGTGAAGACGGGCCGCCTCGGCGAGATCATCACGGACGGCGGGCTGCGCACCGCCAACCCGCGGATCTGGGCCGCCGGGGACGTCACCGGCGCTCCCCAGTTCGTGTACGTCGCCGCCGCGCACGGCACCCTGATGGTCGACAACGCCTTCGGGCACGCCGGGCGCGCCGTCGACTACACCCACCTGCCCCGCGTCACCTTCACCAGCCCCGCCATCGCCGCAGTCGGCCTGACCGACGCCCAGGTCGCCGGCACCGGGCTCGCCTGCACCTGCCGGGTGCTGCCGATGGCCTACGTGCCCCGGGCCATCGTCAACCGCGACACCCGCGGCCTGGTCAAGATTGTCGCCGAGGCAGGCACCGGGAAGGTTAAGGGCGTCCACATCGTGGCTGACGGCGCCGGCGACATGATCCTGGCGGCCACCTACGCCCTCCAGGCGGGCATGACCACCGGCCAGCTCGCCGCCACCTGGGCCCCGTACCTGACCATGGGAGAAGCGCTCAAGCTCGCCGCCCAGTCCTTCACCAGCGACGTGGCCAAGCTGTCCTGCTGCGCGGCGTGACCGCCGCCATATCAGCGGCAACACGACGCGAGAGGAACACATGCATGCCGCAGGCCGGGAGGCGCTGGCGGGTGCCGGCACCAGCCGGACCTGCGCCCGGTGGCGGTGATCACCACCGCGGCCGGCGCGCTGCTGACCGGCACCGTCGCTGCGAGATCCCGCACCCCGGCCACCGCGGGGCCGTACGGTATCCGTCCGGGTTTTGTCACCGGTTCTTCTCCAGCCCTTTCTCCAGCATCTTGACCGTCGGGGTGCAGGCGCTGGCCGGCCGGCTGCCGGTCAGCGTGCAGATGGCCGCGGTCAGGTAGTTGGCGGTCCCGTCCACGGCCTGCGCGACCGGGCTGGCGGGGTTCGTCAACGCCGGCGCGATCTGGGCCCAGCTCTTGCCGTCCAGGATCTGCGGGCTGAAGCTGGCCCTGCTGATCAAGTGCCTGTTGCCGAAGTCGTAGAACGGGGTCGCGTCCAGATCCTGGGCCGGCACGTACGGCGGCGCGTGGTACGTGCTCATCAGCGCCGCTCGGCCGGGGCCGGTTTCTGCAGCGGGGTATAGGCGGGATATAGGGATATAGCAGCTGCCCGGGGGGTGCTGGTGCAGGTCCCCACCGGGGTGGGTGCAGGTCCCCACCGGGGTGAAGGTCACGTACCTGCTGGTGTAGGTGGCCTGGTAGAAGGTGACCGTGGGTGTGTCCGCGTCCACGTCGCTGCTGGGCGAATGCACCGTGCGCAGCCCGGGGAAGCTGCCGAACCGGGACAGCGCCACGACCGCCGCCCACCGCTCGGCCGCGCAGAACGGGCAGTACTCCGCGCCGATGTCCAGCACCTCCGGCTTGCCGCCGGAGGTCAGCGGTGACCCGGTGATCGGCTGCGGCGTGCCCGTCACCCCGCTGCCGATCCCGGCCGCGTTCAGCGTGGCCGCCGGCACACCCGTGACCCCGGCGACGACCTCCGCCAGCGCCGCCCCCGCCGGGCCGTTGCTCGCCCCGCCCGCCGCGGCCTCCGGGCCCGGACCAGCCTTCACCACACGAACGCAACGATGATCACGATCATCACGACGATCGCGCCGCCCGGCAGCAGCAGCCGGTGGCGGATGTGGGCGCGGCGCGCCGTCGCCCGCTGCGCCGCGATCTTCTGCTGCCGGGGGGCTTCCCGCCTGACCCGGCTCGTCCGGCCCGTTCACCCCGGCGTTCCCGCCGATCCCACGACCTCTTGGCCTGCTCGCTGCCGCCGGGATCCGGGCCGTCAGTGCCCGTCGCGTCACCCGGGCGGCCACGTTCCCGCCACGCTTGCGGCTCCTCATCCGGGGGCGAGACCGCTCAGCACCAGCACCCGACGCGGGCCCTGGCCATTGACCCGACAGAAGGCTGAATGATCTTCAGAACGCTAACTGGGGACCCGCATCGGACATGCGAATCCCCAGCTCAGGAGCGGAGGCTCGGGGATTTGAACCCCGGAGGGGCGGCAAGCCCCAACCGCATTAGCAGTGCGGCGCCATAGACCGGACTAGGCGAAGCCTCCAAAGCCGACGATGCGGTGACCTCCAGGGTACCGCTCGCCACGACGCGGCCTAGCGTATCCCCTGCGTCCGCCGCTGCCAAGCCGGTCCCGGCCAGGCCGTCTCCGGGCCTGCCGTCTCCGGCCGAACCGACTCCGGCCAGGCCGTCCACGCGGCGGGTCGCCCACCCGGCTGCCCGCCGGTCATGCCGGAGCCACGCTGCCGCCGCCCGCTGCCCGTCCCTTCCCGTCCTCGTCCCCGCACTACCGAAAGTAACCGCATAAGTGACTCCGCTCCGTAACCGCCACGAAGCTGCCATTCTGGCAAGAAGATCATTATTTTTCGTACCAATTTTCGGTAAACATCACACGGTAGCTCTACGTAGCCGCCGAAAAAGGTAGCAGATTCGCTTGACGTATGCACTAACGGTAAGCACTCTCAGGAGAGAGGCTCATGCAATTCCATCGGAGGGCAAGTGCGTCATATCGCCAGCGAGCCCCCGTCCTGTGACGGGTTCACGGATGCTGCCGGCCTTGCGCGCATCGCACGCAGACAACTACTGAAAGCAGCCGTCTTCGGCTCGCTGGATGATCGCACCCTCGCCGGGGGCGCCGAGCATGCCGAGGCTGGCACACCTCTGAGCAGCAAACCGTTGCACGTCGTAATCGGGACTATTCTAGACGTTAGCCCCCAGGTACTCACGCTCCAGACCGCTGGAGGGGAAGAGCGCTTCACGCTGGCGGCGTCCACGATCGCCTGGCGCGGCACGGAGGTGCCGACCGTGACACTCAGGCAAGGCGACTACGCAATTGTGCGCTGTAATTACACAAATGTAACTACCGCCGACAAGATATGGGCGCAGATAGGCCGGGTCACGGGAACGATCACAGCGCGGGACGGCAGGACCCTGCTCGTCGACGACGGCACGGGCGGGGAGCGAAAAATGCTTGTCATCGCCGACCATGCCATCAGCAAGATCCAGGTACGTTTCCCCCGCCTGCTTCCTGGATACCTTATCGACGTGATCGGACTCACGCATCGGGGGTATCTGGAGGGTCTGATCCCCGCGACAGCACAACCTCCATACCGCGCGGGCCAGCCGCCGCGGCCGCCGCTCGTCGGCGGCCATGTGCCAGGTTCCATCAGCGGCACCGCGACCTGGCACGAACCGTGTGACGAGCCGGCGGACCTGATGGGCGTCGCCTATCCGGCGCTCGATCCGGACATCGGCTGCCAGGCACCCGATCCGGGCACCGGCTGCGAGAGGCAGGCCAGTGCCAGCACCGCCAGCCCGGGCACCGGGGACACCGGCGCGCACGCCCGGGACACCGGCGCGCACGCCCGGGACACCGGCGCGCACGCCCGCCCGGCCGGCCCGCATGCTGCAGACCCGCACCTGGCCGGGTCCGGATGCGTCCGCCTGCCCTACCTCTCGCTGGGGAGCACGCTCCGTGTCCGTAACGACTGCGCGCAGCGCGACCTCCTCCTTCCCGTCACGGGCTGCGGGGCGACCGCCAGGTTGTTCTGCGACCGCTGCATCGCCTGCGGCACCTCCCCGCGGGGCCGGGTGGCCGACCTGACCATACCCGCCTTCGCCGCTCTCGGCGGTGACCTGGAGGCCGGCTGCTTCAACGCGACGATCACGGTTGGCGGCTGAGAATGCTCAGCGCTGTCAGGGAAGTCCAGGTACCGCTGCTCGCTGCCTTGCTCCTGTGCGCATGCGCGGCCAAGGCGTGGCGCGTGGCGCGCGAGCTGGTCACAGGCCGCGGCACCACGGGCACACATCCCGGAGAGGGCGATCCCGGCATCATGGACCGCGCCCTCGGCCCCACCGCCCTGTTTCCCGCGGAGCTGCGCCGCCCCGCCGCGATCTTCATGTGCGCGAGCGAGCTGCTCCTCGGCGCGGGGCTGATCCTGACCGCGACCCGCGTGGGCGCACGCGTTCCCGCGACCGCCGTCCGGGTGGGCGTCGCGGTGTTTTTCCTCATCGCCCTCGGCGCCCTCATCGAGCTGCGCGAACGCCGCCCTGACGTCGGGTGCGGGTGCTTCGGCGACCTGAGCGCCAGCCCGGTGGGCATGCGCGTGATCGCCCGCACCGCCCTGCTCGCCGTCGCGGCCATCGCCACGGTCGGGGAGCCGGCGCTGCGGCTCCCGCCGTCAGCGGCCGGCGCAGAGCTGCGGATCGCGATCGGCGCCGCCGAGCTGATCGTGCTTGCCGCCCTCTCGCCCGAACTCGGCGAGGCTCTTGTCCGGCTTGGCTACTCCGAGCCCTGCGAGCTCCGCAGGATTCCCGTCGCGCGGACCCTCGGCGCGCTCACTGGGAGCGCGCAATGGCGCAGGTACGCGGGCATGATCGTTTCGGCGTCGCCAGCCGACGTCTGGCGCGAGGGATGCTGGCGCTACGCCGTGTACCCGGGCAGGGAGAACGGCAGGCAGGTCGAGATCGTCTTCGCGGTCTTCCTGCGGGCGCACCGCCCGCAGGTGCGCGCCGCGGTGCTGGACGCCGTCACCGGTGAGGTGCTCACCCGGACAAGCCCGCCGTCTGCGCCGGGGCACGCCGCCCCCGCTCCCGCCCTGGCGAGCAGGCGGCTGGCCGCCTGAGCCGGTCTTTCCGCCATCGTGCCGTGGCAGGGGCAAGGACGTCACCGGCACCGGGGCTCTGCCGCCTTCTATAGAAATATTGGGCTTGCCGTAGAAAGCCTTATAAGACCGTAGGGGCACAGGACCCTGTGTGCCGAACGGCCGGGAGCGTTGCCCGCCTGCCGGCCTAGCGATCACGGGCCGTTTCAGGCCGTGCGAGCGGCCGGCTCCCCGGGGGCGGGAAGGGCCGGGCAACGGCTGGCGGGCAGCCCGGGCACCCGGGGAACCGTGGGGATCATCAGGCCGGGACGGCTGAATCAGGCCGGCTGCGAGCGGAGGAACTTGCCGAAGTGCGGCACGGTGAACGCGATGAGGCCACGTTCTGAGCTGTAGATCAGGCCCTTCTTGATGAGGGCGTCGCGTGCCGGGGACAGGCTGGACGGCTTGCGGCCCAGTTCCTCGGCCACCGCCGAGGTGGGCACCGGCTCGTCCCCGAGGGCCGCCATGCTGCGCATGTACTCGCGTTCGGCAGGGGTGGCGCGCTCGTACCTGCTGCCGAAGAACCCGACGGCGAGCTCGTCCTCCGCCTCGGGCGCCGCGACGCTGACGTCGCGGGCGGTGACCGGGGACGCCGCGGCGACATCCCAGGTGACCTTGCCGTACGCCTGCACGAAGTACGGGTACCCGTCGGCGGCCTCGTACAGCGCGTCGAGCGCGCCCTGCTGGAACTCCACGTCCTCCCGCTGCGCCGGCGCGATGAGGGCATGGTCCGCAGCGTCGCGGTCGAGCCGGTCGATGCGCACGTACCTGAAGAGCCGTTCGGAGTAGCTCTTGGACGCCGACAGCACGGACGGCAGGTGGGGCAGCCCCGCGCCGACGACGATCAGCGGCCCCCCGGTCTGAGACAGCTCGTGGCACGCGGTGCACAGCGCGGACACGTCGGCGGGGGGAACGTCCTGCATCTCGTCGACGAAGAGCGCGATGCCCACCCCGAGGTCGCCGGCCACCGTGGCGGCGTCGGCGAACAGCTCGGTCAGGTCGATCTCGAGATCACCGGAGTCGGCGCGGCCGCGGATCGCGGGCACGTCGATGCCGAGCTGCGCGGTGACGGAGGAACCCTTGGGGGCCTTCGGATCCCGGAGCGCGAACGCCTTCAGGACGCCGAGGAAGTACTCGATCCTGTCGGGGGCCCGGTGCCTGGGGGCGAGCTCGCGCACCGCCATGTGCAGCGCGCCGGCGACGGGCCGCCGGATCGACTGGTCGGGCCGCGCCTCGATCTTGCCGGTGCCCCACAGCTTCTGCATCGCCATCGAGCGGAACGTGTTCAGCAGGACCGTCTTGCCGACCCCGCGCAGCCCGGTGAGCACCATGCTGCGTTCGGGGCGGCCGCGTGCGACCCGCTCAAGCACGACCCCGAACTGGCTGATCTCGCGGTCGCGCCCGGCGAGTTCCGGCGGCCGCTGGCCCGCCCCGGGGGCATAGGGGTTCCTCACCGGATCCATGCCATCGGACTCTATGCCCAGATCTAGCGCGAGCGTTAGATTTTCGTAGAAAACGCTACCGGCGTGTTACGCCCCGCCCGGCCCGGGGCGGCCAGCGGGAAGGCCGCCCCGGGGGGTGATGGCCGGACGGGTCCGCTTACGCGGTCAGGACGGCAGTGTCCAGCGCTCGTTGGCGTAGTTGCCGCACGCCCACAGGATGAGCTGGGTGCCGTTGACCGTGGAATACCCGGGGTCGTTCAGGCACAGCCCGTTGGCCGCCAGCTTGTACTGCCCGCCGGGCTCGTGCGTCCACAGCTCGTTGCTGTAGGAGGTACTGCACGTCCACTGGATCAGCTTCGCGCCCTGCCCGCCATAGCCCGCGTCGTTCAGGCACTTCCCGCTCGCGGCATTGACAAGCTCACCGGAACTGGTCAGCGTCCACTTCTGCGCCGCCGACCCGTTGCAGGAGTAGATGTCGACCTTGGCGCCGTTGGCTGTGGATGACCGGTAGTTGTCCACGCACGTGCTGCCATAGCCGGTGATCGCCCCGGTCAGCGATCCGCCGGGCAGTGTCCAGCGCTCGTTGGCGTAGTTGCCGCACGCCCACAGGATGAGCTGGGTGCCGTTGACCGTGGAATACCCGGGGTCGTTCAGGCACAGCCCGTTGGCCGCCAGCTTGTACTGCCCGCCGGGCTCGTGCGTCCACAGCTCGTTGCTGTAGGAGGTACTGCACGTCCACTGGATCAGCTTCGCGCCCTGCCCGCCATAGCCCGCGTCGTTCAGGCACTTCCCGCTCGCGGCATTGACAAGCTCACCGGAACTGGTCAGCGTCCACTTCTGCGCGGGCGACCCGTCGCAGGAAGAGATGCCGACCTTGGCGCCGTTGAAGCCGCTCGACTGGTAGTTGTCCATGCATACGCCCGCGTACCCGGTGATCGCCCCGCTGGCCCCCACGGCCTGCGACATGACGCACCCGCCCGCGGCGTTGCTCCACAGGGACTGCATGGCGAATGTCCCGGTGGAGAACGTCACGTCACCGTAAGGGTCGGGGGTTCCCCACTGCTTGCCGCCGAACGCGCACTTGTCGGCGACCTCGCCGCCGGAGACGTTGTCGCTGGTGTCGACCCAGCCTGTTGCCGGGAACGGGTCGGTGGTGACCTCGGCGAACTCGTGGCCGGCGGTCATGCTGAACCCGTCGTAGGTGCCGGCGCTGCCGCTGTTGACGAAGTTCTCGCCGCAGCCGGCGCCGGCGTCGGGCTGGTAGGGCATGTTCACGAACGGAAGCTCGGCCCCGGTGCTGGAGTTGGTCGCGTAGCTGTGCCAGGAGCAGTACTGCTTGGCGGGCTGATCAGCGCATGAGGACGGCTGCCCGCCCCATCCGTCGCTGAAGCAGGTCCCGGACTGGGAGACGACGACGACCTGGGTGTCGGCAAAGTCCGTGATGCCCACGGTCTGCGCGAAATCGCCTGCCTCGGCCGCGAGGTCGTCCGGCGTGACATCCGGCGGCGGGGTGCTGGCGTCGTTCCAGACACCCTCGAACAAGGTACCGCTGAACGAGGGCGGTCCAGAGCTGTCGCCGTACTGGGTGAGGACCGGGGACCAGGTGTCCTTCGATCCGCCGAGGCCGCTGTAGAAGCCGTCCAGGTACTCGGTGTCTGATCCTGTGGGGGACCAGTTGGGCCCCCAGAGCAGCAGGTAGACGTGGGGGGTGTGCTGCACGGAGCCGCCGTGGTAGGTAACCGGGCAGTTCGGCTCGGTGCAGGCCGCGGCGGTGGCCGCGCTCTCCCGCCGGGGGCCGCTGTGCGCTACCGGGTGATACTTGATGGGACCGTGGCCGGTATGCGCGAGCATGGGCGCAATGGACGTGTGCAGGTTGACGCGGTGGAGGGGGACCGGTTGCCGGGAGACTGTTCCCGCAGCCGCCGCGCCTGCCGTGCCGCCGAGGCCCGCGGCGGCCGCCGCGACCACGACGCCCGCTGCACTGAGCGCGGCGAGTGTTCTTCGCATGAAGGATCCTTTCGCTGTGCCCGGGAGACAGCCTCCCGGCGTGCCCGCACCACAAGACCGCCGCGGGCACGTCCCGCGGCGGTCATCGCATACCCCTGGCGCGGCAGACTGCCGCAATCATCTCGTATCTGGACACGCTGGATTAACCGCGTTACCCGCTTGATATGGATAATTGATGAGAGATGCTAACGATAACTGTGGACAGGGGTGGAGAGCTCCCGAAACGGAGTTCCCGGCGCGGCGGCGCTCGCGCCCGGCAGCGGCGCTCCGTCACAACACGGGCAATGTCACAACACGGGCAATAGTGCCGCCGGGCAGCCGCACAGCCGGCGCGGTCCGGCAGCGGGCGTCATGTCCACCGGCGGAGCGGCCGCTGCACCGGCAGGGCATCGCGGCCACCGGCGGACCGGCCCATCGGTTCGGTCGGGACCTGCGGGAACGCCGCAGCGGCACGGCATGACGTGGCGTGGCGTGCGGCATGCCGCCGGCGACGCCGGCGTTTCCCCGGCGCGTGAACTCGTGTCGCCCAGGGCGTGCCGGGTGGCGGGCCGCGTGAGCCCGTAAGGTGCCCGGCGCCGCGGGCAGGCAGCGGGGGCGCGTCCTGCTGCGCCGGGCAGGCAGGCTACTGTCTCCTGGCCTGCTCGCCCGCGTTGAGCCTTGCCAGGAAGGCGTTGTATGCGGCGAGCTGCTGCTCGTCTGAGTCGATGTCGGCGGCCCTGCCCGGCCGCCGGCCCCGCAGCTCCCCGGCCGGGGTTCCCTGCGGGGGACCTGCCTCCTCCGGGGCGCCGGCGCCCTGCGGAACGACTGCGTCCCCGGATGCGGCCACGTCCGGCGGGACGACCGCCCCCTGCAGGGTGCCCGCGCCTGTCAGGTCCTCCAGGGTGGCCCTGCGGGCGGATTCCAGCCAGCCGTGCGTGCTGGCCGCTGTGCGGTCCCGGCTCCACGCCAGGAAGACCACCATGATCAGCGCGAACATGATCGCCGCCCCGCCGACCCACATCACGGCGCCGCCGGTGTGCACGTCGTCCACCGGGCTGGGCGCCCAGGCGGGGCGCTGCGCCGCAAGGGCGGGGAACGGGTTCGCCGAGTACGACATCAGCGCCACGCCGGTGAACGCGTCCACCGGCATCGCGATGAAAAGAGCGATGAGCCGCACCGGGTACGACAGGCGCCAGCGGATCGGCTCCCGGCCGATCAGCGGGAGGAAGTACAGGTAGCCGACCACCACGTAGAGCGCATGCTCGGCCTCATGGACCGT
>Ga0209061_1003352_pt1 | contig 17575 bp, 23 predicted proteins | sample Coa_R1_10_FD_187157 | JGI IMG/M metagenome (GOLD analysis project Ga0209061, IMG submission 187157) | Surface soil microbial communities from Centralia Pennsylvania, which are recovering from an underground coalmine fire - Coalmine... | ecosystem: Environmental > Terrestrial > Soil >...
CCTTTCACCGCCCCTCACACCTCCCCCACCGTACGACCCATGGATGTTCGGCTTCTTCGTACCGCAGGGGGCAACCGGCAACGTGACGGTCACATACACATCGAACACAACACTCCAAGTCGAGGTCACGGATAGCCAGATCAGCTCAACCTTCTACGTCCCACCGCAGAACCAGCAGAGCGGCACATACACTGTGACTAACCTACCACCCGGAGAATACTACGTCATGATCAGCACATACAACCCCAACTCCTACGCGACGCTGAACGTAAACGTAACCGCCGAATACTCGGGTACCTAGACGAAAACCCACCGCCACCCGCCCAACCAACCAACCCCTCTTTTAAAGGCGCAGGGCAAACACGGGCGACCACATATGCCGAGCGAATCACTCGGTATGCTCGCGGCCGCCATAGCCGTAGTGGCAATACTCGCCGTCGGGATAACAATAATGGCCGCCCAGAGCTACACCCAGCGGCAACTTGAGGCGCAGGCACTACAGAACGAGTACAACACCCAGCTACAGTACATGGTGGTGGCGGGCGGAGCAAACCCCGCCGCGGGGTGGTGGCCCAACCAGCCCGGCATCGAAGCGGACGGGGGCACATACACGTATTACACCTCCACGACGAAGACCTGGGAGTACACCACGTATAACAACTACCTCCAAGCGTACACGTACTGGTACCCCGTAAGCCAGCCCCGAACATACCGGTACACCACGTACACAAGCGCCTACGAGCCGTACACCTACCAGGTACCCCGGACCGAAACCGCCCTAGCAACATTCTGGGTCAGCGCACCCCACACCGTAAACATGGCGTACGAAACATACACACAGGGGTGGGTGAGGGACTACTACTACCACCCAGTCACCACCTACGTGCCCGAAGTAGAAATACTGGGTTGGATAATGGAAAACCAAAAGGTTACGATGTTAGGTGGTTGCGGTCCAAGTACATCCAGCGTTACATGTGGACCATATAGTGGCTACGTAAAGTCCCAGTACACCGGCTACTACCCAATCAACACTTGGAGCAGTTCATCCTTCCCCACATATTATTATGCACCCTATAACAGCTTCATCTGGGGCTCCTACACGGTGTGGGGGACGCTGACGGGAGAGCAGGGCTACCCATACTACGAGTCCCAGCCATACACCTACCAGTACACCACGTACAACACATACGTCCAGCCATACACCTACACATACTACACAAACACGCCAAGCAGCACAGCCTACAACTACCTGGTAGGTGTACCCCAGACATACACGTATGAGACACCGCAGGCGCAGCCAACACAGATGACGGGGACAGCCTACCTCAACCAGACAATCATAGAGAACGGTGAGTACCAGCTAAACTACACCAACACCACATACACATACTATGAGACAACCGGGTGGAACCAGAACACGGGCACATATTACCCCACCACACAGCAGGAGACGGGATACGCCCCAACAACCACATCGATACCCCAAACCGTGAATGACCCATACCTATACTCGGTTCCCCAGACAAACAGCGCGAAGGCGTACAGCGTCCAAACCACTACACGCTACTACGAGACCTGGACCCCCTACCCCGAATACACAGGCTACTACTCCTACCAGCAGACAAATTTTGAACCCCAGTACGCCCAGTGGTGGACACCACACTCAACGCAGAAATACACCTACGTGCGTTATAACAGTGGGCAGCTTGAGTCCTGCCCGTGGTATGCGGTATACGGTTGCTTCAACTACAAGGGAGTCATACAGATAGTGGTGCCCATAACTAAAACGGTATATGTGCGTTCAACCTTTTGGGAGAGCACCCCCTACATCTACTACTACGGCATACCCCACTACCACAACGACTTCGTGAAGAGCACGGAGGTGAGGGGCTACCCATACCGTTACAAGTACTCCGCATTCAACGCGGAGTACGGGTTCAGGGGGGTGAACAGCCCGTGGACGCACACTGAGACCATCTACAACACGGTGTACCAGCCCGAGACGGGCTACTACTGGGCGAGCGCACCCCAGACCAACTACGCACCATACGACGTGAAGGGGCCACCTGTGAGCGTGGGGTACACATACACCAACGCCACACTCACACTGACAAACGGGGAAACATACATAGTGGGCATAGTATACGCCAACCCAGACCCAGCCCTCGGAGTATATTACGTACCCCTCAGCAACCCCGAGGCCGGGGACACGGCGGCCCAATGGCTCCTCCAGCAGGGGTGGCAGCCCATGAGCCCACAGCAGTGGAGCAACTGGGAAGGCTGGAGCACGCCGCCCACCACCACAGCCGGACCCCAGCAGTGCCAAGCCGCCCCGGCGGGCTGCCAGTGGGTAAGCGGCGGGCTACCCTTCACCACAAACGGAGAATACGTAGCGGGTAAAGGAGTCCTCCTCGACACGGGGCAGTGGATAACCGCACCATACGCCCCAAGATACGCCGTGGGCTTCCTATCAAGCAGCGGGCTAGTATTCTGGGTGGCCTAAACCAAACCAAACCCAACCCAACCAAAACACAACCCTTTTTCTCTCCTCCACCCTTTATCGGTCAGCCATCCGGGGGTGAACCGGACCCGGGCTGAGGCCGGGATTGGGGCTTGGCGGGTGAAGCGGCCTGCGGCTTAGGCCTGATATCCAACGCCGTCACTAACAGTTTCAGGGTAGATAGATTTAAATAGATATATGTTACAATAAATATTAATGGAGAGGCTTTATAGTCTTAAGGAGGCTAAGAAGCTCTTAGGGGTTACCACAAGGACTATTCAGAGGTGGGATAAGGAAGGAAAGATAAGAGTTGTTAGGACAGTTGGCGGCAGGAGGAGGGTTCCTGAGAGTGAGATTAAACGTGTTCTTGGATTGGGGGAGGAAAGGGTTGCTGTAGGTTATGCTAGAGTGTCATCTTCTACACAAAAAGATGACTTGGAGAGGCAGAAAAAGCTCGTTTTAAATTATGCCAAAGAGAAAGGGTACGAAGATATTCAAGTATTGGCAGATGTCGGCTCAGGGCTTAACGAGAACAGAAAGAATTTTCTCAAGCTCCTCGGTATGGTTATGGAAAGGAAGATTTCAAAAGTCATAATTGCTTATGAGGATAGGCTCACGAGGTTCGGTTTTGAAACACTTAGGAAGATTTTTCAGGCATTCGGCACATCTATCGAAGTGGTAAACCACGAAGAAAAGACTCCGCAAGAAGAACTTGTCGAAGACTTGATAACAATAGTTTCACACTTTGCAGGAAAACTATACGGATTAAGAAGCCACAGGTATGAGAAGGTGGTTGAAGGCGCTAAAAACCTATTCGCTAAACCATGACAAGGCGGAGGAATTCTACCCCCTGCTCGAAGCCTACCGGGACGCTGTGAACAGAACACTCCAAGAGCTGTGGGGTCAGCTGGAGTGGAAGCAAAAGAGCATCCCCGGGAAGAAGCAGCACAGGCTCCTACCAAAGCTCAAGGCGGACGTCCACAGCAACGAGTATAAGAGGGAGCTCAGAAACAGAATCCTTGCCGATTGGCCCTACGCCGCCCACTGGGCCGACTCCGCAATCAAGACAGCCTACTCCATATTCAAGTCTTGGCGGAAGAACTACGTGAAGGGTGACAGGAAGCGTAGAATGCCTGTCGCCAAAAGGCTCTTCGCTAGGGTGAAGCAGACACTTGTGAAGCTTGAGGGCGAAAAGCTCAGGCTCACACTCAAACCCGGCGAATATGTGTACCTCGACCTATCCAAAAGGTACTTCAAGCTACCCTCCAAGGTTTCTTCGGCGGGGCTCGGGGAACCGGTAATAACACCGGAGAAGGTGCACCTCCCAGTACACTTCGAGGAGACCGCTCAAACCGACAAGCCAGCGGTCGCGTGGGACTTCAACTTACTTTCTTTGGACGGCTACTCCCCCGAGACCGGCTGGGTTAGGATAGACACCTCTCGTTTAGCCTCCGTCCACATCGCCTCCTTCGAGAAGAGGAGAAGTGTGCAGCGGAGGGCTTCACGCTCGAAGAAGGCGAGAAGGATACTGGCTAAGTATTCGGGGAGGGAGAGGAACCGTGCAAGAAAACACCAAATCGAGGTTGCACGCGTGATTACATCGGTTTCCGGCGCCGTGGGCTTGGAGGAGCTATCCAAGCAGGGCATGTTCACCCGCTCTCGTGTGTGGAACCGCAGGATCACGAGGAGCGACTGGCGCTCGATTGCCAGGATACTCGAAGAGAAATTGGGTGAGGACAAGGTGGCGGAGCTCGACCCCTACGGCTCCTCATCGTTCTGCTCCAGGTGTGGGTGGTTCAATAAAGACCTGAATGGGGCGGAAGTCTTCGAGTGTGGGGGGTGCGGACTCCGAATTGATAGACAGCTTAACGCGGCCATCAACCTCTATATGCGTATGAGGTTCGGGTACACCGTGAAGTGGAAAGGAAAGAGGAAGTGTGTTGAACTGAAGATGGGGGGCGCTTCCCGGAGGGAGTGGTGGGACAGCACGGTGCTTCCCTCATTGCTCCCTCAGCCGGGTGGGTGCGTCCCGACGGGGGCGGAGCCGAAGGGGAACAATGAACCCGTGAGTTCCCTGTATGAAGCCGTGAAGCCCAAGCTCTACTATGCGTATGATAGGTATGATGACGCATACCTACGTAGGCATACGTAGAGTGAAACCCCCGGACGGCAACCGCTACTACTACGTCACAAAGAGCGGAAAAGTATACGCGTGCAGGGACAGATACGGACGATCCACCATAACATACGTGTACCACTGGAAACCCAGAGAAAGCTACCTCACCGAGGTAACGGATGAGGTCGAAAGCAGGGAGGTGTACAGGAAACTCGCGGAGAAGCACCCAGAGTACGCGGTGTTCACACTCTGAAGCAAAGCGAGGCGGATACCCCCCGCGTTTAACCACCACCGAACAAGCGATGTATATGATCTCGGAAATATTAGAAGAGTACCTCCGCGCCGAAGCGGAGAGGGCGCTCCTCGAGGACGACTACCAACCCGGAGTGTACTGGCCCTCAGAGGTGTGGAGGTGTATAAGAGCAAGCTACCTCAGACGCGTGGACAAGAGGCCCCCAACACAGCAGACAATAGGGTACACCACACTCGGCAACATACTCCACACATGGGTCGCCCAAACACTACAAGCAGCGGGCGACACCGGCGTGGACAAGGGCTACGCGGAGAAGAGGGCACCCGGGCACTGGACAGGCGAGGTTGAAAGCGAAGTGAACGTGCGGATACCCATCGAGTATGTGACCAGCACGGGGAGGGAGCACCTCGTACTCAGCGGGAGAATGGACAACGTGGTCATCCTCAAACGGCGCCCCACCGAAGCGCGGGGCGGAGGCGGCGGCAGGACTGGGGTGACCGCCCAGCAGACCCTCATCGTGGAGGTGAAGAGCGTGGCGGGCTACCGCGCCCCCCAGAGCGAGGCCGACGAGCTACCATTCAAGGAGCACCGCGCACAGCTAAACTGCTACCTCAAAGCCTACCCCTACGCCCAAGGAGTCATACTATACGTTTCGAGGAGGGACCTCGAGATGAGGGAGTACCCCGTGCGGTACGATGAGACACTCTGGCTGGAGACGGAGGCCAGACTACGCATCCTCCACGAATACCTGAAGCGCGGGGTGACACCCCCACCCGAAGCGAAAATGGATCCACGAAGACACTGGGAGTGCGCACACTGCCCCTACCACGATGTATGCTACCCCACCACTACCGCCGCCACCACCAGCGCTGGCGCCGGAGCGGGTAAGACAGCGGGGAGCACAGCCCCGGCGACCCCGTGGCGAGCCGTGAACCCCCAACCCGCACACGGCCACGACAGCCGTTACGGAGCGGTTAACATCTGACCTCCCCCCCGCCCCGAAGGGCGAGGCTTCCATTCTTTTTGTAAGCGGAAATATGAAGACGGCTAACAGACTCGGAGAGGAAGCGGTGGTGGGGGATGAGATGAGATGAGATGGGATGGAAGGGGAAGAAGGGGGGGAAAGGAAGAGGAGAACCGCTACCGGATCAGCGGTGAACGTGATGGATGCACAGTTGGAAGCGAAGGTGAAGGCGGAAGTCGTGGACTTCCTCATGCAGACCCTGAAGAGGGAAGCGAAGAGCGCGGCCGAACTAGAGGTACAGTACAGGTGCGCCCAGCTACTACTCAGACTCAGCGGCGAGCAGGGCATAACAGAGGAGTACGTGAAGGGCTACGAGGACGGGTACAGGGACGGGCGCAACCCGAAGACGGCGGCGGAGCCCACGGCCACACACACCACACCAAACCAAGCGCGGACCCCACCCTCCTAAATAAGTGAAGAGAGGAGAGGAGAGGAGGATGCCGACATCAGCCCACCCCAGCCCACCCATAAAAACACCCCCGAAGGCGGGGGGACAAGGAGAGAAGCCGAGGAGGAACCCGGGCGCCGAGGCATACCCCCAACTCGTGATCCCGGCTTGGGCGGACGCAGCCTACGTGGCCGAAGTCGCCCAGCCAGACGACGGGGGTCGCGGACGAGTCGAGTACGAAGCCTACCCCGCCAAGCGGAGGGGGAAACACACCAACGACGACGCCAACGGCGACCACCACTGCTACTACTACTTCTCAGTCGAGTGGCGCCCACTCGCCCGGGGAGCACACCTCAAGAGGTACGCCCACATGATCCTGGAGGCGGACCCAACACCCGACGGGAGGGGCAAAAGCGTAGCCCACGCCATAAGAGCCCGCAGCGAGAACGCGGACCAACCCGGCTACATAATAGTCAGCGTGGAGCACCCGAAGCCCAACCAACAGATGGAAGGAGGCGAAGCGAGGCAAGGCGGATTCAGCCACACCCACCCATCCACCCACCCATCCATCCCCACCAACCAACCCAGACATCTAGCCACTCATCCACCCATTTATCCATCCATCCACCCGCTTTCCCCCATCCCCATCCCCACCCCCACTCCACATACTTGGCCCAACGTTTAAGCCCCAGATGTATATAGTATGTGGTGAAACGCTGTGAAGAGTAACATGGCGACGGCCTCGACCCCGGCTGAGGCTGAAGCGGAGGCACAGCCGCGGGGAGCCGTGGACGCCCGGAGGCGCTGGGAGCCCAGGAGGGCGGCGAGGCACATAGCGAGGTATAACAGGTTCCTCTACTTCAACATTTCACTCAGGCTCCTCACACTCCTCGCCCACGCGGAGAGGAATGGGTACATCACCCAACTCGACGTGCGCAGACTCTTCAGCCGCAACAAGAGGGGTAAGAAGAGTTACGCATTCATCTACGACGCGGTGGCCAACGGCTACCTCAGACGCGTGGGCCCCCGGCGCAGCGGGGACGCCGCCTACACGCTGACGGAGAAGGGTGTAGAGGCGCTCGCCGTGGCGAGGGAGATGCTCGACGCCCCCAAATGAGGAAGCGGTGGGCAACGACAAGCTGCGCAACAGAGTAATGCGCCTCCCCGGACACAAGAAATGGGACAAAACACGCGACACGGCATACAAATACTTCAAGTGGAACCCCGCCGAAAGGCTGCACGTCGAAAAATACAGGCCATTCATCACACCCGCGTACATAGACGCAAACACGAAACTCCAAGAAAAAAACAAAGAAAGACGGAGACATGCCACGCGGCTTCTACGATGAAATCTACGTGAAAATCGTGGACGTCGTAGCCAAGCACGACCCAGCCTACAGGATGCTATACTTCAAACTCCCCGACAGCCTCCCCCAAAACCGGTAACAGCCAAGCGGAAACCACACCCACTCCACTTCATTCCCTTTTCCTCCACCATCCACCTCGGCGCCCCCTCACTTACACCCCCCGCCCCCTATTCTTCAGGGCGAGTCTACGCCAAGCGTCGGCGAGCGCCCTGTCCGCCGGGCGGTAGAAACTCGACTTCTTCCCCGGCCTCGGCTTGAACCTCGGCTTCACCCTGAGCGGCGCACCGTGGACGGGACACAACGGGACGATGCAGTATCTCTTCGAGTAATTGGCCGCCTCCTCCTTAAGCACCCAGTGGCCCCCCCACGCACAGTAGTAGTGATCACGGTAGAGGTCGGGCCCCCTCTTCCCACTCCCCTTCACACCAGAAGAGACGGGTGGAACACCCACCAATGGTTTAACTATACCTCCACCATCAGCCACACTCCCCCTTTACCAAAACGACTTATAGGGAAGCGGGGGAGCCATCCACCCCTTCCCACCCCAACCCATTCCTTCCCACACAGGCACACCACCCCAAACCAAAACCAGCGCCCCGCGGATATGTGAAGCGGAGAACCCTGACCGACCCAGCGAGCTAACATGTGTAGGGAATGCGACACTAGGCGGACGTGTAGATGCGGATGCGTGTACCTAGCGGCAGTCGAACTCAGGGCGCCACCCAACCCAGACACGACACATGTATTCATATGCCCCAAGTGTGCCCACGTGGTCCCACCCAAGCGTGGGGGTGATGTCGCCCACGCCGCCGCCACCGGCGGCGCTACCCTTACGGGTGATCTGGATTGACCCACGGTGAACACATCCAGACCCAGCCGGGGACCCCGGGGCGCGACGGGTCATGCCCACAGTGTGGGTCCACATCCCTCGCCGCCAACACCTTCACCGGCGAGACGGTATGCGAGGAGTGCGGGCTCGTGGTGGAGGAGGGAAGAGCGGAGCTGGGGCCAGAGTGGTACCCCACAGAGGAGGGTAGGAAGAGGGCGGATGTGCCCAGCCTGAAGACCCCCGCAGCGGTGGGCGGCGGCGCCCCGGCGTGGATAACCACCGACACCGACACCTACATCGGCTACGTGAACCGGGGTGGGGATAATGGCAGCGGTAGCGGTACTAGCGGTGGTAGTGGTAGGGGAGGGGGGAGGAGGAGGGGTGCGGGTACGGCGGGCGCCGCCCTGCTCAGACGCGCCCACGCCGAGCTCTACGCGAGGGAGATCAGGCGACGCGCACTCTACGGCAGGATGCGCTCAGTGGCCGCAGCCCTCCGCCTACCCAGCAGCATACCAGCCCACGCCCACCAGATATACGTGGACGCGGCCAACGCGGGCATCCGCTTCTGGGGTATTGGGAGCGACAGGGTGGCGGTGGCCACGACGCTCGCAGCCCTCAGACGCCTCGGCGGCCCCCAACCCCACCCCCGCGAGGTGGCGCCCCTCGTGCGGAGCCTGAAGGCCACATACAGACTCTACAGGAAAATCATAACCGCGCTCGGCATAGGCGCAGCGAACACGGGCGCGGAGGCCGCAGGCAGGGGCGGCAACCCCCACACCGGATCCATAATTGCGGCCACCCCAGCCGCACGCTACCTACCACAGATGTGCACAGCACTCCAGCTCACACCCCCACAGTACGCGGAGGCACTGAAAGCACTCGCGGAGGCTTCGAAGCGGGGGTACACATCCGGGAGGAGCCCCCGCGCACTCGCGGCGGCCGCAGCCTACATCCAAGCCGTCAGGGAACAACACAGCGAAGCGGAGGCAACATTCAAAGCGGCGCTCCAAGCATCGGGCGTCGCACCCAAAACACTCAGGGAAGCCATACGGATACTCGGAGGCAAACCACCCAACCCACCCCAACCCCAACCCAGCACGACGCAAACCAACACAACACGACGCGCCGCGACGCACCACACCACACGGTGTATAAGCCCCGAGGACAAGCAGGAGGAGAGACGTTGAAGGGTAGGAGAAGAAGGAGGATAGGAGGAAGAAGTGGTGGTGGGGAGGGGGGAGGCCGCGACGAGTACGACGACCCAGAAGCGTGGGCGCCGCCGGCGGGGGAATGGGGGAAGGTGAAACCCAAACGCCAACACCTCACCGCACTCGTATTTATTCTTTTCCGGATCCCCGCCTTAAAAGGCGAGGTTTTGGAAACCATATAAGCATGGTTGGTAAAAATATGGTGTGAAAGTAGCGGTACTTACACCGGTAAAGATCGTAACCGACTTCCTCTGGGAGTATAAGAGGTGGAGGGTGCTCGTGGACGTGCTCAACCCACCCGTCACGGTGATATGCACCTTCGCGGGGGGCTACATGGCGGCCACCGTGTACTCCGGGCTCAGCCCCGAAGTGGAGAAGCGCACACTCCAAGAGCAGAGACCCGAGGCATACTTCATATTCAGGAAGGGGTACAACGGCCACGTCCACGAGGAGGCGGTCAGGGACGCACTCGGGATGTGGGAGCCCGAAGCCCAAAGAGAAGCCCACGGCGCAGACAGAGCGGAGCCGGGGGAGCCCACGGGGGGCGACGAGCCGTGAGCGGCGGAGAACACGGCGACAAACACGGGGCAGCCAAGACTAGAGCCGCGGGCACCACCCCCACACGGGTCACGTGGAGGGACGTGGAGGCCCAGGCAGCCGAAGTCATGAAGCTCACAGCAGCACTCCGCCTCCAAGCCCTCCGAGCAGAGATCAAGGCAACCCAAGCACTCCAAACACTCCACAGCAAAAAACACACAGAGGAGCCCACCAACACACACGGCGACATCAACGATGACGATACACATATAGAGGCGGCCAGCCAGCGCAGCCCCACCCCCGCAGCCCGGGAGGACGCCGACGAGGACACCAACAACAACAACGTCGGCGTCGACAGCGACGGTGACAGTGGCGGCGGCGGTGGGGGTGGGGGTGAGGGTGAGGCGCCCCCATGCTTCCACCAGCACGCCCCATGGCGAACAGAGCTACTCAACGGCTCCACACCGGTAGCCAAATACACGGTCACCGACAACGGGGAGGAGATACACTACCACACACTGTACCCCATACCCCCAGAACACGAGGCCGACACACTGGAGAAACTCAGACGCATAGTGGCGGGAGCCCAGCTAAACACCCAGAACACATCTAGGGGCCTATGCGTCAAAATACTCCCCCACAAAGAAGCCAACCCCGAAAACAGCGGGGGAGGCAAAGCGGACCCGGGAACGGCGACCACAGCCAAGACAACAGTAGAGGCGGCCCCCGGGCCGCGGAGACCCCCCACCGACACACACAGCCTACTCCTACGCGTCAGGTGGTGGGGCATAGACACCTGGTTAAACCTACACGGCAGCCAAACCAGCCAAGGAAGGGGGAACGAGGCAGCAGACTGACATCCCCCCACCCCACCCAACACAAACCAACCCAACCCCACCCAACCCCAAGCCAACACAACACAACACAACACAACACAAACCAACCCCACATCACCCCACCCTCACACACAACCCGGAGAGGACGAGGTCCACCATCCCCTACAGCAAACAAGCATACATGTATAGCGGAGCAAGCCAGCCGCCAGAACCATCACCGGCGGGTTGAGGTGTAAACAATGAGCAGCAATAAAGTAATAGAGAAGGAGGAGGAAGAGGAAGAGGTAGAGATGAGTGGCGCCGGCGAGGAAATAGAGGAGGAGACGGCGATAGGCGGCGTCCACGAGGAGGCGGAGGAGGAGACAACCACGACAACGATAACGCCAACACCAACACCAACACCGGCGGCGACGACGACGGCTACGGCGCGGGGTGCAGTGGACGTGGAGGTCGAGGACATACGCCAACTCGCCAAGCTGATAACCCACTACGCGAGGACACTCGGCGTCGAACAGCACGCAGCGGGCGAATTGACGGCCAAGGTCACACTCAGGGTGGGCGGCGGACTCATCGAACTCGTGGACCTGGACCCATCCCGCATAGTCCTAACACACCTCAGGGTGCCCGCCCACACCAGGGGGGAAGCCGGCCCATCCACCGTGGCGGTATACCTAAGCAGACTGGAGGCCGCACCCGGAGCGGGGCGGGTGAGGGGCACACTCACACTGGACGGGGAGAAACTAACATACACACCCGCAACCCAACACGGCGGCGACGGGGGGATCGAGATAGGCTACGTGGCGAACAACCAGTACGCGGTCACCGCGTTCGACCACTACCTGAACTTCAAGATACCCGAACCAGAGTGCCACGCAACGATCACAGCACGCCAAGCCCAAACACTCGCCCGCGCCGTGAGGACAGCGAAAGACACGGTGGGGTACACCATCCTCAAACTACACGGCGACAAGATGAGCATCCACGGGGAGGGGGGAGCCGAGTACGCCGAGATCACACCCCCAGCCCGCCGAGTAGGAGGGGAGGGCGCCGCGCAGGCGTACCCAGCCAAACCGATATGGATAGCGCTCAACACACCCGGCGCCGCAAGCTACACCATAAGCTGGGGCCACAGCAAACCAGCCGAAATAGCGGCCCACATACCATACGGGGGCAGGGGAGCACAGCTCAGAGTGATCACCGCACCCCGCAACATGGAAGAAGAGTAAGAAGGAGGAGAAGGAGGAAAAGGAACAGGAAACGTAACTTAAAAAGGAGAAGAGCAAATGGGGGTGGTGGGATAGGGTGGGGTGGAATGAGGTGGGAATAAGAAAGGAAAGGAAAGACATTCTATGCACTCTACACCAACCCAAACCAACCAACCCACCCACCCACCACGCTGAGCCAAGCGCAGGCCAGCCGGCCCAAACCAGCCCGACACGGCTGAGCTGAGCTAAGCTGAGCTGGGCAACCCAATAAGGAAGCGGTGAAAATGGAGATCGTGGATAACGTAACCGTTAAGGTGGACTTCGCGGAGCCGGGGGGTGGGGGGATAGGGTGGGGGGCCGGCGCGGGGAAACACTAATGGTGCGGGTAACATTAAGGGGACGTGAGCTGGAAATTGGTCGTGGATGAAGCGGTTGAAGAGGAACTCGTGGAGAAGTGCAGGGAGTGCGGGGAGGAGGTGCTCTGCCCAAAACACGGCCAAGAGCACATATGGCGCTACCACCTCGAACCCTCAGGGCTCACACTATACGTGTGCAGGCCGTGCGCCTACCTCGAACTCGACGAGGAGGAGAAGAGGGCGGAGTACGTAGAATTCGACCCCGAATCAGGGTTCGAGGCGGGCAACATACTACACAGCCACACACCCCAACCCACCACACACGGCGAGCCGCAAAGCGGAAAAAGAGGAAGAGAAAGAAGAGAAAGGGGAGGAACCGTCACCGGCGGGGTGGGTGACACATGAGGTGTACACCTTGACTGAGAGAAAGGAGAAAGTGGACGTTGAGAGACTGGTGGCCGAACTCGAAGAGCTCAGACGCAGCCTCACGATGACCGCCAAAGCAATAGACGAGAGACTAGAGCAAATCATACACACACTCAAAGCCGAACAAGCAGCAGACAAACAAGCAGAGGAAGAAGTGGATGTGGAGGCGGGGCGGGTCGGGGAGGAGCACACACCCGCTGAGACCAGCCCGGCGGCTGAGGCCCCCAGCACGGTGAGGCCCCCACCAGCACTCAGACCAGACCAGCTACCACCCCTATTCAGAGGCCAAGCCGCGCAGAGAGCGGAGAAGAAGACCACGACAACTACGACAGCAACCACTACTACACCCCCAGCCACAGCCACGGCGCCCACAGCTAAACCCACCACGACGCAGCAGCAGGAGGCAGCCGCGGGGAGGGGGGCGGGGCAAACATGGAAGCCCCCACTGGAGGTCGACGAAGGGTTCACCGCGGCGGCCGCCGAACTCGACTGGAAACCCATGCCCAACACACCAAACGTGGAGTGGGCCTTCCTCACAGACAGGGAGGGCGGCCTCGCGGAGGGCTTCAGAGAATACGAGGAACTACTCGCGAAGGCGGGCAGAACCCCGATCAGGCCCCAAGGCGACGAATACGAGTACACCGTGGGCTACAGCGGCCAAGGCAAACCCAAATTCCTCAGAAGACGCATAAGGCAGGAAGGGGGAGAGTAGGAGAAAGAGAGAGAAGCGGGGAACACGAGGCACACACCCACAGAGGCGGGGGTGGGCGGGAGCATCATCGCCTCCACCCACCCACCCACGCCCCCCCGACGTCGAGCTCAGACCTACTCAAGTGCTTTTATATTTTTCTTGCTATGAATGTATGGATTATTCGGATAGATGCGAAAAGTATGACCCGCCCGGGGGAAGAGTAGTGTATCCCTTCGATGAGGAATCACGCGGCCATGGAGCCCCACCGCTCCATGCGGATAACGGGAGTGGAGACGACAACAGCAAAACCGAGGCCGACTGGACAATCATCCCACGCATAGTGTGCGCAGACCACCCCGACCGCGAACTCTGCGGGGGGTTAGCCCTCAACGGCCACCCGAAAGAGGTGAAGGTGGACCCGCGAAAACTGGGAGAAAAACTCCCCGGGTTCACCCACGAAGAACTCGAAGTCGTAGCCATGGTAGAAGAGGTATACAAACACTACTCGGCCCAAATAAAATCAAGGCTAATCAACCTTACAGGCACATATATCGATAGGGTCAAACCAGACCTGAGTGCTGGGCGGGTGCTCTCCACAATATTTGACCTCAGCCGCAGCTATACCCTACGCAAACTCAGCAATAAAGCCAAAGACGACTACTACTCCTCTTTGGCAAAGAAGCGTCGGAATAAAACAACCCAGACGCTTGCGCGTGATAAACAGACGGGAAGGTATGGGTAATTTGAATCCAAACTTGGCCGTTGAACATTTTGTTCAACGAGTCCAAGGTGTGGACTCGTTGAACGTTTTGTTCAACGAGACGAGACTATGACGGCACCGACCGACTGGGTATTACTGACCCAGAACGCATCCCCCCTTTATAAGCTCTGTATAAAAAAGGGTAGTGGTGGAAAAAGTGGATGAAACTTTAAACGGCAATGGCAAGGTGGAGGAAGCCACGCAGAAGAAAGAAGAAGCAGAGAACGGGCTCAATGAAAGTGACCCCGATGAGAGGAGAATCGAGTTTGAAGCCGCAACGGCGGGCGCGCTGGAGGAATCCGTGAGGTATATACAGCTTTACCCCATACTCAAGGACACATACGGCAAAATCATCGACGGCGAGGTACGCAACCGCATACTTAAAGGCGCAGCCCGCTCGGAGACAATCGATGTAAACGAGGTAGCGAGGAAGCTAAAGATACCGGAGACGGTGCCATATGAAATCAAATCTAACTTTATCAGACTCCACGCAAACTACCACACGCACACGGCGGATGAAACGGCGAAGATTGTGAACGAGCTGGCAGAAAAAACACTGGAAAAGCTCGGAAGCGACGAAGCCTTCAAAAAGTGGTGGGACGAAAACGACATGACCCCCGCCAAATTCATAATCACGTACTCCCGTCTATCCCGTACTACAGTGTACAACCTACTCGAAGATAAATACAAAGTCCAAGCGGTCTCTCAGGCACTTCAGAAATACTACGCTAACGTCAATCAGAAAAAGCTCGCCACCCAGAGCGGAGCCGGGGCGCAGGGGGGCAGACAGCTGGGGGAGGAGGAAAAGGACTGGAATGGGAATAGGGACGCGGCGCAGATACTGCACGCGGCACCCGCAACCGAAGACTACGTAGCGGAGTCAGCGGACACATACACGCAGAGCGCCCAGCCCGCAGCCGGCAACACCGGCGCCACACACACCCCGCAGACGCAGGGCGGCGAGGAACCCAAACGGAAGTACGTTGAACTCGACGCGGACATCGCCAACGCACTCCTAGCCACACTCCCACCGAACACACCCCCCGACGAGCGCGCAAAGCTCCTCGGCGAGATGGTGAGGGAAGAAGTAGAACCCATGCATAACGCACAGCGAACACGGCTACAAATAGAGTTCCCCGACGAATATGAACCATACTTTGCGACCCCCTACATAGAGAGACTGGCGGGCAGACTCATAGCCAAACACCGCGGACACACCATCAGTTTAGAAGAAGCCGTGAAGGCCATGCTGAACGAATACGCAATCAGACTGCTCGAAAAATACATGGAAAACGAAGACCTCCCAACACTCAAAGACGCACTCGAAAAACTAATAATCGAACATCTAATCAACAAAGGATATAAGATTTGAACTACCCCGCCCCTAGAAGCGGCGAAGCTTGTCTTTTCTTTGTCAGGTGTGGTAAGCGAGTCCCTACCCAAATTTTCACCATACTGGCTTGTAGTTCAGGGCGGCCTCCCTCCCTCAGTCAATCTCCCTGTTCAACTCGTCGGCCGCCTTCTGCTCCGTGTACCTGAGCACGTAGTCCAAGCGGCGGTGGTGGGTGATCTTGGCTATCAGGGAGGGGGAGACGCCCTTCTTCGCCAGATGGGTTATCCTGGCGTAGCGCAGCGAGTGGGTGTTTATCCCCAGGTTACGCTTAGCGTACATTTTAACGGTGGAGGGCTTGATGTCCCCGAGCAGGGAGGCGCAGTCAAGGCGGTCCTCCTCGGTGAGTTCCTCAGGTATAACCATAATCCTCGTTTCGGGCGACCTGTGTTTTCTAACCGGGACCTCCACCTCCCTCCTCCTCGTGGTGGCCCAGGCCGCGACGGCGTCCACCGCCTCCGAGACGCGGGAGCCGTTCCTGAGCTGGGTGAGTAGAACGGCGCAGTAGGCGAGCGACCTCCTGGCGCGCACACCCCTCTTCCCCCTGAGCTCCCTGAGGCGCGAAGTAATAGTCTTCTTTGTCCGCTCGTAGTCGAGGCCCAGGTCCCAGCTCAGGGCGGAGCACCCCCACCCGAACCACCGGTGGCGAGGTCGCGCCCGCCCTCCTCGTCACCGCCGAAGAGCCGCGCCTGCCACTCCCCCGCCAAATCCACGTACGTCGCCCACTTCTCCGTACCGTACTCGAACACGTCGGTGTACCCGCATGAGGTGCAGGAGACCCATACCTCGAACGGCGCATAGACCCTGAGCTCCTCCCTCCCACCGCAGGATGGACACGTCGTCCTCGGGGTGAGCTTCCCGCTGGTGTCATCATCAACAGCGGCGTCCACTTTGTTCTTGTCGTCGGCGTTCTGGTCGCCGGTCACCCCTTTCCCCCGTTTCGCTAAACTGTTATCTTTAATTTCAGACATGCCAAAAAGGTAACAAAGAGGCTATTTAAGTGTTATCTTATGGTCGTAAGATAACGGTCTGACGGCTCCGCGCCTTGAGGCTTTGTGAACTTGGGCGGTGCGCAGGCGCCGCCTTTGTGGAGAAGCTCCGCGTCGCCTCCACACCTTTTCTTACCAATCACTTGTTGGTAAGAGGCGTAGCACGCTCGGGCAGTCCTTTCCCGCCGGGCGCGAGGTCCTGTCCGGATAAGCATTTGTGTCACCTCCACTCGGTGTACCACTGCATGAATAGTTCCAGGAAGTCTAAGAGAGGTTCGGAGAACCAGAAGAAGAGGTTTTTCTGAGGCTTCAAAGGCGTAGAGCAAAACGGTGATAACCTTGAGCTCGTGAGAACCTCCTCTTGTTCCTCTTAAGTTTAAATCCCTGAAGTATTTGAATCGTGGTGGGCTCCACGGTTGCTCACCAATTCTGAACCGTGGCGCCCACCACTTAAGGTCCGGACAGGATCGGCACCATCCGCAAAGTTAAAGTGTGGGGTGGCTTTTCTTACCAAACATGTCGTCGGAGCTGATTGGTAAGAAGCTCAGGGTGGCGCTCGAAGCCCTCAGGGAAGTGAACCGCGCACTCGCAGACGAGTACGCCCGCCTCGTGGCCAAGTACGGTGTGGATGAGGGCGGCGGAAAGCGCTACGCGGAACGGTTGCAAAGCTGAGCGAGTTAGCTTGTTTTTGCAAAAACAC
>Ga0209061_1003354_pt1 | contig 17568 bp, 26 predicted proteins | sample Coa_R1_10_FD_187157 | JGI IMG/M metagenome (GOLD analysis project Ga0209061, IMG submission 187157) | Surface soil microbial communities from Centralia Pennsylvania, which are recovering from an underground coalmine fire - Coalmine... | ecosystem: Environmental > Terrestrial > Soil >...
TGCCGGGGGTGCGGCCGGAGCCGTCGGGGGATCCGGCGGACGCGCCAGCGTTGGGGGAGCGAGCGCCGTTGGAGTCGATGCGGGTTGATGGTTTGGTGTCGGCGGGGGAGCTGGCGCGGGCGTATGGGGTGACGTGGTGGGCGGTTCGGGGTGCGGTGGTGCGGGGGCAGCTGACGCCGGCGCGGGTGGAGGGGCGGCGGTTGCTGTTCGACCCGGCGCGGGTGCGGGGGCGGCGGGATGCGTACCGGGGGCCCGTGGATGCGGGGTGGGCGGGGGACGGTTGAGGCCAAGGGGTTCCCGCCGGGGTGCCGCAGCTGGTGGGCCGCGGGTGGGTCCTCACAGATCGGCGGGGTGGACGCCGGGGCGGCGGGCAAGGTCCGCGGGAGTCACCGCGGCGACCGGTTTCCCGCACGACCACGAGTCCAAGCCGGCGGCGACCCCGCACTCGGCGACCAGCTCACTGCACACCAGGCGGCGGGCGGTGAACGTCCACCGCAGCAGCCACCGCCACGGCAAGCCGAACTGGGCGAGGGCGTCATCCGCCAGCTGCGCGTAATCGTACCCCTCCCCCTCCCTGGCCCTCGCGGCGGCCACGACCGCCGCGCGCTCGGCGGCGGTCAGGTCCTCGGCGGTGTCCGCGGCCATGGCGCACCCGGCGTAAGCGGACAGGGACGACGCCCGCACCCCGCCGGGGGCCCTCGCCTCGATGATGTGCCCGGAACCGGTGCTGATGACGGCGTGATCGTACCTGGAGTGCGTGACCAGGCGTATCAGGGCCCCGGGCAGGGACCGGGTGCGGATGCAGATGTAGCGGCCGGCCTCAACATCCGGGACGGCGGGGCTCGCGTGCATGGGACCTCCTGTGCTGAGCGCGGGTACCGCCCAGCGCAATCGCCGCCGGGGCCGGGAAGGGGCCGGGGAGCTGCCCCTTCGCGTGACGGGAAAGGGACGGCACCGCAGTTTGCCGGAGGTCCGCAGTAGCGTTCCGGCCATGACTCAGCCGTGCCGCACACGACAGCCAGGCGGCGTTGGCCGCCCACGCGAGACCGGGACCAGCGTCGAGCTGTTCACCGGAGCCGGGGGCCTGGCGCTGGCCATGCACGAGGCGGGGTTCCGTCACATGCTGGCGGTGGAGTGGGAGCCGCGCGCCTGCGCCACGCTGCGCCGCAACGTCGCCGTCGACTACGTGCCCGGGCGCGCCGGCCCGGCCGGGCTGGATGACGCGTGGCCGCTGGTGGAGGGGGACGTGCGGGCGGTCGACTTCACGCCCTGGCGGGGCCGGGCCGACGTGGTCGCCGGGGGCGTGCCGTGCCAGCCGTGGAGCCTGGGCGGCGCGCACAAGGGCTATGACGATCACCGCAACCTGTGGCCGGAGTTGTTCCGCTGCGTCCGCCAGGTCCGCCCCCTGGCCGTGGTCGCCGAGAACGTCAAGGGGCTGCTGCGCCCCTCGTTCAAGCCCTACTACGACTACATCTTGCGGGAGCTGGCCGCGCCGTTCGAGGAACGGGTCACCGGGGAGGACTGGCGCGACCACGACAAGCGCCTCAAGAAGGCCCTCAAGAGCGAGGCCGCCGACCCGGCCGAGCGGTACGACGTGACCTACCAGCTGGTCAACGCGGCCGACTACGGGGTGCCGCAGCTTCGGTGGCGGGTGTTCGTGGTCGCCTTCCGCAAGGACCTCGGGCTGGCCGGGTGGCGGTTCCCCGCGCCGACGCATTCAGAGGGCGCGCTGTGGCGGGACCAGGCCGACGGGGGTTACTGGGACCGTCATGGCGTCAGGGCCCGCGAGGACCTGCCGCCGGGCCGGGTCCCCCTGCCCGATGGGACGCTGCCGTGGCGCACCCTGCGGGACGCCATCGGTGACCTGCCCGAGCCGGTCGGCGACAAGGTCGAGCACCCGGACTGGCCGGATCATTTCGGCTGGCCGGGCGCGCGGGAGTACCCCGGCCACACGCCGAACGACCTGGACCGGCCGGCGAAGACCGTGAAGGCCGGGGTGCACGGGGTGCCGGGCGGGGAGACCGTGCTGCGCCGCGATGACGGGTCGATCCGGTACATGACGGTGCGGGAAGTCGCCCGGGTGATGACCTTCCCCGACCGGTGGCGACTGGAGGGGCCGCGCGGCGAGCGGATGCGCCAGCTCGGTAACGCCGTGCCCGTCACGCTGGGCCGCGTGGTGGCCGGCGCGGTCGCCGCCGCGCTGCGCTCCGCGATCGCCTCAGCGGTCGCCTAACGTGCCCTGGTATGGACGGCGTAGTCAGCTAGCAGAATTCGGACTGCCGCCTTGGCAGGGACCTCGCTCACACGGATGAAGGTACAGCAGTGCGGGTCTGCTGCACGGCCGGATGCCAGCTAAGGGTTGCAGGGGCTGCCGCGGATGCGGCATGGGGAGGGGCCTGTGACAGCCGCCAGAAGCCCTCGATGCTATTGACTGCCGGGGCATAGGACTTGAAGATGGCCCGCATCAAGTCCTCGGCTGTGACTAGTTCAGATTCCTGCTGCGGCGCAAGCCGGCTGCGCCATGTACCGCTAACCATCGCGATACGTACCACGCCGCGCTCCCCAAGCTGGATCACGTGGCCCTTGGCTGTATTGCTTTCCTCATCCCAGAGCGTGACCGGCACGCCGGGAGCCAGTGCCGAGGGGTTGTCAGCGTGCCTCACGAGAGCAGTGAGGCTGCCATCCTCGATGTCGTTGAAATCCACGTGAATCCGAGCATTAGGCATGGTTACCTCCGGGCCGCTGGGTTGGGCTGGGGTTCATCGAACGCCTGATCCAACGCCTCCCAGTCATCTTGGGTTGGCGATGATCTACCACTACCGCGACGACGACGGCCTCGAAGAGACCTTCGAAGCAGCCGGCGACGCCGGCGAGGCCACAGCCACCGCCCGGCAGATGCTCCTCGGCGGCTGGCACGGCACCGTCACCAAGACCACCCGCCTGTGGGCGGATGTCACCCCGGAAGGGGAAACCCTGGGATGGCGGGTCAGCGCCGAGATCGAACCCCCCGAACCCGCCTGCGCCCCAGGCGGCCACGACTGGGAAGAGACCAGCGTGCAAGGGAACGGCGGGGGCGTCATCGTCACCTCCACGTGCCAGCGGTGCGGCCGAGGCCGCATCAAGAACACGTGGGACCACGCCAGCGACGGAACAATCCTCGAGACCGTGACCTACACCGAAACCTGCACCGAGGCCTGACAGCACCATCCGTCCCGGCCGGGGTGATCCGCGCGGACCGCGCCGGCCTTCCCCTTACGAGGAGGACACGATGCCTGAATGCGCGTGCGGGTGCGGGGAACCCACCCGCGGGACCGGACGCCGGTTCCGGCCCGGCCACCACATGCGCCTGCCCGGCGCCGCCGGCGGGCGCCGCCGTGACCCCGCCGCAGTGGACGCGGCACGCCGCGCCTACGCCGCCGGCACCCCCATCGCCGCCATCGCGGCCCGGCACGGCGTGCACCCGGTCACGGTGCAGCGCTGGCTGGGGAGCCAGGCACGCCCCCGCGGCCGGCGGAAACTGCCCGTCCCCGACGCGGAAATCGCTGAGCTGCGTGCCGCCGGGCTGTCCTACGCGCAGATCGCCGCCCGCACCGGGATGTCCCGGTCCGGGGTGCGGAAACGCTACACCGCCCTCACCTGCGGCCTTGACACAAACCTATAGGTCCTATAGAATTAGGGTGCAAGGAAACGGAGGAGGCAGCATGAACGACAGGACACCTGAGACCGAGGGCCGCATAATGGGGATCGAGGAGGCCAGGCTCCCGCTGGGGGACCTCGTGCTGGACGCCGAGCGGTCCGGTGTCGTCACCACCCTTACCCGGTACGGCCGGCCGGCAGCGGCGATCGTGCCGCTCAGCAGGATAAGCCGGGGCAACCCAGCGACGTACATGGCGGCCGTCGACAACGTCTCCGGGGGCACATGGCGGCTCACGGTCGGGGAGACCGACGTCGCCGGCTACGAGGACGGCGAGCCCCGGTATGAGTGGTCCGGCCGGGAGGTTCTCACCTGGGACACCGGGGTCCCCGCTGACGGGGACGTGGCGCGCGCGGTCGCCGAGGCGGAAGACGCCCTCGCGTGCACCGGGTGGGTCCTCGCCGGCGACTGGGACGACGCCAGTGAGGGCGTCTACGCGCACGTGAAGCGGAGCTAACCGCCCCGGCCGCATGCGGGCGCAGAGGGGGTCCTGTGCGCGCCTACCTACACTGCGAAAGACCTAACCGCCACGCCATCACCGGGCGCTCACGCCCGGAAAGGCAGCCCAGAAAGGATGCGTCATGATGACCTCGACCGCCACGTCCGCGCCGGCGGACGCCACGCCCTACCCCCGCGCTCCCTGGTACTTCCGGGACGAGAGCGGTCGGATCAGGGACACCCGGCGTGCCCCGCTGGAGCGCCCATGGTTCCTGATCCGCGAGGAGTCCGCCACCGGCGGCCCGCCCACGGAGATCACCGCCACGGCGATCACCGGCACGGAAGGAAGCGGGTGGGGGGCCACCCCCCTCCGCATCCACTACACGGATCTCGCGGGCCGTGCCCGCGTGCATGAGGCGTACAAGCCGGGCCACGTCAGCGTGCGCGTGGTGCCCGCGCAGGAGCCGGCGTTCCGCGCCGGGGACAGAATCTCAGATGACGTCGGCAGGGGCATCATAGTGGTCGCATGCGTGCGCCCCGATGGTCATTGGCGGTATCGCGTCCAAGAGCAAGGGATGTGGACATTCCCGGGGGACGAGCACTGGAGCGCGGAGCACGAGATCACGAGCCCCATCCCGGCTCGCGACTGAGCCGCCGCACGTTCCCCCGGGCCGCGGCCCGGGGGAACGTGCGGCGCAGCCGGCGGGGATCAATACCGGAGGTGCGCAGCCCGTTAGCCCGCACCCGCTGCTCGGCGGCGCGGACCGCCTCCCGGGTATGCAACGGCCGGCCGTGCTCATCCAGCCCCTGGGGGGCCAGCCAGCCCCGCTGCCGCCATTTACGGATCGTGGCGGCGCTCACCCCGGCCAGGCGGGCAGCCTCGGGGGTGGTGAGCAGGCCATCACCGCGGGCAGGACGCATCCACTCACCCCCCCCCGGAAACAAGAAAACCCCGGGGCGCGGGGCGCTCCGGGGACACGTGTGGACCTGTCACCAGTGTGACACCTCGTAGCGGAAAACGCAAGTCAGGCGGCGGCGTGGCCGCACGCAGCGCACGGGCACGCATGCCACCCGCACTGGGTGTGATCCCCCCGCTGGCATCGGCGGCACGCGGGCAGCCCCGCCGACTGCGCCCACCGCGCATACCGGGCCACCCACTCCAGATACTCTTCCCGGCTCATGGTGTCCCGGCACGACGCGCACCGGGAATGCATCGCCGGCATCTCCGGGTCCGACGGCGGCTCAGCCCGCTCGAGCGTCATCTGATCACAGTTGCGGCACGGCACCCCGTCGAGGGACTCCGGCTGGGTGCGTGTCTCCCCCAGCATGCGGCGTGCCCGGTAGTGCAGGCCGAGGATCTCGTTGCCGGCGTCGGCGCCGTCGCGGCGTGTCATCACCGTCACGGTGGTGCCGTCCCCGCGGACCACCTCCTCGCCGGCGATCAGGCCGGTGAGACCGTCCGGGAGGGGCAGGGGGAAAACACGGGTAGTCCACCCCGGCTGGAGGGCGAGCAGCGCGTCCGGGTGGGCAGTGAGCACAGCGGCCGCGTCGGTGACCGCCTGGATGGTGCCGATGCGGCGCCGCGGGTCGGGTGGGGTGCGGCGGGCGACGGCGCGGACCCGCGCAGCCCACCCGTGGACGATCGCGGCGATGAGACGCATCAGCGCGTCCACGTCCACGGCGAGCGGGACCCGGGGCCCGGGGACGGTGCGTACCGGTGTGCTGGTGCGCAGCGGGTCGGTGAGCAGGGCGCCGAGCCGTTCGTAGGCGGCGGGGAGTTCCTCCAGGCAGGTGATGATGCGGTCCCGGCAGGGGGGGCAGAACGCCTGGTAGGTGAGGCCGGGTTCGCGGTGGGGGGTGCCGTCGCCTGCGGTGACGATGCGGGAACCGTCGCACCATTCGGGGGGCTGGCGGGAGCAGAGACGCTGCCCGTCGGTGGTGGGCGAGGAGATCCGTGCGGTGGGTATGCGCATGGTGTCCTTGTCCGTTGAGTGGTGAGTTTGCTGAGAGCCAGGATGACACAGGTGGCTGGCGGTTCCGGTGGAAGCGGCCGGGAATGTCCCGGGTTGGTAACACTTCCCCCCGGCTGCTACACAAGTGTGGACATTCGTGTATGCAGCGTGTAGAGTTAGGGGCATGATGTTCCACGGCAGCGACGAACAACTCACCGCCTTCACCGGCCCGGTCTGCCTCACCAGCGACGAGCACGCAGCCCGCGCCTACGCCCTCCGCCACGACGGCACCCCCAGCGACAGCGGATGGCTGCACCACTGCGCAATCCCCGCCACTGCGGAAATCGCGGACGAAGACACCCTCCTCGCCGCCGCGAGCACCCTCGGGCTGCGCCCCACCGAGGACTGCGCCGCCGGCGACTACTCGTACGTGTACGAGCTGGCCGACGACCCGCGCGTCCAGCAGCACCTGGCCCAGGCCGGATACGCAGGTGTCACCTACACCGACCAGGACATCACCGGCCACCCCCACGAAACGACCGTCATCTGGGACGGCACCCAGGTGACCATCACAGACACCGAACTCATCCACGAATAAGGAGAACAGGATGCCTCAGTACGAATACCGGGAAGACAGCGGCTACCAGGAGACCATCGAAGCCGCCTCGGACACCGCAGCTCAGAACATCGCGGCGCAGTACCTCCGCGACGGCGACTGGGGGCGCATCGAACGCACCACACGGGTCGCTGCGACCGTGCAGCGGGCCGGCTCAGACCCCGACGGGCTGCCCTGGGAGCGGCTGCGAGTCCATGTGGACCTGCAACCCGAAGAGCCCGCCTGCACGGCCGGCGAACATGCCTGGCTCGACGGCGCTGTGTGGGGCTCCGGCACCGGCGTGTGCTACACGGACACCTGCCGGCACTGCGGTGTCCGCCGCCGCGTCGACACCGGCGCGACCGACACCCTTACCGGCGAAACCATGCGGGTAGTGGAGTACCTGCCGCCGCTGGAGCCCGTGGAGCAGCAGCCGTGAGCGACACGACCGTGCACGTCCGTCTCGACGGGGAGACCGCCGCATGGCTCGCCGGCCGGGCGGACCGGATGAGCACCGGCAGCCACCACCAGCAGGCCCGCACCGAACTCGGCCTGTGGCGGACCGTCCTCGGCGCCGAGCTGCGCCGCATCCGCCTCACCCTCCCGCAGGCGCGGTGCGTCGCGGACGTCCTCCACGGGACACTGACCAACCCAGCCGTCGCCTCCGGCGCCGGCCTCGCCTACGCCGAGTGTTACGACGCGTTCCGCATCGCCCGCGCCACCCCCGGCGGAGAATCCTACGGCGCTAAACACGGCGTCGACGAACAAGAACTGCTGGACTACCTGGCCACGCTCGGCCCGGCCGCCGACCACGCGCTGCGGGACGCGATCGCCCGCTGGTGGGCCCAGCCGGACCCCGGCGACTCCCCGGAAGGGTTCGCCGCCGCCGGACTGCAGGTGAACAATGCCTAATACTCCCCGCATCCCCCCCGACGCGATGCTCGCGGACGGTGCGCTCCCCCCACGCCGACCAGGCCCCGGTGTCAGCCCCGTCCGGGCCGACCTCGGCGAGCAGCACGCCGGACCGGCCGCGGCCGCCGAGGGGGGTGAGGAAGCAGCCGGGGCCCTCGATGCGGAACGCGCCGCGGTCAAAGGTGACGGACGCCTCCCCCGCGGCGATGACGCCGGTGACCTCGGTGGCGGTGCGCCACCGGCGGCCGGCGAAATACCGGTCCATGACGACAGGATCTGGCATGTGCTGCCCCCTGCTGAAGATGGCGGCCTCTTGACGCGGTAGCTCCACGCTGGTACTGTGGAGCTACCACCGGGGAATGCCCGGTGACACCCAAGGAGGAAACCATGGTAATCAACCTCACCCCCCACCCCATCATCCTCAGGGACGGTGACGGCCGGGAGATGGGCCGTCTCGAGCCGTCCGGCCAGTCGGCGCGGCTCACTGAGACGAGCTGCCCGGCAGGGCATATCCAGGCCGGGACCGTCACAGTCCCGCTGGAAACCAAGTCGTACGGCGGCGTCGAGGGGCTGCCGCCGGCCCCCGACGGCACCACCTTCTACGTGGTGCCGCTTCTCACGGCCCTGGCCGCCAGGGCCGCCGGCCGCGACATATCCGACCTGCTCGTCCCGGGCAAGCAGACCCGGGACGCGAACGGCACCGTCAACGGGTGCACAACTCTTGCCAGGCTGGGGGGCTGACATTATGGAACCCATCAGCGATGACATGGTCGCCCGCGCCTCCGGCGCGACCGGCCGCGGCACATGCGGCCGGTACACGGTGACGGTCCGGCTCCCCGTACTCATGTACGGGGAGCCGGTAAAGCGAACCTACTTTTTCCGCCGGCCTGGCCACACCTGGGAAGGGGATGGCTTCTTCGACGAAGACATCCCCCCCAGCCTCAAGGAGGTCACGCTGGAAGACGCCCTCAGCGCCTGCGGCGTCAGCTCCGAAGAGGAACTGACACCGCAGCTCCTGGCGGCCCGCCAGATGGGCCGCCGGGATGAGCCGGCGGATACCTATTTTGAGGCAGGGCGGGCCGTGGACCTGCTGGTCATCCGGCCCGGAACGGCATCCGACGTGGCGGGCGCAGCCCTTGCCCGCCACGCCAGGGTCCTCGGCTGGCCGGACCTGCAGGGGAAGGGAGGCCGGAGTCAGGAGATTATGCGCGGCAGGGCACGCTCCGCCGCGATCGCGGACGCCCTCGCCGGGCTCCCGGCCGCCCTCGGCTACTCACCGGTTCCCCCTGTGGAGGGGAACCGGTGGAACCGGCTGCCCGGCCCGCAGCCGGGCGCCGAGGCCGCGCGGCACCGGGTGAGGGCCGGTGCCTGACCGCCACAAGCACCCCCCGCTCAGCCTGCGCCTCCCGGAGGCTGAGCGGGAGTGGCTGTACGCCTACGCCCGGCGGACCGGGCAGCCGGTGCGCCGGCTGCTGCTGCAAGCCCTGCGGGCCTGGGCCCGCATGATAGACCCGCAGGCGCCGGTGCCCCCGCCGGAGGCTGGCCGGCGCAGGCCGCCGCACGGCTAGGCAGGCGGAGTCCCCGCGCCAGCTCCTCCGGGGTTGCCTTGCTGACACTTGGCGGCGCGGGGACTCTCTTCCTTCCCGGTTCAGCCGTCCAGGATCGTCGCGGTCACCACCACGCGCACCAGGCCGTCTGGGCGGACCTCCCCGCTGGTGAGCCGCTCCCCGCCATCACCCAGATCGTGGCGGTACACGGGCGCGCCGAGTGCCCTCGCCCACGCGGTGAACGCCTCCTACGCCGGCCGGGTCCGGCTGGAAGCACCGGCCGGTGAGGACCGCGCCGGCTGAGCCGATGGTCCAGTCCGCCGGCGGCAGCTTCTCCCGGGCGGCGAGATCAAGGAGACGGCCGAGGACGGCGTGGGCGCGACGCTGCCAGCTCAGTTGCGCGCTGTCGTTCACTTGACCCTCACCATCCGCTCGTGCCGTTCTTCCTCCCGTGCCCGCTCAAGCAGTGTCCGGGCCCGCTCACGGCCGGTGCCGAGACGCTTCATCGTCGCGCCGATCGACGCGTCCGGGTTCTCGCGCAGAAGGTCCCGGACGAACGGCAGAAGGTCATCGTCAGACATCCTCCTCGGCGCTGGCACTTGGCGGCGCGGGAACTCCCTCATGATGAGCCGGTCCGGCCCCCCGCTTGCCGTCAACTCCCTGCGGTGCCGGCTTGGCCAGCTTCCGGGCGATCTGCCGCCCGTAACTGTCACTCCGGCCAGCCATCCTGCCCGCCGCCGATGGACTGTGCCCCTCTGCGATGTACCGCAGGATCAGCGCCTCAGCGTCAAGATCACTGTCTTGCGGGGCGGAACTCACACCGGCTGCCGCCACACGGTTCCGCCCCCTGGTTCCGGCCGGCTTCCGCTTCCGGTTCCGGGCGGTAGTTCCGCCCCCCTTCCGCCGTCCCGGTTCCGGTTCCGGAACCGGAACCGGCGCGCACAGTTCCGCCACCCGCTGAAGCGCCTCATCCATGTGCACCCCCGCATGCAGCATCCACACCAGATCAGCGGGAGCAGCCGACTCCCACCCCCGCCCGAACCGCATCTCCAGCCTCACAACAGCCTGACGGCGGGACAGCTCCATGTCCACAGCCGCCCGGTAACCAGTGATGTCCCACAACCGCATCCGGCGCCACAAAACAAACGTCGGCCACGGCGCAAGCAGCCACCGGGCCAGCGGGATACGGGACTCACGGCGCCGCTTCCGGGCCTCCTGAAAACCGGTGTTCCGGCGCAGCAGGACAGCGCGGACCGCCTCGGTGACAGCAACGATGATGGCCGGGGCGAACGCCCGCAGGAATGCCCCCACCGGGTCCGGCCAGCCAGCGGCGACATTCGCAGCGATCGTGCCTACCCCGAGGACCCGGGCGAGGAAACGCAGCCCGCCGAGCGGGTACCCCCCCCAGGTGAACGCAATATCCAGCAAGGTGACGACAACCAGGCCGCCGTCCAGCTCGAGCGGGCTCAGATGCGGTACCGGGACGTGATGATCCGCAGCGAGACGCCACAGGCTGTCATAAGAACTGACACCGGCAGCGGTGAGAAGGCCGGCGGCAAGGACGCCAACGACGGCACTCATCATGGCTGCGCGGACAGGACGCCAGCAGGCCCGTTTCCCCCGCAGCCGGGACGCCGGGGACGGGGACGCCTGCCCGCGGCCCTTGCTGGTGGACATGATCATCTCCTCTCCTGAAAGGGGCGTCAAAGGCGATGCCCGATCCGGAAACCACCTGGCAGTCTCACCGATCCGTACGGCCCGCGGCCGAGAGACCAGTACAGATGCGGGTCAAGCCCGTGTGCTTTGCGGTACCGGTAACGGGTGTGGCCGGCGCCGGCGTGGTAGGCAAGGTAGATCACGGCGAGGACGACGATGGCGGTGATCATGGCTGGTTCCTTTCCAGGAGTGTTCGCAACGGTTCACCGGCTGGTGGTCTCCGCGGGGGCTGCGCGTAGATCGCTGGCAACCCGGGTTCGGTGCCGGGGCGCGGGGACTCCGCGTCCCCGCAGGGGTGCCGGATAACGATCTCCATGCCGGTCACCATGTCCACGATGTGGAACTCCCGGTGACCGTTTGCGGCGGAGAAAACTATCTGCAGCCCCTCGACACTTTCCGCAAATCCCGTGGTGCCGGTAGGGACCCACCCGTTCTCGTCCACGACGCGTACCTCTCCCTCTTCCGTGGTTGCCCAGTTCAATGGGCCTGGCTGATCTGCTCCAGGAAGTCCGCGAGCTCAACCGCGTCATACAACGCCTCCGACCCTTTCATCGCGACCACCCGGGGGACGGGGACGCCGCGTTTGGCGGCGCGGTGCTTGGCGGTGCGGAACGCCCCACCCGGCCGGGTCCACGAGGCGGGCAGCAACCCCGCATCCGCCGCCTGCCGGATGGTCATCACGTTCCGCACCGGCGGCCCCGGTGGCGGGGGGATAGCCGGCGCCGGCGCGGTAACACCATCCCCGCCGGTGGCGCCTCCCACCGCGGCTGGAGGGGGCACCTGCGGGACGGTCCCGAAAACCGTGAACCGGCGCAGCGGCGCCGGCACCCGCTGGTCCCCGGTTTCGGCAAGCTGGCGGGCCTGCTGGTGGGTGAAAAACGCCACCTGCACCTCAACCGGGTCATTGCGGCCCTTGACGTACAACTGCATGCGGCCCGGGTGCCGCGACGGCGGCGGCATCGGCACGTGCCTGCCGACTAGCATGTCCCACGTCGCGGCGTCATACCCGCCGAGAAGACGGGTGCCGGCGTTGAGCCGCACCGCGGCGCCTTTCGCGCCGCCGCCGGCGGCCTCAGCGGTGAACCGCTGCGCGACGAACGCGAGGATGATCTGCAGTTCCCGGCCGGCGTAGGAGGCGTTCTCGAAGCCGCGGATGGCGGGGGACACGGCGGGCAGGTTCTGCCGCTGGTCCGGGGGGAGGGTCTTGTCGGCGGCGCGCAGCTCATCCCAGTAGGAACGCAGCCGGTTCATCGTCAGATTCTGCTCCTCGAGCACCACCAGCAGCGGGGGGCCGGGGGAGCCGGTGAGGCGGCCGTACACGTCGGTGTGGTCGCGGACGAACCGGGCGCGGCGGTTCAGTTCCCCGTCCAGCCACACCAGGAAATCGTGGATCTTCGGGATGTCGTCACAGTAGGCCACGTTCGGCAGGCCCCGCAGCGACGGGTGGGACACAAGCTTGCTGTCGAGGACGGCGGCGATACCGCCGCGCAGCAGCATCTGGGGAAGCAGGCACCGGACAAGGACGCTTTTCCCCCCGCCGGAGTCAACGGACACGATGATGTGGGGGGAGTCGTGGGTGAGGCTGATCTTGACGACGTGGCCGTCCTCGCCGACACCGAGGACGAACTCGTGGACCTCGGCGGTGAGGATGGCCTGGCGGATCACGTCAGGTGGCACGCCGGGGGCTGCCCGGCCGTCCCACTCCAGGTGATCCAGGCCCACCCAGCGGGGCGGGGGGACGGGCGCGACGAGCCGGAGCTGCATCTGCGGGCCCGCTTTCCGCCAGGTCGGGCGGGCGTTCCGCATCCCGAGGGTGGCGGCGGCGGCGGCCTCGATCGCTGTCTGCTCAGCCGGGGACGGCAGCGGCATGCCCCGCGGCATCGTCAGCGCCGCGTACGACCGGTCGGGGGGGACCTCGAGCCACGACTCGGGGCGGGCGGGCAGCGGCACGGGCACCAGGTGGGTGAGCCGGGCGTGGAGGGGTTTGACGTAGTTCCGGCGGTGGTGGCGCAGCCGGGCAGCCGTCACCGCGCGCCACGCCCCGTAGGCGGCAGCCGCGCAGCCGGTGATGGTGAGGTAGGCCAGGGTGCGGGACCGCTGGGACAGCAGCCCGGCGCCCAGCAGGACCGTGACCGCGGTGAGACCGGACCGGTAGAGGGCATGCTGGCTGCGGGGCAGCCAGTACCAGTGGCGGGCGTGCCCGGTCGGGGTGAGTGCCCTGGTGGCGGGGCGCCGCCACCCGCGGTTGGTCTGCGGTTTGCCGTGGTGGGCTTCGCCGGTGAGCCAGCGCCACACCAGGACGTGCAGGCCGTGTGCCCGCAGGCGCTTGCTGGCGACGGCGGCGATGCCCCAGGCGGTGAACAGCAGGCAGGTGATGAGGCCCAGGAGGACAGGCATCACCCAAACCACCTGTTACGGGCAGTCAGGTACAGGGTACGGGCAGTCATGTGCAGGTACCGGGAAACAGCATGCGGGAGGAGGCTTCCAGTGCCGTGACTGGCGTCACCTGTAACGCCGGCTGTAACGCCGCGGGCAGAGGGTGTTTTCCTGGGGAAACACCGCGCCTGTGACGCCTGGCCGCCCGTTTCGTCCCGGTTCGCCGGGTTCGGTGTAACGGGGCGGAGACGCCGGGCCCGGTCCGCCAGATTCCCCCGCCGGGTGTCCCACCGCAGGTTGCCCAGATGGTTGTCGGTGCGCACGTCATTGCCGTGGCACCCCTCGTGCTGCGGAGAAGGTTTCGGGCCGGCCCACGCCTCCAGCACCAGCACGTGGACGGGGGCCTTACGGCGGCGTTCCCCGTCCACGAGAACCACGTACAGGTAACCTTTGCCGGGGCGCCTGTCCGGGGACGGTGCCAGCACCACCGGCAGCCGCAGCCGGCCCCGCCGGTCGATACGGGTGATCGTGCGGACCCGGCCGCAGGTGCTGGCCTCGTGCGGCCACCCCGGCACCGGGCGCCACCGTTCCAGGGCGCAGCAGCCGCCCGTCCCAGCCGCCGCAGCGGCGGCCCAGTCAGGCAGCGCGCTCAACGGCACCTCCCCGCCGCGGGGCTGCTTCCCCGCACCCGCGGGCCCGTGGCCGAATGCGGCGCCAGCACCGGCTGGCCAGCATCCACGCCAGTGCCGCGAGACGCCACCGGGCGCACACCAGTGCTGTGCCGGCCACCGTCCCGAACACGGCCGCTGCCGCCGGGGGAGAAGCGGCGGCAAGCACCAGGACCAGGCCGGCTGCCCAGCCGGCCACCACAGCGACCTGTACCACCTCACGCTGCTGCACGGCGGGACCTCCTCTCAGCGGGAACGGCCCACCCGGTGCGGGGGGCGGGGACGGCCCGGGCGGATCGTGTCCGCCGGCAGGGGAGGCGTCCCAGGCGGTGACGGCGCGGGCCGGGGGGGGTAGATGACGGCGGGGACGGTGCGGGGGGCGGGTGCCGGCTGGGGGCCGTTGCCACGCTCACCGGGAGACGCCGCCGGGCGGGGGGCAGCCGGTGCCTGCCGGCCTGCGGTACCGGGGGAACTGTCCCGGCGGGGGATGCCTGCGGAGGCTGTGCCGCGTGCCCGGGCGGTTTCCCGCTGCTGGCGGATCAGGGCGGCGAGCCGGCGGGTGCTGAGCTTGCGGGCGGACCGCACCTGCCGGGACCCCACCGTGTACACGTAGCGGCCCTCCGCGTCCCGTGCCGGCGTGCCGGCCCGCAGCGCAGCGGCCCTGTCGTTCAGCCGGGCCTGCAGGAGATGATCCCCGCGGCGGTTCGCTTTCGCCGCGCGGGCCTCCAGCCTGCGGGCCCGCGCGGCGTTCCGGTCGTGTTTCACCCGCACCCGCAGGTCGCTGATGCCGCGGACCGGGCCGGCGGGCCGGGTGCGGGCATGCTCGGTGTGCCGGCCGTCCGGGGTGCGCAGCCCCGCGGCGACCAGGTGGTCGTGGGCGTGGGCGCGGGCGCTGGCCCACGCTGTCCGCTGGGGGCCGGGCTGCCGGTCCCGCGGCTGGCCCGGGTGCTGCGGGCCGGCGCGGTTCTCCCGGTCGTGGCTGGCGGCGTGCGCCTTCAGTTCCTGCAGGGTGCGGAACCGGCGCCTGCAGTAGATGCAGTGGTGCCGGCCGGCGGTGTGGCGGGTGAGGCGGTCACCGGCGCGGGCTGCGGCCCGCTGCACCCACGCCATGACACGGTCCCGGCCGCGTCGGGTGAGTTTCCGGGCATGCTGCAGCTCGTACTGCAGCTCCCGCAGGATCGCCATGCGGACGGTGTGCACCCGGGTGCGGCGCAGCAGCCGGATCAGGTGCCGGGCGCGGCGGCTCAGCCGTGAATGCTCGCCGAGGCGCTCCTTGGCTCGTGCTGCCACTCTTCCTCCTCAATCTCAGGCACGGCAGGGACGGTGGCGGGGGCGGCGACCGCCGGGGGTGCCGTGGCCCCCGGGAGCGGGATGGCCTCACGTGGCGCCCCGATCGCGAGCTGCGGCTCAGGTACCCGCGGCGGGGCCGCCGGCGCGGCGGTGGCGCGTTCGTACCCGGGCCGGTCCCACACGGGGGTGACGCGGGCGATCACCGGGCGGGTGGAGCGGTGCAGCACCAGGGCCTCCCCGGGGCGCAGCATGCGGATCCGTTCCGGGGGGATCGCGCGTTCCTGCCGCGGCTGACGAGTCTTAACCCCGTCCGGGTGCTTCACGTGATCCCAGGTGTCCCGCATCCCGCACACCGCGGACAGGGCCTCCAGGTCGGTGTGGCCGGTGTGACCGCCGAAAATGACCTTGACGGTGGAGTTGGCGGTGATGGTGCGGCCGTCGTGTTCCCCCCACCGGGAAAGAAGCTGGGACGGGGCCTGCACCGCGGCCATGATGGTGATGCCGTGACCGCCGGCTTCGCTGGTCCAGGTGTGCAGCGGAACCGGGCAGGTGATCGCGGCCTCGTCCAGGACGAACGTGACCGGCACGGGCAGCCGGCCCGCAGGGGAAACCGACGCGAGATGCTTGGCGGTCTCGAACAGGTGCGCGGCGAAACACGCGAAATACGGGGCGAGGGAGCTGTGCGGCCGGTCCGCGCCGATCAGGTACACGCTGCCCGCGCCGGCGAGGAACTCGCGGGCGCGGAAACCGTCCCCGGCCGGGCACGCAGCAGCCGCCATCGCCGGGTCATCCATCCACGCCAGCGCTGTCTCCGCGGACGCGACGATGCCGCGCAGCTGGTCGGTGGGGCCGTCGCAGGTGAGCGTGGCGAGCTTGTGCGCCCAGCCGGGCGCCCCGGCGGCGGTGAGGATGGACGCGGGCTCCGCGGACAGCGGGTCACGGACCCACGCGGTGGCTTCCCGCATGGTGGCGTCCCCGAGCGCGGCGGCGTGCAGCATGAGCCGCAGCAGCTCGGCGCCTTTCGCGTCCCACCAGGCGTCCCGGCCGCCGGCGTTTTTCGGGGCCGCCGCCATCAAATACCCGGCCCGCTGGATCGCCACCCCGGGGTCGGTGCAGCCTTCCAGCGGTGACCACCGCAACGTGGAGGTGATGCCGCCGTCCCCGGTGGGGTTGAGGACATCCACGTCGCCGCCGGTGCGGCGGCGGCCGATGACGGTGTGCTGGTACAGGTCGGTGCGGGTGGAGGTGGCCAGCATCGCGCCGGGCGCGTCCGCGGCCCAGCAGCCCAGCAGCCCGGTTTTGCCGGTGCGGGGCGGCGCGATCACCAGGTAGGAGTCCTCCCGGGTGCCGGCGAGAACCTGCCCCCGGGCGCGGGCGATGACCACCGGGGCCTGGGAGGGGTGCAGCCCGGGGGAGGTGACTGCGGCGCGGCGGCGGGCTGCGGCGGCCGACAGGTGGCGGCGGATCTCCCGGCGGGTGGCGGTGCCCTGGTAGCGGCGGCGTGCCCGCATCGCGGCGCGGCCGCCGGCGCGGTGCCACCCGTACGCCTCATGAAACCGCGTCCCGGCGATGCCGGCGACCGCGCCGGCAACCAGCAGCGGCAGGTCAGGGGAACGGAGAACAGCCCCCGCGGCTGCGGACACGGCAACAGCACCCGCGTAGGGGGCGGCGGCTGTCACCGCGGCCCGCAGGGCGCGGTGCGCGGCGCGCCGGGGCCGTGACAGCCGGCGGGCCGGGGTGGCGGGTTTCGCCGCTGCCCCGTTCACCGGGGCCTCCCGCCCCGCCGGGGCGGGGACCCGCCGCGGTCCCCGGGAATGCCAGCGGGGCGTGCCGGCGGCTCGGCAGCGGCCCGTCCCCGGGCAGCGGGCCGGCGCGGCGGGCACCACGGGCAGCCGGGGCCGTGAACATTGTGCAGGTGAGCGCAGTCCGGTTTCACTCCGGCACCTCCGGGGGGGTTTCCGGCGGGATGATGACAGGCGGGGAGGCGGGCGCCCCGTGCTGCTGCGCGAGCAGCACTGCGGCGAGATCCGCGCCCAGGTGAAGGTGGACCTGCGGCGCCGGGGAGGCGGGGATAGCACGCCGGGTCCCCGCCACAGGAGTAGCCGGGCGCGGCGGGGGGGACGCCTGCCGCCACAGCACCGGGGGGGCGGCCCGGCGCCGCACCCGGATCACCGCCACAGCCGCAGCGGCCCCCACCACGGCCGCTCCGGCACCCTGGTGGGAGCCCACGACGCCGGCGCCGATGCCACCGCCCCCTTCGCCCGCATACACCCGGACCAGATCCGCAACCTGCGCCTCCGGCCCGTTCAGGTGGTCAGCGCCTGGGGGCAGCTGGTCGCCGCCGGGGCGCTGGACGACGCCCTCACCCTCTACAGCCCCG
>Ga0209061_1003355_pt1 | contig 17560 bp, 15 predicted proteins | sample Coa_R1_10_FD_187157 | JGI IMG/M metagenome (GOLD analysis project Ga0209061, IMG submission 187157) | Surface soil microbial communities from Centralia Pennsylvania, which are recovering from an underground coalmine fire - Coalmine... | ecosystem: Environmental > Terrestrial > Soil >...
CCTGGCGGGCAAGGCGTTCCTCGTCTACATCTCCAACGTGTACGACAACCTGCCCACCGACGAGGTGGCCTGCATCGGCGGCCGCATGTACCTGGTCGAGACCCAGGCGTACCTGGGCGGCGACGACGCCGGCGCGATCGCGGCCGCCTTCGGCGTGACCCGCGCGGGCCTGCCCGCCCTCATCGACCGGCTGCTGCGCATCGGCCCCGAGCTGCTGAGCGAGTCCGCGCCGGAGCACTTCGCCGACCCGGGCCGGGCGGTCGAGTTCTGGCGGTCGGTGTGGCAGGCGCTGCGGCTGCGCGAGCGGTACGTGCCGCTGCAGGGCCTCGACGGCTACCAGGTCGGCCCGTCGCTGACCGGCGAGGTGCTGCGCCCGCTGGTCGAGGCGCGGGGAGACGTCCGGGTGCACGTCAGCAACGGCGCGGTCGCCAGCTTCACCGGGACGCTGCCGCTGCTGCACCCCTACGGCCGGGTGCAGTGCCACGACCTGTTCACCACCGGCACCCGCCAGTACCGCACCGGCTTCTACGGCCCCGGCAAGTACGACGGGTCGGTCGTCAACTGGGTGAACGGGCCGCTGCTGCAGCTGGTCGCCAACCGCAGGAGCTTCGGCGTGCAGTTCACCCCGTTCCGGCAGCGGCCGGGCTCGAACATCACCACGCTCACCGCGCAGGCAAGGGACTGATGGAGACCACGGTGCTGCTGCCGACGACGGTGGTCGGCTCCTACTCGGTGCCGGAATGGCTGGAGCGGCTGAAGACCGAGTACTACCAGCGCCGGATCAGCGCGCAGCACCTCGCCGAGATCCACGAGGTCGCGATCAAGGCGGCGGTCAAGGACCAGGAGCTGGCCGGCATCGACATCGTCAGCGACGGCGAGCTGCGCCGCGACAACGACATCGACTACTTCCTGGCGCGCATCCCCGGCGTGCACATCCCGCAACGGGCCAAGACCGACTACTACGACTACTACGAGGCGGAGGTCACCAGGCCGCTGCCGGACACCGACGAGCCGAGCCTCGGGCTCGCCGACGACTTCCGCTTCACCAGGACGCTCACCAGCCGGCCGGTGAAGTTCTCGTTCACCGGGCCGTTCTCGCTGTCGCGGCGGATCCGCGATGCCGCCTACGCCGAGCCGGGCGACCTGGTCCGCGCGCTGGCGCGGCGGCTGAACGCCGAGGCGCGGGCGCTGGCCGGGGCCGGCGCGGACTTCCTGCAGATCGACGAGCCGTTCCTCGCCGGGTACCCGGAGGCCGTCGGACTGGCGGTCGAGGCGGTCAACATCGTGGTCGACGAGGTGCCGGCCACCTGGGCGCTGCACGTGTGCTACGGGAACAGGTACGCGCGCCCGTCCTGGGAAGGGCACTACGACTTCCTGTTCCCCGCGGTCAAGCAGGCCCGCGTGGACCAGCTGGTCCTCGAGTTCGCCCGCAAGGGCCTGGATGACCTGACGCTGCTCACGCAGCACGAGTGGGACAGGTGGCTCGGGTTCGGCGTGATCGACGTCAAGACACCCCAGGTCGAGACGGCCGACCTCGTCGCGTCGCGGATACGCCGGGCGCTGGAGCACGTGCCCGCCGGCCGCCTGATGATCAACCCCGACTGCGGGCTGCGGCACCTCGCCCCGCAGGCGGCGCGGGAGAAGCTGCGCGCCATGGTCGCCGGCGCGGCGGCGGTACGGACCGAGCTGGCGGGAGCGCGGCCATGAGCGAGGGCTTCCTGTTCACCTCGGAGTCGGTGACCGAGGGCCACCCGGACGAGGTGGCCGGCCAGATCTCGGACGCGGTGGTGGATGCCGCGCCGGCCGCCGGCCCGCAGCCGCGGGTCGCCGCCGGACATCGCCCGAACGACCGGCGCCGGCCCGGGCCCGCCTCCCCGCGCGTCCGCCGGGCGCCGGCGGCGGCGGGCGCGGATCGGCCGTAAGCTCGGAGATCTCGGGCCGCTGCCTGCGGTGCCGTGGTGATTCAGGCACGCCAGCGAGGATCTCTCAGCGCCCGTTCAGGTTGAGTTGCGAAAGTGCACCAGATGAGGACTGAGTCACGGCTGGCCTCGGGCGGGACGGCGGCCGCGGCGCCAGGGTCCCGGCTGCGCCGGGGCGACGCCGCAGCGGTCGTCGTGCTCGCCGCGCTGCCGGCGGTCGTCTTCGGCGTCCCCGCGCTGCTCGGGCACGCCGTGCTGCCCGGCGACGACCTGACCCAGAACTTCCCGCTGCGCGTGCTGGCCGGGCGCGAGATCGCCGCCGGGCACCTGCCGCTGTACGACCCGTACATCTGGAGCGGCGCGCCGCTGCTCGCGGGCTGGAACGCCGGCGCCGCGTACCCGCTCACCTGGCTGTTCGCCATCCTGCCCGGCACCGCGGCGTGGACGCTCAACATGATCGCCACCTGGGCGGCGGCCGGGCTCGGCATGTTCTGCTTCCAGCGGCAGCTGACGTTGTCGAGCCTGGCCAGCTTCCTCGGCGCGCTCTCGTTCGCCTTCGCCGGGGCGATGTCGGCGCAGGCGACCCACTTCGGCCTGGTGGCCGGCATGAGCTGGGTGCCGCTGCAACTGCTCGGCGTGCTCAAGCTCACCGCGGACCGGCCCGCCTCGTCCAGGCTCGGCTGGACGGCGGTCCTCGCCGCCGCCACCGGCCTGGTGATCCTGGCCGGCGAGCCGCGCGCCGTCGACGATTCCGCCGTGATCGTGGCGATCTACGCGGCCTGGCGGGTCGCCCGCCTGCAGGCGCGGCGCGGCCGGGGCCCGGCCGCCGCCTCGGTAGCCGGCGGCCTGGCCCTGGGCGCCTGCCTGGGCGCGGTGCAGTGGCTGCCCGGCCTGACGGCGGTCGGCATCTCCCAGCGCGGGGCCGCCTCGATGGCCCTGTTCAGCTCCGGATCGCTTCCGGTCCGGTGGCTGCTGCTGCTGGTGGTGCCGGACCTGCTCGGCGGCTCCGGCTCGCTGGGCCAGCCCAGCTTCTTCGCCTGGTACAACCTGACCGAGGTGACCAGCTACGTCGGCATCCTGCCGCTGGTCGCCGCGTTCGCGCTGCTGGGCCGCCTGCGGCTGCGGCCGCGGCCGCCGGAGTGGGCCGTGTGGCACGTCACGGCGCTGGCCGGTACCGCGCTCGCGCTCGGCGGCAACACCCCGCTGGGAAGCCTGCTGTACCGCCTGCCGCTGTGGGGTGACCAGCGGCTGCAGAGCCGCAACATCCTGGTGCTGGACCTGGCGCTGGCCGTGCTGCTCGGCTACTGGGCCGACCGGGCCGCCGCCGCGGACGCACCGGAGGCGGCCCGCCGCCCGGCCTCGCGCCGCACGGCGGAAACCCTGCTCGGCATGGTGCCGGCGGCCGCGGCGGCCGCGGTCGTCGCGCTGGCCATGTCCTGGGGCCCGGGGCTGCTGGACTGGATGGGGGTGGCCGCCGGCCAAAGCGCCGGCGTCATCGGCCGCTTGCGGCCGTGGCTGATCCCGTACGCGGTGCTGGCCGCCGCCGCTGCCGCGCTGCTGGCCGGCCTGCGGCGCCTGGGCCCGGGGCCGCGCTCGCGCCTGATCGCCGGCTTCGCCGTCGTCGACCTGGTGGCGTTCACCGTGCTGTGCGTGGTCGAGGTCACCCCGGGCCTGTCCCTCGCCCGCAGCGACTCGGCCGGCTCCGCCGCCGCCCCCTCACCGAGCTCATCGACCTCCTCAGCCTATCGCGGCTCAGGAGTCTCGGCGGCCGGCCGGGCAGGCCGCGCGGGCCCGGCCGCGGCCGCCGTCCGCGCGGGCCCGGCCGCGGCCACCGCGGCCGCAGGCACGACCGCGGCCGCCGCGTCCGCGCGCCCGGTGGCGGCGCTCGGATACCCCGGGCGTTTCGCGATCTACGACCCGGACCTGCTCGACCCGGGCGAACTGTCCGGCCTCGACCCGCCCGACCTCAACGGCATGGGCCCCGGCGCGATGCCGTCCGTGCAGGGCTACTCGTCCACTGTCGACGGCCGCTACGCGGCGGCGACCGGGGCGCACGACGCGGAAGGCGACGGGCAGGACACGCTCTCTCCCCAGGCGGCCGGGGACGGGACCCTCGACCAGCTGGACACCACGGTGCTGCTGACCCTGGGCAGCTACCTCGTCACCGGGCCCGGCCGGGGCGGGCCCGCCGCCGGGCCGCCGGGCACCGGCCGGCGCGCCGTCACCGGCGGCCAGCGCGCCACCTGGTACCTGGGCAGCGCCAGTGCGGTGTCGGCGGTCCAGATCCCCGACGCGCACGCCAGGCGGGACGCGGGGGCCGGGACCGTGATCGGGCTCACCGCGCCAGGCGGCGCGGCGCGCTGGTTCCGCGCGCGGGCGACCAGCCCCTCGACGCTCGGCATCACCGCCGGGCGGCCGGTGCCGAGCGTCGCGGTGACCGCCCGGGTGCCCGGACCGGCCACGCTGGGGGCGGCCCGGGTCACGACGGCAGGCGGAAGCGTGATCGTGGCCGACGGCCAGCTTCAGGATGCCCTGCTGCCGCCGCGCTGGACGTTCGCCGGCTTCGACGGCCCGTTCGCCGTCTTCGCCGACCGCTTCGCCCAGCGGCCGCTGCGCATCCAGGCGCTGCCCGGCCGGCCCGCCGCCGGCGCGTGGGTCAGCGGCTTCGGCGGCGCGCCCGCCGAGCCGGCGGCGGCCGCCGTGTACTCCCCGCACGGCATCCGCGTCATCCGCTCGGTGGCGGCGATCCCCGGCTGGAGCGCCAGGTGGCAGCCCCGGCATGGCCCGGCGGCCGCGCTGCCCGTGCGACGGGACGGCCTGGTCCAGGCCGTCGACGTGCCGCCCGGGCGCGGCACGGTCACCTGGAGCTATACCCCGCCGGGCTTCCTGGCCGGCCTGGCGGTGTCGCTGGCGGCTGCGCTCGTCCTGCTGTGCTGCCTGGCGGCCGGCGCGCGCTTGAGCTTCCGGAAGGTGGCCCGCGGTGCTGAAGTGCCGCCAGCGGCCTGTCGTCCGGGCCGCACGGGCCCTCCGGGCATTACCGTGTAGGATCGGTGCTCCTGTGTAAGGTAGGGCGCCATATTCGGCGCCTTTTCCTACATCGGGCACTTTTCCTACGCAATATTCCGGTGTTGCGGCGCCTTGCCCGCTGGACCGCGGCCCGGCCGCCCGCGCGCCCTGGCGCGTCAGCCCGGGGCCTGCGCGGTGACCCCCACGGCCGCATTGAGCGCGTCGAGTGCCGAGCCCTGCCGGGCCGCGTCGGCGCGGTCGAACGGCCCGGTCCACGCCAGCCCGATCTGGTTCCGCCGGTTCCTGCTGTTCCGCCACAGCGAGGTCGCGTTGGCGAGGATGAAGTCGCGGTATTGCGGGCGCGGGCTGCGCAGGTAGAGCTGGTACAGGTTCCTGACGAAGATGCCCTTGAACTGCGCGAGGTCGCCGTCGCGACGCCGGAGCCGTGAGCGCAGGCCGGTGCGCCCGGGCTCGCGCCGCCGCTCGCCCGGCTCGGCCAGGATGCCCGGCGGCACGGTCAGCTCGCGCAGCGCCGCAGCGGCGATGGCCTCCGCCTGGGCACCATACGCGCCATCCCCGGTGATCTCGTGCAGCACGGCGAGCCCGCCGATGATCACGCCCTGGTTGTAGGTCCAGGTCGTGCCGCCGTTGTTGGCGCAGCCGGCGGTCAGCCCGTCGTTGACCAGGCCGGACGGGCCGATCAGCCCGCTGGCGGCGAACCACTGCCACTCGCGCAGCGCCCAGTCCAGATAGCCGCTGCCCCGGCTGCCCGCGCGCCGATGCAGGCAGCCGGCGACCAGCAGGAACAGCTCGTTCGGTATCGCGTTCTTGTAAGTCCTGCCTCGCGTCCACCACAGGCCGCCGCCGCAGGTGCCGTCCCAGCCTGCCGCCATCCCCGCGAACAGCGCACGGGCCGCCTCCAGGTACCTCGCCTCGCCGGTCAGGTCGAATGCCGCGATCCAGGCCAGCGCCCACCAGCCGTCGTCGTCGTAGAACTCGGTGCTGAAGCCCGGGTTGACCCGCTGCGCCCTGGCGAAGGTGGTCTCGATGACATGCCGGTACCTGCGCTCGCCGGTCAGCTGGCTGTGCTGTATGAGCGCGGTCAGCGCGTTCGCGCAGTTCCACCAGCCAGCGGTCTTCCACAGCCCGGTCCGCGGCCGGTACCAGCGCTGCAGCGCGGCGGCCGCCTGCCCCGCCCAGTCCCGGAACGCGGGGTCCGGCCCGGCCGCCGGCGGCCCGGGGCCCCGCCCGGCTGCCGGCGGCCCGGGCGGACGGCCGCGGCTGGCAGGAGCGCGGGACACCGCTACGGGGTGGGGGCGCTCGGGTGGTTGCCCGGATGCCCGCCGCTGAAGTGCAGCAGCGCGATCCCGCCGGTCACCAGCGTCAGCCAGCGGGTCAGCGAGTTGCGCGGCAGCAGGGCCAGCGTGACCCAGGCCAGCGCGGTGTACCACGGCAGCGACCACGGGGCCGCCAGCACCCAGGCGAAGGTCAGCGCGCAGGTGGCCGCGAGCACGGCGGGCACGTCCGGGGACAGCCGGTTGTACAGGTACCAGGCAATCGCCAGCAGCAGCGGCGGCCACAGCACGCTGATCAGCATGTTCGTCGCCGCATGGTTCGGGTCCAGGTGGAAGCCGACGATCTGGAACAGCCGCCACAACGATGGCGAGATCACCTGGCCCGACGCCTGCGGCAGCGGCTTGAGCGCGTCCAGGCCGTAGCTGAAGAAGTACAGCCCGAACGCCACCGCAGCCGCCACCGCGCCGGTGCGCAGCAGGCGTGCCCACTCGCGCTCCCGGATCAGCGGCACGGCGATGCCCAGCCCGACGAACGCCGCGTTCACCTTGATGCCGCAGGCAATCCCGATCACCACGCCGACCGCGAGGTCATGGCGGACCGTCGCGCCGCGGCGCGAGATCAGGATCGCCGCGATCCCGGCCAGCGCCACGAACGCATCGAGCTGCGCGCCCATGACCAGCAGGTAGATCAGCAGCGGGTTCGCGGCCCAGATCAGGCCGGCCCGCACCGGGTTCTCCGCCGTGCGCAGCAGCAGGTAGCCGGCGGCAAGGAACGCGATCCCGGTCATGACCATCAGCGCCCAGATCGTCAGCCACGGCCTGGCGCCGCCGACGAGCGCCGCGGCCAGGTGCGTCCAGGTGGCCACCGGGCCGTACACCGACGGCGTGTGCCGCCACCTGGGATCGACCAGCACCGTATACGGGTTGTGCACGCCGCCGGGCAGGTCGGCCGGCGTGTAGACGTACGGGCTATGGCCGAGCGCGGCGATGCGCCCGTAGGAGGCGTAGCTGGCCGGGTCCGAGGTGCCGACCGGCGTGATGTTCACCACCAGCGCGACCGCCGCCGCCGCGGTCCAGAAGACCCGCCGCGGGTCCGGGTGCCAGCCGCGGCTGTTGGCCCACAGCATCCCGGCCAGGCCCAGGCAGCACAGCGTGATGCCCGGGTACATCAAGGCGTTGGTCGCGTCCGGGGACAGCGCCGGCGCGCCCAGCCGCCGCGCCAGCGCGGTGAGCGGCAGCAGCACCGGCAACGTCGCCTGGCTCGCGCCGGGAGCGGTCGCGCACAGCCCGGTGAACGCCACCATCGCGAACCCGAGCGCGGACAGCGACACCGCAGGCAGCGGCCGGGACAGCGGGCTGAGCTTGAGCGCGCGGATGAGCACGCCCATCATCGCCTCGATGCGGCCGCCGGGTATCGGCGGCTCGGCGAGCCGTGTCCCGGCGGCGGCCGCGGGATCGCGCGCCGAGGTGACCTCGCGCGCCCCGGCGGCGGTGCCGCGGGCCATCACGTCACCCCGCGGCAGAGCATCCGGTGCCCATGGTCAAGCCCCGCCATCGCCTGTGCCCACAGTTATGGAGGGTAGCGCGGTCGCAGGCCTGCTGCCGGTCGTCGCCGCCATCCAGGCCGCGGAGCGCCGCGGGCGCGCCGCGGGCCGGCCGACTTCGCGGCCAACCGGCGCATCCGGCCGGCGGAATGCGGTTAGCTGGTAGCCATGCTGCCGCCTCCCGGGCCCCGCGCCGTCACCGGGACGCTCGCCCGGCCCCGGCGCATCGCCGGCGTGCTCGCCGGACGCTGCCGGGGCATGCTGCGCCGGCACTGGCTGTTCGCGGTCCTGCTCGGCCTCGCCGCCGCGCTGCGCGCCGTGGTGCAGCTTGCCTACCAGCCCGCACTGATCTTCCCGGACAGCGAGCGGTACCTGCAGTACGCGCAGAACTTCCTGAACGGGCACTGGGCGCCGGACTGGCTTCGGGTCAGCGGCTACTCGCTGCTGCTCATGCCGGCGGTGCTGACCCACGACCTCGCGGCGGTCGCCGCCGTGCAGCACCTGCTCGGGCTGGCCACGGCCGTGCTGGTCTACGCGGTCGCGATCCGCTTCGGCGCCCGGCGCTGGGTGGCGGCGGCCGCGGCGATCCCGGTGCTGTTCGATCCCCTCCAGCTCGACATCGAGCAGTATGTCCTCACCGACGTGTGCGCGACGTTCCTCGGCGTCGCGGCGCTCGTCATCCTGGCGTGGCGGCGCGGCGCTACCGGCGCGGCCGCGCCGGTCACGGCCGGGCTGCTGATCGCGGCCGCCACGATCATCAGGGAGTACGACCTGCTGGTGATGATCCCGGCAGTGCTCTACCTGGTCGTGGCGGTCCGGCCCGGGCGCCGCTTCGCGGCGGCGGCGCTGCTGCTGGCCGGCTTCCTGCCGCCCGTGCTCGGCTACCTCGGCTGGCACGCGGTATGGTACGGCCGCTTCGACTTCGTCGACTATGACAGCCAGTTCATGTACGGCAGGATCGCGCAGTTCGCCGACTGCGCCGGCCTGTCGCTGCCCGGCTACGAGCGGCCGCTGTGCCCGCGGCAGCCGCCGGCCCAGCGCGACCCGAACTTCTACATGTGGAACCCGCGCTCGCCCCAGGTGACGCTGCAGGCACCGCCCGGCATGAACAAGGGCCACATCATCCTCGACTTCGACCGCCGGATCATCGAGCACCAGCCGCTCGCCTACCTGGAGGCGGTCGGCGAGGACATGCTGTACAGCTTCTCCCCGGTACGCGGCGACGGGCCCGAGCACTACCCGGTCTGGTATCACCAGTTCCACAGGTACTTCCCGACCACCCCGGACCGCACGGCCACGATCCGCGCCTACACCGGCCGCGGCCCGCGGGTCGATCCCGCGCTGGCCGGCTTCCTGACCGGGTACGGCCGGGCCTTCTACGTGCCGGGACCGCTGCTGGCCGCGGGGCTTGCGCTGGGCCTGGCGGGCGCGGCAGGGCTCGGCCGGGCATGGCGCCGTGCTTCCCCCGCCGCCGGTCCTCCCGCCGGTCCTCCCGCCGCCGGTCCGGCGGTCGCCGCGGCCCACGGCGGCCGGGCCGGGCCGTCCTCCCGGCAGCTGCGCGGCGCCTGCCTGCTGTTCGCGGTCAGCGCCATCGCCGTGACCGAGGTCCCGTACCTCATCGGCAACTTCGACTGGCGGTACGAGATGCCGCAGCTGTCGCTGATCCCGGTCGCGGCGGTCCTCGGCGCGCTGGCGCTGGCCGGCGGCGCCCGTGACCGGACGCCGGCCACTCCGGCGACTCAGGCCACCTCGGCCGGCGTCGGCCGGCGGCCGCGGCGCGCCGGGACGGCGGGGAAGGAGCGGCAGGGCGGCATTGTTACAGTGCGTGGTGGGACCGAGTGAGGCTCCCGCGCCCGCGGGAGCCCGACGAGAGCCGACGAGATGAGGCCGACGGTGGCGCTGCCGTATGACGATGAGGCTAAGTTCCAGGAGTACGCCCACCCGCAGCTGATCGTGTCGACGCAGTGGGTGGCCGAGCACCTCGACGACCCGGGCCTGGTGGTGGCCGAGTCGGACGAGGACGTGCTGCTGTATGACACCGGGCATGTTCCCGGCGCGGTCAAGCTCGACTGGCACACCGAGCTGAACGACCCGGTCACCCGCGACTACGTCGACGGGGCCGGCTTCGCCCGGCTCATGCAGCGCAAGGGCATCGCCCGGGACACCACGCTGGTGCTGTACGGCGACAAGAACAACTGGTGGGCGGCCTACGCGCTGTGGGTGTGCTCGCTGTTCGGCCACCCGGACCTGCGGCTGATGGACGGCGGCCGGGCCAAGTGGGCCGCCGAGGGCCGCCCGCTGTCCACCGAGGAGCCGAAGCGCCCGCACGCGGACTACCCGGTTGTCGATCGCGACGACCGGCAGCTGCGGGCGTTCCGGGACCAGGTCCTCGCCCATCTCGGCCGGCCGCTGATCGACGTGCGGTCGCCAGGGGAGTACACCGGCGAGCTGCTGCACATGCCGGACTACCCGCAGGAGGGCGCGGTGCGCGGCGGGCACATCCCCGGCGCGATCAACGTCCCCTGGGCCCGGGCCGCCGCACCGGACGGCACCTTCCGCCCGCGCGCCGAGCTGGAGGCGATCTACCGCGACGAGGCGGGGCTGCGCCGCGACGACGACGTGGTGGTCTACTGCCGTATCGGCGAGCGGTCCAGCCACACCTGGTTCGTGCTGCAGCACCTGCTCGGCTACCCGCACGTGCGCAACTACGACGGGTCATGGACCGAATGGGGCAACAGCGTCCGGGTCCCCATCGCCCGCGGGGAGAACCCGTGACGGCCGCCGCGCTGCATCCCCGGCTGCAGGAGATCGCCGACGACTTCACCGCGATGCCGGGCAAGGACCGGCTGCAGCTGCTGCTGGAGTACTCCCGGGACCTGCCGGAGCTGCCGGAGCGCTACGCCAGCGACCGCGATCTGCTCGAGCCGGTGCCGGAATGCCAGTCGCCGCTGTTCCTCGCCGTCGAGGTGGAGCCGGACCAGACCGTGCGCCTGTTCTTCGACGCGCCCGCCGAGGCGCCGACGACCCGCGGCTTCGCCGCCATCCTGCACGCGGGCCTCGACGGGCTGCCCGCGGCGGAGGTGCTGGCCACGCCCGCGGAGTTCACCGGCCGGCTCGGCCTGCAGGACCTGGTGAGCCCGCTGCGGCTTCGCGGCATGGCCGCGATGCTGGGCAGGATCAAGCGCCAGGTCGGCGAGCGGATCGGCACGTCGTCCTAGCCTCCCGCGAGACCTCCCGCGGCCCCCGCCGGACCTCGGGGGGCGCCCAGCCTCGGTGAGAACCTGACCGGCGGGTATGGGATGCTTGCGGGGTGGCCGATCAGGTGGTCGTGCTCGGCAGCTGCGGCGCCTGGCCGGAGCCAGGCCGGGCCTGCAGCGGCTTCGTCGTGAACCACGACGGCGCCGTCGCGGTGCTCGACCTCGGGTACGGGACCTTGCCCCGGCTGCTGTCGCTGCTCGGGTCGCCGACCGCGGACGGGCTGGCCGCCATCGTGGTCACGCACCGCCATCCCGATCACATGGTCGACCTGCACGGGCTGCTGCGGGCTCGCTGGTTCGGGCGGCGCTCCGCCGCCCCGATACCGCTGTACGCGCCGGACGGCGTGGTCGAGTCGCTCGTTGACCTGGAGGAAGGCGATACCACGGCGATCGGCAGGGTCTTCGACTGGCATTCCCTCCCGCGGCGCGCCTGCCGGGCCGGGCCGTTCACGCTGGAGAGCTGGCCGCTGCCGCATTTCGTGCCGAACGCCGGGGTGCGCCTGAGCTCGCCGTGCTCGGTGGTCGCCTACACCGGCGACACCGGGCCTGCCGCGGATCTTGCCGCGCTGGCCGCCGGAGCGGACCTGTTCATCGCCGAGGCCAGCGACCGCCACCAGCAACCCGATGTCCCGCCCGCCCCGCCAGGGCCGACACTGCATCTCAGTGCCGCGGAGGCCGGCCGGGTCGCGGCCGCCGCGGCCTCCCGGCGCCTGCTGCTCACCCACTTCTGGCCCGGCAATGACCGGGAACGCTCGCGTGCCGAGGCCGCCGAGTCCTTCACCGGAGAGCTCCTGCTGGCCGACGAGGGCCTCGAGGTCCGGTTGCCGTAACGTACCGGGCGCCACCGCGCGGGGCGACCAGCGCGGTTCCGCGTCCGCGCCGCCGCGCCGCCCGGTCTGCGTTCAGGCGATCTCCGCGCGCATCTTCACCCAGGCTTCGCGGGCCATCTCGACGCTGCCCTCGTCTTCGATGGTGGAGATGTCGCCGGGATCCCGGCCGTCGACGACGGCCTTGAGCACCCGGCGCATGATCTTGCCGCTGCGGGTCTTCGGCAGCGTGCTGACGAAATTCACCTCGCCGATGACGGCCACCGGCCCGAGCTCGCGCCGCACGGTGTCGAGCAACTCCTGACGGAGCTCCGGCGTGGGCTGCTGACCCTGGCGCAGCACGACGAAGGCGGAGATGACCTCCTTGCGCACCGGGTCCGGGCGGCCGGTGACCCCGGCCTCGACCACCATGGGGTGACGCAGGAATGCGGTCTCCACCTCGATCGTGCCGATACGGTGGTCGGCGATCTTGATGATCTCGTCGGCGCGGCCGCTGAACCAGACGTAGCCATTGTCGTCGACGGCCGCCGCGTCGCCGCTGAGGTAGACGGTCCGGCCCGGCACCCTGCGCCAGTAGTCGTCGGCGTACCGCCCGGTCTCGCCCCACAGCGTCGGCGTCAGCCCGGGGAACGGCCGCTTGATGACCAGGATGCCGGTCTCTCCGGCCCCGCACGGCTCGCCGTCCGGGGTCAGCACCTCGGCCTCGATGCCGGGCAGCGCGATACCGGCGCTGCCCGGCTTGACCGGCAGCATGCCCAGGCCCCACGGATTGCCGACGATCGGGCCGCCGGTCTCGGTCTGCCACATGTGATCGATCACCGGGACGCGGTCGCCGAGCACGTCGCGCTGCAGCCACTGCCAGGCGGGCGGGTTGAGCACCTCCCCGGCGCAGAACGCCCGGGTCAGCGAGCCCAGGTCGTGCTGCCGTGCCGGCTCGCTGCCGTACTTCATCAGCAGCCGGACCGCCGTCGGCGAGGTGAACACGCCGGTGACCCCGTTCTCCTCGATGATCCGGTAGCAGGTGGCGGCATCGGGATGGTCGAGCGCCCCCTCGTATGCGATCGTGGTGCAGCCGGCCAGCAGCGGCGCGTAGACGATGTAGCTGTGGCCGACGACCCAGCCGATGTCGGACGTCGACCACCACACGTCGGCCTCGTCCAGGCCGAACACCCACCGGCCCATCGCGTGGATGAAGACCGGGTAGCCGCCGTGGGTGTGCACGGCCAGCTTGGGCCGGGCCGTGGTGCCGGAGGTGGCCAGTATGTACAGCGGCTCGTTCGCTTCCAGCCACTCCACCTCGGCGCTGTGCCCGTCGCCGCGGCCGAGGAACTCCTCCCAGGTCATGTCGCGCCCGGGGACCAGCGCCGGTTCCCCGGCCCCGCGGCGCAGCACCACCACGTGCCGGACAGCCGGCGCGTCCGCGAGCGCGTCGTCCACGATGCCCTTCAGCGGCACGTCCCGGCCCTTGCGGTAACAGACGTCGGCGCAGAACACCGCCTTGGCCCCGGCCAGCCTGACCCGCTCGCCGAGCGCCCCCGCGCCGAACCCGGCGAACACCACCAGGTGGATCGCGCCGATCCGGGCACAGGCCAGCATGAGGACGATCGCCTCGGCGCAGGTTGGCATGTAGATCCCGACCCGGTCCCCCCGGCCGATCCCGAGCCCGCGCAGCGCCGCCGCCGCCCGCCGCACCTCGTGCCGCAGCTGGGCGTAGGTGATCGCCTGGCGCCCGCCGCGCTCGTCGGCGGCGATGAGGGCGGCGACGCCGCCCCGGCCCCGCTGCACGTGCCGGTCGACGGCATTCCATGCCACGTTGGTCAGGCCGCCCGCATACCAGCGGAAGTAGCGCCCCCGCTCGTCCGGCCGGTCCGGGTCCCACTCGAACACGGTGTCCCACGGCCTGCGCCAGCTCAGCAGCCGTCCCGCCTCGCCCCAGAACCCGTCCGGGTCCGCCGCCGCGTCCCGTCGCATCGCGCCGATCTTCGGACTGATGAGTTCCACCGCCGTCACTCCCGTATCTCCGCCAGGCCGCACGTCCTTGTTTGTATCCCGAACGAATAGTCCCACCCAGCGGCGCCCGCTTACAGTTCATCCGGCCGTCCGCTTACAGTTCATCCGGCCGTCCGCTTACAGCTCACCCCGGCCGCCCGCTAGGGTCGGCCGGATGAACGTCATCCGCAGCGTGGGGCTGTTCGTCGCCGCAGGGCTTGCCGAGATCGGCGGCGGGTACCTGGTCTGGCGGTGGCTCCGCGAGGGCTCGGGCTGGCCGGCCGGCCTGGCGGGCGGGGCCATCCTGGTTGGCTACGGCGTCATCCCGACGCTGCAGGCCTCGGCCGACTTCGGCCGTGTCTATGCCGCTTACGGCGGGGTGTTCGTGATCATGAGCCTGCTGTGGGGCTGGGGGATCGACCACCGCCGCCCAGACGGCTATGACTGGCTGGGAGCCGCCATCATCGCGGCGGGCGTCGCGGTGATCTTCTTCACCCCGCGCCACTCCTGACAGGCCCTCGCCGCCGCCGGACGGCGGTCTGCGGCCGCCGTCGCCTCCGACGCGGCACCGGTGCTGCCTCTTGATGCGCCCTGCTTCCGGAGGCACGTGTTCTGCCTCCCGATGGGGTACCATCCTGTATACTACTTAAAGTAATCATATGATCTCGTTACGCGATATGATCGCGGTGCCCGTGATGATGAGGTCCGGTGGGGATCGACCGCTTTGACGATGCCGACCTACCGTCGGGCGGGCGCCCGGCCGGCCGGGCCGATCCTCCCGATGACCGCGGTCGGCAGGACGGCGGCACGCCCGCCGAGGCACGCGGCCGCGAGGAGTACCACGCCGCCCTCCGCGCCGAAACGGCGGCGTGGGACGCGTCGGCGGACCGCTTCCGCGGGCTGTGGGCCGAATACAATCGCCGCTGGCCCCCGCAAGAGCGCCCCGCGGCCGACCGTCCCCGCGACGCCCGGGGCTGCTGGCGCGGCGAAGGCGGCCGGTTCCTGGACCGCCCGGTCAACGAGCAACTGGACCGCGAGTGCGACCGCATCGTCGGCCGCGAACGGGACCGGCTCACCCCCGCCCTGCGCGAGGTGGAAAGCCAGGACCCGGATCGCTTCCTGGTCGGCTTGGAACAGCGACTCAAGGGCCGCGACCGCATCAAGGAGAAGGTCTTTGACGATGCCAAGGAGCATCGCCGCACTCCCGAAGAGGCTTTGTGGCAGGTGCCCGACGCAGTCCGGTACACGTTCTGGTACAACGAGGCTCGGTACACCCGGGGTGTGCTAGCCGATATCGACAGGCTGAAAGAACGTGGTTTCGAACTGCTCAGGCTCAAGAACTCCTGGTCCCACGACCAGTACAAGGGCATCAACAGTCAGTGGGTCGACGCGGATACCGGCCAGCGCTTCGAGGTGCAGTTCCACACCAGGGTCAGCTTCGAGGCCAAGGAACTCACCCATGACGCCTACGAGCGGCTGCGATCGCATCAGGCCGACGAGTTCGAGGAGATGGTGCTGGAGGCCTTCCAGCGTAAGGTCTGCAGTGCAATTCCCGTCCCGCCAGGCGCCACCGACATCCCCGAGTATCCCGGAAGAGGCCAGCATGCCAGATGAGGCCAGCATGCCAGATAGGGTCATCTACTACGCAGTCATCGACGAGCTGAGCAGCCGCGAGCGCCCGGCCGGGGTGTTCCGGCGCACCTACACGGCGGCGGGCGGTCGCCGCGACGAGGCGTTCACCACGAACTTGATTTGGGAACGTAGTTCGTCCCTGACCTCTGCCGAGCGCGGCGACACGCAACGGGACTTCGTCGAGATCAGCGAGGACGAGGCGAGCCGGCTCGTCGACCAGCTCCGCGCCAGGTGGTCCGGCGCGGGCACCGGCTAGCCCGGCATCCTGCCGGCAGGCCACCTCCATGGACGTCCGAACCGGCTCCCGCGACGACGTCACGTCCCCGTAAGAAAAGTTCCGTAACAGGGCGCTTACCCGGAAATATCATGGTCACGGCCCGCACCCGCGGCGGGCGCCGGCAGGCAGGCGCGGGCGATGCGGCGCCGGAGGAGGACCAGGCATGCCATTGCGGGTGGGGCAGCCGGTGGCGGCGGCTCAGCCGCTCGGGCTGACCGGCGACATCCGCCGCGGTACCCCGGGAATCGTCGTCCGCGTCAGCTACCTCGGTGCCTACGACGTCAAGTTCCGCGGCGGGCGGGTGGTGCGCGACCTGCGGCGCGATCAGCTCATCATGCCGTCGGGCTTCGCAGCCGCCGGCGCAGGGTGCCTGCTGTGGCTGGCGGCGGCCCTGCTACCCGCGGCAGTCGGCGCGCGCCGCGCGGGACAGCGTGCCGGACGCCGCGACTGCGCGGTCCGCAGGAGATTACCAGCTCCTGCGCTGGGCGCGCGGTCCCGCTGCGGCGAGCTTGGCCAGGAACACCTGGACGCCGAGCGCGCCGATCATCAGCCACCAGGGGATCGCGACCTTCAGCCAGTCCCCGGCCGTGGACTCCGCCTGGGTGGGCAGGAACAGGGCGGGCCAGCCTGCGACGACGGGAAGGCCCGCCAGCACGGCCCCGCCCACGCGCCATGTGCGGCGGCGGAGGCCGGCCCTCGCCGCGCCCGCCACGAACGGCCAGACCTGCAACGCCAGGCGCACCGACCCGGCCAGCACCATCGCCCACGCCAGCGCGAACTCGAACAACAAGACCCGGATCACCAAACGCATCGCTGCCCCTTCCCGCAGGCCGGACGTAGTCCATGGCCCCCGGAGCGTCGCACCACTAGATCAATACAACACGCGGCATGGAGCCCGCACAACGCGGCCGCCACAGACAGCTGTCCCGGAGAGCGGATCACGGGCACAACGGCGGACCGGATGAACGCCTGGACTGCCGGTGGTGCCGCGTACCGCCCCGGATTAGGATCGCAACACCCACCGCAAGGGGAACGGTGCCCGACGGCGCGGATGAGCCGCGGCTCGACGCGGTCGGGAGCAGGATCAATGCCGAAGCCGGCCTGCGGGCCATGATGGCCATCGACCAGGCGACGTTGACGGCGCGGCTCGACGCGCAGGATCACCTGCTGCGCGCGCCGGCCGTCACGCAAAGTGAGCACGGAGCCCAGCTCAGGGAGCTGGCGACCGAGCAGGCGCGGCTGGCGGAGGAACAACAGCGGGCAGCCGGCACCGTCACCCGGTCGAGGCCGGCGTCCGCACCATCATCGGCTTGCTCGGCCGGGACGAGTGACCGCTGGTAGCAACCTCCGCAGCCTGCCGCGGCGGCCGCCGCCCCTCACATGCCGCTGCCGGTACGTCCGGGGCCGGCCGTCGACGCGGCAGCGGGCCAGCGCGCCGCGCAGCAGCGCCGGCGCTGCCCGCTTCGGTCCCGGCTGTCCCGCCGGCCGTCGTCCAGGCGGTCCCGCCAGACTCCCCAGTCCCAGGCCGGGCCGCCGCGATACCGTGCCGAACCCCGATGCTCCCGCCGGCCTCCCCGCGCCCCGGTCCCGGCCGGGACGTTGTGGCAGCGTGACGGTAATAGCCGTCTGGCTGTGACATCGTGCCGGTGCCGGTGCCGGTGCCGTCCCCGGTCATGGTGTCCTCCTAAGTGGGTAGCTCCGTAAGTTCGTCGGGGGTTCAGTCGCCGGGTTCGTGGCCGGGGCCGGCGAGGTGGACGGTGCAGGCGGTGTCGAGGGCTTCCTGGGGTGTTCCGGTGGGCAGTCCGGTGAGCAGG
>Ga0209061_1003356_pt1 | contig 17560 bp, 6 predicted proteins | sample Coa_R1_10_FD_187157 | JGI IMG/M metagenome (GOLD analysis project Ga0209061, IMG submission 187157) | Surface soil microbial communities from Centralia Pennsylvania, which are recovering from an underground coalmine fire - Coalmine... | ecosystem: Environmental > Terrestrial > Soil > Unclassified...
CCGATCTTTTCGGGCATGCCGGCGCCGAAGTTCATTGCCAATGCAGTCGGCAGCTTGCGCGCGGGATCGGCCAAGCGTCCGCGCACCTGCAGCACGTCGCCCAACGACACGGTCAACGGTGCGCCGGCCGGCGGGAGTTGCAGCGTGAGATCAAGGGGCAACGAGGAATCAGCCGGCTTGTCGAGCGGCGCCGGAAAGTCCAGCGCGATTCCGGCGAGACTCGACTTCACGTTCAGGACCGGCGCCGCCGGCGCTTTGCCCTGGCCCGCGACCACCTTCACGCCGATGTGGAACGGCGCGGCGCCGCTCGCGTGCGCGACCAGACCCTCAAGATCGGGGTAGCCCTGCACCAGCGTCTGTGCCGATGCGCGGGTGTCCATCGAGGCTTCGACGATGTCCTTGGGATCGGCGACGTCGCTGCCGACGGCCATCGAAATTTTCGCGGGTGCCCCGCGAAAGTTCGCGGCGAGGTCCTGCGCGCGAAAGCCCTTGCCGTCGATCAGCAACGGGCCCGTGAGATTCTTCAATGCGAGATTCCATTTCGCGGCGGTGACGTCGGCCTTGGCCACGTCGACCTTGCCCGCAAGCTCGAAATCGTCGGCATGGTCCAGAGGAATCGACAGCTTGATGCCGAACTTGCCGGTGCCGCCCATCGTGAGTCCGTTGAGCGCGTCGATGGCGCCCGCGCCGACCGGGCTGTGCCGCACGAAATCCAGCAACTCCGCGCCGGTGCCGCCGCCCCGGATGTCGAGGTCGAGCACGCCGTGGTGGAGGTCCGGAATTGCTGCCACCGCGTGCGTTGCCGTCACGCCCTGCACCTTCGCGTGCGTCGCCACGATGCCCATGTGGTTGTCGATGAAGTCGAGCGCGGCATCGACCTCGGTCGCCCGCGGCCACTGGTCGGAGAAATCGAACGTGGCGTCCTCGACCGCGCCAGTCGCCTCGAAGCGACCCTCGTGATCCAGGAACGGCCAATCGTCCAGATCGCCGCGGATCAGCACGCGTCCCGAAGTGACCTTGCCCGCGATCAGCGCGTGGTCCAGCCACGCCACCAGCGACGGCGGCATGCTGCGGTACGGCCAGAACAACTTCGCGTCCGTCGCGTTCGCATGTTCCAGCGCCGCATACGCCGAAATGAACGGGCGGTGCCCCTCGCCCAGCCAGACCAGATGCGCACGGCCATTGCCCGCCAGCTCACCGGTGTCGAAATGCAATCCGTCCGCGGCGATGTTCCACAGGCCGTCTTCGCGCCACGCCACCAGCGTGCCGCCGAATTGCCTGAACTCGAACGGCGTGCGGAAGACGTTGGTCAACGCCAGCGCGGCAGGTTGGCGCGGCAGCTCCAGCGAAACCGCCTCGTTGTCGGCGCGGACCGTTCCGTGTGCCAACGCGAGCCCAGGTATCGAGCCTGTCGCCGCCGCGTGCAGGTCGGAAAAATGCAAGGTTGCGTCGTAGCGGCCGCTTTCGCTCCAGGCAAGCGCCAGCGTGTCGATCCGCACATGCGGTTGCGCACCCGCGACCCAGTCGACCAGGACCTTCGGCGCCTGCGGCGCCATCGCGAGCAAGGACAACCACGGCGTGACATCGATCGCACGTCCCGCTGCGGACACCCGCCATGCACCACGGTGGCCGCGCAAATGCGCGACCACGCCACCGGCCTGGTCGATATCGGCACGCGGTTTGCCGGGACCGCGCCACGCGAAATCCCATCCGTCTTGAACGCGCGTGGCCCGAAACACACCCGCCAGCGCGGGCAGATCGATGCCGCGCCCCTCCGGACCGGATGCGACAAGACCACGCACTGCGTAGCGCGCCGCGGCGGAGTCCAGCTTGCCGTGTTTCCAGGTTCCCCACAGTTCGACGTCGCCGAGGCCGCTGCGTACGGCGTAACCGTGCAGGTCGAGGCCGCGCACGGCTTCGGCGAGATCGAAATCGCGCGTCGTGACGTGCAGGGCGTAGTCACGCGCGGCGGCGTCCATCTGCCCGTTGATCGCGACCACCTGGTGCGTACCGAGTTGCTGCACGCTGCCGCCGAAATGCACGGACCCGCCCACGTTCACGGCCCGCAGCTGCGGTGCGAGGACCTGCCACGAGCGATGCGTGACGTCGTCCACGATGTCCACGCGCAGGTCGCGCAAGTCGAGGTCGACCGGCAACGACTGCAACGATGCGTGCGATTCGCCCGCGGCACTGCCGAACCCCACGACCTCCCAGCCCGTTGCGCTGTGTTCGACGCGCAACTCCAGGTCGCTGAGCCGCAGCGTGATCCAGCGGTGCCTGGGGCGCAGCCATGCGCCGAAATCGAGCTTCAGTTCGGCACGCGGGAACGTGATCGACTGGCCGCCAGGTTGACCCGGCCCCAGGGTCAGGTCCCGCACCGTGAGCAGCGGCCCCGACGGCTGCCAGCGGCTCGCGATCGCCGCGAATTTCACCGGGCGGTGCAGGCGCGCAGACAACTCGCGCGCGACGAAATTCGGATAATGCGTCGCCAGCGGCAACGCCAATTGCAGCACGCCCATCGCGACGGCGGCGGCGATCAGCACGACCGCGACGAACACGGTGGACGCGAAGCGCGCGCGGCGCAGGTGGTGGCGCCACGCACTCATCGCACGGCCCTGTTCATTTGCGCTGCGCGCGCATTCCGTTGCGAACCGCTCGTCGACGCTGATCGTCCGCCCGCGAAGGAGCGACGACTTCCCTGTCTTTTTTCCGTCCGCCTCCCGGGCGGCCGGGTGACTTTCTCTTGCGTGGCCAAGAGAAAGTCACCAAAGAGAAGGCCACCCCGCGAACACGTCCTCCGCACGTCCATGTGCTCCGGATTCACTCGCGGCCGCCGGGGTTCGCTGACGGCACATCCATGTGCCTGCAGCGAACTGGCCCGCGTCGTGCGGGCCACCCTTCGGGCGTTTCCGTCATCCACTCGCCGTGTTCGAGGGGCCCCGTTCGGCGCGCATCCTGCGCGCGGGTCCGATCCGATGGGCCTTCCTTGCACCATCATGCACGCCACGGACAACCGGTCACCGAGGCGATCTACGCGCCGTTGCAGGGCGTCGCGCCCAAGCAGTCCCCTGTGGCGCACACCCTGTGCGCTCTTCACAAACATGGACGTTTCAATGCACATTGATGCAGGCCACGGATGGCCGTCATCGCACCCAAGCTCTTCCCGCGCCTTTGCAAGACGCCGAGCATCGCAGCGCCAAGCGGGAGCAAGGCGCGGATGTTCGAGGCCATGGATGGCCGAGTTCGCGCCGGCCCGCTTGGCGCGAGAAGCGCAGGGAAGTTGAGGCAACACGACGTTGCCGAAACCGGCATGCGGGGCGCAATGGTCTTTGGTGACTTTCTGCCGTAACAGAAAGTCACTCGCGCGCTCTGCGCGCGAAACTGCTCTTACCATGGCTTTGGCCACTTTCGCCGAAACGAAAGCAGCTCGCCCGCTGTGCGGGCGAAACCGGTCAGAGGAGAACGACATCGAACTGCTCCTGCCCGTATTGCTCCTCGGGTTGGAAGCGGATCGACTTCCCGATGAAGGTCTCCAGCTCGGCGACCGCCGCCGATTCTTCTTCCAGCATCCGCGCCACGACCTTCGGCGCGGCCAGCACCAGCAGCTTTTCGGCATTGAACTGACGCACCGCGCGCGTGATCTCGCGGAAGATTTCGTAGCCGACGGTCTCCGCGGTCTTGAGGATGCCGCGGCCCGCGCACGCGGGACACGGCTCGCACAACTGCCGCGCCAGGCTTTCGGTCGTGCGCTTGCGGGTCATCTCGACGAGCCCCAATGCACTCATTTCGTACACGGTCGTCTTGGCGTGGTCGCGCGCCAGCGCCTTCTCGAGCGTGCGCAGCACCTGACGCTTGTGCTCGTCATCGTGCATGTCGATGAAATCGATGATGATGATCCCGCCCAGGTTGCGCAGCCGCAGTTGCCGCGCCGCCGCCTGGGCGGCCTCGAGGTTGGTGCGGAACGCGGTTTCCTCCAGATTGCGGGAGCCCAGGTAGGCGCCGGTGTTGACGTCGATCGTCGTCATTGCCTCGGTCTGGTCGATCACGAGGTAGCCGCCGGATTTCAGCGGTACCTCCTTGCGCAGCGCCTTCTGGATTTCATCCTCGACGCCGTACAGGTCGAAAATCGGGCGCTCGCCGGGGTAATGCTCGACGCGCCCCGTGAGGTTGGGCATGAACTGGCGCGCAAAGGCCAGCGTGCGCTCGTAGGTTTCGTGCGAGTCGACGCGCACCTTTTCGATGTCGTCGTGCATCACGTCGCGCAGCACGCGGAGCGGCAGCGGTGGTTCCTCATAGACGCGCTCGCCGGGCTGCGCACGCGCGATCGCCTCGGCAACCGTCTGCCATACGCGCGTGACGTAGGCGACATCTTCGGCCAGCGCCGCCGAGTCGAGGCCTTCGGCATTGGTGCGCGCGATCAAACCGAAACCGTTGCCGGCGAGCCCGGCGAGGATCGCGCGCAACCGCTCGCGTTCGGCTTCGTCGTCGATGCGGACCGACACGCCCAGCGTCGCGCTGTCGGGCAGCAGCACCAGATAGCGCGAGGGAATGGAGAGGTTGGTCGACAGCCGCGCGCCCTTGCTGCCGATGGGGTCCTTGATCACCTGCACGATGATGCGCTGGCCTTCATGCACCAGCTCTGTGATGGGCGGAGCACTCACCGGCGCTGGGACAGGCACGGACGCCGTGCCTTCGATCGGATCGGTGTTGAGCGTCGGGTGCGCCATGTCGGCCGCGTGCAGGAACGCGCTGCGCTCGAGGCCGATGTCGACGAATGCGGCCTGCATCCCCGGCATCACGCGGCGCACACGACCACAATAGATGTTGCCGACGTAGCCACGATGCCCCGTGCGCTCGACGTGCACCTCCTGCAACATGCCGTTCTCGACCACGCCGACCCTGGCCTCGCGGGGCGTGACGTTGATCAGGATTTCCTCGGTCATGTCGAACGCTCGAAGTGGTCTTCAGCAAGCAGCCGTCCATGAAGCGGTGTCCGCCCGCACGTCCCCGTGCGTGCGCTATTCGCGCCATCCCTGGCGTTCGCCCTTCGGGCGACTCGGCCATCCTTGGCGCTCGCCCTTCCGGGCCGCCTCCGGCGTTCGGGCGCGCTCCTGCGCGCCTCGTCGCCGGCGCGCGCTGCAAACCAGCGCACGAAAGCCCGCCTCACCTTATATCCCGGCGTGTGTATACCTGTCGATGCGCGAATCGCGCCCGTTCAGCCGCCATCACACCGCGATGCCGGCACCGCGCAGCAGTTGCGCGGTTTCGAACAGCGGCAGCCCCATCACGCCGGAATAGCTGCCGGAAAGGTGCGCGATGAAGGCGGCGGCGCGCCCCTGGATCGCATAGGCGCCGGCCTTCCCGAACGACTCGCCGGTCGCGACGTAGCGGGCGATGGCGTCATCGTCCAGCTTGGCGAAGCCCACCGCGGATTCGCAGACGGCGACATCATTCGCGACAGCCGTCGCACAAGCGACGACCGAAACCACCGCATGCGTGCGGCCTGACAGCGCGCGCAGCATCGCCATCGCGTCTTCGGCGTCGCGCGGCTTGCCGAACACCCGATCGTCCAGCAAGACTTCGGTGTCGGCACCCAACACCACGGCATCGGAATCGCGTTCGCGCGAGGCCGACAAGCCGGCCTGCGCCTTCGCGCGCGCAACCCGCTCGACGTACGCGCGTGGCAACTCGCCCGGCCGACGCACTTCCGGCACATCGACGTCGAGGATCCCGAATGCCACGTCGAGTTGCGCCAGCAGCTCGCGGCGTCTTGGCGATTGCGATGCGAGATAAAGCATCGCGCAAGCATAGCCGCGGCACCCTCTCATTCCATTTCTACTTCGAACGTTACATATAAAACATCGTCATTCCGGGGCCATCGCCGGCTTCATCGGCGATGGAACCCGGAATCCAGCTTCTCGTGCATAAAGGCAAGAACTGGATTGACTCGCGCCGTCCGTGGCGCTCGCGCTGCGCGCCGCCTGCGACGTTCGCGTTTGAAATCCTGCAAACGCAGTCGGGTTCGGCCTGCCAGAAGCCGTAGACCGCCCCGGAATGGCGAACATTTAAACCCGGACTATCAAACTGGAATTGGAATCATGCCGCTCAGGCAGCGGCGGCTTCCATCCGGCCTTCCTGTACCGGCGGCACCAACGCGATCACGGTCCACCCCGTACGGGGTCCGGTTTTGCGCCGATTGCTGACGACGCGCAGCCGGCCGTTCGGCTCGATGCCGAACACCAGCACCGCGTCCGCGCCGTGTTGCGCGAGGAATTCCGGCCATCCGAACGTGTCGGTCAATACGTTGGACTTGATCCGCCAGCCGGCTTGCAGCAGTTCCGCGAACCGCGTGTGGGTCATGTTATTGCCAAACAGCGCCTTGGCGCGCAGACGGCCAGCGAGTGCCACGCGGTTGCTGGCGTTTTCCGGCGCCAGCACGCGCAGGCGATAGACGCGTTCGCGGCCGAACTCCTGCCGGTAGTGCATGCAGGCCAGCGAATTCAGCTCGCGCCGTTTTGACATCGCCAGCAGCCGGCCGATACCCGTCAGGTCGAGATGCAGCGCGGCGTGTTGCGAAGTCGGATTGCCGAAGAACGTCGCCAGTCCCTCCATCCGCGCCTTGCTGATCCCGTCCCAATCGTCGTCGGCAAGCAAGACCTTGAAATCCTGTTCGGCCAGCGCCTTGCCGATGCTGCGCGCAACTTCGTCCGAACCGAATATCAACAGGCCATCCGGATCCGGATCGGCCACCTTCAGCCAGCGCGCCAGCGGACGCGCCGTCGCGCTCTGCAGCACCACCGTCGCAATGATCAGGATGAATACCAAGGGCACCAGCGCGTCCGCGCCGCGCATACCCAACTCGCCCAACCGCAACGCGAACAGCGACGACACCGACGCCGCGACGATCCCGCGCGGCGACACGAACCCGATCAACGCGCGCTCGCGCCAGTTCATGCCGCCACCCAGGGTGGCGGCAAACACGGACAGCGGCCGGATCGCGAACTGTGCGACCACGAACACCAGGACGCCCGCCATCAGCATGCCCGGCGGCAACGGCCAGTGCAGGCGCGCGGCCAGTACCACGAACAACAACGACACCAGCAGCGTGGACAGATGCTCCTTGAAATCCATGATGTCGTCGATGTGGATGTGCCGCAGGTTGCCGAGCGTGATCCCCGTGATCGTCACCGCGACCAGCCCCGATTCGTGCGCGAGCTTGTTGGACAGCGTGAACGCACCCAGCACCGCGATCAGCGTGCCGTACGCCTGCAGGTACTCCGGGATCATCTGCCGATACAGCAGGAACCCCAGCGCCGCCGCCACTGCCAACCCGATCCCCGCGCCGATGCCGATGGTCGCGGCGAATACCGCCAGCGAATGGCCTTCCTGGTGAGACAGGATGGCCTCGAACACCAGCACCGCGAACAAGGCGCCGAGCGGGTCCAGCACGATGCCCTCCCAGCGCAGCGCGCTGGCGATCCGCGCATTGGGGCGCAGGGTGCGCAGCATCGGCGTGATCACGGTCGGGCCGGTGACGCAGGTGAGCGCGCCGAACAGGAATGCGATCGGCCAACCTACTCCGGCGATCCAGTGCGCCGCCGCAGCCAGCATCACGAGCGCGAGCACCGCGCCGTAACTGACCATGCCGCGCACCTCGTGGCCGATTCCGCGCAGCTCGGAGAACCTGAGCGTCAGGCTGCCCTCGAACAGGATCAGCGCCACCGCGAGCGACACGCACGGGAACAGGAATGCACCGAGTTGCCGGTCCGGATCGAACAGTCCCGTCGCCGGGCCCAGCACGATGCCGATCAGCAACAGGAACAGGATCGCCGGAAGCCGCAGCCGCCAAGCCAACCACTGCGCCAGGAATCCGACCACCAGCAGCAGCGTGAGCACCACGCCCAGATCGATCGCCATGCCACCTCGCATCCTTCGGGTTCGCGGCCGATGGTAACGACAATAACCTGTGCCGCCGACGAATCATCTGCGGCCGCGGTCGATGTGCGATGACCCGTGCCGGCCGCGGCTCCTTCAGGATGCTTATGCTAGTCTTTCCCGACGCTTACAAATGCGGCGATGGCTTGCTCCGGCAACGACAAGCGCACCGTGCAATCCGTCCGTGCCGAGTGCAGCGGAAAGCCTCCGCCCTTCCCGCAAGGCCGCTCGAGGCTGGCATCCAACGGCAGCCATCAGGTTCCAAGGCCGCAACCAAGGTGAACGAATCAAGGAATGATGACCAGAGGTAGGAATTTTGCAGCGCTCGGATGCGCACGCCCATGGACACCTTTGCTGTCCCGGCCGATCTCCTGACGCAGCCATCATTGCTCGTTTCGACGGGCGGGGTGATTCTGGCGTGCAATGTCGCGTTCGCGTCCAGCATCGGAACGACTCCGGAAGCATTGCGGGGTCGGGACCTGGTCTCGCTAGTTGCGGAGACCGACCGCGGCCTGCTCGAATATTTGCGGGCTTGCGCACATGGCGAAGCGCCGCCTGCAAGACTTACCTTCAGTTACGACGGTGGCATGGCGGTTTACAGCGCCCGAGGCATGCCGCACAGCCTGTCGGAGAGCCCTGCCCCGCGGCCGATCCTCCTCCTGCTGAATCGACTGGATCCGGGCGTTGCCGAGCCGACGTCGGCCGACTCGAACGCAGATGCCACGCAAGACAGGCGGGCCGAAGGTTCCCTCCGAGGCACGGGTAACGTCCTTGACGTTACGCTCGCGAGCATCGGAGACGGCGTCATCGTTACGGATGCCGCGGGTCACGTGACGTTCCTCAACCCCACCGCCGAACAACTCACTGGCTGGTCCTCGACGGAGGCGAGAAACGCGCCGTTCGCTGAGGTCTTCCGTATCGTCAACGAATATACCGGCGCCCCGGTCGACCACCCGGTGGCCAAGGTGATCAAGTCCGGGGGAATCGTCGGCCTGGCAAATCACACCGTGCTCATCAGCCGGGACGGCAGGCGCATTCCCATCGACGACAGCGGAGCGCCCATCCGGCACGAGGGCGCGCTGGTCGGAATCGTCATCGTCTTTCGTGATGTGACCGAACGCAGGCGCGCCGAGCGCGAGCGCGCCAGGCTTGCGGCCATCGTGGAAGGATCGGATGACGCCATCGCGAGCAAGACGCTCGACGGCATCGTGAGTTCCTGGAATCCTGCCGCGGCGCGCCTTTTCGGCTACGAGCCTGAAGAGATCATCGGCAAGTCGATCAGGCTCATCATCCCGCCCGAGCTGCAAGCTGAGGAGGATGCGATCCTGGATCAGCTGCGCCGCGGGCAACGTGTGGACCACTTCGAAACCGAGCGGCTCGCCAAGGACGGAACCCGCATCGACGTTTCCCTGACCATTTCTCCGGTCAGGGATCCGAGCGGCGCAATTGTCGGCGCCTCGAAAATTGCGCGGGACATCACGGCCCGCAGGCGTTCGGAGAAGCGCCTGCGGGAAGAAATCCAGGTGCGAGAGCTACTCGGAGATGCCGCCCAGGCCGTCGTGGGCGCTCAGCTGGACCTCGAGCGCGTCGTGCAGGTCATCACCGATATCGCGAGGGAGATCACCGGCGCCGCGTTCGGTGCATTCTTCTACAACGTTCAGGACGAAGGCGGGGAATCCTACCGGCTGTACACGATCTCGGGGGCGCCGCTCGAGGCGTTCTCCCGCTTTCCCCAGCCCCGCAACACGGCGGTGTTTGGGCCGACGTTTCGCGGTGAGGCCAGCGTACGCAGCGCGGACATCACGGCCGATCCGCGTTACGGCCACAACCCGCCCTACCACGGCATGCCCGACGGACATTTGCCCGTCCGAAGTTATCTCGCCGTGCCCGTGAAGGCAGCTTCCGGGGAAGTCCTCGGGGGTCTTTTCTTCGGCCATCCGGAACCTGGCGTGTTCACGGAGCGGGCCGAGCAACTTGTGGCCGCGGTGGCCGCTCAGGCGGCCGTCGCGGTCGAGAGCGCGCGGGCCCATCAGGCCTTGAAACGGGAGATCGATCAGCGCAAGCAGGCGGAGGAGGCGCTCAGCCAGATCAATCGGCAAAAGGATGAATTTCTCGCAATGCTCGCGCACGAACTCAGGAATCCGCTCGCTCCGATCCGAAATGCGACGGAGCTCCTGTCTCATATGCTTGCGAACGACACCGATGCGCAAGTCGCCCTCGGCATGATCAAGCGCCAAGGTCAGCAATTGTCGCGGCTGGTCGACGACCTGCTGGATGTCTCCCGTATCACCACCGGCAGGATCCAGCTCAAGTACAGGACCATCGATCTCGCCACCATCATCGCTCAGGCCGTGGAAACCGTCGAGCCACACATTCGCGAAAAGCGGCACAGGGTCTCCATTACAGCCTTCTACGAACCACTGTACGTGGAGGGCGACTTTGCGCGGCTGGTCCAATGCGTAGGCAACATTCTGGCGAATGCCACCAAGTACACGGAGCCGGGCGGGGAGATCTGGATCCGCACCCGTGGGGACAAAGACAGCGCCTTCATCGAAATTTCCGACACGGGCACCGGCATCGCGCCGGAGCTGCTTCCCCACGTCTTCGACCTGTTCGTGCAGAGCGATCGCACGCTCGATCGAGCCCAGGGCGGCTTGGGCGTCGGGCTGGCGGTGGTCAAACGTCTCGCCGAGATGCACAAAGGCGAAGTCACCGCGCGCAGCGACGGCCCTGGACAAGGCTCGACATTCGAGATGCGACTACCCAGGATCGCGCGCCCGGCCCCCATCCCCGCGGTCGGGGAGCGGCTCGAAGTGGAGCCACGGCGTGTGTTGATCGTCGATGACAACAAGGACGCGGCAGACTCGCTCGCACTCCTGCTCACGTTCGAAGGTCATGAGACGCACGTGGTGTACAGCGGCAAGGAGGCGCTCGCGAGCATGGAGTCATTCAAGCCGGACGTGGCGTTGCTCGACATCGGGCTACCCGAGATGAACGGATACGACCTCGCCCGGGAGATCCGCAAGATGCCGCAAGCGAAGACCCTGCGGCTCGTCGCGCTGACCGGCTATGGGCAAATTGAAGATCAGCAGCGGGCTCGAGCGGCCGGCTTCGATGGTCACCTCGTCAAACCCGTTGGCCTGTCGGCGCTGGAAGAGGCCATTGCGGGAAGGCCCCCGGCCGGCGGGCCCGGAGAGTGATCGCACCTGAAGGCTGCGATCACTGGGCCCCGCTGTCTCGACGCGCACTGAAGCTATTGCGGTTGGCTGCACGTCACGTCACGCGTCAGATGCATGCCTGCGATGGAAGAGTCGCTGCGGCTGGCCGCCGATCACCGCACGGGATCTGCGGTGCTCACCCTTGCTGCCGCGCTGCAACTTCCGGGCGCCGCCCCTCGCAGGCCGCCCAGGTCTCGCGGCATACCCGCTCGATGGTGGCGAGGTTGGCCGGCTTGACCAGGTGATCGGCGAAGCCCGCCGCCAGGGAACGTTTGTGGTCCTCGGCTTGCCCCCAGCCGGTCAAGGCGACCAGCCTTGGCTGGCGGCCACGCCACGCGTGCGCGCGCAACCGCTCGGCCAGCGCAAGGCCGTTGAGCTCGGGCATGCCGATGTCGATGATCATCAGATCGGGTTCGAAATCGGCGCAGGCGTCCATCACCGCCAGCGGCGAATACACGGAACGCACCTGGTGGCCCATGATCTGCAACGACATCGCCAGCATGTCGGCCGAATCGCGATTGTCGTCCACCACCATGATCCGCAGGCTGCCCATCGTCACCTGCGCCGCCGCGGGCGCGGATTCCCTGGTCGAAGCGGCATCGGCAGCCGCGATCGGCAGCGTCACCGTGAAGGTGCTGCCGGCGCCGAGGCCCGCACTGCTGGCCACGATCCGGCCGCCGTGCAGCTCGACCAGGCGTTGCGACAGCGTCAGCCCAATGCCGAGGCCGCTGTGCGGCCGTTCCAGCGAAGTGTCCGCCTGCGCGAACAGATCGAAGATGAAGTGCACCTGCTGCTCGGTCAGGCCGATGCCGGTATCGCGGACCTCGACGGCCACCGATCCGTCGCCGGTCCGGGCGCGCACGGTGATCGCACCGCCCCGATCGGAAAACTTGCAGGCGTTGTTGAGCAGGTTGCCGAATACCTGGGTGAGGCGGTGCGGGTCGGCCTCGAGGTGGATCGGCTGCGGCGGAAGGTCGAGCTCCAGCCGGTGCTGGCCTTCGTCGATCAGCGGCTGCGCGGTCTCGATCGCGGCCGTCAGGATGTCGCCGAGCAGGGTGCGTTCGAGCCGCAATTGCAGCCGTCCACGGGTGATGCGGGAGACGTCCAGCAGGTCGTCGACCATGTGCACGAGCAAGCGGGTCTGGCGCTCGAAGATCTGGTAGAGCGTGCCTTGCTGGACCGCGCCGCCAACGTTATGCCCCAGCCGGTAGACGTTCAGCGCGCTCTGGATCGGCGCCAGCGGGTTGCGCAACTCGTGAGCGAGCGTCGCCAGGAACTCGTCCTTGCGGCGGTCCGCCTCGCGCAGCCGCTCCTCGATGCGGCGGCGCTCGTCGACCTCTTTCTTCAGCTCGCGGTTGCTCGCCGCCAGCTTCACGTTGCTGTCGGTGAGCGCCTCGTTGAGCTTGTGCACTTCGCGCTCGCGCTCGATGCGCAGCGCCTCGTTGCTGCGCGCGAGGCGCGCATTGGTGTCGGCCAGCTCCGCGTTGAGCCGTTGCAGTTCGATCCGCTTGCGGAAAAGCTCTGCAAGCACCGCGACCTTGCCCCGCAGGATTTCGGGGATGATCGGCACCATCACGTAATCGACTGCGCCCAGCTTGTAGCCGCGCAACCGGTCCATGTCGCTGACGTTGATCGCCGACACGAAGATGATCGGGATCTTCTCGAAACGCGGGTGCTGGTGGATCAGGCTGGCGGTCTCGAATCCGTCCATGCCAGGCATGTTCACGTCCAGCACGATCACCGCGAAGTCGGTATCCATCACGCTGCGCAGCGCATCTGCGCCGGTCGTTGCTTCGACCAGATGTTCCCCGAGCGGCTCCAGGATCGTGCGGTAGCTCAGCAGGCGCGCGGGATTGTCGTCGACCAGCAGGACGTTGGCAGGCTCGCCGCGGGCAAACGCGTCGTTCATCAGCGATGCAACCATTGCCGCAGCAGGGACAGCAACTGGTCGGTGTCCACCGGCTTGGCGATGTAGTCGGATGCACCGGCCTCGATGCACTTCTCGCGGTCGCCCTTCATCGCCTTGGCGGTCAACGCGATGATGGGCAGCGAACGCAGATCCGGCCTGGCGCGGATCGCGCGGATGGTTTCGTAGCCATCCATGTCCGGCATCATGATGTCCATCAGGACCATGGCGATATCCCCTTGTGCCTCCACCAGCGCAACGGCATCCCGGCCATTCTCCGCGGTCAGCACCTGCATGCCGCGGCGCTCGAGGATACTGCTGATGGCGAAGATGTTGCGCACGTCGTCGTCGACCACCAGCACCTTCTTTTCGCTGAGCGAGCTGTCGGACTGGTACAGGGTCTCCAGCATCGTCCGCTTCGCCGGCGGCAGTTTCGACACGACCCGGTGCAGGAACAGCGCGGTCTCGTCGAGCAGGCGCTCGGGCGAATGTACACCTTTCACGATGATGCTGCGCGCGACCTTGAGCAGGCGCTGCTCTTCTTCGGGCGACAGGTCCCTGCCGGTGAAGACGACGATCGGCACGTCCCTCGCACCGGCGTCGGCCTTGATCCGGTCGAGCAGCTCGAAGCCGCTCATGTCCGGGAGCCGCAAGTCGAGGACCACGCAATCGAATGCGCCGGAGTGGATCTGCTCGAGCGCGTCCTTGCCGGTCCCGGCGGACGTGATTTCCACGTCTTCATGATCGATCAGGGCGACGATGCTGTCGCGCGCCGCGCCGTCGTCCTCGACCACCAGCAGCTGTTTCACCGGCCGCAGCGCGAACTGCGTGATGTGGCCCAGCGACGCTTCGATGGCCTCGGTGGTCGCCGGCTTCGTGAGATACGAGAACGCGCCGCGCTCCATGCCGTGGTGGCGTTCGGCTTCGACCGTGATGATCTGCACCGGGATATGGCGGGTCTCCTGCGTCTGCTTCAGCCGCGCCAGCACCGTCCAGCCGAGCATGTCGGGCAGGAAGATGTCGAGACTGATCGCGGTCGGCTGGTAGTGCTGGGCGAGGTGCAGCCCGTCGGCGCCGGACATCGCGACCAGCGCACGCAGGCCGCTGGCGCGTGCAAGGTCGCGCAGCACGCCCGCATAGCGGGGATCGTCCTCGATGATCAGCAAGGTCGGTTCGCCGGGCGCGACGATCGCGCGGTCGTCTTCGACCTGCTCGGGCGGATGCAGCGGATGCACGGCCAGCGCTGCCGCCGGCTTGGCCTCGTCCGCGTAGCCGACCGGCGGCCCCATGTAGTTGAGCGGGAGGTACAGCGTGAAGGTGCTGCCGACGCCGGGGCGGCTGCGCAACTGGATCTCGCCGCCGAGCAGGGCCGACAGCTCGCGGCTGATGGCGAGCCCGAGACCCGTGCCGCCGTACTTGCGTGCGGTCCCGGCATCGGCCTGCTGGAAGGCTTCGAAAATGATCTTCTGCTTGTCAGGAGAGATGCCGATGCCGGTGTCCTCGACCGCGATCGCCACCACCACCGGCGCCTTGTCGAGGATGGGGTGTCCGCGCGTCCAGCCTTTTTCGGCCACCCGCGCGTGCAGCCGCACGCTGCCCTTCTCGGTGAATTTGAAGGCGTTCGAAAGCAGGTTGTTGATGACCTGCAGGAGGCGCTTGGGATCGGTGTTGATCGCGCGCCCGAGCGCATCGTCGAATTCCACCGAAAACCCGAGCTTGCGGCGTTCGGCTTCGTGCATGAAGCTGCGTTCGATCATGCCGCGCAGGTCGGCAAATGCGATTTCCTCGCTTTCCACCGTGACCGTACCCGACTCGATCTTGGACAGGTCGAGGATGTCGCTGATGAGGTTCAAAAGATCGGTGCCGGCCGCGTGGATGGTCCGCGCGAATTCGACCTGGCGCTCGCTCAGGTTCGCGTCCGGGTTGTCGGCGAGTTGCTGGCCCAGGATCAGGATGCTGTTGAGCGGCGTGCGCAGTTCGTGCGACATGTTGGCCAGGAACTCGGACTTGTAGCGGGAGGTCGTCGCGAGCTCCGCCGCCTTTTCCTCGACGGCGCGGCGTGCGTGCTCGATTTCCTGGTTCTTGCGCTCGACCTCGACGTTCTGTTCGGCCAGCAGCTTGGCCTTCAGCGCCAGTTCCTCGTTGGTCTTCTGCAGTTCCGTCTGCTGCGCCTGCAGGTCGCCGGCCAGTTGCTGCGACTGGGTCAGCAAGCGTTCGGTGCGCATGGTCGCCGAGATCGTGTTGAGCACGATCCCGACGCTGCCGGTGAGCTGTTCGAGGAAGGCGCGGTGGCTCTCGGTGAAGTCTGACAGCGAGGCCAGTTCGATCACCGCCTTGACTTCGTTTTCGAACAGCACCGGCAGCACGATGACGCTGCGCGGCCGCGCGTTGATCAACCCCGAGCGGATCTGCACTGCCTCGTTCGGCAGATCCTTCAGCATGATCAACTGGCGCTGCGCCGCGCACTGTCCGATCAGGCCCTCGCCGAAGGCGATTTGGTGTTCCGGACTCGGCAGGTTGGCGTCGGCGTAACCGGCCAGCCGGCGCAGGCACGGCACGCTCGATTCGACGTCGACCACGTACATCAGGCCCTGCTGCGCGTTGACCAGCGGCGCCAGTTCCGTCAGCAGCATGTGGCCCAGCGTGATCAGGTCGCGCTGGCCCTGCATCATGTCGCTGAACTTCGCGAGGTTGGTCTTCAGCCAGTCCTGTTCGCGATTGCGCTCAGTGGTGACGCGCAGGTTGCCGATCATCGCGTTGATGTTGTTCTTGAGGTCGGCGACTTCGCCGCGGACGTCGACCTGGATCGAACGCGTCAGGTCGCCCTGGGTGACCGCGGTCGCGACCTCGGCGATCGCGCGCACCTGCGTCGTGAGGTTCGCCGCGAGGCGATTCACGTTGGCGGTCAGGTCCTTCCAGATGCCGGCGGTGCCCGGCACCTTGGCCTGTCCACCCAAGCGGCCCTCGACACCGACCTCGCGCGCCACCGTCGTCACCTGGTCGGCGAAGATCGCCAGCGTATCGGTCATGCCATTGATGGTGTCGGCCAGTGAAGCGATCTCGCCCTTGGCTTCGACCGTCAGCTTCTTGCTGAGATCGCCCGTGGCCACGGCTGTCACCACCCGCGCGATGCCGCGCACCTGGGTCGTGAGGTTCGAGGCCATCGAATTGACGTTATCGGTGAGGTCCTTCCAGGTGCCCGCGACGCCCGGCACGATCGCCTGGCCGCCCAGCTTGCCCTCGGTGCCGACTTCGCGCGCCACGCGCGTCACCTCGGCGGAAAACCCGTTGAGCTGGTCCACCATGGTGTTGATGGTGTTCTTGAGCTCGAGAATCTCGCCCTTGGCATCGACCGCGATCTTGCGGGACAGGTCGCCGCGCGCCACCGCGGTCGCCACCTCGGCGATGTTGCGCACCTGTGTGGTCAGGTTCAACGCCATCGAATTGACGTTGTCGGTCAGGTCCTTCCAGGTACCTGCCACGCCCGGCACGATGGCCTGGCCGCCCAGCTTGCCCTCGGTGCCGACTTCGCGCGCCATGCGCATGACTTCGGCCGCGAAGCTGTTGAGCTGGTCCACCATCGTGTTGATGGTGTTCTTCAGCTCCAGGATCTCGCCCTTGACATCGACCGCGATCTTGCGCGACAGGTCGCCGCGCGCCACCGCGGTTGTGACCTCGGCGATGTTGCGCACCTGGGTCGTGAGGTTGGTCGCCATCGAGTTGACGTTGTCGGTCAGCTCCTCCCACACGCCGCTGACGCCGACCACCTCGGCCTGACCGCCCAGCTTGCCCTCGGTGCCGACCTCGCGCGCGACGCGCGTCACCTCGGCGGCGAAGCCGTTCAACTGGTCGACCATGGTGTTGACGGTGTTCTTCAACTCCAGGATCTCGCCCTTCACGTCGACCGTGATCTTGCGCGACAGGTCGCCGCGCGCGACCGCCGTCGTGACCTCGGCGATGTTGCGCACCTGGGTCGTCAGGTTGGTGGCCATCGCGTTGACCGAGTCGGTCAGGTCCTTCCAGGTGCCGGCCACGCCCGGCACCACCGCCTGACCGCCGAGTTCGCCTTCGGTGCCGACCTCGCGCGCGACGCGCGTCACCTCGGCCGCGAAGCTGTTGAGCTGGTCGACCATCGTGTTGATGGTGATCTTCAACTCCAGGATTTCGCCGCGCACGTCCACCGTGATCTTGCGCGACAGGTCGCCGCGCGCGACCGCCGTCGTGACCTCGGCGATGTTGCGGACCTGGGCGGTCAGGTTGGACGCCATCGAGTTCACGTGGTCGGTCAGATCCTTCCAGGTGCCGGCGACACCCGGCACGTCGGCCTGTCCGCCGAGGTTGCCTTCGGTGCCGACCTCGCGCGCCACGCGCGTCACCTCCGCGGCGAACGAACGCAACTGCTCGACCATCGTGTTCAGCGTTTCCTTGAGGTCGAGCAGCTCGCCGCGTACGTCCACCGTGATCTTGCGCGACAGGTCACCGCGCGCGATTGCGGTCGCCA
>Ga0209061_1003360_pt1 | contig 17532 bp, 18 predicted proteins | sample Coa_R1_10_FD_187157 | JGI IMG/M metagenome (GOLD analysis project Ga0209061, IMG submission 187157) | Surface soil microbial communities from Centralia Pennsylvania, which are recovering from an underground coalmine fire - Coalmine... | ecosystem: Environmental > Terrestrial > Soil >...
CTTCGCGGCCGCGGAGGCGACCTCGCCGAGCACGCCCTTCAGGTACGGGTTGCCCTTGCCAGTCTTGCCGCCTCGGCTCCGTGGTCCGGACTGGATGATGCGGGGCGAGAGCTTCGCCCACGACACGAGGTGCGCGGCAGTCGGGAACTGGGCCATGTCGAGGCCGACCTCGGCAACGATGACCTGCGCGGCGCGGAGGCCGACACCGGGGATCTCGTCGAGACGTTCGAGGACAGAGAGGCCTGGGTTCGCTTCGATCTCGCCGGTCTCGGGGTCCGACGGAGGCTGGGCTCGGGGAAGCTGGGCGACGAGTTGGTCGACTCGAGTGGTCAGCCGTTCGATCTTGTCGCTGAGCGCGTCGACCTGGTCGAGGAGCATCCGGGCCAGCTCGGCGTGGTGCGCGTCGAAGCGGCCGGTGAGCGCCTCGCGCAGCGCGGCGGTCTTCTTGCGCATCTTGCCGAGTGCCAGGTCGGCGAGGACCTCGGGGTCACGTTCACCGGCGATGAGCGCCTCGAGCATCGCACCAACCCGACAAGGCGCCGACACGACCAACACTGCCCGGGCAGCGTCATCGACCATCGAGACCTGCTACGAGATCCTCCGAAGCGGCGCCGAGGGTTTCCGACCCCGAGAAGCTGCGCGCCATCCTCTCCCGAAAGCTCGTCGTCGAAGGGCCCATTGCCGGGCGCCGGGTGGGCGCCGAGCCGGTGTGTCAAGGCGAGGCCGGCTTCGTCACCGCGCTTCGGCACCTCGAGATGCTCCAGTCCCTCGCCGCACCTGGTCAGGCAGCCACCCTCTACGATGCCGACCTGCCCGGCGGCACCTGCCCCTTCGCCGAGCTCTTCGAGCTCGACGCCGGCACGATCACCGCCCTCCGGCTCGTCGACGACCCCACCCGTTACGTCGAGTTGGCGGCCGGTGACCGCCGCGGAACCTCGGGCGGACGGAGCTCGCACGGCCGGAGCGGGCACTGCCCTGGTCTCGCTCGGGAGAGACCGGCGGGCGTCCGCAGCCAGGCCGTCAGGACCGTCCCGTTGCGGTTCAGGCCACCCCGGTGTGGCCGAAGCCGCCGTCGGCCCGCTCGCTCGCGCCGAGCGTCTCGTACTCCACGAGGGCCACCTGTTCGACGCGCACGACGACGAGCTGCGCCACCCGGTCCCCGACGTGGACCTCGAAGTCGGCCCGGGGATCGTGGTTGACGAGGATGACCCCGATCTCGCCCCGGTAGCCGGAGTCGATGAGCCCTGGCGAGTTGAGGCAGGTGATCCCGTGCGCAAGGGCGAGGCCGCTGCGAGGAAGGACGAGGCCGGCATGGCCAGGGGGGAGCTCCAGCTTGATGCCAGTCGGCACGAGGGCCCGGCCGCCGGCGGCCGGGACGGTCACCTGCAGCGTCGATCGCAGGTCGAGCCCAGCGTCGCCGGGCCGGGCGGGGGCCGGGAGCGGTGAGGCGCGATCGACCCGCACGGCGGGGACCTCGAGCACGACCGCACCGTAGCTGAGAGGGCGGCCGCCGGCACCGGGCGGCTCGCCTCGCCAGCAGGTGCCAGGGGTCGTTACGATCCCCGCCCGTGCTGGTGTGGATGGATCTCGAGATGACGGGGCTCGATCCCGAGCGCCACGTCATCGTCGAGATCGCCACCCTCGTCACCGACGACGACCTCACGATCGTGGCCGAGGGACCGGACCTCGTCATCGCCGCCCCGGAGGCACAGCTCGCCGGGATGGAGGAGGTCGTCCGGCGCATGCACACGACCTCCGGGCTGCTCGAGGCGATCCGGGGTTCCACGACGACCCTCGAGGAGGCGGGCCGGGCCACGCTCGAATTCCTCCGCCAGCACGTGCCGGCCGGCGAGACCCCGCTCTGCGGCAACTCCATCGCCGTCGACCGCAGCTTCCTCAAGATCCACCTGCCCGAGCTCGACGCCCACTTCCACTACCGCAGCATCGACGTCTCGACGGTGAAGGAGCTCTGCCGGCGGTGGAACCCGCCGCTGTACGCCGCCCGTCCCCACAAAGCGACCGCGCACCGCGCCCTCGACGACATCCGTGAGAGCGTGGCCGAGCTCGTCTACTACAAGGAGAACTTCATGCGGATGGGAACTGCCGCCGGCAGCGAGGCCGGCCGGGAGCCCGAGGGGGACCGGGGGGACGGGCCCGGCGCCGCGGGCACGGCCGGCTGGTGAGCGAGCACAAGCCTGCTCAGGACGCGAGCACGGCGCCTCGGCCGCGACGCCAAGAGCAGGAGCCGGCGTCCGAGGAGATCGCCGAGGTCGCCCCCTCGGTGCTCCGGCTCCAGATCCCGATCAACTTCACCGGGCTCGGCCACGTGAACTCCTACGCCCTCGTCGACGACCGGGGTGCTGCCGTGGTCGACGCGGGGCTCCCCGGAGCAGCGACCTGGACCGCCCTCCGCCAGCGGCTCTCTGACGCCGGCATCGGCCTTCGGCGGGTCCACACGGTCGCCGTCACCCACTCCCACCCGGACCACTTCGGATCAGCCGGCCGCCTTGCCCATGCGGCGGGCGCCTCGCTCGTCGCCGAGCGCCGTTTCCACACCTGGTTCGAGCGCCAGCCGCCGGCGGGCGGGCCCCCCTATGCACCGACCCACGGTCACTCCCACGAGGCGGTCGGGAGCTCCGCTCCCGGCGGGACCGGTGATCTCGAGGGGGCCGAGGAGGACGACACGGGCTACCTCGGCATGATGAGGAGCCGCCGCACGCCCTGGGGCGGGCAGCCGTTCCCCTCGAGCCGTCGCCAGCGCCTCGCCCGGCGGCTCGCCACCCGTGGCCTCCTTCCCGCCATGCGCCCTCCCATCCCCGACCACCGGGTCGACGACGGCGACGTCCTCTCGCTGTCCGGGCGGCAGTGGCGGGCCGTGCACACTCCGGGACATACGGGCGACCACCTCTGCCTCTACGACCCCGCCGAGGGCGTCCTCATCTCGGGCGACCACGTGCTCCCCACGATCACGCCCCACATCGGGGGCCTCTCGCCGCTCGCCGACCCTCTCGGGAGCTTCCTCGCCTCCCTCGCCCGGCTGTTCGAGATCGGCCCCGTGCAGCTCGTCCTTCCCGCTCACGGGCACCCGTTCACCGACCTTCGCCGGCGGGTCGACGAGATCATCGCCCACCACGACGACCGGCTCGACGCCCTCCGGGAGATCGCGAGGCAGGCCGGCGGCCGGCTCACGGTCGTCGAGCTGTCACAGCAGCTGTTCCGCCGCCCGCTGTGGGGGATGATGGCGGAGAGCGAGACCTTCGCCCACCTCGAGTTCCTCCGGCTGCGCGGCGAGGCCGAGCGCGTGCGGCTCGACGACGGCCAGCTCGCCTACTCGCTCGATCCCGACGGACGCTCCTCGGCCCGCGAGGCCGCGTTCGGGTCGTAACCACGGGCCCGCCGCGCGAACGGGACCTTCGGGACGAGCGGCACCCGCCGGAGCCACCCGGAGCCGTCCCGATCGACCGGCCGGGAGCCCTCGTAGCGCTTCAGGCGCCGGTAGTCGGCGATGACGTCGCGCGCCTCCCGGTAACCCTGGTCGATCAGCTCCTCGGTGCGGGAGAAGTCACCCGGGTCGAAGATCATCGACCCGGGCTGCTCGATCACCACGACGTCGACATCGTCGGGGATGCGGCCGAGGTCGCGCCGGACCCGCGCGCCGAGGGCGAGGTTGAAGGCGGAGAACATCGCCTCGAACGGCCGTGAGAACGGCGGCGCCGGCGCGTCGACGCGACCGCAGAGCAGGACGAAGATCCGCCTCGCCCCGACCGCGAGGGCGGCCGAGATCCCCACGTTGTCGAGGACTCCGCCGTCGACGTAGCGGTGGTCGCCGATCCGCACGACCGGGTAGAAGCCCGGGAGTGCCGCCGAGGCCATCACGGCATCGAGGGCCGGACCGGAGGTGATCCACTCCTCCCGCCCGTCGTCGAGCCGGCTCGCGATCACCAAGAGCGGGACCGGCGCCTCCTCGAGGCGCTCGAAGCGCAGGTACGACTGCACGATCCGGCGGAGGCCGTCCATGGAGAAGACCGACTCGCGCCGCTCGAGGAAGCGCCACGCCCCCTGGAACCGTCGCCTCGGGAAGACGTCGGTCGCGGCGATGCGCTGCCACACGTCGGCAGCGAGGTAGACGCCCTCGAGGGTCGGGAGCCCTGCGAAGGCGGCCCCGTTGATGGCGCCGATCGAGGTGCCGACGAACAGGTCGGGATGGATCCCTGCCTCGACGAGCGCCCGCATCATGCCGACCTGGACGGCGCCCCGGTTGCCGCCCCCGCCGAGCACGACGGCGGTCTCCACCGGTCGCGACGGCCACGGCGCCTCCGGGGCGGCGATCCCGCCGTGGCGGTAGGCGCTCGGGGCGAGGCCGTAGACCGGCATCTCAGCCGCCGACGGCCACCACGATCCGCCCCCGGGTCCGGCCCGAGAGGATCTCGCCGGCGAGCTCCGGCACCTCGTCGAGCCGGGACTCGACGGTCATCGCGTCGAGCAGGTCGACGGGCAACTCCGCCGCGAGACGCTCCCAGGCGCGGCGGCGGAGCTCGGTCGGGCAGCGGACCGACTCGACGCCGGCAAGGTCGACGGCGCGCAGGATGAAGGGGTGGACCGTGGTCGGCAGGTCGGCGCCTCCGGCAAGGCCGCAGGCGGCGACGCAGCCGCCGTAGCGCGTCTGGCGGAGCACGGTGGCGAGGATGGGACCGCCCACGGCGTCGACCGCGCCCGCGAAGCGCTCCTTGTCGAGGGCACGGGGAGGGGCGTCGGCGAGCTCAGTCCGTTCGATGAGCTCCGAGGCGCCGAGACGGCGCAGGTAGGCCGCCTGCTCCGGCTCGCCGGCGCGGCCGCTCTCCGCCGCGACCCGGTAGCCGGCCCGGGCGAGGAGCGCCACCGCGACGCTGCCCACGCCTCCCGCCGCCCCGGTCACGACGACCGGGAGGTCGCCCGCCCGCTCGGGGGTGAGCCCATGCGCCTCGAGGGCGAGCACGCAGAGCATCGAGGTGAGCCCGGCCGTCCCGATCGCCATGGCGCGGCGGGTGTCGAGCCCCTCCGGCACCGGCACGACCCAGTCGCTTCGGACCCGGGCGAGCTCGGCGAAGCCGCCATGGCGCTCCTCGCCGAGGCCCCAGCCCGTCACGATGACCTGCTGGCCTGGCTGCAGGCCGGCGGCCTCGGAGCTCACGACCGTCCCGGCGAGGTCGACGCCGCAGACCATCGGGAAGCTCCGGACGACCTTGCCCCTCCCGGTGACGGCAAGCCCGTCTTTGTAGTTCAGGCTCGACCACTCGACTCGGACGGTGACGTCGCCGTCGGGAAGCTCGGCCGTGTCGATCTCGCCGAGGCGGCCCGGAGGGCCGTCGGGCTCGGCGGCAAGGACGGCGCGGATCGCGGTCAGATCTCCTCCTTCACGAGCGTGGCCCAGGCGTAGGCGCCCACACCGCCGATCGGCATGTGGACGCCGTCTGGGTAGAACCAGGCCGGGTGCTCGGACGCAAGCCGGTCCCAGTTCGCGATGACGGCGTCAGGGTAGTGCGGCACCTCGCTCGCGAACATCGCGTTGTTCTGCTCCATCCAGCCGTCTGAGGCCGGCCCGTGGTTGGTGACGATGACGACGCGGCTCACGCCGTGGAGCACCGCCATCATCTGCTGGAACTCGGCGACCGAGACGGGGCCGTTCGTGCCGAGCGCCACGACGACGACGCTGCCGAGCTCGCCCTCGGAGCGCAGCTGCTGGAGGACGGCGACACCGGTCTCCCACTGCTCGCCGACCTCGGCGTCGACCTGGACGCCTGGTATGAGCTGTTGCAGCGCGCCGGCGGCGTCGATCGTGACCGAGTCGCCGACGACGGTCACCCTCCCGGCGACGAGCCCCGGCGCCGGAGCCGGGAGCGAGGAGGTCGGCACGGTGCCGCCCCGGGCCGGGCTCGTGCTCGTGCTCGTGCTCGTGCTCGTAGCCCGGCCATCGCCTCCTCGCCCCGAGCCGGTGCGGAGCACGTGGAGCCCTTCGCCGCTCGAACCTTTTGCCCGAGCGGTCGGGGGGCCGCCGCTGCCCACAACCGCGTGCCGATGGTGAGCCCCCCGCCCGGCGGCACTCGCCGAGGCACAGCCGGCGGCGGCAAGGGCGAGGACCGTGAGCAGGGCGATCAGACGAGCCCGCGTCGGGCACCGGCGCGCGCGCGGGCGAGGCCGGTGGAGGCTTCCTCGTTGGGTTCGGGCGCTCGATGTCATTCTCGCGGGTGTCCGAGCCGGTCGGACCCGCTCCATCCTACGATGGGCCATGACCTTGAACGGGCCGGCCATGCCGTCGAGCGGCGGCGTCAACCAGCGAGCCCTCGTGAAGATGACGCCTGCCGAGGTTGACGCGTTCGTCGAGTCGAGCCGGACGATGACGATGTGCACGATCAACCACGACGGCACGATCCATGCCGTCGCGATGTGGTTCGGCTTCCTCGAGGGCTGCATCGCCGTCGAGACGAAGGCAAAGTCCCAAAAGGCGCTGAACCTCCGGCGCAACCCGGCGATGACGGTGCTCATGGAGGCCGGCGAGCGCTACGAGGAGCTCCGCGGCGTCGAGCTCGTCGGCAAGGGGGAGATCGTCGAGGACCCCGAACGGCTGCTCGTGCTCGGCCGAAGCGTCTTCGAGAGGTACTACGGACCGTTCACCGACGAGGCGCGGCCGTTCGTCGAGGCGATGCTGAACAAGCGGATCGTCGTCAAGCTCCACGTGGAGCGGACCGTGAGCTGGGACCACCGCAAGCTCGGGTGAGCCCGGCTCGCGAGCCTCTCGGTCACGGCCGGAGCAGCACCTTCACGGCACCGCTGCGGCGCGCGGTCGCGGCCGCGAGGACGGCGGACCTCCACTGCTCGAGCGGGAAGCGGTGGGTGACGAGCGCCGTGAGGTCAAAGCCCGACGCCGCCCAGCCGAGGTAGTGCTCGAAGGCGTGCTGGCGGACCCCGCCCACCTCCTCGACACCGAAGGCGTTCGAGCCGACGACGCGCACCTCCTTGAAGTACAGGAGCGTCCACTCGAACCGGCCTGGCGGCTCCACCCCCGAGACGACGAGCGAGCCGCCGGTCTCGACGAGGCGGAGCGAGGTCTCGACGGTCTCGGTGCTCCCGACCGTGTCGTAGACGGCGCACGGCCCGTCCTGGAGCCACGCCGATCCGCTCCAGGGCACGAGGGGGGTGGTCCCGACGAGCCGGGCGACGCTGCTCACGAGCTCGTCGGGCGAGCTCGGCAGCACCTCGTCGGCGCCAAGCCGGCGGGCGAGCGCCGCCCGCGGCCCGGGGCGGGTCGCCGCCCAGACGGGCGAAGCCGGGTAGAGGCGCTTGGAGAGCGCGATCGCAGCGAGCGCGAGCGTGCCCGAGCCGTAGACGAGCACGGGGGCACCGGCGCGAGGGGGCGCGAGGAGCAGCGTGCGCAGCGAGACGCTCACGGGGTCCGCCAGCACGGCGGCCTCATCCGGCACATTGTCGGGCACGCCGAACAGCTGGCTCTCGTGGGCGAGGAAGCGATCGGCGTGAGCCCCCCTCGCGCCCGAGCAGTTGCCGAGGTGCAGCGATGGGGGGAGCGCTCCGGTCGCGAAGCTCCGGCACCAGGGGTACCGGCCCGCCGCGCAGGCGTCGCAGGGCGGCGCCACGCCTCGCGGCCCGCAAGAGAGCCAGGGGTTGAGCACGACCCGCTCGCCGGTGTCGAGGCGGCGGGCGACGGCCTCGTGGCCGAGCACGTGCGGGAATGAGACGAGCGCCGTGAGGGGGTTGTCCCGGCGGCCGTTCAGCACGATCTGCTTGACGTCGGAGCCACACAGGCCGCTCAAGATCGTCTCGCAGGCGACCCACCCCGGGCCGGGCGGCTCCGGCTCCGGCAGCTGTTCGAGGCGCACCGGAGCCCATGGCGCCACGAAGCCGCGCTCGTCGAGCGATCCGGAGATCTTGGCGAGCGCCTCGCGCGGCAGGTCATGGCGGAACACGAGCCCTCTCATGGCGGCCGACTCTAGGCGTCCGGTCCAGCTCACGGCGGTGGGGGGTCCGCCGTCCCGACCCGCGTCGATGCGGCGCCGCCTCTTCGAGCCAAGGGCTCGAGGTCCAGACGACTCCTCAGCATCGTCTCAGAGATCTCCCAGCGTCGCAGGCAATGATGGAGGGAGACGACGAAGATCGCGACAGGAGCACAGGACCAGTCATGGACACGAACCCCTTCGAGGAGAACACCGGCGACAGCGGTTCGGAGCTGGACGACGAGGTGTGGGCGCCTCCGCCCGAGCAAGGCGCCGCCGCAAGGAGGGAGCCGGGAGCGCACGCGGCATTCGAGGTCCCGACCGATCCGACCCCGGTGGTCGCCACGCCGGCGCCGGAGGAGAGCCTGTCCTCGCCGGAGACGGCCCCGCCGGGCGCGGCACTGCCCCCCTACGCGGCCGTGCCCCCCTACGGATGGGCGGCTCCCTACCCGGGCAGCCCACCCGAGGAGCCAGCGCCGGCCCCGACGGCACCCTTTGCGCCTCCCACCTACCCGCCGCCCTACGGGCCCACCACCTACGCCGTCCCGGGTGCCGCCGCCGATGGCGGTGCTCCCCCGCCTGGAGGGCCTCAGCCGGCGGCGCGGACCCGCTGGCGGAGGGTGGCCGCCGGAGCCGCCGTGGCGCTGCTCGTCGCCGGCGCCGCGGCGGTCGGTGTCGCCATCGGCCGGAGCAACAGCCCGAACAGCGGGGAGACGGCCTCGGCGGGCACGACCGGGCTCCAGAAGATCCCGCAGCCGGCGAGCTCCAAGGGCGCCGCCAGCGAGAAGCTCAACGTGGCCGCCATCGCAAGGAAGATCGACCCGGCCACTGTCGACATCACCTCGGTGCTGAGCCTCCAGGGCGCGGAGGCTGAGGGAACCGGGATCGTGCTCACCTCGAACGGGGAGGTGCTCACGAACAACCACGTGATCGCCGGCGCAACCTCGATCACGGCCCAGGTCGACGGCACGGGGCGCAAGTACCAGGTAAGGGTGCTCGGCGCCGACCCGGTCCACGACGTGGCCCTCCTGCTGCTCGAAGGGGCTTCGAACCTGCCCCACGTGACGATCGGCAACTCGAACGCCGTCACCGTCGGTGATCCAGTCGTCGCGATCGGGAACGCCCTCGGCCTCGGCGGGACTCCCACGGTGACGAGCGGGATCGTCTCGGCCCTTGGGCGCTCGATCACGGCCGAGGACTCCGGCTCGGGCGCGACCGAGCACTTGACGGGCATGATCCAGACCGACGCCCCGATCAACCCGGGCAACTCCGGCGGACCCCTCGTCAACGCGGCCGGCCAGGTCATCGGGATGAACACCGCGGCGATCACCGGCAGCGGCACGCAGTCGGCCTCCGACATCGGGTTCGCGATCCCGATCGACCGGGCGATCAGGATCGCCACCGACATCCAAGAGCACCGGGCGGTCGGCACCATCGTGCTCGGCACCCACGGGATCATGGGCGTCGACGTCGAGACCGTGGCCGAGGCTGAGACCCTGTCGGGCGGGGGCTTCACCCCGCCGGTCTCCTACGGCGCCGTCGTCTACCAGGTGCTCGCCGGGTCGCCCGCCGCCCAGGCGGGGCTTGCGAGCGGCGACGTGATCGTGGCCTTCGACGGCCGGCGGGTCGCGACGATCACAGCGCTCGGGAACCTCGTCAAGGCGACGCAGCCCGGCGAGCGGGCCTCGGTCACCTGGATCGGGGCGTCCGGCACTCGGCACACCGCGACACTCGTCCTCGCCCAGGCACCGGCAGTCTGACCGGTGCTGCCCGCCGGCGCGGCGGCGGCCGGGGCGGCGGTGCGGTCTCCCCCTCCCGCACCGCCGGCTCGGCCGTTCGCAAAGCGGCGCCGGCTCAGCCCGGGCGGCTGCGGGTGGCGATGCGGTCGCGCATGGCGGCGAGGCGCTCGGCGAAAAAGGGTTGGCGCACCGACCACAGCTGGGCGTCGAGCTCAGCGTCGACGGCGTCGCTGTGGGAGGCGAGGCCCGCCGCGCGAGCAAGCGACTGTTTGATCCGGCGGGAGAGCTCCGGCGGCACGGCGGCCGCGCTGGCGGCGAGCTCGCCGGCGGCCTCGAGGAGCTCCTCGCCGGGCACCGAGCTCCAGGCGAGGCCCCGGCGCACCGCCTCCTCGCCGGTGAGCACCTCGTTGAACAGGAGCATCGCCGCGGCTGCCTCGGGACCGACGGCCCGGTGCAGGAGCCAGGTGTGGCCGCCGCCGGGATGGAGGCCGAGCTCGGCGAACCGGCACTCGAACCGCCCTCGCTCTCCCACGAGGCGAACGTCGCAGGAGAGGGCGAGGTTCATGCCGGCCCCCACCGCCGGACCGTTCACCGCCGCGATGGTGGGGAGCGGGCAGCGCGCCACCCGCAGGAAGCCTTCGTAGATCGCCCGCAAGCCGGCGCCGGCCTCTCGGTGCTCTCCCGCCGAGGGGGCGCCGCCGGGCCGCGCGGCCTCGAGGCCGGCGAGGTCAGCCCCTGCGCAGAAGGCCCGACCGGCGCCGGTGACCACGATCGCCCCGACGGCCGGGTCCGTCGCCGACTCGAGGCGGTCGAAGGCCGCGACGATCTCGCGGACCATCTCGCCCGACAACACGTTGCGCCGGTCGGGGTCGCACAGCGTCACGACGGCGTAGGCGCCGCGCTCGGCTCCGCTCGTCCCGGCCCGCCGGACCCCTACCTCGACGAGGGGCACGGCGGCTACAGGTCCTCGTCCTCGTCGGCGAAGTCGTCGGCGGCGTCGTCCCCAGGCTCCGCCCCCTCGGAGCCGCGGTTGCCGAGCCAGGAGCTGAACCGGTCCGCCACCGTCTGGACGCCGCTGCTCGCCCGGTCGACGATGCGGGCGAAGCGCTGCCGGTAGTGCTGGAAGGCGGCGTCGAACTCGGCCGAGGGCGGCGGCTCCTGGCCTCGCCGCACGTACTGCCCCGAGCGGATCCGGTCGTAGTCGCCGGCGGCGACCCACGCGATGAGCTCCCTCACCCTCCGGACCGGGAAGGGGTGGGTCGAGTTCGCCTCGTCGAAGAACCGCGACCAGCGGGCGAGCGGGTCCCCCTCCTCCTCGTACTCCGTTGCCTGCTGGATGAACGCGTCGAGGCTCATGTCCCGCACGGGGCCGCCCGCCATCCGCATGAGCGTCATGCAGGTCACGCGAGGATCGGCGACGACAAGGGCACTCGCCCGGTCGCAGGTGAGCTCGCCGGCACGCCGGCACTCCATGAGGGCGTAGTAGAGCGCCCTCAACGGGATGCCGACGAGCGGTTGGCCCTTCAGGGCGGTCGACATCACGAGCCGCACGATCTCGGCCGCGGTGATGATCGCGACGTGGTCGCCAAGGACGTGCCCCATCTCGTGGGCGAGCACGGCGCGCAGCTCCTCGTCGCTGTAGGAGCCGACGAGGCCGGACGCCACGAGCGTGATCGGCTCGTGCGTGCCGACCGTGAGGGCCTGGCCGACGGGCTGGTGGGTGACGTAGAGCCTTGGCGTCGTCGCGATGTCGAGCGTGTAGGCGCACTGGCGCTGCATCGCCCAGACGGCGGGCACCTGGTTCTCCCCGAGCCTCACCGCGTTGCCGAGGTAGATCTGCCGGAGCCGCTTCTCGAAAGAGAGCTCGGTGACCTTCTTGATGGCACGGTCGAGGAGCGGGATCGAGTGGAGCGCCGCCCGCGCCGCCCGGTCGGCCGGGTGGGCGAAGCCCTGGGCGCTCAGCTCCGGGTACCTCAGCGCAGCCTCGATCGAGCTCATGACGGCCTCCTCCGGCACGATCCGCTCGACTGCGGACTCGAGCGCCGATGGTCCCAGCATTGCACCGCACGCCGCCGGCCGTCCGGCGCCCTGCCGGGGCAGCCACGGCGGATCGATGCCCGTACCCGAAGATCACGCAGCTCGCCGCAACCGGCAGCTTCGCCGCGGCGGGCGGGGACGCCGGTCTCCCTAGCCTGAGCCCGTGCCCGAACCCGGCGAGCGGCTCCTCGGGGACCGCAGCCTGCCCCGGCGGCTCGCCGTGCTCCTTGCCACCGAGCAGGACCGGCCGCTGCTCTACGACGACCGCACCGGCTGGCTGAGCCGAGGCGAGGTCGAGGAGCGCTCACGGCGGCTTGCGGGCGAGCTCTGCGCAGCGGGCCTGCAGCGAGGCGACCGCTTCGTCGTCTCGGCCGCGCCGTCGACCGGGCTCGCGATCGTGCACCTCGCCGCGCTCCGGCTCGGGCTCGTCGTCGTGCCGATGAACACCGCCTACACCGGACGGGAGATCGCGCACGTGGTCTCGGACTCGAGGCCGGCCGGCGCGGCGGCTGACGACCGGGCGAGGCTCGAGCTCGTCGACGCCGCCCCGCCCGGGCGGCAGCGCAAGGAGACCGGGGGGCGCGGCTTCGTGCGGGTCATGCTCGGCGTCGCAACAGGGAGGTTTGGCGCGGCGATCGAAGGGCGCGTCCCGCGGCGCAGCTCGGGCGAGCCACGCCTCGACGAGGCGGAGAGCGACGACCCTGCTCTCATCGTGTACACCTCGGGTACGACGGGCAGTCCGAAAGGGGCGCTCCTCAGCCACGGGAACCTGCTCGCGAGCGCCGAGGCGCTGCGGCGCGCCTGGCGCTGGACGGAGGAGGACCGGCTCGTGCTCCCCCTCCCCCTGTTCCACGTCCACGGCCTCGCCGTCGGGCTGCAGGGGACGCTCGCCAGCGGCGGCTCGGTCGTGCTCCGGCCCCGGTTCGACGCGAGCGACGTCGGCGACGCCGTCGAGCGGCACTCGGCCACGATGCTCTTCGGCGTCCCGACGATGTACTCACGCCTCGCCTCAGAGCTCCGCCTGCGCCGGCTCCGCCTCGCCGTCTCGGGATCCGCACCGCTCCCGGCGGACCTGCACCGGCGGTTCGAGGCGGCGACGGGCCAGCAGATCCTCGAGCGCTACGGCATGACCGAGACGCTCATGATCGCCTCGAACCCCTACGACGGCGAGCGCCGGCCCGGCACCGTCGGGTTCGCGCTCCCCGGTGTCGACCTGCGCCTCGACGAGGGCGAGATCCTCGTCCGGGGCCCCAACGTCTTCTCCGGCTACTTCGACCGCCCGGAGGCCACCGCCGCGGCCTTCGACGACGGCTGGTTCCGCACCGGCGACGTCGGGCACTTCGACGGGGACGGCTACCTCGTGCTGTCGGCGCGCAAGTCGGAGGTCGTCATCACGGGCGGCTACAACGTCTACCCCCGCGAGGTGGAGGACGTCCTGCGCTCCCACCCCGGGGTTGCCGACGCCGCCGTCGTCGGCTGGCCCGACGACGAATGGGGCGAGCAGGTCGTGGCCTTCGTGGTGCCGGCCGGCGACGCGGCCCCTTCCGAGGGCGAGCTCGGAGCCTACGCAGCCGGGCAGCTCGCCGGCTACAAGCGGCCGCGCCGGATCATCGCGGTGCCCGAGCTGCCGCGCAACGCGCTCGGCAAGGTCGTGAAGTCGGAGCTCGGTCCGCCTCGGACCTAGACCGAGGTTGCTCGTCCATCCCGAGGGGCGCAGACTGTGGGCATGACGACGAAGACGGAGGCCCCCGAGCGGGCAGCGTTCCACGCCATGACCGAGGGCACGAAGGAGGACTGGGCGATCATCGGGCGCCACTCCGCCGCGCATGTCGCGGGGCTCCCGGAGCGGCTCCTTGCCCACCTCCGGCTCCTCGAGGGCGACTACGGCGGCTTCGCCGTCGACCGGCTCACCCACTCGCTCCAGACCGCCACCCGGGCCGAACGGGCGGGGCGGGACGACGAGTACGTGTTCTGCGCCCTTGTCCACGACATCGGCGACACCCTCGGCCCTGCCAACCATGCCGACGTCGCGGCGGCGATCGTGAAGCCGTTCGTGTCCGAGAAGAACCACTGGATGGTGGCCCAGCACGCCGTGTTCCAGGGCTACTACTTCTTCCACCACCTCGGGCTCGACCGCGACCTCCGGGAGCGCTACCGCGGGCACGAGTGGTTCGACTACACCGCGGAGTTCTGCGCCGAGTACGACCAGCCCGCCTTCGACCCCGGCTACCGCACCCACCCCCTCGAGCACTTCGAGCCGCTCGTGCGGGCGCAGCTGTCCACGGTGCGGCGGAGCCTGTACCGGGGAACCGACGAGTGTTAGCCTCCGCACGCCCGCCAAGGTCCTCTGGCCGGCGCCACCGGCCCCTCAGCGCAGCGTCAGCCCGCCGTCGACGACGATCACCTGCCCGGTGAGGTAGGGGTTGGCGGCGACGTCGACGATCGTGCGCGCCACCTCCTCCGGCTCACCAGAGCGGCGAAGCGGCGCCCGGGCCTGCATCGCATCGTGGAGCGGGCCCCAGTCCTTCGTCCACGGGGTCCGTATGAGCCCAGGCGCCACGGCGTTCACCCGTACCTCGGGACCGGTCACGTTCCCGAGCAGCGCCGTGAGGTGGTTGAGGGCGGCCTTCGAGGCGGCATAGGGGACGGAGCTCCCGGTCGGCCGAAGTCCGGCGACCGAGGTGACGTTGACCACGCTGCCGTCTCCCTGCGCCCGCAGATGCGGCATCGCGAGCCGGGTGAGGCGAAAGGGGGCGAGGACGTTCACCTCGAAGATCCTCCGGAAGGTCTCGTCGTCGACGGCGTCGAGGTCGTGATGGGGGATCACCTTTGTGACCCCGGCGTTGTTCACGAGCACGTCGATGCGCCCGAAGCGCTGGAGGGCGGCGGCGATGAGCTCTGCGGCCGAGTCCGCGTCGCTCACGTCGGCCCTCACGTAGGCGGCGTCGCGAAGGGAGGCCGCGACTTGCTCCCCGGCCTCCACCGACGTGGCCGAGTTGACGACGACGCTCGCGCCCTCGGCGTCAAAGGCACGTGCCGCCGCCTCGCCGATGCCGCTCGACGATCCGGTGACGATCACGACCTTCTGCTCGAAACGGCCCATCTCCGGCACCCACCTCGCTCCAAGTCCCGGCGCGAGGCCATCCGGCTCGCCGCCCGGCCGCCAATCTAGGCTGCTCACGTGATCCGGCACCTGAGGGCCGACGATTGGGACGACTGGCAGGAGCTGTGGCAGGGGTACCTGCGCTTTTACCGAGAGGAGCTTGCCCCCGCGGTCACGCGGTCCACCTTCGACCGCCTCTCGGCCGGAGCCGACCAGATGTTCGGGCTCGTCGCCGAGCGGCCGGGCGGCGGCCTTGCCGGGTTCGCGAACGCGTTGCTCCACCCGTCCACCTGGACCACGACCGCGTACTGCTACCTGGAGGACCTCTTCGTGGAGCCGGCCTCGCGCGGCACCGGCACCGCCAGGCTCCTCGTGGAGGCGGTCGCCGAGGAGGCCCGCCGCCGGAGTGCCGTGAAGGTCTACTGGCACACGCAGGAGTTCAACGGCCGGGCACGCTCGCTCTACGAGCAGGTCGCCCGCAACGTGTCGTTCGCCGTCTACGAGATGCCGCTCTAGCAGCGCCCCCGGGCGGCTCGGTCCTTCCCATCAGCCCCGGCGAGGCATAGGGTGGACCCTATGAGAGGACGCCTGGCACTCGGGGTCGTCGTCATCATCCTCGGCCTTGCCGGCATTGCCGTCGGCGTGATGTACGTCACGATGTCCGCCCACGCGCTGCCGTCGTTCATCCCCGGCCACACCGTGGCCGACGTGACCGGCAAGCGCGACAAGCGCGGCTACGCGAGCTTCCTCATCGGGGCCGTGCTGCTCGTCATCGGGATCGCCCTCGCCGTGACGAGCAGGCGGCGGCGCAGCTACGGGTTCTGACCCTCACTCGCCGGGCCAGAGCGGCTCGGTGACCGAGAAGCCGAGCTCGCCCTCCCACGAGTTGCGTGCGGCGACCTTGTCGACGGGGAGCCGCTGCGCGACGCCCCAGCGCCCGGTCGGGTAGCCGAACGAGACCACGCAGGAGTTCTCCCAGCCGTCGTCGGGGACGCGGAGGATCTCGCGCACCTCAGCCGGGTGGAAGCCGCCGAGCACCGAGGTGAGCGCGCTGCCCACGCCCTCGGCCCGGGCCGCGAGCTGGGCGCTCCAGGCGGCGGGATAGATCGACCCGGCTCCGCCGGCCGCCGAGCGGACGAAACAGAACAGGTAGAGCGGCACCTCCTCGAAGTGGTCCGCCAGCCACTGCGCGGAGGCCTGCACCTTGAGCAGGCTCCGGTTCGAGGCCTTCTCCGGCTCGGCCATCGCCTGTTCGAGGCGGTCCCGGTAGAAGGTCGCCCAGAGCGTGGCGATGCTGTCTCGGTACAGCGGGCCGAGGGCCGCCTTCACCTCGGGCGAGTCGACGAGGACGAACCGCCACGGCTGCGCGTTCCCGCCGCTCGGCGCCCGGATCGCGGCATCGAGGATGCGGGCCTGCACGTCGAGCGGGATCGGATCGGGCCGGACCCGGCGCATGGCACGCGTGGTGTACAGGGCTTCGCGGACGTCCATGCGAAGATCCTGCCAGAGCCGCCCCGCCCGTGCGCCCCGAGGCCGGCCCGGCTACCTGCCGAGCCGTTCCCCGGAGCCCGCCGCGCGACGGCGCAGCGGCGGCTCCACCTTCGGCGGCTGCCGGCGGGGCGGCAGGTCGCGAAGGAGCGCGGCGGTGGCTGCGGCGATCTCGTGCACGGCGCGCTCGAAGGGCCCCTCGGTGGCCGTCGAGAGCGAGCCGACCCCGCTCACCTTGCGGACGAACTGCCGGGCCGCCGCCTCGATCTCGGACGCAGTCGCCGGCGGATCAAGGCCGCGCAACGGGGTGATATTGCGGCACATGCGGGCGAGGCTACGCCGGTGGAGAGCTTGGCGGCCGGGACGGCCGGCCCGCCCGGCTGCCGTCACGAGCCGCTCGCGGCCGGGGGCTCGCCGGTGCCGCCTGGCGGTGACGTTCTGCCACGAGCGGCGGCGCGCTCCGGCGCGCGGGCGCCAAAGTCGCCATCCTCCTCCGGCACCGGGGCGCCGGCGCGGCGACCGCTCTCGGGTCGGCGCGCGAGCTCGCCGAGCGTCGTGGCCGCCTCGGCCGTCGCGAACAGGGCAAGGCGGTCGCCGGCCTTGAGCTCGGTGCGGCCATCGGGGAGCACGACGGTCCCGGCCCGCTCGACCGTGGTGATGATGGCACCAGGCGGCAGCCCGGCCTCGCGGATCCGGCGGCCATCGAGGGATGAGCCCTCCTCGACGACCACCTCGTAGCTCCCCGTCCCCGCCGCCCGGCCGCCGTGCGACTCCCGGCCCGGTCGCGCCGGAGCCGGGAGCTCGCTCGCGGCACCGATCCGCGACAGCGTCGCCTGCAGCTCCCGCCGGTAGGCACGCACGACGTCGGAGATGCCGAGCGTCCCGACCACCCGGCGCTCGGCGTCCACCACCGGGACCCAGCTCCGGCGTGACGCCGTGAGCGCTTCGAGGGCGACGTCGAGCTGCCGCGAGTGCTGGACGGGGAGGTCGGCGGGGTCGGCGAGCCGGGCGACCTCGGTCGAGGCATCGCTCTCGGCGTGGTGCTCGAGGCCGGCAAGCGTCACGATGCCCGCAAAGCGCCCCTCACTGTCGGTAAAGGGAGCCCCCGTCACCCCGGCCGCCCGCATCGAGCGCACGGCCTCGGCCACGGTCTCGTCGCCGGCGAGGACGAGACGGGGAC
>Ga0209061_1003362_pt1 | contig 17525 bp, 14 predicted proteins | sample Coa_R1_10_FD_187157 | JGI IMG/M metagenome (GOLD analysis project Ga0209061, IMG submission 187157) | Surface soil microbial communities from Centralia Pennsylvania, which are recovering from an underground coalmine fire - Coalmine... | ecosystem: Environmental > Terrestrial > Soil >...
GAGGGACAGGACATGGCGCTGGCGGAGCTGTAGCTCCTTGGCGTCCTCGATGGTGATTATCCGCTCGTCGGCCGGGATGAACGAGGAGAGCACATCGAGGAGCGTGGTCTTGCCTGTGCTCGCGCCGCCCGAGATCAATATGTTCGCCCGCCCGAGGACCGCCGCCCGCAAGAGCTCCCCGACTTGGGGAGTGAACGTGCCAAAACTTATGAGGTCTTCGAAACTGAACGGGTCGGCAGCAAACTTCCGGATGGTAAGGAAGGGCCCCCCGACCGCCAGAGGGGGGTAGACGGCGTTGACCCGGGAGCCGTCGGGGAGGCGGGCGTCCACCATGGGGGACGACTCGTCGATGTGCCGTCCGACCTCGGCGACTATGCGGTCGACGACGTGGCAGAGGTGGGCCTCGTCGAGGAAGGACACTTTGGTGGCGTAGATCTTCCCGTTGCGCTCTATGTACACCTCGTCGGGGCCGTTTACCATTATCTCGGAGACGGTGGGGTCGGCCAGCAGCGGCTGGATGGGGCCGTAACCGAGCACGTCGTCGGTCACGGCTTGCTCGAGCTGGGCCACTTCTGCCGCAGACATGGGCGTCTTGTCTGCCCGGAGGGCTGCCTGCACGATCTGGCGGACACGGGCGCGCAGTTCGTTGGAGCCGACGACGCTGTCGTAGAACACCGGGCCGAGCTCGGCGATGACGCGCCGGTGAGCCCGCTGGCGCACGGCTTCGAGAGCGGCTGCTCTCGGCGAGGCCTTGTTCAGGCCCTCTTGGAGCTTGTCGTAAAGGCCTTGGCTAGCTTGAGCCTCGTTGCGGGCACGGTGCGCCTGGTTGCGGCCGTCTTCGGTCCCCGCGAACAAGTTAGGGGTCATTTGGGCAGCCTCGCTTTCGGTTTCGCCTGCTCAGCTTTTAGGAGGAGGAGGTCTGCGAGGGCGAGCGCTTGAGCGGCAAAGCGTGAGCGTGGGTAGGCGAGGAGGGCGGGCTGGCCCTCGTTCACGGACCGAGGCACAGCCAGTTCGGAAGGCATGCCCATGTCCAGGCTCACGCCCAAAGCCTTTTCTATGTCACGAGCAGTCAGGTGGACTCGCGACCCTGAGCGGTTGAGGACGAGCACGAGCCTCTCGCGAGGCACTTGGAGCAGGTCGAAAGCCTGCAGCCCGAGGCGCGCGCTCTTGGCTGCGGGGACGTCGAGGCCGATCACGAACACCACGGCTTCGCTGTGGGTCACCGCTTGCAGGACGAGCTCGGACAGCTGGGGGGGTGTGTCGATCACGACATGGGAGAACGCCGTGCGGAGAAGTTCGAGCACCCTCAGCATGGCCGCTGGTTCGACGAGGTCTGCTTCAGAGGGCGAGGTGGGCGCGGCGAGCACGAACACTCCGCTCCTTTCGTGCCGGGCGAGGAAGCTGCGCAGGAGAGCCTCGTCTACGAGGTCGGCCGAAACTGCGTCGGCAAAGGTGTGGCGGGGCTGCAAGCCAAGCATGACGGCTGCGTCTCCGAACTGCAGGTCGAGGTCCATGATCACCACCGGTTCTCCGGTCCTTTGCGCCAGGCCCGCCGCGAGGTTGACCGCTACCACAGATTTGCCGACGCCGCCTTTGGGCGAGAACACGGTCGTGACGAAGCCGTTTGGGGCTTCGGAGTAGTTGGCCCCGTGCAGGTGGCCGCCCCCAGCTTGCGCGAGCTGGTCTTCGAGGCGGGGCAGAACGTCCGCGATGGCGGCGGGCAAGCTTTGAGGCGCCGAGGAGAGGCTCAAGGCGTCGTGGACTCCCGCCCGCAGGGCGAGGCGCATGAGCTCGAGGGAAGCGTCGTCCACGACGAGCACCGCGCCGGTCCCCGGCGTAGCGTCGAGAGCCGCTCCAGCTCGCTGTAGGCACGTCTCCGTGGCCTGGGAGGGGCCGAGCACCAAAACGGCCGGCCGCCCCGGGGCAATCGTTGCTCCGTCAGCTTCTTCCAGGGTCGCGTACGAGCGGGGCGCAAGTTCCACCGGCAGGGATCCGCAGAGGCGCTCCCTTATCGTCTCGTCGGCTTCGATCACCAATACCGCGGCGCCGTTGCGCTGGAAGTGGGCGGGGGCAGGAGGCTGGCGCCCAGGGCTTTGTTGGCTGAGTTCCAATAGGTCGCCCTCCTCGTCGTCATGGCCGAGCTCATTGGCCGTTGCGTAGCCCGCTTGGTAGGTGGCTTTGTGGCTCGCTTGGGGGTCGTAGAGGTGGCTGGTCTGCACGGGCGTCAGCCCTCCATCGGCACGAGCGTGGGGCGAAGCGAGTCGATGAGCTCCACTTGGGAGTGCGCACCGAGCTTGCGGAATATCGCCTTTAGATGGTTGCGTACGGTCTGGGGCGAAAGGTGGAGCCGGCGGGCTATCGACGCCACGCGGTGGCCTTCTAAGAGCAGTTGGAGCACGTCCTTTTCCCGCCTCGTGAGCACGCTGAGCTCCGCGAGGCCGCCTGGAGCGGACAACGCGGCGTAGTTGGCTTGGCCAATAGGACCGTGCAGCTCAGGCTTGATGAGCCACACCGCGAAGCGGCCCCGTCCGCCTGAGAAGGCGGCGATCGTCACCCTCGCCCGCAGCTTGGGCTTCCCAGCGGCATTGAGCTCGATCCAAGTAGAAGTGGTCCCGCCTCCCTCCAAGCTGATCAACGAAGCGCTTCCCTGGGCGGCTTGGAGGTAGCGCTGGCGCTGGTCGGTCGGCACGTAGGGAGGTGGTTCTACGGTGCCGGGGGGGAAGCATGCGTTGGTGCCGACGAGGGCGTTGAGCGCTGCGTTGGAGTAGACGCGGTGCCCCGCCCCGTCCAAGACGAGCACGCCCTCTACGAGGTCATCGAAGAGGCTCTTCCAGGACGCGTCGAGCAGGGCTGCCCCGTTCCGGGAGGCCAAGGCGCCTTGGTTCGGGCGGGCGTGGTTGAGGCCGATGGACATGGCGCCTCAGTTGCCCCGGGCCCTTGGCGAGCGGCCGGGTGCTGTCCCCACCTTTTCTGGGATATGTAGGGCGCGGGCGTGGGTCGCCGTGTACCTGGGCGGCACGTGGTCGCGCTGGCGGTACCCGGGCAGCCGGCCGCGCCGGCGGCGGCTGCGGGCGGCGAGCAACCCGATCAGCACCAAGACGGCGACGGCTACGGCGCCACCGCCGGCGACGTAAGCCAGCGGGGCGCCCTTGGAGCCGATGCTGAAGCTGAGCGTCATAGCGTTGCTGGTGGCGCCGGCGAAGTTGGCTACGCCGGTCAAGCGGTAGGTCCCCGTTTTCGACAGGGGTACGGGGATCTGGATCACTCCAGTGTCGCCGGGCTCGCCTTTCGGGGCGAGCAGGACGGGCACCGGGGACTTGATGCCTTCCAAGAAAGTCCCGTTCCTATAGAGCTGGCCCACGAAGTAGGTCTCCTGTTGGACCTCGCCCGTGCTTAGCACTGCCGCCTCTACTTGGGCCGAGTAGCCCAGGCGGGGCTTGTTGGCGAGCTTCAAGCTGGTGAGCTTGCCTCCCCTGTGGAGGGCCCCGAAGGGGTAGAGCTGGAACGCCATGGCGGAGGACCCCACGTCTTTGCGCTGCGGGAAAGTAACCGACGCGATCTTGGCCGTGTACTGGCCGAGCGTGGCTACTTCGGTGAGGCTCGCGGGCCAGACGAGCTCGTAGGTGGAGCGCTGACCCGGCAGGAGCGGTTCGCCGGTCGTGCCCACCCAGTTGTAAACGGGCCGAGCGGCGCCCTTTTTGATGACCTGGAAGTGGAAGCTCGGCAGAGCGGAGACGTTGCCGGAGTTGTCCACCAAGGCGAAAACCTTGAGCGGCTCGCCTTGCTCAATCTTGGGGTAGGTGTACGCGTTGATCAGCCGTCCCGACACCACTTCGGTGCCGCTCACCGTGACCGTGACTTCGACTTGGCCGCCGAGGCCGACGGTGGTGGGACCGTTTTTCTTGGTCTGGGCAGGTTTCATCCACACCGTGACCGTGCCGTGGTACGTGCCGTCGGCCAGGGTGGGGGGCACCCGGAGGTGGAGGACGGCTTGGGTGGCGATGGCGCTGTTGCGTGCCCAGATCTCGGTTATGGGCTTGCTCGCGTGCGCGGCCGTGACCGTTAGCCAGGGAGCGACCTGGCCGCTCAGGCTGAAGTGGAACCACTGGCCCTTGGCAGTGCCGTTCAGGACTCCGATGGTCTCGACGTAGCTGCCCCCGCGAAGGACGTTGCTGAACGAGACCACGCTCGGGTAGATCCCAACAGCCTCTGGGGGAGGGACATAGTGGTGGGGCTTGGGGGCGAGGGTGGCCGCCGAGGCGGTGCCACCGAGCGACGCCGCCACGAAGGTGCAAAGGGCCGCCACCAAGGGCCTGGCCACGGTCTTGGTCTTGGGGAGCATAGTTAGACCCAGCGTGGGCCAGCCTGGAGCGGGCCCGCAACGTCAAAATTGATGAAAAATCTTGGGGCCGTGCCGCCGGTCTTGGGAGGCGGCGGCCGCCGGCGTCATGCGGCGGGCCCGCGGGGGAGCGCGGGCCGCCACGAAAGTGGTCCGCCCTCCGCGAGCCAGACGCGGAAGGAGGAGGGCAATTGGCCCTCCTCCTTCTTGGGCCACGCCGGCGCTGGCCCGAGGGCCGCCGGCGTTTTCTTGGCTAGCTCAAGACCGGACGATCGGGTTGGGGTCGAGGTCGGTCAAGCTCTTGTAGTTCCCGTTGGTCAAGACGTAGGGCGCCCCGTTGTCGGTGACGCAGCCACCGCTGCCAGAGCCAGTCACGACGTCCGCCTTGCCCGTGAGCGACAAGGTGCCGGTGTAGGTGCCGGGCGGGTCGGCGTTGGTGGGCTCGGCGGAAAGGTCGAGCTTGGGCGTGTCGTTGGGGCAGACGAGCTGCGGGCCGGTGGCCGGGCCGCTGCCGTTGTTGCTGATCCACAGCGTCGAGCCAGCCGTAGTCGTCAGGTTCGACGCCAGCACGTCGCTCGCGTTGTAGCCCAAGTTGGCGTCGAAGTTCGAAATGTAGTACGGGCTCCCGGTTGGCGGAGTGTACACCAGGGGCGAGAAGGTCACGCCGAGCTCCATGCCCTCGTTGCCGCCGTTGGTGACCGTCGGCAGGGTGGAGTTGGGCGGCTGGAAGCTCGTGTCGCCGCTGGCGAAGCACACTATCGGGGTCGTCTGGCTGCACTGGATGTTGACCGAGGAGAAGTCGACAGCGAGGTCGAAGAAGGGGATCACGTAGAAGCTGATCCACGACTCGGTCGTGCCGACGCTGTTGATCGCCTGGACCTCAACGGTGTAGGTGCCGTTGGGGTCGTCCTTGGACACCAGGAAGGTCTGGTACCACAGGCTCTTTTCGTTGTCGTTGCACAGGTCCACGATGCCGGTGCCAGTGGTGTTGGTTATGGCCGAAGCGCTCAGCTGGTTGGAGTGGCCGGGGCCCGCCCAGTTGAACATGGTGTTGAGCAGGCTGCCGCTCGACGAGTAGCTCGAGCAAGCTTCGGGGCTGCCACCGATCTGGACGCCCCCGAGGTCGGTGTCTTCTGCCCCGTTGGGGTAGAAGACGTTGAAGTTGACCGCGGTAGCGTTGTCGACGGCCGCCCAGACGACCAAACGCCGGTAGCTCGGGCTGTCGAAGGCGTTAGGCAGCACCTGGATCCCCGTCGAGACCGGGTTGGTCTGCGTGCCGGGCAACTGGCTCGGCTGGCTCCCGGCGGTGTTCGTCGAGGTGCAGTTCGGCGTCGTCAGGTAAGCAGACGGGTTGTCGTCGTCACCATAGGTAAACGAGGTGGCCGAGTTGGGCGAGCCAGCGAACGACGGGGCGTTCGGGCTCCCCGAGGACGGCGCCCCCGGGCTTTGCGCCGGCTGCGTGTAGTTCACGTAGGTGGCGCTCGTGTTCGTGGGGCCGATGTCCTTGCCCGTGGCGAAGGAGTACTGCTGGGTCTCCCCGCCTCCGGCCATGTTGTCGTCGGTCAGGATCCACGAGCACTCGATGGTTGGCGCTCCGGCACTGCTGTCGGAGCTCCCACCGTTGCCGATCGTGGCGCTGACCCCGATCCCGCTTACGGTGTTGTTCTGCGGGCCCTGGGCAAAGGCGCTGCCCATGCTCAAGCTGGCGATCGTCGCCGCCGCCATGAGCATGGTGGCGCCCTTGGCCCACGGGCTCTTGGGTGCTCTTAGCTGCATAGGTTCCTCCTGTTCGTGTGCTACTGGCCAGGCCGACGAGGCGCCGGCCCGGCGAGGAACCTAAGGTGGGGGAAGGGCCGACGAGAGGCCGTGCCGGCGAAATGACCAAGCCTTGGCCGGTTAAATAAGGTGAAGGGCCTAGCCAGCTGTGGGCCAAAGGTGCCTGACGGGCCGGGTGCGCCGCCCGGGCCCGGCTAGCGGGGCTCCTTAGAGTTGGCTGTCGGGGTCCGGCGTGACCACGTCGCGTGCCAAGGCGGCGAGGTCGGCTGTGGCCTGCATGAACTGGCGGAGCGTTCGCCGGGCCGGCCCGAAGCTGTCGAGGTCGGAGACCGAGAGCCCATCGGGCTCGTACGCCCGTTCGAAATCGGGGAAGCGCCGCAAGAGGTCGGAGACCACCGCTCGGTCTACGGGGACGTCTATGCGGGGCCGGACTGGGATGTCGCTCGCATTGATGCGCACCTGCCAAACGTGCGGAGGGGAGATGACGAGGTCCCCCCCGACGAGCTCGCTCCAGTGGAAGTGGTTGCGGAAGGCGGCGGCCAGCAGACGAGTGCGGTAATGCCGCTCGGTGTAGATTTGGTAGGCACGCTTCATGACGGCCACGCCGGCCCACTCGAGGTGGCCGGGGTCGGTGAGGATGCCCTTCTTGTCAGCGACGACCTTTAGCCAGTCGTCGAGGCGCCCGACCATGATCGTGCAAACCGGCCCCATGTCCAGGGTCTGCTTGCCCTCCGCTTCCCGCCGGTGCAGACCTCTCTCGACGGCTTCGGCGACCATCACGGCTTGGGGCACCGAGAAGCTCACGGTCGCGTTGATGCTTATGCCGGCGTAAGTGGCTTCCTCGATGGCGGGGATGCCGGCGGCGGTGGCCGGGATCTTCACGATCATGTTGGGAGCGAGCGTGCTGAAGTGGAGGGCCTGGCGCAAGATGGCGTCTCGGTCGCGATATAGGCGGGGGTCGGTCTGGATGGATAGCCGGCCACTTTTCCCCTTTGCTTGCTCGAAAACCGGCTCGAGCAGGCGGGCCGCCGCGGCCGACACCTCTTCGACGAGCTTCCAGCCCACCTCGTCCTCGGTCGCGCTAGGGTTCTCGGCGGCGATCTCCGCGAGGCGAGGCATCCAGCGCCCGAGCTCCTGGCGCACGACCGACAGCACTATCACCGGGTTGCAAGTTGCCCCCACCGCCCCGTGCTCGAGCGCGTAGGCAAGTTCGGCGGTGGAAGCCGAGTCGTTCCAAAGCGACGTGGGGGTCGTCTGGGTCATCTCGTGGAGCGGGCTTTTGTACTTTCCTGCCATTCGTTTGTCTCCTTGGTCAGCTCTCTCTGTAGCCGAGAGCTCTCGATACCTCCGCGGCGCCCTCGACGACGAGCTCGGTGGCGCGCTCGCCTCCGTCTCCGAGGACCGTGGCACGCAGGCCACCGACCGACAGCGCCGCCTGGACGGTGCCGTTATGGCCGAATATGGGGGCGCCGACCGAACCGATCCCGAGCGTCACGTCCTCGTCGGAGATCGCGTAGCCGTGGTGGAGCACCTCTTCCAAGAGCGCCGTGATGCCTGCCTTGCTCGTCGGCGAGCGTGGCGTCATGGCGGTGAGCTCGGCTTCGTCTAGGTAGCGCTCCCAGAAGTCGCGCGACTCGTAGGCGAGCAGCACTCGCGGCCCGGCGCCCAGGTGCAAGGGGAGGGAACCTCCGAGGTGGAGCGCCATCGAGCGTATATGCAGCCCCTCGACCCTGTCGATGCACACCGCTTGGTAGTGCTGGCGGATGATGAGGTAAACGGTCTCACCCGTCGCTTCGTGGATTTGGCTCATGACCGGCGCCGCCCTCTCGCGTAGGTCGAGGCGCAGGCCGACCAGCGACCCCAGGCGGAACAGTTCCATGCCGAGGCGGTACGTGCCTCGCCGTGGGCCCTGCTCGACATAGCCAAGCGCCATGAGGTCCTGCACGAGCCGGTAAACAGTCGGGCGAGGCTCGCCCAGGCGCGTGGCGAGGGACGGGGCGCTCTCGTCGGGGTGGTCGGCGAGCTCGTCTAATAGGCGCGCCGCCTTGCCTAGGACCTTCACGCGCGGTTGGGCCATCAATCGGCATCTTAGGCGGTGGTAGACGTCTCGTCTACAATGTGGCTATTCATCTCACAATGAGAGCCATACTGAGAAGTTATCGCCGGAGCCTGACTTGACTACGAAGGACGAGCAATAGTACGTTACATTGTGAACCTATCGTTCATAATGTGAACCACCAGCGAACAAAGGGGGATTTCCCGAATGCAAGTAGTTCGACCTGTTCGGTACCGGGGCGACGGCGACGAGCGAGGGCCACGCCGGCGCAGAGGCAAGTGGGCGGCAAGGCTGGCTGCCCTGGCCGTGACTGCCGCGGCGGCGGGCGGGTACCTCGCCAGCGCGTCGGCGGCGAGCGCCTCGCCGCGGGCCGGGGGCCCTCTCACCTTCTACTTCGTCTCGCACGGTTGCCCGACGGACCCGTTCTGGCCACCGGTGTGGAACGGCGCCGCAGACGCCGGCAAGCGCCTGGGCGTCAGGGTCGACATCCTCCACATCACCTCGTCGGAGTGCGGTTCAACGGCTGCTGAGGTCAACCTGCTCGAGACAGCGATCGCTGCTCACCCCGCCGGCATCGCGACGACCGTGACCGACCCCACAGCCTTCAGCTCGGCGCTGAAGACGGCCGCCAAAGACGGCATCCCTGTCGTAGTGTTCAACTCGGCGCCCACCGCCAGCGGCCAGCCGAGCGCGACCAACCCGTTCCTCGCCTACATAGGCCAACAGAACTACTCCGCAGGCCAGGGCTTGGCACAAGAAGCCGTTAGGGAGTTCGGCCTTTCCAAGGGCGCAGCGGTGGTCGTCGTCGACCACGAGCCCACCAACATTTCCCTGACCCAACGCCTGGAAGGCGTGCGGGCGGCCTTCAGGGCGGTGGGCATAAAGCCGACCGTGGTCAATACTTCCGATGACATATCCCAGGGTGCCTCGATCGTGAGCGCCTACCTGCAGTCCCACAAGAAGCTGGCCGCGGTGCTGACGCTCGGTACGACGGGCACCGACGAAGTCGTCCAAGGGATGAACACGGCCGGAGCGCACCTGAAGATAGGCGCCATGGACCTCGACTCCACCACGCTCAGCTACATCGAGCGAGGGATAGTCGCCTACACCGTCGACCAGCAGCCCTACCTGCAGGGTTACTTCAGCATCGTGGAGCTGTACTTGGACGCGACCGAGGGCGCGGCGCCTGTCAGCATCGCCACCGGGCCGGTGTTCCTCACCTCACAAAACGTGAAGACGCTCGCCAAGTACGTCAACCACACCGGCTTCTAGCCTCTGCGGGCGGCCGTGCTCGACGTAGCAAATACCGGGACGTCCCCTGCCCCCGCCGGAGGGGCAGGGGGCACGGCCCGGACGTCACGCTTGGGCGGCAACGCGCTGGTGTTCCGCCTCCTCCGCCAGCGCGAGACGGGGATAATAGCGGTCGGCATCGTGCTGTTCGTCGTGTTCTCGCTGCTGTCGAACGGCACCTTCGACAGCGTGCAAAACTGGGGGGGCATAACGAGCGCCGCAGCTGAGCTCGGCATAGTAACCATCGGCGTGGCTCTTCTCATGATCTCCGGTGAGTTCGACCTTTCAGTCGGGGCGAACTTCTCCTTTTCGGCCCTCGTCATGGCGATCATGGTCCAGGACCACTACCCGCCCGGCGCAGCCTTGGTCGTGTGCCTGGCGATAGGTGCGGGGATCGGGCTCGTGAACGGCGTCGTCACGGTCGTGCTCGACATACCTTCGTTCATCACGACCCTCGGGACGTTCTTCTTGTGGACCGGGGTCACCTTGATCGTCACCGGGGGGGAGACCGTCACCATCTTGCCCCCGACGCCTACGCTGCTCAACGTGCTCGGGGGAGTTCTGTCGGGCCAGGTCCGTTCGGAGCTGTTATGGTGGCTCGGCCTGGCGTTGGCGGTCGGGGTGGTCCTGCAAAGGACGGTGACCGGCAACTGGTTTTTCGCCGTGGGCGGCAAGAGGTCCGCGGCGGTGGAAGCCGGTGTGCCCGTCGCCCGCACGCGCGTGCTCGCCTTCGTTGCCTGCGGGGTTTTGGCCGCCTTCGCCGGCGCGGTCCAGCTCGGGCACCTCGGCTCCATGTCTGCTTCGTTCGGTACTACCTACCAGCTCGAGGCCATCGCAGCATCTGTGGTCGGCGGGTGCGCCCTGATGGGCGGGCGCGGCTCGATGCTCGGCGCAGTCGTGGGCACTTTGATCCTCGCCATGCTGGACAGCGGGCTGATACTGTCGGGCGTCTCGCCTTACTGGTACGAGGCCGTGGTGGGCGTCATCTTGGTGGCGGCTGTCGCCATGCACACGCGGGTGGGCCGCTTAGTGAGAGGTGGTGACTGATGGGCGTGGGCCTAAAGCCCTGGTTCGAGGCGAGGGGGGTCACGAAGACCTTTGGTGGCGTGGTTGCTTTGGACGGCATAGACCTTGCCTTCTCTCCGGGCGAGATCGTCGGGCTGATCGGCGACAACGGCTCGGGCAAATCGACCTTCGTGAAGATCGCCTCGGGCGTCTACCAGCCGACTCGGGGCCAGGTGTTCATCGAGGGCAAAGAGGTGCGGTTCCGCAACGCCGCCGACGCTCGCCGGGCCGGGATAGAGACCGTGCACCAGGACCTCGGCCTCGTGGACTCCATGAGCATTGTACGGAACTTTTTCCTGGGCGCTGAGCTGCGCCGGGGCCCCTTCCTCGACCTGCGGCGCATGAGGGCGGAGACCAACAAGATGCTCGAAGAGATCGGCCTCGGCAACTTGAGGGATCTCGGCCAGGACGTAAGCCGCCTGTCTGGGGGAGAGCGTCAGGCGATCAGTATCGGCCGAGCAGTGGCGTTCGAAAAGAAGATGCTGGTACTCGACGAGCCCACCTCGGCGCTGTCCATCGCAGAGACGGAGAAGGTCTTCGAGTTCATGCGCCGGGCGCGCGACCGAGGGCTGGCGGTCGTCTGCGTCATGCACAACTTGGCCCAGGTACGTGACGTGGCGGACCGCTTCGTCGTGTTCTGGCACGGCAAAAAGGTCGTGGACGTGGCCAACGAGGGCCAGGGCGAGGAGGAGCTGGCGAGCTACATCATAAAGGGCAAGCTCTCCGAGCTTGGGCTTTCAGAAAACGCCGTGGGCACGGGCGTGCTGCGTGCCCTTGCACAAGAGTGATGAGGCGGGCCAAGCTCGCCGTCGCCGGCCTCGGGCGGATGGGCCGTGTGCACGCGGCCAACGTGGCGCGCTCATGCCCGTCGGCCGAACTGGCGTGGGTGTTCGATACCAATGCGCCGCTCGCGGAGGAGGTCGCCGGGGACCTCGGAGCTAAGGCCGCTCGTGACTACGAAGAGCTCCTCGCCGACCCCTCCTTGGACGGCGTCGTGGTCGCGTCGCCCACGCCGGCGCACGCTTCTATGGCCGTGCTCGCCGCCCAGGCCGGTAAGCACGTGTTTTGCGAAAAGCCGATATCGCTCGAGCGCCCTGAGACCCTCTCGGTGATCGAGGCGGCCGAGGCCGCCGGCACCGGCCTGCAGGTGGGGTTCCACCGCCGCTTCGACCCTTCCATGCTGGCAGCAGCCGAGCGCGTCCGCGCCGGCGAGCTCGGAGAGGTGGTGCTGTTCAGGGCTACTCAGCGGGACAAGGCACCGCCGAGGCCAGAGTTCCTTGCCGGTTCGGGGGGGATGTTCGTGGACATGGCGATCCACGACTTCGACGCCGCCCGGTGGTTGGTCGGCGAGGTGGAGAGCGTCAGCGCCCAAGGTGCCCTCATGAGCGGCGTCGACGACTACCACACGGTCGTTGCGGTCTTGCGCTTCGGAGCGAGAGCGCTTGGGGTGGTGGACGTGTCGCGCGTCGCCGGCTACGGCTACGACAGTTTCGTGGAGCTCATGGGCGAAAAGGCCACCGTGCGGGTAGAAAGCCCTTTTTCGGCTCAGTACGAATGGCGGTCTCCTGGCGCGGCCAGCCGGCCGCTGGTCGAGAGCTTCGACCGGCGTTACGCCGCTGCCTTCGCGGCCGAAATCGAGCACTTCGCCCGCTCGGTGCTGGCCGGGGGCGGCTTTGAGCCCACTGGCCAAGATGCCCTGGCCGCGTTTGACATCGCGGTGGCGGCGGCGGAGTCGGCCCGCCGCGGGGAGCCGGTCGCGATAGGCGCCAGCGCGGGCAGCCAGGACAGCAAGCCAAGATGAAGCCAGGACGGCAAGCCAAGATGAAGCCAGGACGGCAAGCCAAGGTGCAGCCAGGACGGCACAAGCCGACAAGAGGCGGCAAGCCAAGAGGAGGCGGCAAGCCAAGAGAAAGGGAAGTGAGCTGACGGTGCAGGCGCCAAAGGGGACGGTCCTTCATAGGTTGGCTGGCGCCCCGGTGTCGTGGGGCGTCAACGACGTGCCCGACTGGGGGGTAACGCTCCCGCCGGAGCGGGTGCTTTCTGAGATGCAGAGCCTCGGCCTCCGAGCGAGCGAGCTCGGCGTGCTCGGCTATTTGGGTAACGAGCCAGGCGAGGTGAAGGCGTTGCTCGGGCGCTTTGGGCTCGGCTGCGTGGGCGGGTTCGTGTCGGTCCCGCTCTGGGACGAGCGCCGGCGAAAAGAAACCGAGGAGGTGGCCGAACGGGCCGCCCGCGTGCTGGCCGGCGCTGGCGGGACGTACTTCGTCACTGCCGCGGTGACCGACCTTGCCTGGTCCAAGCCGTTCGAGCCGAGCGACGGCCAGTGGCGGGCGCTCGCGAGAGGGCTAGAGGTCGTGAGCGAAGTTTGTGAGCGCCACGGCCTGCGCCAGGCGTTGCACCCCCACGTGGGGACGCTCGTGGAGCGGGCCAGGCACATAGAAGCCGTCTTGGAGCGCTCAGAGGTGGGCTTTTGCCTCGACACGGGCCACTTTTCCATCGGCGGCGCCGACCCGGTGGCCTTTGCGAGGGAGCACCCCGGGAGGGTGGAGCTGGTCCACCTAAAAGACGTGGACTTGTCGCTCGCCCCGGGCGTCCTAGAGCGCGAGGTGACCATGCTGGAAGCCACGAAATCGGGGCTTTTCCGCCCCCTCGGGCAGGGCGGCGTGGACATCGCCGGCACCGTAGAGGCGCTGGAGGCGGCTGGTTATGCAGGCTGGTACGTGCTCGAGCAGGACACAGCTATCGAAGAGGGCTCGGGCGCCGCCGACCCTGCTGCCGACGTGGCGGCGTCGATCGAGTACCTGAAGAAGGTCGCCCCGCTATGAGCGCGCCGCTCCGAGTGGGCGTCATCGGTGTCGGGCGCATAGGCCGGATGCACGCCGAGCTGCTGGCGAGGAGGGTAGCCGGGGCCCGCCTGGTTGCGGTGTCAGACACGGTCGAGGCCTTGGCCGCCGAAGTGGGGGCCGCGCTCGGGGTGAGCGCGGTCTCGACAGGAGCGTTGCTGGCGGACCCCTCGGTCGACGCGGTGGCGGTCTGTGCGCCGACCGAAGCGCACGCGGACCTGATCGTGCAGGCGGCCTCGGCGGGCAAAGCGGTCTTTTGCGAGAAGCCGGTTTCTTTGGACTTGGCCGAGGTGGACCGTGCCCTCGGGGCGGCGAGAGAAGCTGGCGTGGCGCTCATGGTGGGCTTCAACCGCCGCTTTGACCCCTCCCACGCCGCAGTGCGCGAGGCGGTCGCGAACGGGTCGGTGGGGGTGCCGCACCTCGTGCGGGTGACGAGCCGTGACCCCGAGCCGCCCCCTTTCAGCTACGCGCAAGGCTCGGGCGGGATTTTCTTGGACATGACCGTCCACGACTTCGACATGGCGCGCTTTGTGGCCGGGAGCGAAGTGGCCAAGGTCTACGCCGCCGGCGCCGTGCGCATCGTGCCTGAGCTGGCCGGGCTGGGCGACGTGGACACGGCTGTGGTTGTGCTTCACCATGTGGACGGCTGTCTCAGCATGATAGACAACAGCCGCAAGGCGGCTTACGGCTACGACCAGCGAGTCGAGGTCTTGGGCCCAGAGGGCCTCGTGGCGTCGGACAACCCGCTCGTCAACACAACACTGCTGCGGGACGCCGAGGGTACGAAGACGGCCAAGTTGCCTTACTTTTTCGTACAGCGTTACGCCGAGAGCTACTTGCGCCAGTGGGAGGCGTTCGCTGAGGCGGTAGCCCAGGGTTCGCCCCCCCCGACGAGCGGGGAAGACGCGAGAGCAGCCCTGGTGCTCGGCCTGGCGGCGAAGAAGTCGTTGGCGGAGGGGCGCCCGGTCCTAGTCGAGGAGGTTGGCTAGAGGTGAAGTTGCACCGGCCAGCGGGTTCGCTGGCGAACGGGCCGTGGGAGCTGGTGCTCACCCAGGCTGAAGCAGGGTGGTCTTGGGCGTCGCTGAGGGTGCTGGCGCTTGGCGCCGGCGAGTCGCAACAGTTCTCGACCGGCGACGAGGAGATGGTGCTGTTGGCCCTGGAGGGGTCCTGCTCGGTTTCCTGCGCCGGCGAGGAGGCCACGCTCGCAGGCAGGCCTGGCCCCTTCGGCGGGCCGAGCGACTTTGCGTACTTGCCCGTTGGCTGCCCGGTGAAGGTGGCGAGCGCCGGCGGGGGGCGGTTCGCTCTGGCCGGGGCGAGGGCGAGCAAGCGGCTCGCCTTTAGGCGCTGCGGCCCCGAGGACGCAGTGGTCGAGCTGCGTGGTGCGGGCGCCTCGTCTCGCCGGGTGACCAACTACTGCATGCCGGGGAGCTTTGAAGCCGACAGGTTGATGGCCTGCGAGGTGTTCACGCCGGCAGGCAACTGGTCCTCTTGGCCGCCCCACAAGCACGACGAGCGTCGCCCGGGGGAAAACGAACTGGAGGAGATTTACTATTTCGAGGTGGCCAAAGGCCCGGCCGGCGAAGAGGGCGTCGCCTACCAGCGCGTCTACGGGACAGCTGAGAGGCCGGTGGACTTATTGGCCGAGGTGCACAGCGGCGACGTGGTGCTGGTCCCCCACGGCTACCACGGGCCTTCGATGGCGGCGCCGGGCTACGACCTGTACTACCTAAACGTCATGGCCGGCCCAGGCGAACGCGCTTGGCTGGTGAGCTTCGACCCTGCTCACGAGTGGGTGAGGGAGAGCTGGGAAAGCCAAGCTATCGACCCTAGAGTGCGCCCGTGAGCAAGCTGACGGTCGCGCAAGCCCTGGTCAAGTTCCTCTCTAACCAGTACAGCGAGCGCGACGGGGCTGAGCACCGCTTGGTGGAGGGCTGCTTTGGCATCTTCGGCCACGGCAACGTGGCGGGAGTGGGCCAAGCGTTGCTCGAGTTCGAACTGGGAGCCCCAGGGGAGCTCGTCTACCGCCAAGCCCGCAACGAGCAGGCGATGGTGCACACGGCGGTCGCCTTTGCTCGCATGCGCAACCGGCTCTCCACGCTCGCCTGCACCTCCTCGATAGGCCCTGGGGCCACCAACATGGTGACCGGCGCGGCCCTAGCGACGGTGAACCGCCTCCCGGTGCTGCTGCTGCCGGGCGACGTGTTCGCCACCCGGCCCGCGAGCCCGGTGCTCCAGCAGCTCGAGCACCCCGCCTATGCCGACTGGTCGGTAAACGAAGCCTTGCGGCCAGTTTCTAAGTTTTTCGACCGCGTCGAGCGCCCAGAGCAGCTGCCCGAAGCGCTCTTGGGCGCCATGCGGGTGCTCACCGACCAGGCCGAGACGGGCGCCGTCACCCTGGCGCTCCCCCAGGACACCCAAGCCGAAGCCTACGACTGGCCGGCTGAACTGTTCGAGCGGCGGGTGTGGCACATCGATCGGCCGGCGCCCGACGGGCGCGCGCTGGCGAGGGCGGCCGAGCTGCTAAGGGGCGCTCGCCGGCCCCTCGTCGTCGCCGGCGGTGGCGTGATTTACTCAGAGGCGAGCGCAATTTTGGCTTCCTTCGCCGAAGCTGCCGGGGTGCCGGTGGCGGAAACCCAGGCGGGAAAGGGGTCGTTGCGCTACGACCACCCGCTTTCGGTAGGGGCGCTCGGGGCGACGGGGACCACCGCGGCCAACGCGCTCGCCCGTGACGCGGACGTGGTCGTGGGGGTCGGGACCCGCTGGGCAGACTTCCCGACCGCGTCGAGGACTGTTTTCGCCAACCCCGACGTGCGTTTTGTCAACATCAACATCGCCCGTTTCGACGCGGTGAAAAACGCCGGCGTAGCCTTGGTGGGCGACGCCCAGGCGAGCTTGGGACAGCTGGCGCTGGCGCTCAGGGGCTGGTCCGCACCCGAGAGCTACCGGGCCGAAGTTGCCCGCCTGGCAAAGCAGTGGGACGAGGCAGTCGAGCGCGCCTACCACCTTGGGCACGGGCCCTTGCCGGCGCAGTCAGAGGTGATCGGCGTCGTGAACGAAGTTGCCGGCCCGGGCGACGTAGTGGTGTGCGCCGCGGGCTCGATGCCCGGGGACCTCCACAAGCTCTGGCGGGCGCGTGACCCCAAGGGCTACCACGTGGAGTACGGCTTTAGCTGCATGGGCTACGAGGTCGCAGGCGGCCTCGGCGTGAAGCTGGCGGCGCCGGAGCGTGACGTGTACGTGATGGTGGGGGACGGCTCGTACCTGATGATGGCGAGCGAGCTCGTGACGGCTGTGCAGGAGAGGGTGAAGCTCGTGGTCGTGCTGGTCGACAACCACGGTTTCGCTTCGATCGGTTCTTTGTCGGAGACCGTGGGCACCCAACGCTTTGGCACGTGGTACCGCTACAGGGAGGAAAGAGACGGCCGGACCGCGGGGCTCACGGGCGAGGTCCTGCCGACCGATTTCGTGGCCAACGCGAGGAGCCTCGGCGTCAAAGCGCTCCATGCGAACAGCGTCGTCGAGCTGCGCGAGGCACTGGTCGAGGCGAAGTCCTACCGGGGCGGCCCGGTGCTCGTGGCCATAGAGACCGACCCTCTCGTGCCGGCGCCGGCGTCGGAGGCGTGGTGGGACGTGGCGGTCGCCGAGGTGGCCTCGCTCGAGCCGACGGTGGCCGCCCGCAAAGCCTACGAAGAGGCCAAAGCACGCCAGCGTTGCCTGGCCGGCATCTACCTGAAAGGGGACGGCAAGTGAAGAGCATCTGTCACTGGGTCGGGGGCAAGCCGCTCGAAGGCGGCTCTGGCCGTTACGGGCCGGTGTACAACCCGGCCACCGGTGAGCAGCAGGCTGAAGTGGCTTTCGCGAGCGCAGAAGAGGTCGACGTGGCGGTAAAGGCGGCTGCCGAAGCCGCCGAGGAGTGGTCAGAGTCCTCGCTGTCACAGCGGTCCAAGATCCTCTTCGCGTTCAGGGAGCTCGTCAACTCTAAGATGGGCGAGCTCGCCGGCTTGGTCACAGACGAGCACGGCAAGGTCTACTTCGACGCGCTCGGCGAGGTGCAACGAGGCTTGGAGGTGGTCGAGTTCGCTTGCGGGATCCCCCACCTCCTAAAGGGCGAGTACTCCGACCAGGTTTCCCGTGGCGTGGACGTCTTTTCCTTCCGCCA
>Ga0209061_1003364_pt1 | contig 17519 bp, 9 predicted proteins | sample Coa_R1_10_FD_187157 | JGI IMG/M metagenome (GOLD analysis project Ga0209061, IMG submission 187157) | Surface soil microbial communities from Centralia Pennsylvania, which are recovering from an underground coalmine fire - Coalmine... | ecosystem: Environmental > Terrestrial > Soil > Unclassified...
GCCCGCGTCACGGGCATGGGGCTCTCCGGCAGGGCCGTCGGCGCCGAGCGCGCCCGGCCCCTCTCCAACACGGACCTCGCCGGCGACAGCCTCGCCAGGCTCGCCAGCCTCGCCAGGCTCGCCAGCCTCGGCGGTCGCAGGCGGGCCGACGCCTCCATTGGCGCTATCGATGCTTGCTGGCTCGTGCCGGTCCTCGTCGCTCACCAAGGCGGCGTGCTCGGCTTCGGTGCTCATCTTGGTTTCGGGCCTCATGAGCTCTGGCGACCTTCGTCGACTATTTCGGCGTCGACGACCTCTTCGTCGCTCGCACCGTTGCCGCTGGCAGGGCCGGCGCCCGCGTAGCCGCCACCGTCGGCGGTCGCCCCGGAGCCCGCTGACGCAGACGCCGCGGCGGCCTCGTAGAGCTTCTTGCCGAGGTCTTGGACGCCCGCCGCCAGCCTTTCGGTCGCAGATTTCACCGCCTGTAAATCGCTGCCGGTGAGGGCGTCCTTCAGCGCCTTCAGGTCGGCCTCGACGCGCTCTTTTTCGGCCCCGCTAAACGACGCGGCCTGGTCGCGGAGCATCTTCTCGGTCTGGTAGACCAACGAGTCGGCGTTGTTGCGGATCTCGGCCTCTTCTCTGCGCCGGCGGTCTTCTTCGGCGTGGGCCTCGGCGTCGCGGACCATGCGGTCGATCTCCTCTTTGGAGAGAGCGCTTTGGCCGGTGATCGTCATCGACTGCTCCTTGCCTGTCGCCCGGTCGCGAGCGGAAACGTGCACGATGCCGTTGGCGTCGATGTCGAAGGTGACCTCGATTTGCGGCACTCCGCGAGGCGCCGGCGGCAGGTCTACGAGCTGGAACTTGCCGAGCGTCTTGTTGTACATGGCCATCTCACGCTCTCCTTGGAGGACGTGGATCTCGACCGAGGGCTGCATGTCCTCGGCGGTGGTGAAGACCTCCGTCTTCTTCGTGGGGATGGTCGTGTTGCGCTCGATCAGTTTCGTCATGACCCCGCCCTTGGTCTCGATGCCCAAAGAGAGCGGCGTCACGTCCAGCAACAAGATGTCCTTCACTTCGCCTTTTAGGACACCGGCTTGGATCGCCGCACCGACCGCTACCACTTCGTCTGGGTTCACGCCCTTGTGGGGCTCTTTACCTGTGAGGGAACGGACGAGATCCTGGATAGCCGGCATGCGGGTGGCACCGCCGACCAGCACGACGTGGTTGACCTGGTCCTTGGAGAGCCCGGCGTCCTTTATGGCCTGGTCGAACGGCCCACGGCAGGCCTCGACCAAATCGGCCGTCATTTCCTGGAACTTCGCTCGCGTGAGCTTCATGTCGAGGTGCTTGGGCCCCTCACTGGTCGCCGTGATGAAGGGCAGGTTGATGTTGGTCTCCTGCACGGCCGAAAGCTCGATCTTGGCCTTTTCGGCGGCTTCCTTCAGCCTTTGCAGGGCCATCTTGTCGTTGGACAAGTCGACGCCCTCGGTGTCTTTGAAGCTCTTTATGAGCCAGTCGATGATGCGCTGGTCCCAGTCGTCGCCGCCCAGGTGAGTGTTGCCGCTCGTGGCCTTCACCTGGAATATGCCCTCGCTTATCTCGAGGATCGACACGTCGAAAGTGCCGCCGCCCAGGTCGAAGACGAGGACAGTCTGCTCCTCCTCCTTGTCCAAGCCGTAGGCGAGAGCGGCTGCCGTCGGCTCGTTGATGATGCGCAGCACTTCGAGGCCGGCGATCTGGCCCGCCTCCTTGGTCGCCGTGCGCTGGGCGTCGTCGAAGTAGGCGGGGACAGTTATGACTGCCTGGGTTATGGTGGTACCCAGGTAGCTCTCGGCGTCGCGCTTTAGCTTTTGCAGGATGCGGGCTGAGATCTCTTGTGCCGAATAGGGCTTGCCGTCGATATTGAGGTGCCAGCTGTTGTCGCCCATGTGGCGCTTAACGGAGCGCACCGTGCGCTCGGGGTTGGTGATGGCCTGGCGCTTGGCGACCTCACCTACGAGCACCTCGCCGGACTTGGAGAACCCGACGACCGAGGGCGTGGTGCGCGAACCCTCGGCGTTGGGGATGACGACGGGCTCGCCGCCTTCTAGGACGGCCACCACTGAGTTGGTGGTCCCTAAGTCGATACCTACTGCCTTTGCCATGACGCCTCCTTGGGGGCAGGCCGGGCTGCTTCAGCCCTGGTCCTGGGTCTTATTGGGTTGTGATCGTTGAGCTTGTCTGTTCGTCGTCACCCATGATAGGCGAACTTGAGTGCCTTACTGTCAAGAAATCTATAGCTCGTTCTTCGGTAGCCGTCCCGTTGGCGGGACAAGTGCCTGAGACCTACGTCGACGAGGGCCTCCACCACCAGGAGAAGCGCCCCAGCCGGCTGACAAGGAAGTTCACCAGGCGGGGCCAGTCCAGCACGCCAGAGCCGAAAGGCACAGCCGGAGGGGCCCGCTTGGCAGAGTAGCCTGGCGGTATGGCAACGCTCGTTCTCGTCCGTCACGGCCAAAGTGCCTGGAACTTGGAGAACCGCTTCACGGGGTGGTGGGACGTGGACCTCTCGCCGGCGGGCGAGGCAGAGGCACGCCAGGCCGGCCGGCTGCTCGCTGAGGAGGGGATCCTGCCCGACGTGGCGTTCACGTCGGTGCTCACCAGGGCCGTTCGCACCCTGAACATCATCCAGGAGGAGACGGGCCGCCTGTGGGTGCCGGTCCATAGGCACTGGCGGCTCAACGAGCGCCACTACGGCGGCCTGACCGGCCTAGACAAGGCTGAGACGCGGGAGCGCTACGGGGACGAGCAGTTCATGTTGTGGCGGCGCAGTTACGACGTGCCCCCTCCGCCCCTCGAGCCGGGCAGCGCCTACGACGTGTCTGCCGACCCTCGCTACGTACCCGGGGTCGTGCCGGCCACCGAGTGCCTCGCGGACGTAGTCGTGCGTATGCTGCCCTACTGGTTCGACGCCATCGCGCCCGAGCTGCTCGCCGGCAGGGTCGTGCTGGTGGCCGCGCACGGCAACAGCCTGCGTGCTCTCATCAAGTACCTGGACGGCATGAGCGGCGAGGCCGTGTCCAAGCTCGAGGTGCCTACCGGGGTACCGATCGTCTACGAGCTCGACAAGGGCCTCCAGCCGAAACAACGCGGAGGTCGCTGGTTGGGCGACCCCGAGGCCATCGCAGCGGCGCAAGAGGCCGTCCGCCGCCAAGGCCAAGCGCCTAGGTGAGCGCGCGGCGAGCTGGCCTGCTGGCGCCGGGCATCACGACTTGGGCCTGGTCCGCTGGCAAGTGGGTGAGGCCCGCTCTTACGGCACCGGCCACCTTCGTCGAGCCGAACGGCAGCGAGATCGTGCTCGCTCCGGGGCGGACCTGGGAGGAGCTCGTGCCCTACGAAGACGCGGTCAGCGCGACAAGTGCTTCCAACATGGCACTACGAAGGTGAGCGTAGCGGTCCTGGGGAGGACGGAGCGGGCATAGCCCTTGCGTCGGTTGACCTGAGCAGGGGTCAGTGCGGGGCTGTGCTCCTGGCAGTTGCTTGCCCGCGACCCGCTCTCAGGTGACAGGGAGGTGCCGGCAACCGACTTGGCCAGCCAGAGCACTGCGTTTTGTTTCACAGGGGCCCGTTGGCCACTTGTTCGCACTGGCGGTCCCAGTGCAGGTGGTCGCGCCAGAGCTTCAAGCTGAAGCCTCCCCATGCAAGCGCGATCAGCGCCCAGAGCGCCCCGAAGACCGTCTTGGCGTCGATAAAGAAAGTAAGGCACAGCCCGAGCGCGACCATGGCGAAGACCACCAGGATGCGCCAGCCCCACGGTGACATTGTGGCGACGCCGAGGGCCGGCAGTTCCGCCCTGCCGGCCCTCCTTGCAGGGGTGCTCGAGCTGGCACCAGCGGGAGAACCCACCCAACTGTTAATCGCCGGACCTGCCGTGGAGGTTCCACTGCCTTTGCGCTGGAACTTTCCTTTTGCCATTGCTTCGCTACCCGCCTCGGTCCTCAGATGGCGCTCGGGCCAGTCTCGCCGGTGCGGATCCTCGTGACGGCGTCCACGGCCGTCACCCAGATCTTGCCGTCGCCGATCTTGCCGGTGCGCGCCGCCTTGGCGATGGCCTCTACAACTTCGTCAGCCATTTCGGCCGGGGTAAGGACCTCGACTTTGACCTTGGGGAGGTACTCGACCCTGTACTCGGCTCCACGGTAGACCTCGGTGTGCCCGCGCTGGCGCCCGAAGCCTCTCACTTCGGAAATCGTCATGCCGGCGATGCCGAGGTAAGAGAGCGCCTCGCGCACGTTGTCGAGGGCGTGGGGTTTGATAACGGCCGTGACGAGCAACATCAGGCACCACCTCCGAGGGGGACGGTGCTTCCCGCATGTGCGGGAGCACCTGCCAAGGGCAGGGGGGCCGGTTGGCTGTGGCCGGGCAGGACGCGAGACACACCTTCGGTCTCCGGGTAGGCCTCCTCGTCGTGCGCAGCTAGGTCGCCGACCTCACATTCTTCGTCTGTCATCCGCAGGGGCGTGAACAAGCCGATCACTTTCAAGATCGCAAAAGTTACGAGCGCGTCCCACAAGATGACGGTGAGGCCCGCCAAGAACTGGATGAGCACCTGCTTGGGGTGGCCGTAAAGGGCTCCAGTTACCGAGACTTTTGCTCCGTTTACGCTTTGGTACACCACTACCGTTGGGTCGGCGAACACGCCGAGCAGCACGCCGCCGAACAGGCCGGCGATCCCGTGAGTGTAGACGATCCCCATGGCATCGTCTACCTTTTTCATGAAACTTGCCCGGGACAGGTACGTCCAAGCCACCCACACGATCGTCGAGTCGATGGCGCCTATCAAAAGGGCGCCGGCGCCGTTCACGTAACCGGCGGACGGCGTGATGGCCACGAGGCCGACGACCATGCCGTTCACTGCCCCTAGGAAGGTGGGCTTCTTCGCAGGCCCCAAGAACATGTCCCAGATGACCCAAGTGAGCAAGGCGGCGGCAGTCGCCATATTGGTGTTGATGACAGCAGCTGCGGCGTCAGCGCTCGCGAAGTAAGGGTCACCGCCGTTGAACCCGTTCCAGCCGAGCCACACTATGCCTGCCCCGATGGCTACGAGGGGGAGGCTGTGCGGCAGGGCCCGTTCGCGGTCTTTTCTTATACGAGGGCCCACCATTGCGGCGGCGACGAACCCGCTCGTGCCGGCCGCCAAGTGGATGACATATCCTCCCGAGTAATCGGCGGCGCCCTGCTGCGCCCAGTAACCGCCGCCCCAGAGCAAAAAGGCGTTGACAGTATAAGCCAGTGAAGTCCAAAGCGGCACGAAAATGAGCCAGACCTTGAACTTGATACGCGAGAGCACGCTCCCTAAGAACAAAAGCGGTGTAATGGCAGCGAACACGAACTGGAAATAGACCACGCTAGCGCTGGGCAGGGCGAAAGGTGGCATGCCTGGGTTCACGAGCGGGATGCTGGCCTGGGCTTCTTCGCCCTTGCTGGACAGGCTCGTCCCTGGCCGGCCGATCAAGTTCGCGAAGAAGTTGGTGAGCGGGTCGCTCGAAGGCTTCCAGTTCGCCCCGCGGAACCACGGCGAGCCGAAGCCCATGTGGTAGGCCCACAACACCCACACGACCAGCACCGCAGCGAACCCGGCAAATGTCATGAGGATGGTGTTCACCACCCACTTTTTTTGTACAAGACCGCCGAAGAGCACCGCCAGGCCGGGTACGCTCATCAGGGCGACGAAGGTGGCTGCGGTCAACTGCCAAGCGTTGTCGCCTGTGTTCAGGTAAGCCTTGTCTGAGTAGCTCGGCGCGGCGATGGCTTGTAGGTGTAGCAGTAGGTGCTGCAATAGCCCTCCTCCCAGTTGGTAAGCGACTTGGCCCGGGCCAGGCGGCCACAGGCTCTCCATGACGGTAGGAGGGCAGTGTTTCGAAGTAGCGACCGTTATGTTTCTGCGGTGTTACGGTTTTGGCTCGCCGGCGCCCAAAGCGGCCTCCACTTCTGACTGGAGGCGTTTGGTTGCCGCTTCGGCCTCTTCCGGAGAAAGTTTGGCGCCGAGGGAGACCACGTAGAAGGTGTCGACGGCCGAAGCTCCGAGCGTCGTCGCCCGAGCGGACACGATGTCCAGGCCGAGGCCCGCTAGGGCGGCTGTTACGAGGTGGAGCAACCCGGGCCGGTCCGGGGCGCTGAGCTCGATGACTGTCGCCGCGCTCGATGCTCGGTTGTCAGCGCTCACGCGCACTTCTGGGAGCGGGAGCGCTGGCGAGCGGCGCCGGCGCCGGCCGGCGTCGCGTTCGTGGCGCAGGAGCGCTTCGGCCAGGTTGAAGCGGCGAGAGATAGCAGCTTCGATGTCAGCAGTCACCCGTTCCCAGCGGGGCGAGGTTTCGTCCTCGAGGTCGAGCTCGAACACCTCGAGCGCATGGCCGCCTTCGGAGTGGGCGCGCGCCTCTCTGACGGCGATGTTGTGCAGGGCTAGGGCGCCGGTCACGTCGGAGAAGAGCCCGGGCCGGTCCGGAGCGACCACCACGAGCTGGCGTCCCGCGGGCAGCACCTGCACCCCTCCCCTCGACAGCAGCTGGCGGTGCTCCTCGATGGGAAAGGGCGCGCCTTGTGGCAGGGGCTTTCCCTCCAGCAAGGCGCCAGCCCTACCCGCCAGGAGCTCGACCAAGCGGGCCTTCCACTCGCTCCACGCCGACGGCCCCGTGGCCTCGCCGTCGGCCGCTGCCAGCGTCGCCAGCAGCTCGAGAGTCGTGAGGTCGCCCGCCGCTTCGGCGACCAGTTCAGCTGTCAAGGGGTCTTCCACGTCGCGGCGGGTGGCGGTGTCCGGCAGGAGGAGATGGTGGCGGACGAGCCTGGTGAGCACTTGGGAGTCGCTGGTCGCGAGGCCCATCCGCCGGCTGGCCTCCGAGGCGACCTCTGCACCGGCGAGGGAGTGGTCCTGCCCGCTGCCCTTGCCTATGTCGTGAAAGAGGGCGCCGAGCAACAGCAGGTCCGGCCGGCGCACGCGCCCCGAGCGAGCCGCCGCGCCGGCCACCGTTTCCAGTAGGTGGCGGTCCACCGTCCAGCGGTGGTAGGGGTCGAACTGGGGACGGTTGCGGGCGTGGGCCCACTCCGGCAGGTAGCGTTCCCAGACGCCGAGCTGGTCGAGCGTCTCGATGGCATGGACTCCCGCCCTGCCGGTCGCTAGCAGCCGGAGCAGGGCACGAAGGGCACCTGGGGGCCAGGGGGCCGCGGGGGCCGGCGCCTCCTCAGCCAGCCACGCCATCGCTTGGCGCGAAAACGGTGCCCCGAGCTCCGCAGAGGCCACTGCGGCGCGAAGGGCTAGCGTCGGGTCGTTGGCAGCGCTCGCCGTGCCGACGACGGCGACCTCGTCGTCGCGGAGCACGAGCCCCGCACCGACCGGCTTGTCAGCCGAGCCCGTCCTGCCGCGCGGGCCGCTCTGCCAAGATCTGACGCGCCTCAAAGCGTCCTCGAGCAACCACGCAATGGTCCGCCCAGCGCTCGCCACCTCGCGCGCCAGTTGCTCGCGGCTCTCCGTCCCTAGCGCTTGGGCCACCCGCTCCTGGTCTTCTATCAGGAGCTTCTCGCTGTGGCGCCGGTCCGGGCGTTGCAGCTCGACTTTGACAGCGTGGAGGAGGTCGGCCGCTGCCTTTAGACGCGCGTCTTTTGCGCCGGCGGGGAAAAGGGGGGTGACCCGGGCGAGAAGGCCGAGGACGGCTACGTCGCGGAGGCCACCGAGTGCTTCTTGCAGGTTGGGCTCCAAGACGAACGCCACTTCCCCGTGCGCTTGCTCCGCAGCGGCCCGAGCTTGGAAGACGCGGGGCAGCCATCTGGCAGCCCTCTTTTCCCACAGCCGCCGCCCGGCATCTAAGAAGCGTGCCGCGAGCTCGGCGTCCCCGGCTACGAGCCTCGCGTCGAGCAGGCCGAGCGCTACCTTTAGGTCGGACTCGGCCGCTTCGACGGCTTGCGCGACGGTGCGGACGCTGTGGTCGAGCTGCATGGGCTCGTCCCATATCGGGTACCAGAGCTTGTCTGCTACCTCGGCCACGTCTGGCCTCCCGGCGTGCACCAGCACGAGGTCGAGGTCGCTGCCCGGGGCGAGGTCCGCTCTTGCCAAGCTCCCTACCGCCACCAAGGCCAGTCCCTTCGCCGGCTCCGCCGTGGCCCCCGGTGAGGCTGCGCCCCTGTTAGCCCTCCAGAGAGCGAAAGCGGCACCTCTTTGCTCTCGCCTCGGGCCCGAGGTGCCCGCCCCTGGTCCTCCGCCCGTGCGGGAGGAGGAGACAGCCTGCCAAAACAGAGCCTGGAGCCAGGTGTCTACCAGGGCGGTCGCGGCCCGGCTCCACTCCCGGCCGCGAAGCGAAGTGTCCTCGCAGAGTTGCTCCCATGCCGGGCGGAGGCGCGCCCGGCGAGCGGTGCTGGTGCCCGCAGAGCCTTCTCCTGGCGGGAACGGCCAGCGTTCTTCGCTCTCGCTCACCCGCCGGGCCCCCCGTCGCCGCCCCAGAGCCTTGCCGAGAGGCCTGAAGCGCGCGCCACGGGACGTGCTATGGCAGCCCGAACCGCCTCTTCGGTACCAGCGACCGTCAGCTGACAGCGCGCCCTGGTGATGGCCGTGTAGAACAGCTCTCTTGTCAATATGCGCGCCCCAGCGGCGGGCATGACGAACAAGACCTCGTCGAACTCCGAACCCTGAGCCCGGTGCGCCGTCATCGCGTAGGCAGTCTGGACTGAGGCCAGTCGCGAGGGGCTCACTCGGGCCGTCGCCTTGCCCGTGGGGAAGGCGACTTCGAGCCTGCCGTCGGCGGTGGCCACGGCCACGCCGAGGTCCCCATTGAAAAGGCCCAAGCTGTAATCGTTTTCTGTCACTACGACCGGCCTACCTGCGTACCACCCATTGGCGGCGGCCCCTACAGCTCCTTGCGCGGCGAGGGCGTGCTCTATGCGCGCGTTCCACGTCGCTGCGCCGTCCGGGCCTTCTCTGTGGGCGCAAAGCAGCCGGCACCGGCCGAGGGCCAATAGGGCCTCGTCAGCCGCGCCGGCCTTGCTCGCATCAGCCAGCGCCCTGGCTGCGGCGCAGGCGAGGGCAAGCAAGGGCTCCCCGGCGACGGGGAAACCGGCAGACAAGTCCACGTCGAGCCAGGCCACGCCGGAGCCGGTCCCCGCCGACCGCAGGATGTCCATTACTGCGTCTCCGTCGCCGGCGCGTGCCGCCATGGCCAGCTCGGCCAGAGCGCCCTGGAAGCGGTGATTTGCCCGCAGGACACTGAGGCAGCGAGAAAGGCCCCCCGCCGACCGCGGTTGTCGGGCAACCTTGGGTGGAGGGACCATTTCGGGTGGAGCGATGATGTCGGCGAGCACGGCGCCTGCCTCGACCGATGCAAGCTGCGCCGGGTCGCCGACTAAGACGAGGCGGGCATCGGGCCGGACAGCGCCCAAGAGGCTGGCCATGAGCGGCAGCGAAAGCATGGAGGTCTCGTCTACGACCACCAGGTCGTGGTGGAGGCGGTTGTGGGGGCCGTAACGGAAGCGGGAACTGCCGGGACGGCGCCCTAGGAGGCGGTCCACCGTCGAAGCCTCGAGGCCTAACAGCTGTTCTTTGAGGTCAGCGGAGAGAGGAAGGCGGAGGGCTTCTTGGTGGACGGTCTCGGCCACCCTGGCTGCTGCCTTTCCCGTGGGCGCGGCGAGAGCGACGGCCGGGGGGCGAGGGCCGGGACGGAGGCTGTAAACCAAAGCGAGAAGCCTTGCCACCGTGGTCGTCTTGCCGGTCCCGGGACCTCCGCTCACCACGCAAAGCAGGCTTTGTGCCGCCGTGGCGGCGGCCGAGCGCTGGAGGCCGGAGGCGTCGTCGGCAAAGAGGAGGTCGAGCAGGCTGTCGAGATGAGCGCCGTCGACGGCGACAGGTACCGCCGAGGCCCTCCTTAGGAGCTCGTCTGCCACCGCGCACTCGTCGCGCCAGTAGCGCTCCAGGTACAAAGAGCTGCCCTCGAGCCTGAGAGGCCGGTCTGGAGGGGCACCCCCCGGGGTGCTCACGAGAGGGCTCTGCTCCAGGCGCGCCAACCACTCCTCGGTGGCTGGCCAGGGCAGGCTGTCCAGGATTTCTTCTTCGGCAGTTTCGGCAGGCGAACCGGCGGCGGCACCGGCCACGAGCGTGGAGCGCACCGTGCTGAGCTCGACGCGTACGTGCCCGGCTCGCGGCGCCCGGACGGCGAGACTGGCAGCGAGCTCCACGAGCTCGTCGGTTTCACCTGTTAGACGGCACAAGGCTCTCGCCACATGGACGTCGGCCGGAGCGAGGGCCCCGGCCCGGTTGAAAGCCCAAAGGAGGCTCTCTGGAGCCAAGCCGGCCACGAGGCCGACGTCGAAGCCGCTGTCCGCGGCTGGCGCACCAGCAGCTACGGCACCAGCGGCCGGGGCGTTCGCGGAGAGGGCGTACCTCAACGGGCCCTCACTTCACCGGGAGCGCCTCGGCCCAGGGCTGCCCCTCCCCGAGGGGGCGTCGCCTGCACGCCCGCCAGCAGGTCTGAGAGGTCTTGCACGAGGCCCGCCGGCGGTTCCCACGAGAACACGCCGCACGGCTGGCCCTCAACGCTCGGCTGGAGCGGTCCCACCATGCCGCGCACGAACAAGTAGAGCACCCCGCCAAGGTGCTCCTCGGGACGGTAGCGCGCCATTCGCCAGCGCAGGTAGCGGTGCAGTGCTACCAGGTAAAAGAGTGCCTGCAGCACGTAGTGAGACCTGCACATCTCCGACTCGAGGGCTGCCGGTCGGTAGTGCCAGGCGCTCAAGGGTTCGCCCGGCGGAGCGAGCCAGTTGGTTTTGTAGTCGACTACGAAATAGCGGGCAGCTTTGGCACCGGCGGGTTGGAGGCGGAACACCAAGTCCAAGCTGCCGTTCAGGTACCCCCGGAGGCTGGGCCCCACCGCACCGGCAAGCAAGGCCTCAGGGTACGCCCCGAGGAGGTCGTCGGGGCGGACGTGGAGGGAGAAGACGTCTGCCAAGGCGGCGGTCGTGACAGCCCCGGACGCCTTGTCGCCACCAGCCAGCGGTAGTTCGAAGCCGAGCTCGTCCAAGCGGTCGGCTCTACGTACGTCTTTTAAACTTGCGCCGCCGACGAGCGGGCCGAGAGGAGTAGTGATAACTGCCTCGAGCGCGCCCTCCAAGTGGCCGGCGCCGGTCAATCGGCCCTGGAAGCCGTCAATGCAGCGGCCCAGCGCGCTGGAGATGGAGGCGGCGAGGTCCCCCGCCGCGAAGTCCGCCAGTTGGAGGGCTCTGTGGACGAGAGTGCCCACCGCGGCGCCTGCTCTTATGCCTGCCCAGGGCGAGAGGACCGCGCGCAACCTGCTTTCTTCGTCACCAAGGTCGCCCGATGGGACTGTACGCTGCTTCGCTCGGTCGCCCGCGACCATAGTCACCAGGCCGGCCTCGTCGGCCACAGCGGGTTCGTCAGAGGTGCCAGGCTCCTCTGGCTCGCTGCTCACCATTGCTTGGCTGGTACGGTACCCACCGCCCAGCACGCCGTGGGCTGCCGCCGTGATGCTGCTGTAGGACAGGCGTCCCCAAGCTGTGTCGAGGGACCGCTCAAAGGCCATCACGGCTAGCGCCTTGGCCGGAGAGGCCTGTTCTGGCTGGGGGCGCGAGGGTGGCCGGCGCGCGCCCATCAGTTCTATGCTCACTAGGCCCGTTGCCCGCGCGGGGAGGCGGCCCAAGGCCTCTTCGATGTCTTCGTCCCGGGGTTCTTTGGCCCGTGGCCCTTCTAGCTGGCCGGCGGGGCTTCTCGCAGAGAGCAGCAAGCGGCCCAAGGCGGAGCGCTGGCAGTTGGTGGCGGGCACCCACCACAGCACGAGCTGGTGCTTGGCTCGGCTGGCTGCCACGTACATCTGGCGGAGCTCTTCTCCTGCGGTCTCTGCCTGCGCCAGCGCGCAGTGGTCTCGGTAAGAGGGGCCGTCCGCGCCCACGTCGAGCTTTCGCGAAGTGCCATCTTCGTCATGGAACGTGACCGGCTCTCCGGAGCGTGCCCTCTTCACACTGTCCCATAGATAGGGGCAATAGACGATAGGGAACTCGAGGCCTTTTGCCCTGTGCACGGTCATGACCTGCACTGCTTCGGGCCCGGAACTGAGGCGCCGGCAAAACTCTTCGGTCTCGCTGCTCTCGCTTGCTGCCCCCTCGATGCGCCGCGCCAGCCACGCCCGCAGGGCGGCGGGGCCGAGCTGCGAACGCTTAGCTTCTGCGTGGAGCAGCTCGGCTATGTGGGCAAGGTCGGTGAGCCGCCTTTCTCCGTGCTTTTCGGCCAAGAGGCGCTTGGGCAGCCTCTCAGTTGCGCATATCTCGGTGAACAGACTGGCGACGCCCGCATGCTGGAGGACGGTGGCCCACTCCTGCAGACGGGCATGGACCTCCTCCCAGAAGCGCTCGTCACCACTAGCGAGGGTTTCGGCGCGCTTGCCGAAGAAGTCTCCGAGCGCGGCCCCCGCCGCGAGCGAGCGCGAAGCCGGCTGCTGGAGGGCATCGAGGAGCGTGAGCCAGTCTCTTGCGGCCGGGGTCGTCATGACGCTCTGGGAGCTCGAGACGGCGGTGGGGACGCCGGCGGCGAGAAGCGCTTCTTGAACCATGATCGCTTGGTTGTTGGTCCTGACTAGCACCGCGAGGTCAGCGGGCTCGAGCGCTCTCGCCGGTGCCTCGTGGCCGCCCCGCCCGAGCAGCCTGGCTCCGGCACCGAGGAGCCCCGCTACGTCGGAGGCCAAATCTTCGGCGACAAGGCGGACAGCTACCTGTTTGGGTACGGCCCGCTGCCTGCTGAGCCCCACAGCCTCGTGCGGTCGTCTCCGGTCGAGCCACCGGAGCCGCAGCGGTTCGGTTACCGGCGCGCCTTGGACGCCAGGTCCTTCGTAGTGGCAGGACCTGCCCATCGGGCGGTAGGCAATTTCGGGATGGCCGAACTGGAGAGGGTTGAACAGGGCGTCGCAGGCCGCTGCAAGGCAAGCGTCCGAGCGCCAGTTGCGTCCGAGCGTGAAGCAGCGGGTGGGCTCAGCGGAGCGCTTGGCGGCCAGGTACCCGTACACGTCAGCTCCCCGGAAGGCGTAAATGGCTTGTTTGGGGTCACCGATCAAGACCAGGCGGGCGCCGCTCTCGGCAAAGGCTCGCTGCAGCACGTCCCATTGCACGAGGTCGGTGTCTTGGAACTCGTCCACGAGCACGGCGCGGTAACGTTCGGCGAGGCGCCGACGGGCGCTGCTTCCCCGTTCGGGGCTCCCGAGGGCCACCGCCAGGCGCATGAGCATCCCGTCGTAGGTGAGCAGGTTGGCGCCGAGCAGGCGGCGGGCTACCTCCCTTCTCACTCCCTCGGCCAGGCGCCGGCGCAGCCCTACGGGACTGTTATCGGCTTCGTCGGCAGGTGGCTCCAACGAAGCGCCAAGGTTGTGGACGGCTTCTAGCCCTATGGTGAGGGCCTCTTTGGGGCTGAAAGGCAAGGTGCCCGACCTCGCCACCCAGCGTGCGTACAAGTCGTCGACTACTTCTGCGACGAGCTCCCGCGGCTCCTCGAGCAAGACGGCGCCTGGTGAGAAATCGCCCCACACGCCGAGCGCGTCGAGGACCATGTAGCAAAAGCCGTGCGTGGTCGCGATAGTGGCGGCATCGAAGTTGGCGAGCGCCTCCGAGAGCCGCTGCCGGCACTTGTCGGCCGTTTGTGGGCCGGCGCTGGCGAGCAGTGCCAGCAGCTCGTCGTCGGGCGGGGGAGCGTCGCCGTGGGCAACGAAGCGAGCGAGGCCAGCCTCCGCCGAGACCAGCCGCGACCGTACGCGCTCTTTCAGCTCTCCGGCGGCGGCGCGTGTGAAGCTCACTGCCAGGATCTCCGGCAACTTGGCCACGCCTTCGGCGACAAAGCGGGCGACTAGCCCCGCAAGCGCGTAGGTTTTGCCTGTGCCGGCGCTCGCTTCGAGCACTGTTGCTCCCGGGGGCGGCAGTGGGGCGCACAAATCGAAGGGGAGGAAGGGCACTTTAGGGCTCCAAGCGTTCATGGTCCAAAAGCGGCATCCACAGCCTGACGGCCAACCGCCCGAAACGGCTTTGCTCCTCGGTGGGCCAGCTGGGGCCTTGCTCGCTCGGGGCAGGAAGTTCTTGGAGCAGGTCGTCGAAACGCGCGTCGCCGCCGAGGACCGTCAGGTGCTCGGCTTTGAGCGCCTCGCCGGAGCGGCCGTCGTAACCTGGGCCCCAAGCTCTTGCCGCCCACTGCCTGGCATCTTGGTCAAGGCGCCTCGCCGTCGCCCAGGCGGCCGAAGTCTCGCTGTAAAGCGGCAGGGGTTCGCGCATTCCCCGGTCGTACAGGTCGGCAAGAACGGAGAGGTGCTCTAGCGCGTGGCGACGTATTTCAGCCTCACTGTCTCCGAGCGGCCCTATGATCGCAGCACAGGCAAGCGTTTTGTCCTGTCCCGTCCTGGCAATCGTCACTGCCCTAGGGGCGAGCTCAGGGTGCGTTGCCGACAGCGCCAGGAGGTGCGCCCAAGCCAGCAGCCGGTCCCTCGCCCGGAGCTTTGAGTAGGTGCACAATGCGATCGTCGCGCCCCGGACTTGGGGTACGGTGCCGACCAATGTGCGTCCACCAGGTAGCACGACGTTGACCTCGTAGGAGCTCCCCGGCACGGCAAGGTCGAAAAAGCCCATGGCCTTGTCCAAGATGGCACGAACTACTTGCAACGCTTGCCCTAGTGCATGCTCCCCGAGCTCCCCTGGAGGCAGCAGGCCGCGTGCCCTCTCGGCTGCCACGGTCTCGTCGAGGCTCTTGCCTTGGAGCACAGAGGTGAGCAGCCGGTCGCCGAGCGCCCAGGAGCCCAGACCGTCAAGCTCGAGCGGGAGCCGGTCGGAAGGCACGGCGTCGTTGAAGCTCGCGTGAAAGCCCAAGCGCTCCCGGAGGAACTCCTTTACCGGTGACCCCAAGAACTGAGTGAGCGAACGCAGTTGCAGCACTGGCTTGGGTTGCCAGGAGAGCTGGCTTTCGAGGAACGGCCTTCTGGCATGGCGTTCGCCGGCCAGCGCAACGGCTCCGTCGAAGTTGACCTTGTCGAAACGCCACGGGCCCTGCACCCCGAGCTTGCCCGCTTCGTAGTTGCGAGGGTCGAAAGACTGCAAAGGGTGCTCCACCAGGACCATGTCGCGCGCCCGTTTGGTGGGGTCGGGATTGCGGGCCGTGCGGTCGATGACGTCGAGCAGCTCCGCAACGGGCACCGCGGGCGCCACCGGCAGGTTTTGGCGCTGGTCCCTGCCCTCGTAGGTGATCACCAGGTAGTCCTTGGCCGCCAGTAGCGCGTCTAGGAGGAGCTGGCGGTCCTCGCTCGGGGCGTCCCGGTCGCCGACGCGCGGGGACGCCGCCAACAGGTCGTCACCGTCGATGGCGGTGTGCCTCGGGAACGAGGAGCCGTCGAGCCCGAGCAGGCAAACGACCCGGTGCGGCACCGAACGCATCGGCACCAGTGTGCATATCGTAATGTCGCCAGTCCGGAAGTTGGCCCTCGTCGGCCGGCCGCGCAGGCGGTCGGCGAGCAGGTAGGCCGCTTCGGCGAGGTCGAGGAGCGGCCCGGCAGGCTCTGGCCCACCTGGGGGCCCTGCCATGGCTGCCACCTCGTCGAGGACGCGGCGAAACTCGTCGTGCTGCCAGCTCTCCGCTGCGCAAGCAAGGCTTTCGGTCCCGAGGGCGAGCGCGGGCACCCAAGACCTCACGCTTTGAGAGCCAGACAACTGGCAGAGCGCCCGGTGGAGGCGTTCGACCAGCTCGGCAAAGCGGCCGACCAGATCTATGTCAGCGCTCGAGACGTCGTCGAGGGCGAGGACGCCACTGAAGGGCTCAGGCGCTCCTGCCATGGCGACGCCAAGCAAGAGCCGGTCCAGGCCGGCGCGCCAGGTCCCCAGTTCGCCCAGGCCTTCGAGTTTCCAGGCTTTCCTGTGGTCGGCGTCGAGCCCCCAACGGGCCCCTGTTGCCGAGACCCACCCTTCGATGCGGGTTAGGTCCTCTTCTTTCAGCTCGAAGCGCCTGCGTACAGGTTCCGATGAGGCAAAGTCGAGGACTTGGGGGGCGCTGACCCTGCTCGCTGCCAGCTCGAGGAGGTGCGCAGCCACGCCGAGCAAAGGGTTGGTCTGGCGCAGCGAGCGGTCGGCGAGGCGGGCCGGTAGCAGCGGGCCGCGCCCGTCGTTTGCCTCGCCTGCTCCCCTTGGCGACACCTCCTTGTTTACCGGGCCAAAAGCCGCCGTTATGAGAGGAGCAAACAGGTCGATGTCCGGGCACATCACAATGACGTCCCTCGGCTCGAGGGTCGGGTCGAGCGCTAGAAGGTGGAGCACCGCCTCGCGCACCACCTCGACCTGGCGGGCGCGGCCATGACAAGCGTGGACTTGAAGGCTCTTGTCGGCTCTGTTGAGGACAGGCCTTGGATCTTCGCCGTCGCCCGGTGCCACTGCCGGAGGTTCTCGGTCAGCCCTTACATCGGCCTGCACCAGCTTGAGGAGGCTGGGCTCAGGAAGGCCAGCCGCCTCGCCGTCTTCGTCGACAGGCGAGTACTGGCCGCCGACCGCTGCCTCTGAGGCGAGCACTAGCTGCATTTCACGCGCGTCCCGGCCCCAGTTACGGAGCAAGGGGTTGCGGGCCAATTGGGCCGTTACGTCGTCTTCACGCGGCGGCAACGGAGCGGCCAAGGCGGCGCCGGAAGCCAGCGCAGCTTCGGTCCTGTCCCAAAGGGCTCCCGATGGGTGCAGTAAAAAAAGGTGGACGTCGCGGCAAGCCGCGATCGCCTTGAGGACACGTAGGTAGCTTTGCGGCAAGCGGGTCAAGCCGAACACGCAGATGCGCTCCGGTAAGGGGAGAACCTCGGGTTTACGGGCCAAGATTTCGGTGGCGCGGACCAGACGCTCGGCGAGGCTCGGTGCTCCCACCTTCTGGCGCACCCGCCTCCACAACTCGGCCTGCCACGCAAAGTCCTCCTCCCGGGCCCACCGGCCGCCCGTCACGGGCACGGTCGCTTTGGCACCCGTCCCGGCTCCGGTGCTGTCTTCCAGCCAGGCGAGGACCATGTCGGGCCGGTGGACGCTGTAAGAGTCGAACAGGTCAGCGAGGTGGCGGGCGACGGCGAAGCGCCTGGGGGCTTCCCCCTCGCCTGCGCCGCAAGCTGCCCTCAGGTGCCCAGCTAGAGGGCGTAGGTACTCCTCGTCCAAGCCCTCGTCCACGACCTCGATGAGAGGCCATACGAGGCGCCCCGGGCTCCAAGGGTCCTTGGCAGCCTCGTCGCGCCACGTCTCGGAGACCGGCATGCCGCACGCAGCCGCGGTCGCCATGTAAACGAGAGCCCCAGGGAAGGGAAAGTCGATGTTCGCGCTCACCCCGTCGTCGCCGGCGGGGCCGGCGCCCAAGCGGTGAGAGAGGCTCTGGGCGAGCCAGCGCTCGACGCCGCGGGTCGGCACGCACACGACCTCTTTCGCCATGGGGTCTGGGAGCGGCTCGGCGAGCACGTCGGCGAGCGGCTCTAAGAGCAGGTCTGCCCGCTCGGAGCGGTACAGGTGGAGCACGGCCTCTACGTTAGGAGGACCTT
>Ga0209061_1003366_pt1 | contig 17499 bp, 17 predicted proteins | sample Coa_R1_10_FD_187157 | JGI IMG/M metagenome (GOLD analysis project Ga0209061, IMG submission 187157) | Surface soil microbial communities from Centralia Pennsylvania, which are recovering from an underground coalmine fire - Coalmine... | ecosystem: Environmental > Terrestrial > Soil >...
GAATGATACGCCGCGAACGTTCGCGGCGAGGCTTGCGACGCAGATCATGCAGAATAACTCTGCGACGCAAGCGGTGTTGGCGGCGTCGAATGGTCCGGCGGTGACGATCATCTCGCGGGCGATGGGGATTTTGGGCAATGGGATCGTTGCTCAGTATATCTCCAGCGATCCATCTCTGTTGTGCAGTGCCGGGTTGGGGTCTCCGTCGATTATCGGGGTTGGCGTGACGGCGGGCGGAATGAACCCTCCGGGCCCATCGATGACGCCGACGTCCGGTGCTCAGACGATTTACGGCTACGTTCCCATTATTAAGCAGCTCGAAGACGATCTGGCGAATGTCCGGGAGAACCTGGATACGACTCGTGCCGATGTGTACATCCCGCGGGTCGATGAGTTTATTGCGCGTAAGGCGTTGTTGCATCGGTATCGGAGAGAGCTTGCGGATCGATTGGGTGTTCCGCTTGATCCGGACCTTGTAGGGAATCGTCGGCGCGGCAGGATGCGGTATCGATGAAGACGGCGATTCAGCGGATCGATGCGCACATCCAGCGTGGATGGGGTAAGGCTGCGGCAAAGCTTGGGCAGACGTATGACATCTACCGGTTGATCAATCAGAATACGTCGATTGTATCCGGGACGCCGATCATGACTGGGTTCCCGGCCTATTGGGTGAAGTCGCAAAAGAGAGAAGTCGAAAACCAGATTTTCGACCTCTTTGCGGTATCGGTCTATTGTGATTCTCGGCCGCTTGATCTTTTCGACGTAGCGGTGGAGACGGGGTACGGCGCCGAGGAAGGCGACGTCTTCATCGTTGCGCAAAAGCGCCCGCGTCATAAGGCTATTTGGGTGCGATGCGAGGCGTACATCTCGATTACGAGGCCCGCAACGCAGGCCGGAGCATCGACGCAGCAGCCTACCCAGGGATCGGTGATCACTCCGGGATGGGGCGGTACGTACAAGGCGAACGAAAAGGTTCTGACGCTGACGAGCGGAACGTACGCCTTTGTGGCGGGAGCGCCGACTCCAGCGAGTATTCCGTGCGGTTTGCAGCCGTTGAACCGCATTCGGGATGGTCAATTACCGAAGGGTTTGCCGACGCGGTTTTATCGCGAGCACTACGTTGCGTATCTACCCCTGCTTCCGGGCGAGATCATCCGTGAAGAGGACATTCTGAATTTTCCGAATGAGGATCGGTACGAGGTTGCGCTGGTGTACACGAGCGTGGATACCGGACTGTCTGGGTACATCTTAGTTGTTGAGAAGCTCGGTGTCTAATGCGGTTTGTGATTGCGGACGACTCTCGCATTCCGAGGGACTATGTTGCCGGGATACTCAAAACGCTCGGGCACGATGTTGTTGCTCAGGCGGAGAACGGCGAGCAGGCATTGGCGTTGTGCCGGAGATACAAGCCGGATGCGGTCATCCTGGACATCTCTATGCCAAAGATGACCGGCGATCAGGTTGCCCGTGCGGTTGTGGACGAGGGCCTTGCGACGCATGTCATCATCGCATCGTCTATGGCGATGGATAGCATCTTCGGACCGCTGAAGGCCCTGGGATGCAAGACGTTGGCCAAACCGTACCGTCGAGAGCGGCTTGAGAAGCTCCTGAGTGAGGTGCTGTAATGCTCCAGGATGTGCTAACTTCTTTGCAAAGCGTGATCAATGGGGCGATTGCGGCTCAAGGGATTCAAGCACCGAATCAGGTCATTCTCGGGTGGCCGCTTGCGAGTGATCTCGCCGAGATCATCGTTAACGGCGGATGGCAGGTGTCGATCTATCCTGTGTCTTCGCGGCGTACGACTCGGTATATCGGGCAGAGTGATCGTGGAGTAGTGACAGCGCCGAATGTGCCCATCGAGTCGGTGATCGGCGGGAACGGCACGACGCTTACGTTTAGCGGGACTGCGCCCGTGGCGGGGATCAATGTTCATGTGATCTTGGCCCAGGGTGCAACGGCGATTGCCGATGCGTTTTATCAAACGACGGCGTCGGATACGATGACGACGCTGTATCAGAATATTGCCAGTGCAGTGAATGCATTGGGAATTTCCGGCGTGTCTGCGACGGCGACCGGATCATCCGTGACGGTATCCGGTGCGACAATTGCGCATGCGAATGTCGGTGGGACGGGGACGTATGCCATGGGAGTTGGGCGTATTTCTCGGACGATTCAGGTGTCGATTTGGGCACCGAACCCGACATTTCGTTCGATTGTTGTAGACGCAATTTTGGCGGCGATTGGGAACGGCGAGAACGCCTTTTTGACGTTGCCGAATAATGCCGGGGCGTGGATTCAGTGGTCCGGTACGGCGAGAGGCCCTTCGGACTTTGACGATGACGCTCAACTGTCGTATTCATTGTACGTGGACCACATTTACTTTGATGTGGATTACGTCGTTGAACAGCAACTTCCGGCGACACAGATCGGAAGCGTTGAAGTGACAAAGATAGCCGGAGGATCATCTCCGGTTGTTGAGATTATCGGAGGATAGCTTTGACTTTTTTGAACTTGCAGCCGATTGTGCTCGGCGGGACGTTGTTGCCCGCACGCAGTACAATTTCCGGACCAAGTGCACAGGAAATTGCGAATAACCCGGCGCTTCGTGCAATATGTGTACAGGTGGCCGAGATTGCTGAACCGCAGCCTCAGCCGCCCGCACCGTCGAAAGCGCCTGCGAAGGAGTAGGATAGGGCATGTCGTTTACTCCTCCTCCGGCTGGCGGGATTATTTCTAACACGCAGCTCGGGAATTTTGTGGTTGATGGTGCATATGTTGCGCCATCGGGCGGGCCGCCGCCGGTCTCGGTTGGTCCGCAGACGAATCTTTGTGTTGTCGTTGGCGCGGCGAACTGGGGGCCGAAGAACGTTCTCACGCCGTTTGACTCGAACTCGATCTTTTCGGTGTTCGGGAACCTGACGGCGAATGTCTATTCGTTGGTGCGCGGTGCGCTGACGATGATGCCCGAGGCGACGAACTTTAGCGGGATTCGCGTTACGGACGGCAACGATACGCCCGCGACGCTCAAGCTCAACGATTCGACGAGTACCGCAGTGTTGACGGGTACTGCTGTCTATACGGGGAGTTACCCGAACAATCAGGCATACATCCGCGCCGACTTGCAGAGCGGTACGCTGACGAATAATCCGGTTTTCACGATTACGGTTGGATTTCCGGGATCGAATCCGCTCGTCTATCCCAACATTGTTGGGTATGCGACGCTCGGGAGCGGCTATGCGCAGGCGACGTTTATTGCGAATGCGCTAGCCGCACTGAACGGGACGGCACCGAACTCGACGCCGAATCCTTGGTTTGTGTTCTCTGCGGGCACGAGTGCGAATGCTCCGCAGACGGGAACGCCGTTCTTTGCTTCCGGCGGTACTGACGGTGCGTCGAATATTACGAGTACGACGCTTGTTGGAACGGATGGTCAGGTTGGCCGTACCGGGATGTATGCGGCCCGTGGCGGCGTGGCGATGGGTCAGATCGTTCTGGTTGGCCTTTCGGACGTCAGTCAGTTCCAGAATTTGGCGACGTTCTGTATGCAGGAGTCGTGCATCGGCTTTCTGTCGATGCCGAGCGGGAACACGGCGCAAAGCGCTGTTGCGGCGAAGGTTGGCGCGAGTGCGTCGAACGATTTCGTCGTGACGACCTGCTTCTGGGATTACGTTCAAGATCAGATTAGCGGCCAGAAGCTTCTCGTTGATCCGTCCTGCAAGATTGCGGGGATCATTGCGGCGCAGCCTACGTACATGTATGTGGGGAATAAGCCGCGTGGTGGTGCGGTCGGCGTAATCTCGACGGAGCGGTCGGTGCTCGGTCCGATTTCTCAGGGCGAGCAGGCACTCTTGCAGCAGAACAACCTGCTCTATTTGACCAATCAGATGCCTCGTGGCGGTGGGCTGTGGGGCTTGCCGTTCGGGAGCGCTTCGAGCGGTGCTGCGATCAACGATGTGCGGATGCGGAATTTCATCGCCATTTCGGTGCTGAACATTCTCGGTCCGTTTGTCGGCGAGATGCAGACGGCGAAGCCGAGTGATCCGACTCGAGCGCAAATGAAAGCAGCGTTGACTGCGTTCCTGCAATCGCTGATGAATCCGGCCAATTCGTCGAATGCGGCGATTGCCGATTTCGAAGTCGACGATACGACCCTTGGGTCTCCGACGAATGTTCCGAATGGCTACGCCTTGTTTACTGTGAACGTGACGACGTTGAGCGGTATCAAGTTCGCGATAGCCTTTGTGAACGTCGGCGGGACCGTTCAAATTCAGACCGCGTCGCAGCAATAGGAGGGATAGCTAGTGAGTTTTGGGACTAACTATGTCCGCGGTACCTTCAATATTGGTACCAACCTTGCTTCGATTTCGGTCATTGATAATGACACGGGGCAAGCGATAGATATCGGTCTCGTGACGGAGTTCACCGCTGACGAGCAGGTGCAGGAAGTCACGTCGCGGCCGATTACGAATCGTGGGTACAATCAGACGGTACAGGAGTTCAACGGCTGGACCGGCTCGATGATGATCGACCGTCGGAACGGCGCGTTGACCGATCTTATGGCCCTCATGGAGCAGAACTATCATGACGGCCAACCGCAGAAGTACTTTACGATTGTCTGCACGATTCAGAATACGAACTTCGACGGATCGACGGACACGTATCAGTTCAATTATTGTACGCTGAGGACGAACTTTGGCACCTGGCGCAAAGATCAGGCCGTGCAGCAGAAGGTCACCTTCACTGCGCAAGATATGGTCGCGCTATAGGAGCTAAATGAGCACAAGAACGAAAAAGACCGTTGAGGAAGGCGAGCACGAGATCGTTACGTTTCTGGGCAATCGGGTCGTCATTGGTCCGATTGATGCGTACGACTCGCTCAAACTCGACCCCCGAATTGCTGAGTTCAGTAAGGGGGTTACCGATCCGGAGACTCGCGTACAGATCATGTTGAAGGTCTACACGATAGGGTCGATTCGGTCGATCAACGGTCGGCATGTCAACCCGCGGTTGAACGAATTGGAGTTCCAGGCGGTTGCGAGGCAATTGGACAACACCGAAATCTTTCAGGTGATGGACAAGTTTGCTGACGCCTATTGGACGAAGACGGGTGACGAACTAAAAAAAGAGTCAACCACCAGCACCTCAAGCTCGTCGCAGCCGTAATGTATGCATCCCGGGGCGGAATCTCGTATGAACGAGCGATGTCCATGTCGATGCAGGAGCTCTTTGAGTGGCATATCCGCCTCGGCGAGGTGCAGGGTGGGAAATGGGTCTACTCTGAGGATGATGTAGGCCATTGGGCTGAAGAGGAGTCGGATAGTGGCTGACCTGGTGTTTCGCGGATTGGGTGAATTCGCGAATTTTCTCGAAGAGCGCGTTGGCGTTGAGGAGAGTGCGTTGGCATTAGCGGCGGAGATGTCGGCTGATGTCATGTACGAGAAGGCGAAGAAAATCTACGGTGACTCTTCGAAATTGGCTCCTCTTGCCCAGGCGACTCAGGATGAGCGTGTGAGCTTAGGGTACACGCCGAACGATCCGCTGTTGCGTGACGGGAGACTGTTGCGTGACAGTTTGGAGAAGGCGCATGTCGGTGCTATTGGTGGTATTGGATCGGACGAGATCATCCACTACTACCATGAGCACGGGTACATCAACGCGATGTCTGGAGCGTCCGTTCCTGCTAGGCCGGTGTTTCGCTTAGCGTTTCAGGAGAGCGCACCGGAGCTGGAAGCAATCGTCAAGGAAGTCATTCAGGGTGTTCTTGGGTTTGGGGTATTCCTGAGGCTGAAGTAAGATGAATTTTGGCAATTGGGTTGTAGGCGTCGTTCTGAAGTTCTCTTCGAACGGCGTTTACACGATGCAGCAGATGAACGCTGCGTCGCGTATGCTGAATCAGACGCTGGCTCAGCAGCAGGGGATCATCACCAAGAACCAGGCGGCGATGCTTGCGTATCAGCGCAGGATCGAGGTCTTGCGCGACCGCATCTGGTCGTTGGCCAATGTCATTACGACGAGGTTGGCGGTTGCCGGTGCGGCGGCGGCGGCGTTCGGTGTCGATCAGGCGGCGAATCTTGAGCAGCAGCTAAAGATTTACCAGATCGCCACCGGTTCGACGTTGAAGCAGATGCAAGCGGTGCGCGATCAGGTGTTTGAGTCTGCGTACGCGACGGCGCAGAGTGCGGCGAATGTGGCGAGGCAGTTTGTAGCCATCTCGCAGATGGGCCTTCCCGCGTCGCTGATGACTCCGAAATTGATGGATCAATTCATCAAGTTCGGGGACATCATCAACCTCCAAAGCCGAAATCAGATGAGCGCCGAAGAGGCGATCAAGATCGGCATCAAGTCTGCACATCAGTTGGGGATCTATTCTCCGCAAGGCATTCAGCAGGTGCTGACGGAGATTGCTAGGTATTCGTTTCTGATTCCCGATGGGTTGCAGAACTTCCGGACCCAGGCGAAGTATTTTGCGCCGTTAGTTGCGACTTTTGGATCGAGTCCGCAGTCAATCGACTCCATTCTTTCGACATATTATCTTCTCGATATAGCCGGGATGGGGCAAGGTCGGGGTGGTACGTCGGTTGCTGCGACGATTCGTCAATTAACGAAGATGCTGCAGGTGACGAGTCACTTGCAGGCGGGCAAGGCTCAAATCCTTGAGCAGATGGGATTGCTTCGCCCGGATGGCGTGCCTCGCGCGGTCGTGACGACGCCGAGCGGGGAGGTCTACTTCTCGATGCCCGCCTTTGTGCATGGTCTGTACGATTACATGCATCGTCAGACGGCGGGGTTGCGTGGCGAGGCGCTTGCGCAGCGCAGGACGCAAATCCTCTCGCAATTAGAGGGGCTGTTCCAAGCTCAGGGCGGATTGTTCGCTGCCCTTGCGTCAAACAAGGGATGGGAACAGTTTGAGAACCTGCAGCAACGTCTGCAGAAGATACCCAAGTCGATTGACGAGTTGCAGATCGAGTTGCTGGATACGTTCTGGGGCTCGCTGCAAAAGGCGACGACCGGTGTTTTGTCGTTTGCGGCGGCGTTAGCGTCTCCGCAATTGAAGACGCTTGAGGGCTTCCTGACGCAGTTTTCGCAGATGATGCACAATGCGACGATGTGGGCGAAGGACCATCCGACGCAGAGTAACATCATCATGGGCGGACTCGAATCGACGGTCGGGTTGTGGGGCGTCTTCTCCGCTCTTCGGGCGATTCGTGCGGTGGCGCGCTTCCTTGGTGTGACGTCCAGCATGGCTGCGGTGGGACGCGGTGCGGTGAATGTGTGGCATGTCCTTGGTGGTCCGATGGGCTCGGCGCTCGGGATGATGCTCGAGCCGATGGCGTTCCTCTTTGGGAAGATGTTCGGTACGGTGTCTCCGGTACCGTTCAGAAGCCGTCCGGGCTTGTTCAACGTGAACTGGACGTATCATTTCATGCATCTACCGAAGTACATCGGTGATGCTGTTCATAACGCCTTTACCAAGGTCTTCGGGTTCGTTTCCCCGATCCCGTTCAAGAGCCGTCCTGGACTCTTTGGGGTCAATTGGGCGTTTCACGTGCCTCGAGTGCTTGGTACGATTGGCGAGCTTTTGTTGAAGCTCGGGTTGCGGGCGTTTGGGATCGTCGGTTGGATCATGCTTGCCGTCGACGCGTTCAACCTGCTCAAGAATCACGGGACCGACTTCGCGTGGGTGCTTGGCAAGATCGTCGGGTTCATTGCGAACAAGATGTGGCCAGCGATTGCTGACGCGTTCGTCAAGGGCTTCCAGACGATTCTACGAGCTGTTATTAGCGGGTTGGGAGCGATCCTGCGTTCGGTTCAAACGGTCCTTACCAATCCGGTTGGTGCTGTGCAGAATGTAGCGAAATGGGGCTCGGGTGCGGTGCAGGGCGTGCAGCAATGGTGGAGCCACATCGTGCAGAGCTACAAGCAAGGGTACAATACCCAGGTACAGCAGAAGCCGGGCATCACGATCCACAATCTTCACGTGCACGCGAACAGCGCTGCCGAGGGGCATGCGGCCGCTCACGGATTTACTAAGGCCCTGCGGAATATGCAGGGTCAGATTGGTTTGGGTGGCGGGATTAGAACGTCTCCGTTTCTCCCTGCTCCATTAGCCGTGGGCCCCGGATTGGTTTAAAATGCTTCATTGTGGCCTCGGCGGCGAGATATTCCGCCTCGACCCGTTCGAGTTGAACGCCTTTGACATTCGCCATGATGAGATAGCCTAAGGCGAACACCCAGAGCGGCGGGAAGCCGAATCCGGCGATGAGCCAAACGACGAACATCAGCCATGCGTATTTGCCGTCCTTGCGGAGCTTTTGCATGCGTAGCTCGGCATCGCGCATGGTCTCCGCCAGGGCGTAGTAGTCTACTTCGTACATGACGTCATCATACAGGAGGTGGGGCAGTGGCGCAAGTTCCGCCGCTATCTTCTAGCACTATTAACTCCGCGCCGTACAGTCCGGGAGCGACCCCACTTGTACTCGGTGCTGTCACGTTTCGGTCGATTGAGGCTCCGGCCGAAATGCCTATCGGGACCGTAAGCCAGATGACGGCCCGGAAAGTCCTTCCTGGCGGGACGGTGGTCGAGCAGACATTCGGCCCGGACTTGGAGACCGTGACGTGGCGCGGTCAATTCAGGGATGTGGATGTCGATTCTCGGGTGCGGATGCTGCAGCAGTACGCTGCGGATGGTCAGGAGCGATTGATCACGTGGGGGAGTCAGCGCTACTACTGCGTGGTCAAGAAGTTCATCCCGACGTGGCATCATGAGTACAAGTGCGAGTACGAGATCACGATTGAGATCACTCAGGATGGCACCGGGTTGGCGCAGGCGTCGTCCGCTCCGCTTCCCGATAGCCAGATCGGTGCGCTGACGTCGAGCGCTGCAACGACTGCTGCTCAGTTGGCGGCGATTGATGCGAGTGCATCGTCGGTGCAGCAGCAGGTGGCGAACGTACAGCAGACGGTGCAGCAGACGGGGCCCATTGGACAGGCCGGGCCTTCGGCTGCGCAGCAGGTTTTGCAGACGGTGCAGCAGGCGATCTCTGCAGCGACCGCTTACGCGACCGAGGTTAGCGGGTCGAGTAAGAACTACGTCCTCATTAGCCAGATTCTCTCGGCGCTGAATCTGATCGTAAGTAATGTTCAGCGTGCGCAGTCGGCGCAAACGGTAACGGTACAGGGCGGGAATCTCTTCGCCATTGCGGCCAAGTACTTTGGCGATCCGTCTTTGGCGTTATCTCTCGCTCAAATTAACGGGCTTCCTTCGTTGTTCTTGCCGAATACGCAGCCGACAACGTTGACGCTTCCTCCAACTCTATGAGGCAAGTGCTTTCTCCTCGTTCGCTCGTACAGATCAACGGGGAGTATTACGTCCCGGAGAGTTGGTCGCTTGAGATCAATGCTCACGGGGCGACGAATACTGCGACGATCAAGATTCCCATTAAGGGGAATCCGGATTTTACGCAGACCCTTTTTCGCGGGAACAATCAAGCGCCGATCCCCGTAACGGTGCTTTGCGGTTTTCCGAGCAAGCCCGCTCCGCCGAAGATCATGGCGTCGCAGTTGATGCCGAGGTTTGTGGGGACGGTTGATTCGTACGAGCCGATTCTGTCTGCGACCGAATATGAGGTGATTTTTCATTGTCGCTCGGCGGCGGCGGCGCTCATCGACAATAAAATCACCGTGCCGATTATGGGTGCTGCGCAAACGAGCGTTGCGTTCTTGGAGTCGGTAACGAAGCAATTTGGGCTACAATCGAAGACGTACTTGCCCTCGGGCTTTTCACCGGTGACGTTGCCGATGGTCTTCAACGGCACGTTCATGTATGGCGTTCATAATATCCGAATTTGGGACCTATTGCTTCAGTGCGCTCAGTTTGATGATGTTGACGTATGGGAGTCGCTCGGCACGGTGTACTATGGGGCTCCCGGGTCGATTCCGCGTAACACCGTCAACCTCCAGTGGTTGCAGGATGTGGAGCGACTGGATGGATCACACTCGCCGAACTTCAATCGCAACATTATCGTTGTGGTGCGAACGTATCAGGCGAAGACGAGGACGTCTGTCTCAACGAGGACGATCACTAACCCCTTTACCGGTGGCGGCGTTACGGTAAGTACGGTGAGCAGAACCATTACGTCTCAGCCGATTTTCGGGACGACCGAGCGGGTATCGACGTCGATCTCGTCTACCGGAGATGTTGTGACGACGACGAGTAGCACGACTGGTGGATTGCAGACGGGGCAGGCCGGTGGGAGCGTAAGCGAAACAAAGAAGGAGCGATACGTCTTTTACGTGCGTAACATCGATGCGGCGCATGCGCAGGCCTTGGCGAATGCGAAATGGCGTCAGTTGTCGATGCATGAGTATTCTATGAGCTTTGAGCTTCCCGTAACGACGTCGCTTGCCGATCAGTTGAGCATTACGTCTTTGATTCAATTGTCCGGCCATCCCTATAGCGCATTCAATGCGAAGTATTGGCCGCGTCGGATTACGGAGAACTGGGAGCCCATGTCCACGGGATGGACGTGGAAGATTGATTGCGTGAATCATGTCTTACCGCAGGGGGCTGTATGAGTACGCACGTTGGGGATCTTATGGCCCTCATTCAGTCGGTGGCGCGAGACCATCCGGTGCCTATTGCCAGGGAAGGTGTTGTTGCATCGGGCTCATGGCAAGGGGTTCCAAATCCGGGGGCTGATTCCGAGGCTGGTACCGTGCAGGTCATTTTCGGTGATACTGCGGCTATTTCGCCCGATGAAGAGGGCGATCAGCCGATTGTCCACCAGAATATTCCGGTAGCGACGACGCATCTCGGTGATCAGTACGGTCCGGTTGGCGGCGAGCGGGTAGTCATCATCCCGACGAATAGCGGTTACTTAGCTCTGCTGCGCCATGGCGACGATGATACGCCTGGGGCTCCATCGGGGGAGCGATGGATATCGCATCGGAACGCCGAGGGGCAGTACGACAGTACGATCAAGCTTACGAACGATGCTGCTCCGGGAGATGGGCTCGGTGCGGTGCGGACGACGGCGACGATTGCCTCGATGAATACGCATGCGGGGCATGTGATCTCCATCGACGACACGACGAAAAAGATTACCGTTCAAAGCGCCACGGGCCATACGGTGGTGATCGATGACGTTGCGAAGACGATGACGATCCAGACGGCCGGTGGGATGTTTACGAAGCTCGACGATACGCTGCAGCGGATTACGCATCAGGCGTCTTCGACGGTCTATACGATTTACGATGCAGCGGGGAATGTGTTGGAGCATGTCGGTGGTCAGGTTGGGATTGGTGATCTTGTAAGCAATCTCAATGCTACGGCAAACGCGGCGATTGCAAAGATGCATCTCGATACGTTTGCGGGGAACGTAGACTCGTCGCAGTTAGCGAACTTCATTCAGTACACGAATCTTTTAAAGAACGTCGGTACGATGTCGGCTGGACAGTACGCATCGGCAATCGCGCAGTTGGTTGTCGGGTTCTTCAATCCGATGACTAAGGTAAATGGATCGGGGACGGTGTTGATCAAGGGATGAACGTAGAGGTGCTGTTGCCGTACGGAGGGGATTTGTCTCTTGATGAGACGGGTGATCTCGTCCTCATCGAAGACGATCCGCAGAATCCTGCGGCGACGATCCAAAGGCTCAACCGTCTCATTTTGCAGTCGGCGATTCTGTACGACGATGTTGGAAACCCCATTTCCGTGCCGGACGATATCTTTAATCCGACGGTTGGTGCAAATTTGACGACGATTATTGGGGAGATGGCAACGCCGTCGTTGTTTCGTCAAGTGCAGTCGCAGGTGACAGCCGCGCTTTATACCGATCCGTATGTTGCCTCTCAGCCGCCGCCGTCGTTTTCGTTTGTGAATTTGGGCAATGGCTACGTGGCCATGTCGGTGAGCGTGTATTTGACGACGGGGGTTAGCGTAGCGTTGCCGACGATTCAGTTGCCGATTTCTGGAGCAGGATAATGGCGGGACTGCCTACTTCTTTCACGCCGCAGACGCTGCAGCAGTTTCAGCAGCTCATTGCGTCTCAGTATTCGCAGCAGGCGGCTAAGGTGGCGAACACCGATCCGAAGAGCACGCTTGCGGCGATTTTTAACGCCGTGGCTGCTTTAGCGGTACAGCAGCAGCTTAATATTTCGCAGGCCTTCGCGTTGTCGCGATTGGCGACGTCGAGCGGTCCGGATGTCGATTCGTTTTGTCAACCGTTCGGGGTGACGAGGCTTCCGCAGGAAGCGTCGTCCGGTACGGTGGTGTTTTCGACCCCCTCTCCGGTGAGCGGAAAGGTGACGATTCCAGTCGGGACGATTGTGTCGACGCCGAGCGGTCTTCAGTTTGTCGTCATTGCCGACAATAGCCAACCGGGGTACAATGCTTCGGATGGTGGTTACGATATTTTCACCGGTCAGTCGTCGGTGTCGGCGACGGTGCAATGTCTGACTCCTGGGTCGATTGGAAACGTTCAAGCGAACCAGATTACGCAGCTTTATGGCGGCCCTGGGGCGCAGCCGATTGTCGGCGTCAATGCGGTAACGAATTCTGCGGCGTTTACGAATGGACGGGACGCCGAGACGGATGCGGAACTAAAGAATCGCTTCACGCAGCAGATGATGTCCGGTGGCGGCGGGACGAATCCGGCGATTGCTGCAGCGATTCTCGGTGTGCAGCCAGGGTTGACGTATTCGATTGGTGACCAGATCAATCCGGACGGATCGGCGCATTCGGGGTTCTTTACGGTTGTGGTAAATGTAGCCGGGAGCGGTACGGCACCGCAGTCGAGTCTTATTAATTCGGTGAACAATGCCGTAGCGAATGCAAGGGCTGTTGGGATCGCGTGGACGGTGGTTGCGCCTACTTTGGTTCCTGTAAACGTAACGGCCACGTTGCATCTCGCTTCCGGGGCGATTTCGGCGAATGTAATCGCCGCCGCCACAACGGCTATGCAGAATTTCATCAATGGGATCGGGTTGAATCCGAACGGCTCCCCGACAACCTGTACATTCGCTCAGACGATTGCGACGTTGCTTGGTGTTTCAGGTGTTGCGAACGTGACCGGATTGCAGCTCAATGGCGGGACTGCGGATATCACGGCGGCCTTTGCAAACCAATTGGTTGCCGGGACGATGAACTTCACGACGCAGTAGGATGGTTATTTTTCTTGATGAGAGCGGGAACAACGCGCTTCCGCCGTTGGTCCTAGTTACCATTTATCCGGCCGGTGTTCCGCAGACTTCTGGAAACATTGTTGCGCAAGGATACCTCAATGTGGGCGGTGTGCTCAATGCAACGTTGCTTGGTGCAGTTGAATACACCGCAGTGTTTCAGGGTTCTCAAGCTCCTGCGAATCCGGTAACGTTCCAGGCAAATGCGAAGCCTGGTCAGCCTACGACGGTTATTGTGCCTGGGTACATGTCGCCGTCGCTGTCTCAGGTTGGATACGCCGTTGCGCAGACCCAACTATGGGTGAATAAACTCTTTGGCGATATGGCGAAGAATCCCGGAGGGAACGCGTATGCCTTGGCGTGGGGGATGGCCGCAGCGTTGGCCTATCTCGACTTGTGGACGCAAAATGCCATGGCGTCTACGCGGCTATTAACGTGTAGCGGATCGCAGATCGATACATGGGCGTACGACTTCTTCGGTAACGCGTTTTTACGGTTTCCGGATGAGAGCGATTCGATCTTTGTTTCTCGCATTCTGACGTTCTTGGGACCGAAGGGAACGTTGTCTGCGGTACAGACTATCATCCAGCAGTACTATGTTGCGACGGCGTTACAGCGTCAGTTAGAGGCGGAGACGAACATTTCGTACGACACTACCGGCGGATATGATACGCGTGGCGGTTATGATGTGTATGTTCCTCCGCAGCCGATTCAGGAGCTGATTCCTGTCGTAACGGTATGGGATCGCATGACGAATCCCACGACTGCCGCAACGTATGGGGTGAGCGAGCCGCAGTTCGTTATTAACATCGGCTTCACGGGTCCGAGTCTGGTGTGGTATCTCGACCATTCGTTCTTGGACTTCGATACGATCCTGGCCGGTGCGAATACGAACACGCCGTCTACGAGTGCTCCCGATCCGAATGTTGCGGCATTAGTCAATCTTTCAAAGGCTGTTGGAACTCAGCCTCTCTATCAGTATTCGTTAACGGGATAGGATAGTCTAGTGTGAGTCAAAATACAGGACCGGCGACGCGCATTGCGTTCGTCTACGGTGAGAACGTATCGTATGCCGATGCGCTTACCGAACAGCAGGCGAATCGCCAACAGATCGGCTCGGGGATCGTATCGCAACAGGGTGTGTTGAATGCGGTTCCCCTATTCGAGCCGTTGACGGTGCAGCCGATTGGCGGGATGCAGGTAACCGTCGGCGGACAGAATCAGCGCGTTCTTTGTGATGGATATCTGTGCGATGGTTGTCCTGCGCAAACATTTACCGTGCCTGCTGCGCCGTCTTCTGGGGTTCGCAAGGACCTCATAGCGATACAGTACCAACAAATCGTTGTTGGGTCGATTAGCCGTCAGGTTAAGGACGCATCGGGGAACCTGTCGCAACAGAACATCCCGACGGTCAACGACGGTGTAGCGTATCAGTACGTTCAGGGAGATGCGTCGGGGAATCCGCCTTCTGCTCCGCAAGGATGGAACGCGTTTGCTGTTATTACGGTCAATGCGGGCGTTTCACAGATCACTGCGTCGAACATTCAGATTTTGTTCCCGACGATGAATCCGGTCGGTCCTCAAGGGCCATCTCCGGTGGCGACGACGACGTCGCAGGTCTTCATTCCGAACGTCGGGCAATCGGTGAACGTCGGGGTTACGAGTGGGCAGTCGTATCCCAATGGTGAGTACGTCTTAATTTCCGATGGTAGTCACGCGATTTACGGTGTGATTACGGCCGGTGGTGAATCGACGACGCTTACTGTTGAAGTATTGGCGATCCCGCTCGGTTCCGCCGGACAGGCGATTGCATCGGGTTCCGTTGTGGCGTTTTCTGGGCCGCCCGGTGCGCAAGGACCACAAGGCCCGCAGGGCATTCAGGGCCCGCAAGGACCGCAAGGGCCACAAGGATTGCAGGGCCCGCAAGGTCCTCCGGGGCTGACAGGGCCTAAGGGCGATACTGGTCCGCAAGGCCCGCAGGGACAACAAGGGCCTCAAGGACAGCAAGGTCCACAAGGACCGCAAGGTCCGGTTGGGCCGAGTGGTCCGCCGCCGTGGACACAGACGACGCAGAACGTAAGCATTCCGTCGGTGGGGAATGCAGCGGTCTTCGGCGTGCAAAATGCTGCAGCGTTCCCGCAGTATACGTATTGCGTTCTAAGCGACGGGAATAATGCGTTTTATGGCGTCGTTGCGAATCGGAACGGCAACACGTTGACCGTTACGTGCTTGCAGGTGCTGAACGGATCGCCAGGGTCTAATATTAACTCTGGTGCAACGTTGACGTTCTCGGGACCAGAAGCGCAGTATCCAATTGGATCGTGCTTGATTTACAGTGCTGCATCTACCGGACAACTTACCGTATCGGTGCCGTTCGCCTTACCGCCAGGGAATTGGAACGTTGTCGCTCAGGCGACGTACACTATAAACGACGGGGGTCCGTATGACGGCTATGTTGGCGATCTTGGAACCATAAGTCTTTCTGGCAGCGGTGCTAATTGGGGATATGGTATTGCAACGTACAAATTTGAGACTTCGAGCGGGTCTACATACACTGCGTTTGGCACGGCAAGCGGTGGCATGCAGCCGTCTATTACGATGACCGTTGCTGTTAGTGGTCTTGGTAGCGGTTGTCTTACTCTTTGGGTTTCTAGGGTTTCATGATGCGTAGAGTTATTCTCGCTGTTCTTTGTGCTCTTTCTCTTACCATCGTTCCTCATGTATCGCTTGCCGATTCGCGGGTAGTGGTCTATCCGGGGCAAGTTCCGCTGTCTGAGCAAACGAACCTCAACGTTCGGTTTGCGAGACTTGCGCGAGGGACGAACTTACGCGATTTCTTTGGTTCGAATATCGGCGCAGGCGTGTATTCGAACTTATCGGTTGTGCCGAACGGCGGGATGTACGTTACGGTGCAGCCGACCAATCCCAATACCCTGGGTTCGGTGTACATGATTGGGGCCGACGATCCCAATCCTGTACCGAATGGCGTTACGCCGAATCTTCCTGCTGATCCGACGCAAATTTTGATATGGGCGGCTCAGCAGGGGTCAAGCGGATCGATTGGACCGTTGACGGCTCCGGCAAACGGGTTGCAGCAGTACTACATCGTCGAGGCACAGATTCAGACGGTACCGTCCAATCCGCAGAACGTTCAGTTTGTTAATAGTGCCGGGGCGACGTCGTATCAGAACGTCAACACGCAGCTCGTCGATGCGTTGGTGTATCAGCTCAAACCCGGTGTGCCGTCTTCGACTCCGCAGTTGCCGACGGTGGATTCCGGGTGGATTCCCATAGCGAACATCCTGGTACCGGGTGGGGCATCGTCGATTACGCAGTCGATGATCACGCCATACCCGGCGTTCAATGGGTTCGTTATTAATGGGTCGAACGTCACGATCTCCGGATTGACGTTGCGGGGTGCGCCCGCGGGGTGCTTGCAGACGAACTCCAGTGGTACGGTGAGCGTTCAGCCGTGCACGAGCGGTCTCGGGACGGTCGCTGCGACGAATCCGATTACGGCAAGTACGAGTAATGGGATCGCGACGGTTGGGTGTCCGACGTGCGTAACGAGCGTCTCGGGGAGTGGTGCGATTTCGTCTTCGGGCGGAACGACTCCGACCATTTCGTTGCAGACGCCGCTTTCTGTGGCCAATGGTGGGACCGGGTTATCTTCGGCAACTACGGGATGCTTGGGGTATAGCGGGACGTCATATGGTCACGGGAATTGCGTCGATACAGTAAACGGAACTGCGCCGATTACCGCGTCGCAAAGCGGAACCACCGCAACGATTGGATTATCGACGCCGCTTGGCGTGGCGTATGGCGGAACCGGATTGTCGAGCGCAACGACCGGGTGCTTGGGCTATAGCGGAACGGCATACGGTCATAATAACTGCCTTGATACGGCCGGAACGGGGCTGAGTGCGTCCGGGACGACCGTCAGTGTTGCGACGAATGGGATTACGCCGTCGCTCATGGCACAAGCCCCGGCGAACACGCTTCTTGGCAACAACACCGGATCGTCGGCAAACGTCGCCTATCTCAACCCGGCGCAAGTCGGCGCAATGATGTGCCCGCCGAGCTTTTGGGCGCTTATAACCCCCGGCGCGTTTACCTATACGACCCCGACGTGTTATGGTCAGCTCCCACTTTATCTCGACGTGCAGATCGTCGGCGGCGGCGGCGGCGGCGCTGGGGCGAGCGGAAGCACGTCGCAAGGCAATACCCCTGGCCAGAATGGAGGCGCGACGACCTTCGGCTCAGCGATGGTCGGCGGAGGTGGCGGAGGGACCTCGTTCAACGTTGGACCGACCGGAACGG
>Ga0209061_1003367_pt1 | contig 17496 bp, 24 predicted proteins | sample Coa_R1_10_FD_187157 | JGI IMG/M metagenome (GOLD analysis project Ga0209061, IMG submission 187157) | Surface soil microbial communities from Centralia Pennsylvania, which are recovering from an underground coalmine fire - Coalmine... | ecosystem: Environmental > Terrestrial > Soil >...
ACTGGTCCGCGGTGGTCACCTATCGTGACCTGCGGATCCGGATCATCTCGGTACGACGCTCACGGAGCGAAGAGGTAAGGATCTATGAGCAAGATGAGCACTGAGGAGTTCGACGAGCGCTTCGATGCCGGCGAGGATGTGACCTCAGCCCTCGACCTTTCAGCTGCGCGGCGACCCGGTCTGGAGCAACGGCGGGTCAACGTGGACTTCCCCTCCTGGATGATCGAGAAGCTCGACCGGGAAGCCAAGCGCCTCGGCGTGACCCGTCAATCGGTCATCAAGGTCTGGATCGCCGAGCGGCTCGAGCATCGAGGTGGGAACGCGGCGTGACCGCGGCTCATCGTCATCTCCCAAGCGGCTAGGTCGACGCCGTCCGCAAGCCCATCCCGTTGTGGGAAACCCTGCGTCAGTGGACGGTGAGGGCGGCGGCGATCACGTCGGCGACAGTCTCCGGGTCCTCAAGCTGCGGCAGGTGGGCCATGCCGGCCAGAACCCGATACCGCCCGTTGGGCAACCGCTCGGCCAACTGCCGGCTACGCTCCACGAAGAAGGGCACGTCGAGGTCCCCGCAGGCCACTGTTGCCGGGACCTTCACACGCTCGAGCTGGCTCCAGGCGTCTATGCCGCTGGCTCCCGCCTCCTCCGGCATCCCGTTGCCCAGGAGAACCCTGTTCATGTCGAGCAGGAGGTCTCGGGCCGGTCCAGCGACCCTGCCCTCGGGTTGGGCGGGACCGTCGAGCCAAAGCCAGGTCTCGAGGCGGTTCACCTCGTCCAGGTCGCCTGCCTCCATGGCCTGGTCGATGAGCCGACCGAAACGGGCGGTGTCGGCGTCGAGCTCGGGAACCTGAGTGCCGCTCACCGCCGGGGAGATCAACACCAGACCGGCCACCCGCTCAGGGGCGGTGAGAGCGGTGTCGAGGGCGACGCCGCCGCCTGCGGAGCTTCCCACCAGCCACACCGGGCCATCAGCAACCTCATCGAGCACTGCGAGGAGGTCCCCGACGTGAGAGAACTCTTCGGTCGACGGAGCCGTGTCTCCGAATCCGCGCCGGTCGTAGGAGACGACGGTGGCGTACCCATTAATGGCGGCCGACACCACCCGCCAGCTCCGCCGGTCCGTGACCCCGGCGTGCAGCAGCACCACAGTGGGGTCCGGGCCGGGCCGGCATTCCCCGACTAGACGCCCACTTCCGTGGTTGACAACCAGGTTCTTACTCACGGACATCGCCTCATGATCGCCCAGCCCGGACATCAGCGCCAGCCGATACCGGCGCCAGGCCGGGACCAGACAGCTACCCCCCAACGGATCCCTGAGCCAACCAAGTTGGTGACGGTCGAACGTAACCCGCCCGCCCGAGCGGGTCCGGTGCTCAGGACGTGGACCTGCAGCAGGCGCCACCGGTGGTACCATACACCGCCATGAAGAAGACCACGCTCTACTTGCCGGAGGATCTCAGGGTGAGGGTGAAGCGGACCGCCGCGGAGCGTGGGATCTCGGAGGCAGAGGTGATCCGCGAGGCGATCCGGCAGTCGGTCGGCGGAGTTCGTCCTCATCCTCGCGGTGCGCTGTACTCGAGCGGCACGCCGGTCGCCCGCAACGCCGAGGAGATGCTGGCCGGATTCGGCGAGCGCTGAAAGGTGTCCACCGCTCTCATTGTCGACACGAGCGCCCTGCTCGCGTTCTTCGATGCTTCCGAGCCCGACCATGAGGCAGTGTCCGCCGTGCTCGCGCCAGCCGATGTCCTGGTCGTGTCACCGTACGTGGTCGCCGAGCTCGACTACCTCGTGGCCACCCGGCACGGCGTTGACAATGAGCTGGCAGTGCTGGACGAGCTTGCCGCCGGAGCGTGGCGCCTGGCAGCGTTCGACGACGACGATCTCCAGAGCGCGAGCCGGATCATCGCCCGATACAGGGACCAGAAGATCGGGGTGGCCGACGCTTCGATCATGGTGCTTGCGGAGAGGTACCGGACTCGAAGTGTCGCGACCCTCGATCACCGGCACTTCGCCGTACTCACGGCCCTTGACGGCGGACCCCTCGAGGTTCTCCCCGGAAAGGGTTGAGGCGTTCGCCGGCGCCACGCGCGGAGCAAGAGGGTGAGGGCGCTCAGCGGTCACCGGCATGCGCCAAGTGGAGCCGCGCCCCGCTTGGGTGGACGTAGTCGTGAGGGGAGCGAGATGCGGGCTGGTCCGTGATCACCACCGTGCGCGTGGCAACGGGCTCGACGAGCTCGTCGCCGCCGCGCCGCCCCGGGCGCCGCGTGAGGGATCCGAGCCTCGGCGGGCGCACCCGACGGGGCTGGTCGCTCGGCACGGTCGTCTCGCAGGTGACGTTGACGTGAGCTTTGGCGATACAGTTGACGTCAACGTCATCTATCCAGGAGCCACCATGTCCGATCAGACCGCGGCCGCCGTGCTCACCACGCCCTCCACCGATCCCTACAGGGGCAAGTGGCTGACGCTGTCGAACACGACCCTCGGGATGCTGATGGTGGTGATCAACCAGTCGATCATCCTGATCGCCCTGCCGGACATCTTCCGGGGCATCCGCCTCAACCCCCTCACGCCGGGAAACTCCAGCTACTTCTTGTGGCTGCTCATGGGCTTCACGGTGGTCACTGCCGTGCTGGTGGTGAGCTTCGGGCGTCTCGGGGACATGTTCGGCCGGGTGAAGATGTACAACCTCGGCTTCGCGGTGTTCAGCGTGTTCTCGATCCTGCTGGCGGTGACCTGGATGCACGGAACGGCAGCGGCGCTGTGGCTCATCATCATGCGGGTCTTCCAGGGCGTGGGCGGCGCGCTGCTGTTCGCGAACTCCTCGGCGATCCTCACCGACGCGTTCCCACCCCACCAGCGGGGCCTCGCCCTCGGGGTGAACCAGGTGGCGGCCATCGGGGGCTCGTTCATCGGGCTGGTCCTCGGTGGTGTGCTCGGACCCGTCGAGTGGCACCTCGTGTTCCTCGTCTCGGTCCCCTTCGGCGTGTTCGGCACCTTCTGGGCCTACTTCAAACTGGTCGAGAAAGGGGTGCGCACGGCCTCGCACATCGACTGGTGGGGGAACCTGACCTTCGCCGTCGGTCTCATCGCGGTCCTGGTCGGCATCACCTACGGGATCGAGCCCTACGGCGGGCACTCGATGGGGTGGACGAACCCGTGGGTGATCGGAGCCATCGGCGGCGGCGTCGTGGTGCTCGGCATCTTCGGCTACATCGAGACCAAGGTCGCGAACCCGATGTTCCGGCTGCCGCTGTTCCGAATCCGGGCATTCGCCGCGGGCAACGTGGCGAGCCTGCTCGCGTCCCTCGGGCGGGGCGGCCTCATGTTCATCCTCATCATCTGGCTCCAGGGCATCTGGCTGCCCCAGCATGGCTACAGCTTCGCCAACACCCCGCTCTGGGCCGGCATCTACATGCTGCCGCTCACCGCTGGGTTCTTGATCGCCGGACCGCTCTCAGGGTTCCTGTCCGACCACTTCGGGGCGCGGCCGTTCGCCACCGGCGGCATGGTCGCCGCAGCTGCCAGCTTCGGGTTGCTCGAGCTGCTGCCGGCCAACTTCTCCTACATCTGGTTCGCACTGCTGCTGCTCGTGAACGGGCTTGCCATGGGGCTGTTCGCCTCACCGAACCGGGCTGGGATCATGAACAGCCTCCCTCCCAACCAACGTGGGGCCGGCTCGGGGATGACCGCCACCTTCCAGAACTCGGCCATGGTGCTCTCGATCGGCATCTTCTTCACCTTGATCATCACCGGGCTCGCGAGCGGGCTGCCGGGAAGCCTGTACCACGGACTCGTCGCCCAGGGTGTTCCTGCGGCTGCCGCGGCCAGGGTGTCGCACCTGCCGCCGACGGGAGCGCTGTTTGCAGCCTTCTTGGGCTACAACCCAATGGGCCAGCTCCTTGGACCATCGCTCGGCCACCTCTCCCATGCTCACGCGGCCTACCTCACCGGTAGGAGCTTCTTCCCGAAGCTCGTGTCGGCACCCTTCATGAACGGCCTTCGCGAAGCCTTCGACTTTGCCGTCGCGGCCTGTGCCATCGCAGCCGTCGCCTCGTGGCTGCGCGGCGGCAAGTACCACTACGTCGACGGCGACGAGCTGCGTCCCGCCGAGGTCCGCGCTGCCGGCACCACGGCGTTCATGCCGGCGAAGGCAGGTGCGCCCGAGGAGTCGAGCTCGAACGGCCACCGCGGTGCGAACGGCCGACCTTCCTACGTTCCCGGCTCGCCGGCCTCATCACGGAGGCACGAGCGGCCGCCGGACGGCCCGGGGCGACGGCGGGCGAGCGACCGAGTCGAGTCGTGAGCCTCACGACGCCGGCCGTCGCAGGTGCGTCGAGTCCCTCCGATGCCGAGAGGTGTCAGTCGACGGCCGCCTGCAGGAGGTCGAGGCTGTCCGGAGGAGCCCGCCTTCTTGTGAACCCGGGATCTGGACCGTGGTCGCCCTCCGGCACGTCGACGCCCGCCCGGCAGTGTCACCACCCCTTTCGACTCTGTCCGCGAACGTGCCAACCTCGGCGCGCAACGCTGGGTGGTGTCTGCCGCCGGCGCCGGTGAGCGTTCGAAGTAGCGCCGACAGGAAACGCCCGGTGCCGTGCTCGCATGCCGGCCGCGCGCCAGCGGGGCTCACTCTTGCGCGGCGCGTGCCATCGCGGAGGTGTCGAGGAGGCCGGCGGCGACTACCGCCTGACTGAGCGGCCGCGCTAGCTGGCGGAGCCGCTCGCAGCCGTCCTGCCCGAGCGCGGCGTACGGGGGAAGGGCGCGGGCGTCGGTCCGGTCCTCGACCTCCTGGCGGAGGGCACGACCCGCGGAGGTGAGCGTGGGAGGGTCGTCGGCCGTGACGAGGCCACGGCTCCGGAGTCGTTCGACACCGTCGGCCCACTCGCTGTCCCCCCACGCCCGTGAGGTCCGGAGCGCACCAGGCGGCAACTCGCCGGACGCTTCGTGCATCACCAGTGCCTCCACCGGATCGAGCTCGGCGACTACGAGGCAGGCGATGTGACCGTCCCCGCGGAACTCTCGCAGCAGGGTCTGCGCGTGCCAGAGCTGGAGGAGCGGGTCGCGAGGCCAGTCGAGCGCAGCGTGCGCTGCGAACAGCGGGCGCCCGGCCACATGCTCGCTCGCCTCCTCCGCGGCCTGGCGAGCGAGCTGAGCGGCTTCGGCGACCGCGTCTGAGCTCGAGAGCTCGCTCCCGAGGCCCCGCCGGAGCGCCCTTAGGGCCGCCGTGCACCGCGCCGCGATCACCGCGGCGGGCGACGCCAGCTCCCACGCCGCCGGAATGGCAGAGCGGACAAGCTCGGGGTTGAAGTTGTAGAAGGTGGCGATGACCACCTCGGCAGCGACGGGCCCGAGGGCCGCGGCGCGGGAGGCGAAATAGCCCATCCGCGATCCGGACAGGCCGAGCCGCGCGTACTCCTCCCCGGCTTCGGGCGCGAAGTAGATCATGCCGTGGAGGGGCTCCAGCGTCCGCCACGTCTTGCGTGCCACGATCGGGTCCATCGTCGCAAGGTACACGGCGGCGGATCGGGCCGGCGCCATAGGCTCGGACGGTGGTCTCCGAGCTGTTCGATCCTGATGCCTGGCGGCCGGTCCCCGGCTTCGAGCTCACCGACGTCACCTATCACCGAGCCGTCGACCAGGGCACCGTGCGGATCGCCTTCGACCGGCCCGAGGTGAGGAACGCCTTCCGCCCCCACACCGTCGACGAGCTCTGTCTCGTCCTCGACCACGCTCGCCAGTGGGTCGACGTCGGCTGCGTGCTGCTCACTGGCAACGGACCGTCGCCGAAGGACGGCGGATGGGCCTTCTGCTCCGGCGGCGATCAGCGCATCCGGGGCGCGGACGGCTACCGGTACGCCGAGGATGACCCGGACGCCCCGCCGACCGGCCGGCTCCACATCCTCGAGGCCCAACGGCTCATCCGCTTCATGCCGAAGGTCGTGATCTGCGTCGTGCCCGGCTGGGCGGCCGGCGGCGGCCACAGCCTCCATGTCGTCTGTGACCTCACGCTCGCGAGCGCCGAGCATGCGCGTTTCAAGCAGACCGATGCCGACGTGGCCAGCTTCGACGGTGGCTTCGGCTCCGCCTATCTCGCTCGGCAGGTCGGGCAGAAGCGCGCCCGCGAGATCTTCTTTCTCGGGCGGACCTACTCGGCCGAGGAAGCCTGGAGGATGGGCGCCGTCAACGCCGTCGTGCCCCATGCCGAGCTGGAGCGGGTGGCGCTCGAATGGGCCCGCGAGATCAACTCGAAGAGCCCTACCGCCGTGCGGATGCTGAAGTACGCCTTCAACCTGATCGACGACGGTCTGGTCGGCCAGCAACTCTTCGCCGGCGAGGCGACCCGCCTCGCCTATGGCACTGCCGAGGCGGAGGAGGGTCGGGACGCGTTCCTCGAGAAGCGCCCCCCGGACTGGTCGCCGTACCCCTGGTCATTCTGATCCCGCGGCCGCCGCTCACCCCGCCCTCGGCGCCGGCGGCCACCGCCGCCGGGCTGCCGTACTTGGAAGGCGGTCCGAGCTGCGGCGCGGCTAGCCCTCCTGGATGAGCCCGAGCAAGTTGCCGTCAGGGTCGGTGACGTGGGCGACGAGGCGGCCTCCGCCCACGTCGCGGGGAGCATCCTTGATCGTGGCACCGGCAGCGGTGACCGCGGCCAGGGTTGCCTCGATGTCGGCCACGTGCCAGTACGCGACCGGCGAGGTCATGTGCTGCGGACCTCCGCCTGGCACGAGCCCGATGTGCTGGCCGGCCACGTCGAAGCCGACGTAGTAGCTGCTGTCGACCTGGGGTGGCTGGCCGAGGAGGGCGGCATAGACGGGTGTGGCTCGCTCCAGGTCGGAGACAGGATGCAGCACGGTCTTGATTCCTTGCGTCGAAGAGTTGGTCATGGCGCTCCTGGGTGCTCAGGGTCACATCGGTCCCGTTGGTGTCGTCAAGAGCATGACGATCACGAGCGAGAGGATGTGACCGTGAGCAACCTAGAGCAGCTGGCTCGCGAGTTCGAAGCCAACCGGTCCCGCCTGAGGGCGGTGGCGGTGCGGATGCTCGGGTCCGTGCACGACGCCGAGGACGTGGTCCAGGAGGCATGGCTCCGGCTCGGCCGGGCCGACACCGAGGCGGTGGACAATCTCGGCGGCTGGCTGACCACGGTCGTCGCCAGGATGTGCCTGGACGCTCTCCGCCAGCGGGGCAGGAGACCCGAGGTCGCAGCCGGCGCCGCCCCTGACCCCGAGGCGGGGGAGGTGGCCACCCCGGAGGACGACGCGCTCCTTGCGGACTCGGTCGGCGCGGCGTTGCTCGTCGTGCTGGACACCTTGGAGCCTGCGGAGCGGCTGGCCTTCGTGCTGCACGACATGTTCGCGCTCCCCTTCGAGGAGATCGCCCCGATCGTCGGCCGCACACCGGTCGCCGCCCGCCAACTCGCGAGCCGTGCCCGCCGGCGAGTGCGCTCGGACCCGGTCATCCCCGAGCACGAGGCGGCGGTGGAGCGCGACGTGGTGGCGGTGTTCCTCGCAGCCGCGCGGCGCGGGGACTTCGGTGCGCTCCTGCGCCTGCTCGACCCTGAGGTCGTGGTGCGGGCCGATCGGGCGTCCGTGGAGATGGCCGCCGCGCGAGCGAGCGCCGGTGCCCCGAGCCTCGAGGCCGAGATGCGGGGTCCGGACGCCGTCGCCCGAGTCTTCGCAGGGGGTGCGAGAGCGGCTCGACCCGCTCTCGTCGACGGCCTGGCCGGGGCGGTGGTGTCGGTTGGCGGGCGACCCCTCGCCGCGTTCAGTTTCACGGTGATCGAGGGTCGGGTGTCCGCGATCGAGCTGGTCGCGGACCCACAAACTCTCGGTTCCATGGTGCTGGAACCTCTTAGCGGCCGAGATCCCGCCAGCCCGATCCGGCGGGGGAGCGCCGCCACGAGGAGGCAGGAGGCAACGTGACGCAGCCGTCGGACGCGATCGACCAGCGGATCGAGGAGCTCGGAGACTGGCGCGGCCGGATGCTCGGAGAGCTCCGCCGCATCATCACAGAGGCCGATCCCGACGTCGTGGAGGAGTGGAAGTGGGTGAAGCCGACGAGCCCCGGCGTCCCGGTCTGGTCGCACGCCGGCGGGATCTGCACTGGGGAGACCTACAAGAACGTCGTCAAGCTGACGTTCTTCAGGGGTGCGTCGCTCCTTGACCCGTCCGGTCTGTTCAACTCGAGCCTCGAGGGAAAGGTGAGGCGCGCCATCGACTTCCGGGAGGGCGACACTGTCGATGAAGGCGCTCTGAAGGACCTCGTCCGTGAGGCAGTGGCGCTCAACCAACGTTCCTGACGGCGGATCGCCGTCGTCAGGGTCGGCAACGAGCTCGCGGGCTTTCGTTCGAGCACGACGGTCGCGCCACCGCGAGCCGGGCAGTCGGGTCGCGCCCGGTGCCGCTCGTGCCGTCGTTCGCCCGGGTTGGCCGTGGGAGGCTCGCGGGATGGACGTCACGATCAGGGAGTACCGCCCGGCCACCGACGAGGCGGTGGTGGTCGAGTTCGCGCTCCGTGCCTGGGAGCCAGTCTTCGCCTCCTTGCGAGCCGTCCTCGGAGCAGACCTCTTCGCCCGCCTCCATCGGGGCGACGAGGGCTGGCACGCGTTCCAGGGTGCCGCTGTCCGCCGCGCCCTCGCCGATCCGTCCATGGTGAGCTTCGCCGCCGAGGTGAGCGGGACTGCGGTGGGCTTCGTGTCGGCCCGGCTGACCGAAGATCGGGAGATCGGCGAGATCTTCATGCTGGCCGTCAACCCCGACCACCAGGCGCGCGGGATCGGCACGTTGCTCACCGAGACGGCGACGCAGTGGCTGCGGCAGTCAGGCGCCCGCGTGGCCTTCGTCGAGACGGGCGGCGATCCGGGCCATGCCGCCGCGCGGCGGGTCTACGAGAAGACCTCCTTCAGCGCTTTGCCGGTGGTGCGGTACTTCGCGGCGCTGTAGCACAGCCGCGATCGACCGCCACGACCGGCAGCGGCGAGGCGCGGGGACCCGGTGCCGGTCGGCCGAAGGTGGTGAACATGCGCAAGGTCGTCGCCCACGAGCTGCATGCCCCCGCCCGCGCCGCCGAGGACCCGGACGGGACGAGGTAACCGGGGCGAGCCTGGCCTCGGTGATCACCCACGAGGACGCCGTCATCTTCGGCCGGCGCAGCTACGACGAGCGGTCGCAGGGCAGCGATCTGGAGCCGTTCGCCAGCTTCCTCAACGCCGTCTCGAAACTCGTCGTCACCTCGGCTGGTGGTGCCCAGGTGGCGCGCGCCCGGCACCCTGCGGCGAAGCCGTGGAGCAGCCTCCCGCCTCACGGAGCTGCTCGGGTAGCGTCGTCCACGAGGTGCTGGACAACGGATCCGACCCGGCCGCCGGCGAGCTGCGCCCCGAGGAGGTCTGGCCGTGACGCGACTGGCTCGTCTCGATGCCGTGCACCGGCTTGACCTCGGCTGTTTCGTGCGCCCTTCCTCCGAGACCGGGACCGGCCGGCCCCGGGTCGAGGCTGTCTACGGCTACCTCGTCGTCCACCCCGAGCTCACGGTCGTGTTCGACACGGGGATCGGCACCGCCGACGAGGAGACCGAGGCGCACTACCAGCCTCACCGCCGACCCTTCGCGCTCGCATGCCGGGAGGCTGGGTGCGACGTGGGCGAGATCGACGTCGTCGTGAACAGCCATCTCCACTTCGACCACTGCGGGGCGAACCCGGCCCTCCCCGGACGGCGCATCGTCGTGCAGGCAGCCGAGCTCGAGGCGGCGAGCCGAGACCACTACACCGTGCCCGAGCTCATCGACTTCGAGGGCGCCGTCTACGACCCCATCAGCGGGGAGGCCGAGCTCGCCGACGGTCTCGTCGTGGTCCCGACCCCCGGGCACAGCCCAGGCCACCAGTCGCTCGTCGTGCGGTCGCGCGACGGCACGCTGCTCGTGGCAGGGCAGGCAATGGACGTCCCGGGCCCGACCGCGGCGCCGGTCGCCGGCTGCGCCTCGGCGTACGCGAGCGCGCATCTCGCCCGCCGGGCGGCACAGGGCACCGGGCGGGCCTTCGCAGGCTGGCCGGAGTGGTTGGACCGCATCGAGCAGTTCGACCCTGCCCGCGTGGTCTTCGCCCACGACGGCGCCATCTTCGAACCCCCCACGGCCCCTCACAGGTAGGCAGGCGGCCGCTTCGCACCCGACGTGCGGGTGCTCCCCTGCACCGCCGGCGGCTACGCGCCGCTGGGGCTCCCGAAGCCTGGAGGGAATAACACATGCTGATATTCCGTTGTACGGATATGTAGGCTCCTCCCTGGCGGGAGACGAGCGCCGACCAGACCAGGCAGGGTGCCACCGCACCACGACCGAGCAAGGAGCCGTCAATGGGAAACACCGAGCACTCCGCCGTTCTCGCCGTAAGGGGCATGACCTGTGACGATTGCGCCCACCGCGTGACCACCGCTCTCGAGAGCGCGGGGGCCGAGGGCGTCGTGGTCGACTGGCGCGCCGGCGAGGCACGCTTCTCCTTCTCGGAGCAGCTCGACGAGCCCCGGCTTCGCGGTGCCGTCGAGCATGCGGGCTACCGGCCGGGGGAGCTGCGTCTCTCCGGTGGCGTCCTCCCGGAGGTCGCCGGGGACGCCGGGTTCGACTACGACCTGGTCGTGCTCGGTGCGGGCTCGGCGGCATTCGCGGCGGCGATCAGAGCCGCCGACGCCGGCCGCACGGTCGCCCTGGTCGAGCAGGGGACCCTCGGGGGGACCTGCGTGAACGTCGGCTGCGTGCCGTCAAAGGCGCTCCTTCGCGCGGGCGAGCTCGCGTGGGCAGCCGGTCATCACCCCTTCACTGGGCTGTCGACGACCTCGGGTCCTGTCGACCTCGCAGCCCTTGTCGCCCAAAAGGACGAGCTGGTGCGAATGATGCGCCAGACGAAGTACGCCGACCTCGTCGCCGACTACGGCTTCACCGTCATCCCGGGTCACGCCCGCTTCAGCGATCCCGAGACCCTCGAGGTCGACGACCGCCGCCTGCGCGCCCGTGCGTACCTGGTGGCGACCGGTGCCTCGCCCGCGGCTCCACCCGTCCCGGGGCTCGCCGAGGCCGGCTACCTGACGTCGACGAGCGCCCTCGAAGTGACGGAGGTGCCACGCCGGCTCGCCGTGATCGGAGCGAACGCGATCGGGCTCGAGCTGGGCCAGTTCTTCCTGCACGTCGGAGCCGAGGTCACCTTCGTCGACGTGGCGGAGCGCATCGCCCCCTTCGAGGAGCCCGAGATCTCCGAGGCGCTCGAGGCGGCACTGCGTGCCGAGGGGGCCCGCATCCACACTTCCGCCCAGGTCGTCTCGGTTCGCAGGACCACCGACCACGTGGAGGTGGTGATCGAGGTGGAGGGCCGCCGGATCGAGCTCGTCGCCGACGAGCTGCTCGTCGCGACGGGACGGCGACCGAACACCGAGGGGCTCGGCCTCGAGAAGGCCGGGGTCGAGCTCGACGGGCGCGGCGCACTGGTCGTCGACGACGAGCTGCGCACCTCGAACCCGCGCATCTTCGGCGCAGGGGACGTGACCGGGGCGCCGCAGTTCGTCTACGTGTCCGCCTACGAGGGTGCCCTCGCCGTCGACAATGCCCTCCTTGGCGTCGGCCGTAGGACGGACTTCACCGGTCTGCCGAGAGTGACGTTCACCTCACCCCAGATCGCGGGTGCCGGGCTCACCGAGGCTCAGGCCAGAGCTGGCGGTGCTGCGGTGGAGACCTCGGTCCTCCCGCTCACCGCCGTCCCGCGGGCCCTCGTCAACCACGACACCGCGGGTCTCGTCAAGCTCGTCGCTGAGGTCGGCACCGGGCGCCTGCTCGGCGCGTCGGTCCTCGCCGAGGGAGCGGGTGACGTGATCCAGTCCGCCGTGCTCGCCATCCGCCACGGCATCACGATCGAGGAGCTGTCGAGCACCTTCCACCCCTACCTCACCATGGTCGAGGCGATGAAGCTCGCCGCCCAGACCTTCACTCGCGACGTCGAGAGGCTCTCGTGCTGCGCCGCCTAGATCGAGGTCCTTCCAGGCTACGGCCGTTGCGCCCCCACCGGTGAGTGGACCGCCCCGGCCGGAGAGCTGCTCGGCGCGCGCGGCCGCGTACACTACGAACACGTAGGAGGTGGTCGTCCATGCCGAGGCGGGTGGTGGCGGGGCGCCGGGTCGGTGACCTCGAGAGCGAGATCCTCGAGGTGCTCTGGTCGGCCCGAACCTGGCTGTCGGGGCGCGAGGTGCTGGAGCGTCTCGGCGACGAGCAACGGGCGTACACGACCGTGATGACCGTCCTCGGCCGCCTCGTCGACAAGTCGCTCGTCGAGCGGGCTCAGCACGGAAAGGCTCACCTTTACCGCGCAGCAGGAGATCCCGACGAGCTGACCGCTCAGGCGATCCGCTCGCTGCTCTCGGCGACGGCCCATCCCGGTGTCGCGATCGCGCGCTTTGTCGAGGGCCTCGACGACCCCGAGCTCGTCTCCGAGCTCGCTTCGGCGCTCAAGCGGGTCCGCCGCAGGTGAGCGCGGCGGCCGCCGGCCTCGGCCTCTTCGCCGTGCTCGTCGTGCTCCCGCGGTTGGCAGACAGCGACCGTTCTGTGGCACCCCGGGTGGCGGCGGGCGCGCACCTCATGAGCCTGCTCGGCTGGGCGCTCATGCCCGTGGTGTGGCTCGCGTGCCTCGGGAGCGCCCTCGGCGCCTCGCTCGGGGGGATCCGGACCTCGGGCGGGGGCTGCCTGCTCGGGCTCGATCGCGGCCAGTGGGAGCTCCTCGGCTACGTGCCGGCGGTGCTGCTGCTTGCCGTGCTGGTCCGGCACGTCCTTCTCCACGCGAGCGCTGCCCGTCGCGCCGAGATGGGCCCTCTGGCGCGCTCGAGAGCGGTGCGGCGGCCGACGACGGCCGGCGAGGTGTGGGTGTTGTGCTCGGACGACCCGGTCGCGTTCGCATCGGGGCTGTGGCGCTGCCGGGCGGTCGTGACCTCGGGGTTGCTGGCCCTGCTGGACCCGGCCGAGCGGGAGGCGGTGTGCGAGCACGAGGCGGCGCACGTTCGCCTCGGGCACCCTCGACTGCTCGTGGTCTGCGGGGCGATCGCCGGCGCCTACGGGCGCCTCCCCCCGGTGCGCCGTGCCTGGGACGGGCTTCGTCGGCAGCTCGAGGCTGCAGCCGACGACGAGGCGGCTCGAGTCACCGGCGCAACTGTGCTGCTGTCGGCGCTGGTCCACGTGGCCGCCGTCCTCGGTGGCCAGGCATCGCCGACGGTGGCACCGGGGATCGCAGGTGCCGACCAGCTGCGCTGGCGGATCGCGCGCCTCGAGCACCCTGGTGCGCCGGCGCCGTGGCCGACGGCGCTCGCCGCCGCTACCGCCGCCGCTACCGCGGCCGCCATCTCCGTGGTCGGCTGCCTGCTCACAGGGGTCCAGGCCAACCTGGCCGCCGAGCTCGCGTGCCTCGTCGTGGTCGCCATGGTCGGCCTCCGTCCGACCTGGGCGTGGGGGCGCCACGGCTGAGCCGCATCGCGCGCCACCGGTGCACCCGCCCTCTCGCCACCACGCCTCGACTCTTGCGCCACCTGCCGGCTGGAGTGCCCGGCGTCCGGCTGCATTGACTCGCTCTCACGAATGTGTAGTAGGATGCAGCCAGCTCACCGTCCAACGAGCGCTCGACCCGTGCTCGTGCAGCCGAAGGAGGCCGATCATGGCCGTGTCCCATGTGCCACGCCCCGGAGCGGGACCCGATGCCGCCATGCAGCCGGCCGGAGAGAACCGGGAGGCAGGTCCGGGCTCGCCGGCGCCCGAGGAGCGGAAGGGCCCGGGCGCGGCCCTCCTGTTGCTCGTGCTGCCGGTGCTGTGCTGTGGCGGCCCGGCCATCCTTGCCGCCCTTGGGTCCGCGAGCGCGGCGACCCTCGGTGTCGTGGGCGGCGTCATCGGAGCGGTCCTGTTCGCAACCGCCCTGGGGCTCGTCGTGCGGCGCCGGCGGAGAGCGGCGTGTTGCGCTCCTCGAGCCCGGGCGTGACGCCCGTGCGCGCTCAGCAGCGAGACCTCGACGGGATGAGGACGGCACGGGCCCTCGCCGACGTGCTCGGCACACGCTGGCGCATCGCCGGCTTCCTTTGCGCATCGGGCATCGTGGCGTTCTTCTACAGCTTGCTCCTTCCCTTCGACTACACCCAGCGCTTCGAGCTCGCCAACTGGGACTACTTGGACGCCCACCTCGTCGTCTGGTCGATCGTGCTGGGCCTCGCCATGGGCCTCGTCCTGAGCATCCAGGTCCGGGCCATGCGCCGGGTCGCCGCCGCCCGGAGGGCCACCGGCGCCGCAGGGGGCGCCGCCTTCGTCGCGAGCCTGCTCCCGAGCTTTCTGTGCTGCACGCCGATCATCCCCTCCCTGCTCGCCTTCGTCGGGGTCTCAGGGGTCGGGCTGTACACGACGACGGGCACCGTCCAGCACTTCTTCGCCGTCCACGAGACCGAGTTCCTGTCGGCGAGCCTTGTGCTCCTCGCTCTCACGTGCTGGTGGGGCCTGCGCCAGGTGGCACGCTCCGGCTGCTTCGGCGAGGAGGGCTGTGCGGCCGAGCACAGTTCGCCTGCAGCGACTGATCGGCGCTCGGAAGGGCCCCGCAGCGCCGTCGAGCCCGTCGAGCCGGGGAGCCCGTCGAGTGCCGGACGGGCACGAACCGGCGACGTCGCCCTGCGGCGCGGCGCCGATGCGCACAGGGGTGCTCTTCGATGAGCACGGCGTCGACCCGTCCGCAGCCGCGTCGACCATCCGGTGCTGCCCGGCGCCGGGCCGAAGCGGAGCGGCGCAAGCGCAAGCGGATGCTGTCCATCGGTGGTGTCGTGGCCGCGCTTGGCATCGTCACGGTGGTCGTCGCCCTGCACGTCACGAGCAGCAGCTCGGGCTCGGCGAGGTCCTCGGCCGCGTCCCTCGAGGTCGGGACGAGGGCGCCCAATGGCGCCATCACCACCCTGAGCGGCAGGACCGAGACCGTGGCGGCTCTGCGGGGGAGGGCCACGCTCATCTGGTTCGTGACGACGTGGTGCTCGTCGTGCCAGGCCGGCACGCAGGCGATGGCCGAGAACGTCGCCGCGCTGTCGGCAGACGGCGTGAGGGTCGTCGAGGTCGAGAACTACGCCGATCTCGGCCAGTCGGGCCCTCCGATGGCGGCGTTCGCGAGAGACCTCGCGGGCAGCGCCTTCTCGAACCCGGACTGGACCTTTGGCGAGGCCTCCTCGAACCTCACCCACACCTACAACCCGAGGGCCTACCTCGACATCTACTACCTCATCAACGCCAAGGGAAGGATCATCTACGTGAACAGCTCGCCAGCCTCCACGATGTCGCAGCTGCTCGCCGCGGCGAAGGCGCTGAGGTGAGCGACCTCGACGATGCGGGCCGGCACCGCCGCCGGCGGCGCTTCGGACTGGTCGTGAGCGGCGCGCTCGCCGTCGGTCTCGGTGCGTACGCGCTGAGCGGCTCCGGCGCGAGCGCGGCGGCCCCATCGGCGCATGCTGCGGCGTCGCGTCCGGCCGTCGGGTCGGCGCCGGGGCTCGCTCCAGATGGCACGTTCACAGAGCCCTCAGGCGCGACCGAGACGATCGCTTCCCTGCGCGGGAGGCCGATCATGCTCTGGTTCGTCGCCGGGGGCTGCGCGAGCTGCGCCGCGAGCATCCCCGCGGTCGCCGCGCACTTCTCGGAGCTGGCCGGGACCGGGCTCAGGGTGGTCACGCTCGGCCTGTACGGTGACTTCTCGCCCGGGAGGGCGGGAGCCGAGCAGCTGCTCAGGTTCGCCCAGGAGGCGACCCCGGGGCGGAGCGTCCGGCAACCCGGCTGGGAGTGGGGAATGGCGTCGCAGTCGCTCAGCCTCGCCTACGACCCGTCAGGGATCCCAGATCTCTACGTGATCATCGGGCCTCGCGGCCGCATCGTCTATCGCAACAGCGTCCCGGTCTCGACGATGGGGGCGCTGCTCGCCGAGGCGAAGCGAATCGGCGAGCACACCACGGCCACGGGGAGCGGCGGCGCCGACTGACGTCAGGTGCCCTGCAGCGCCCCTGAGCGCGTCGTCTGGTTCGTTTGGCTGCAGCGAGCTGAGGCCCGCACCCCGGCTCGAGCCTCGCGTCCCAGGCTGTCAGCGGGCGGATGCGACGCTCGCGCAGGCCGCTACCCCTGCAGCATGGTCGGCGACGAGAGCCCTCCCGAGCTGGACCAGCTCGGCCACCCTTTTGTCGGTCACCTGGTAGAAGGCGAAACGTCCGGAGCGGCGCACCTCGAGCAGGCCGCAGCTGACCAGGCAGGCGAGGTGAGCGGAGACGCGGCCCTGGGAGAGGCCCGCGTGGGCGACGCACTCGGTCCCGGTCCTCTCGCTCTCCGCGCAGAAGGCGAGGAGAGCCAAGCGGGTGGGGTCGCCGAGGGCCCGGTAGAAGCGCGCGAGGAGGTCTCGACCGGTGGGGTCGTCGGGGACGGGCGGAATGCCGGCCGCCCCTGACATCGGCGCCGCAACTGAGGAGCTCACGGCGCGGATCCCGGCCTGCCCGGAACCGGGCCACGCCGGATGGCGCGCTGCGGGCGAGACCCTTTGCGCTGAGCGCTCCCGGGGTGCGCCGTCGCAGCCCAGGTGCGGCCGCTGGCACGGCTCAGGGCTGGAGGAAGGACGCCGGCAACAACTGCACCGCCCGATCCGGGATTTGCTAGCGCGAGTTCGCGGCCCACTACACCTCCAACACGGCCGTTCGACGTCGGCAGGGCAGCCTACCGCGAGCCGGCTCGACCGCCCCGCTCATCGAGCGCCACCCGTTGCACGTTCACGGGCAGGCTGCGCTCGCCAGGTGGCGGGTGCCCGAGGAGCGACGCCCGAGCGGGCCGGCTCGCCCGCGGACCCAGCCGGGCGTGGTCAGCTCCTGCGATGCGGCACGAGGAGGACCTTGACCCGCGACACGAGCGGCGGCGCATCCCACTCCGGCGGCGGACCAAGCTGGCGGTGGCTCGAGGTGCCTACTTGCCGCCGAAGGCGCTGCGGAACCGCAGGAAGAAGGCGGCGAAGACCATGACGATGCCGATGTTGACGAGCAGGCGGGCCCAGAAGTGGTGCCGGAACACGAGGACGTCGAGGCCGACGACGACGGCGACGAGCGCGACCACATAAGGGATGACGGCCGCTCGGCCACTCATGCTCGCGATCCTACCTGCTAGGTAGCAAAGGGGGCTGGAGCCCGAGCACGGTCGCCGGTCACCCCGCGCGCCTCGGGCCTGGCGGGCAGCCCGCCGGTCTTCTCAGGTGCCGCCGAGACGGCCGAGCACGTGCCCGAGCTCGACCGGGCAGCTGAACATCGGCCAGTGCCCGGAGTCGATGTCGACGTAGTCGACGTGCCGTGCCCGGGCAAGCTCGGGCACCCCTCCGCTGTCCACCCAGCTCGCAGCTTGGGCCGGGGTGAATTCCGGGCAGATCACGCTCACCGGGACGTCGAAGCGGCGCTCATCAACGAGGCGGACCGTCCCGCCTACGACGGCTGCCGGTACGGGCACCA
>Ga0209061_1003369_pt1 | contig 17492 bp, 15 predicted proteins | sample Coa_R1_10_FD_187157 | JGI IMG/M metagenome (GOLD analysis project Ga0209061, IMG submission 187157) | Surface soil microbial communities from Centralia Pennsylvania, which are recovering from an underground coalmine fire - Coalmine... | ecosystem: Environmental > Terrestrial > Soil >...
TGAAGCCAGTGCCGTTCACCAAAGTGATGCTGCTGTACGGCGGTCTTCAGCTTCTCGGAGGAATGATTGCGTTGTCGTGGCTTGGCTTCAGCAAGGAAGAAGGCCCCGCCGCCTATCTCTCCTGGTTCACTTATGATACGGATTGGAAATTTGGTCGCTGGCTGCTGTTGATGGCCCTTTCTGGTATGATTTGCATTTTCGCTGCGGGTGCGCTCATGGGATTTAAGTAAAAAAACACACTCCAAGATTAGCCGCGTCCCGAAAGGAACCACCGCGCTCCGCTGCAAATCGCGGCTAATCGTTCTCTACGCTCCCAACGGCGCGATGCGGCCTTCCATGGGGCTGGATGCCTGCGCGTACATTTTGCGCGGAATACGTCCGGCCAGATATGCCAGGCGGCCGGCGGCGCAGGCGTGGCGCATGGCATGGGCCATCCGCAACGGATCGCGCGCATGAGCGATGCCGGTGTTCAGGAGCACGCCATCGCAGCCCAACTCCATCGCCACGCTGACATCGCTGGCCGTGCCCACGCCGGCATCGACGATTACCGGATAATCCGGATCGCCGTCCTTCAAATACTCCAGAATGATGCGAATGTTGTTGGCGTTGAGAATGCCTTGGCCGCTGCCGATAGGGCTGCCAGCCGGCATGACACTGACAGCTCCCGCCGCTTTCAGATGACGGGCCATGATCGGGTCATCGCTGGTGTAGACGAGGACTTGAAAACCGTCCTTAACAAGCTGTTCGGTAGCCTTGAGCGTGGCTACCGGATCGGGCAGCAGCGTTTTGACATCGCCCAGGCACTCTAGCTTGACCCAATCGGCGCCGGGATTCCCGAGATTGCTCAGCAGCTCGCGGGCCAGGCGGGCGTGGCGCACGGCGTCCTCGGCGCTGAAGCAGCCGGCCGTGTTGGGCAGGATGGTGTAGCGCTTCAAATCGAGGTAATCAAGGATGTTGCGGCCATGCTTGTCTACCAAGCGTTCGCGGCGTACGGCCACCGTCGTGACTTCGCAGCCGCTGGCCGCCAGACAATCACGCATCAGCTCATAGCTGGCGTACTTGCCGGTGCCGGTGATGAGCCGGCTGCAGAAGGAAAATTTACCGATGACCAACGGCTTGTCTTCCGGCTCCCCTTCCCCGCCGCCGACCAGCGTTACAATCTCAATGCGATCGCCGCGATTCAGCATTTGCTCGCTATGCCGCACCGCGGGCACGACTTCGCCGTTGATCTCAACCGCAACGCGGCGGCGGTCGTAGCCCAGGCGTTCAAGCAACTGAGCTACCGTCAGGGGTTCGGGTAGGCTGCGGGCTTCGCCGTTGACCATGCAGGTAAGCATGAGGCATCTCCTCTCCAGGTTGGCCGTTCCCTTGAAATGTGCCTAAGTTATAGCTATACGAATTGTAACGCAGAATCGAAGGTATCCCATGATCCTCATGTCTTCCCATTACGTTCCTCACACCAAAGTTCCGACGCTTGTTTTCCCCACCAGCACTCAGGCGGCGCGCCATGTCGCCTTGATGATCGAGAGTCTGATTCGCCAGAACAATTCGGCTGGTCGGGCCACTGTGCTCGGTCTGCCGACCGGCTCGACGCCAGTCGGACTGTACCGGGAATTGATCCGCCTGCACAAGGAAGCTGGTCTCGATTTTTCGCGCGTCATTACCTTCAATCTCGATGAATATTATCCCATGCAGCCGGACGATCCGCAGAGCTACCGGCGCTGGATGCAAGAGACCTTTTTCAACCACGTTAACATTCCGCCGCAAAACATCAATGTGCCCGATGGCACCATCAAACCGGAAGAGGCCGAGGATTACTGCCTGCGCTACGAACAGAAGATACGCCGGGCCGGTGGCATCGATCTGATGCTTCTGGGCATCGGTCGAACCGGACACATTGGTTTCAACGAACCCGGTTCGACACGCCATAGCCGCACACGCCTGGCCACCCTCGATCCGGTGACGCGTCGTGATGCTGCCGACAGTTTTTTCGGCGAGAACAATGTGCCGCACCAGGCATTGACGATGGGTGTCGGCACCATTCTTGATGCTCGCAAAATTGTGTTGATGGCGTTCGGCGAACACAAGGCACCGATCGTGCAGCGTGCCGTCGAAGGGCCGGTTACGGATGCGGTGGCGGCCAGCTTCTTGCAGCAGCATCCGGATGCTACTTTCATCCTCGACCGGGCTGCCGCCGCCGAACTGGCTGCCTTCGCACGCCCGTGGACTGTCGGACCGGTCAGCTGGACGCCGGCCCTTATCCGCAAGGCGGTCATCTGGCTTAGCCTCAAGGTCGAAAAAGCCCTACTGAAACTCTCGGACGATGATTTCCGCGAACACGAACTTTATGAGCTGCTCCGCGAATATGGCCCGGCCAGCGTCCTGGGTCGCCGCGTTTTTGACGAAATGATGGCCACGCTCTGCACGGAGCCGGCAGGCCGGCAGCCCTGCACGGTTCTCATTTTCAGTCCCCACCCCGATGATGACGTTATCAGCATGGGCGGCACCCTCATCCGGCTGGCTGAGCAAGGCCATCGTGTACACATTGCCTACATGACCAGCGGCAATATTGCCGTCTTCGATCACGATGCCTCGCGTTTCCTCGATTTTGCCGTCGAGTTCAACCGTATGTTTCAAATCGACGAGGAGCAGACGGAAAAACTGAAGCAACGAATGCAGACTTTTCTGCGTTCCAAGAGACCGGGACAACCGGATTCCGAAGATTTGCTCAAGGTCAAGGCGTTGATCCGTGAGACGGAGGCGCGAGCGGCGGCGCTGGCTTGCGGCGTGCCGCCGGAGCAACTGGAATTTATGAATTTGCGTTTCTATCGCACCGGTACCATCGCCAAGGCGCCGATTCATCCGCAGGACATTGCGGACATCATCGCGCTGTTGGAGCGTTTGCAGCCGGACCAGATCTACGTTGCCGGCGAACTCTCCGATCCGCATGGCACGCACCGCGTTTGTGCCGAGGCCGTCTTTGATTCCGTCCGTGCCGTGCGGAAGAAGGGACAGCATTTCGAGGTCTGGCTCTATCGCGGCGCCTGGGAGGAGTGGGAGCCGCACGAGATCGAGCGCGTGGTGCCGCTCAGTCCCGAAGATGTGGAGCGCAAGAAACAGGCTATTTTCCGCCATCAATCCCAGAAGGACCGGGCCATGTTTCCCGGCAGCCTCGACCGCCGCGAGTTCTGGCAACGCGCTGAAGAGCGCAATCGCCATACGGCGCGCCTTTACGATCAACTTGGCCTGCCGGAGTTTTACGCCTTGGAAGGTTTCGTGCAGTGGCGCGACACGGACGAAACGTAACGTCGTGGTGTGGTGCCCCCGTTTCCCGATTCTGAACGGGAGGCGACGCTCTCCACTCAGAATCTGGAAACCACAGGCGAAACAGTAGGAAACGGTGAACCTGGTGAACCCTTCGCGTTGCGCCTTCCTTTGCCTCCCTTATTTCGTCGTGGAACGTTGCGATTCCATTTAGGCCAATGCCCTTGATCTCCGACCGTAGAATAGGCAGGTGGAAAAACACACCTGGCTCCATGGCCTAGGGGGAACGATTGATGAACGGTTACACCGAAAACAGAGCATCCGAGGCGTATGAGCGGCCTGACCCACACGATCGGGTGCTCACCTGGGGCGCCAGCCACGCCATGCTGCCCCTGGTGGGACGAATCGTCGCCGACATCATGCACGGCCACGATCGTCTGGCCCAACTGCGCCCCGAGCAAGAACGCCTCGACAGCCAGCGGCAAACGCTGGACTGGCCTCAACGTTCTCGACGCTATCAAGTTCAGGAAGAAATCATCGCCGTGGAGAAGGATCTCCGGGAGGCGTACAGTGAATTGGAAGCGCTGGGCGTCGCCGTACTGCACGGCCCGTCCGGCCTGGTCGGTTTTCCAACCATCGTCAACGAACGCCGCGCTTTCTTCTCTTGGCGTCCCGGTGAAGACGATGTGATCTTTTGGAATTTTGTCGGCGATCCGGTGCGTCATGCCGTACCGGAATCGTGGACCAAGAGTCCACCCGCGCCCAAGTCGCGCCGTGGCAAATCCCGCCGCACCAAATCGTAACGCGTGTGCTTGAAGACCCCCGACCCAGGAAGGGCGAGCAGCACTGCTGCTCGCCCTTCTGCATTTAGACGCTCAGGATGAACGATCTGGATAAAATGGAGTAGCTGAGCAAAATGGTTAAGGTGTAGGAGTTTTGTCTCGCCGCCAGCCAACCGCTGCTGTGCCCAGGCTTCGATAGCCAGATCAGGCCGCGGATCGACCCGGAGATTCAGGAGAGGAGGGGAAAAACCTACTCGGGAGCTGACGCAGTCCCGCTCGCCAAAATCGAGAGCGACACTCGCGCCGTCCCTGTCTGGACTTTCCAGTTTCTCTCGCCGTATAATCCGTGCATTGGCTCCTAGTGTGGTTTCCGTCATGGCCGATCCGCTCCTCACTTTGACGACCGATTTCGGCAACGGCTCGCCCTATGTCGCCGCTGTTAAAGGTGTTATTCTCGCCCTCAATCCCGAAGTCCGTATTGTCGACCTCAGCCACGACATTTCCCCCCAAGATCTGCGCCAGGCCGCCTTCTTTCTCGCTTCGACGCTACCATATTATCCACCAGAGACATTGCATGTCGTCGTCGTCGATCCGGGCGTTGGCAGTCAGCGTTCCATTCTCTACGTCGAGGTGGCTTACGTGCGTCTGTTGGTGCCGGACAACGGCTGCTGGACCTGGCTGTTGGAGGGAGAGCGGCGACGAATGCGTGTCATTCGCTTGACCGAAAAACGCTTCTGGCGCAACCGTATCAGTGCCACTTTTCATGGCCGCGATATCTTTGCTCCCGTGGCTGCCAACCTGAGCCTCGGACTCGATCCACGCGAGTTGGGGCCGATCATCTCCGACTGGGTGCGCCTGGAGCGTCCCGTTCCGTGCCACGATGCACACAGCATCATCGGCGAAGTACTTTTTGTTGATCGCTTCGGCAACCTCATTACCAACATCCCCGGCGAGGCACTGCTGCGGGACGGTCGGGCCAAGCGTGTTCGCATCGCTGGCATTGAGGTATCGCGCATCGTCCGCACCTACTCCGATGCCGAACCCGGTACCCTCCTCGCCCTGGTGTCCAGTTCCGAATTTCTGGAAGTGGCTGTCAACCAAGGCAATGCCGCTCAGCTACTGAACGCCCAGACGGGTACGCCGGTGACGTTGGAATACCTGCCGGAAGCCTAAAAGCTAGCGGCCCCAACCTCCTCTCCCCTCGTAGGGGAAGGCTGAGGTAGGAGGTGTCAAGGCAAGGGAGCCAGGGAGGGGTGTCCCCCACCCCAACCCTCCCCCACAAGGGGGGAGGGAAAAGACCCCCAACCCTCCCCCACAAGGGGGGAGGGAAAAGACCCCCAACCCTCCCCCATAAGGAGGGAGGGAAAAGACCCCCAACCCTCCCCCATAAGGAGCGAGGGAAAAGGCCGCTAGCCCTAAGCGACGGTAGGTCCGCCGTCGCTTAGGCTTCCGGCGCGTTATATTAACAAAATGATTCCCAGCCGCGAACAGCTCGAACAGTGGGACCGTGAACACGTCTGGCATCCGTTTACGCCGATGCAGACGTATGCCGCCGAGAAACCGCTTATCATCGCCGGGGCGCACGGCTGCTTCCTCATCGACCTCGACGGCCGAGAGTATCTCGACGGCGTATCATCGCTGTGGTGCAATGTCCACGGCCATCGTGTGCCGCAGCTGGATGCCGCCCTGCGCGACCAGCTCGAGGCCGTGGCCCACAGCACGCTGCTGGGTCTGAGCAATGTGCCGGCTATTCGGCTGGCGCGGCGGCTCGTCGAATTGGCGCCGCCGGGTTTGAATCACGTCTTTTTTTCCGACGATGGCGCCACAGCGGTCGAAGTCGCTCTCAAGATGGCGTTTCAATACTGGCGCCAGTGTCCGCGGCCGCGGCCGGAAAAGACGCAGTTTCTCGCCCTGCACGGCGCCTATCACGGCGATACGCTCGGCGATGTCAGCGTCGGTGATATTGAACGCTTTCACGGTCTTTTTGCTCCTCTATTGTTTCCTACCGTTCGCGCTCCCGCGCCTTATTGTTATCGTTGTCCGCTCGGTCTGGAGCGCTCACACTGCCGTATCGATTGTGCCCTGGAGCTTGCCGAACTGGTGCGGCGGCACGCGGACCGATTGGCGGCAGTGGTCATCGAACCGTTGGTGCAGGGCGCGGCAGGGATGATTACGGCGCCGGAGGGCTATCTGCGGCGCGTCCGTGAAGTGACGCGCCGTTATGACGTGCTGCTGATTGCCGACGAGGTGGCGGTCGGTTTCGGGCGCACCGGGACGATGTTCGCCTGCACGCAAGAAGATGTGGTCCCGGATTTTCTGTGCCTGGCCAAGGGGCTGACCGGCGGCTATCTGCCGTTGGCGGCTACGTTAACGACCGATGAAGTCTACAATGCCTTTCTCGGCCCGCCGGAAGCAGGGCGGACGTTTTATCACGGACATACTTACACCGGCAATCCACTGGGCGCCGCCGTCGCCTTGGCCAATCTCGATCTGCTGCAAGGACCGGGCGGCCTGCCGGTGCTGCCGGAAAAGATCGAGCGCTTGCGGACCCACCTGGAGCGTTTGTGGGAACTGCCGATTGTCGGCGACATCCGCCAGAAGGGCTTGATGGCAGGCATTGAACTGGTCCGCAACCGGGCGACGAAGGAGCGCTTTGCTGCCGCGGAGCGAATGGGAGCGCGTTTCTGCCGGCTGGCGCGTGAGCAAGGGGTACTGCTGCGGCCGTTGGGCGATGTCGTTGTCGTCATGCCGCCCTTGGCAATCGATCTGCCGTTACTTGATCGTTTGGGCGATGTGCTTTACAATTGTGCCAATGCTCTTTAGTCCGAGTCGCGCCCGGGGGAGCGGGCAACCCACCACTCCCTCAGGCGCGGCTCGGATTGCAGATACCAACCCCCGCCCCTGTACTCTCACCGGCGAAATGCATGAATCGCGCTACCGTTTCTCTCCCCGCGCTGCAACGACCGACCCGCGTGCGTTACGGCGTTCTCGGCTTCGCCTGCGCGTTGTCGATGATTACTTACCTGGATCGCGTTTGCTTTGCCACGGTAGCGCCATACATCGAAAGGGAATTTCATCTAAACAAGCAACAGATGGGCTGGATATTCACGGCCTTCGCCTTGGCTTATGCCCTATTCGAGGTGCCGAGCGGCTGGATGGGCGATGTGTTTGGCCCGCGCCGCACGCTTATCCGCATCGTCTTATGGTGGTCGCTGTTCACGGCGTTAACCGGGGTTATCTTTCCCACTCCCTCCTTGCCGTGGCTCGCTTTCGCGGCCATGTTTCTGGTCCGCTTCCTGTTCGGCATGGGTGAGGCCGGCGCCTATCCCAACATTGCCCGTTCGTTCCATAATTGGTTCCCGTTTGAGGAGCGCGGCTTCGCTCAGGGGACGGTATGGATGGCAGGTCGTTTCGCTGGCGGCATGTCCTCTTTTGCCGTGCTGGCCCTGATGATTCACACGATGACACCGGAGGGGCAACCTGTCGTCTTATGGCGGCATTCCTTTTGGCTCTTCGGCGGTCTAGGCGTGGTCTGGTGCGCTGTCTTCTGGTGGTGGTTCCGTGATCGGCCGGAACAGCATCCGGGCGTCAATGCAGCGGAATTGGCCCTCATTCGCGGTGTGAAACGTGACGAGAAAAAAGACCTGGCTCCCCTCACCCTTCACTCCTTCACGCCTGAAGAAAAGATGCGGCCTCCGGAAGGCGAAGGGCACGCCAATGTGCCGTGGCTCCGGCTTCTGGGCAGTGCCAATCTGTGGTCCTTGTGCTTGATGTATTTTTGCGCTTCTTACGGCTGGTATTTCAACATTACATGGCTGCCGAAATACCTCAAGAGTATCTATGGCATGTCCCGAGAGACGCATGGCTTCTGGACCGTGAGCCTGCTGTCGGGCTTGCCGCTGTTGCTTGGCTCGCTGGCCTGCCTGTTCGGGGGCTTGCTCACCGATGCCTTCATCCGCCGCACCGGCGACCGCAAATGGGGCCGGCGTTTATTCGGAGCGTTGGGGCACGGCGTCTGTGCCCTGTGCTATTTCGCTAGCTTAGGTGCTTCGTCGCCGTGGTTGTTCGTGTTGGCCATCGCCCTGGCAGCGTTCTGGAACGATTTAACAATGGGAGCAGCCTGGGCCAGTTGCATCGATATTGGCCGGCAATACTCCGGCATCGTCTCCGGCTGCATGAACACGGTCGGTAACCTGGGCGGTGCAGCGGCCGGAATCGCCACGGGCCTGGTGCTCGACCACTTTGAACCCCACGGCTGGACGATCAATTTCCTTATTTTCGGCAGTGTGTACGTGGCCGCCATGTTCTTATGGCTGTGTTTCGATGCCACCAAGCCGATCGTTCCCGCTGACTCTTAGTGCTACCGGCCTCCCTCTTCCCTCATGGGGGAGGGCTGGGGTAGGAGGTGTAATGGCAATGGAGCCAAGGAGTTGCGTCCCCCCATCCCAACCCTCTCCCACAAGGAGGGAGGGAAAAGACCCCCAACCCTCCCCCACAAGGGGGAGGGAAAAGTCCGCTCGCCCTTAGGTTTGTATTGCCCATTCGGCCTCGTGATATGCCTCCGTACTCAGCCACCAGGCGCGAACCGTCGGTGGTGTTGTCGTCAGCGACACGATGAAGTTAACGACATCGGCGCTCCAGCTGCGTTCTAAGTCCTTGCGGCTGGGCACCGGTGCCGAAATGGGATGCGAATGATAGATAGCCAGTACTTCCAGCCCCTGACGGCGAATGTCTCGGTCTGCGGAAAAATGACTCTGCGGCTCCGATTCAAACTCAACAGGACTGGCGGCGGCGTTGAGCAACGGATAGCGCAGCCGTACCTCGCCGATGCCGTCGGCTCGAATTATTCCCGCCAATAAGCCGCAGCATTCCAGCGGCTGCTCAGCCAGCGCGTGCCATAACATTCCCTCATATACAGATCGTGGAATATTCAAAACGCGGAAGCGGTGTTCCGGCATGCCTTTCCGTCTCGTGTATACGCAGCTAGGATAGACCAAACGGAGCTGCGGCCGCAAGGGAGCGGTTGAAACGGCAAATCCACCGCTTTCTTGCGGTCGCGGCTCGGATAACATCAAGGGCAAACAATGGCACGCAACAAAGTCATCCTAGCGTATTCAGGCGGACTCGACACCAGCGTCATGGTGCCGTGGATTCAGGAGAAATATAACCTCGACGTCGTCACCTTCACGGTCGATCTCGGCCAAGGTGAAGACATCGAACGCATCCGCCAGAAAGCGCGACGAACCGGGGCCATCGATGCCATCGCCCTGGATGCGCGCAATCTGTTCGTTGATTGTTTTGTCTTCCCCGCTTTGATGGCTGGGGCGCTGTACGAAGGGAAATACCCGCTGGCCACGGCGCTGGGCCGACCGCTCATCGCCAAGCTCATGGTCGATGCTGCCCGCGAACATAATGCTGTGGCCGTCGCTCACGGCTGCACCGGCAAAGGCAACGATCAGGTCCGCTTCGACGTCACCTTCCAGACCCTGGCCCCGAATCTGAAAATCATCGCCCCCGTCCGTGAATGGAAGATGAGTCGGGATGAGGAGATCGCCTTCGCCGCCAAGCACGGTATCCCTGTAGAAGCGACAAAAGAGAGTCCTTATAGCATCGATCTGAACTTGTGGGGCCGCAGCTGCGAAGCCGGCGTCCTCGAAGATCCCTGGGATGAGCCGCCCGCCGATGCTTTCGCCTGGACCGTCGATCCAGCCCAGGCACCCAACGAACCGCTTTATCTCACCATTGATTTCGAGCATGGCCGGCCGGTCGCCTTGGATGGTCAGAAACTCGATGGCGTACCGTTGATCGAGCGGCTCAACAAGCTCGGCGGTCAACATGGCGTCGGCCGCATCGATCACGTCGAGAACCGCCTGGTCGGCATCAAATCACGGGAGTTGTATGAAGCCCCCGCTGCGGTGATCTTGCACGAGGCGCACCGCGAGTTGGAGTCTTTGTGCCTGAGTAAGCAAGCTCAGCGTTTCAAGACTTTGGTATCGCAAGAATATGCCGACATAATCTATAATGGGTTGTGGTTTAGCGCGTTTCATCAGGATCTGTTCGCTTTTGTGTCCAGCAGCCAGCGCTTTGTGAGCGGTCAGGTGCGCGTCAAGCTGTTCAAGGGTAAGGCCACGGTGGTGGGCCGCAAAAGTGAACATAGCTTGTACAGCAAGCAACTGGCCACATACGAGAGCGGCGACACGTTTGATCATGAAGCCGCTCGCGGTTTCATTCGTTTGTTTGGTTTGAGTCAGCAGACGCAAGCGCAACGCCAGCTGCTCAAGGGCGGCAAGGGCTTCGATCTGCCCGGGTTGCTCGGACCCTCCGATCCGAGGATAGAGTAGAAAAGCGCATGTCCTGCTCTCCTCGATTCTCGGAATTGGGTACGAGAATTGCGACAGGTATTTGTAAGAGAGGGAGGTATAAAGAGCATGGGGAGTGACATGATGGACATGGAGCAGTTAGCCGCTTACCTGCAGCGCGACGTGCGCGAAGTGGGTAAGCTGGCCAGCCGCGGTCATCTACCCGGCCACAAGGTGGGTGGGCAATGGCGTTTTGCCCGCGCCGAGATCAATCAATGGATCGAGACGCAAATGCCGTCGTTGACCGAAAAGGAGTTGACTAACCTGGAAGCGGCGGCGGCACGTGACGGCGCGGAACCATTGCTCGCCAATTTGCTCTCAGAGGCGAGCATTGCGGTGCCGTTGGCGGCTTCCACACGCGCCTCAGTGTTGAAAGAGTTGGTCAACCTGGCCGAGCAATCCTGGCAAGTTTACGATCCCGAAGCCATTCTCGATGCTGTTCGCCAACGGGAAGAGATGGCAAGCACGGCCTTGCCTTCTGGCGTCGCCATTCCTCATCCGCGCCGTCCTCTGCCCGCTGCGCTGGGCGAATCGGTACTGGCCTATGCGCGAACGGCTTCCGGCATTCCATTTGGTGCTCCGCACGGTGGGCTGACGGATCTGTTTTTCCTGGTCTGTTGCCGCGATGACCGAACGCATTTGCGTGTTCTTGCCCGTCTAACACGCCTGTTCCTGCGGCCTGGCTTCCTCGATGAGCTGCGCGCCGCCGAGACGCCGAGCGAGTCGTGGGAGAAGATTGCTTCCGCCGAACAACAATTGTTACACGCGTGATGCGGAGGGGAACCTTATCCAGGCTTCCTGTTTGAGCCGAACTTTCTGCCCAAGCTCCAGGATGCATTCGATCTGCACGGCCTTGCCCTCTTTCTCGGGGGCCTGATCTTCAAGCCAGGCAGACGCCGTACTTGTTCCAGCATCTCCTTTCCACAACGGGCGCAGCCAATCCGACTTGAGGAAGGGGCGTGATAATTGATTTATCCCTTCTTCTGCCACGTTCGTTCGATGAACGTCGTATCGACTTGGCCGGCCTGGAACGCCGGATGACGCATGATTTCGCGGTGGAGGGGAATGGTCGTGTGAATGCCTTCGATGATGAATTCATCCAGAGCGCGGCGCATACAAGCGATGGCGTCAGCGCGGGTCGGCTGATAGACGAGCAACTTGGCTACCAGCGAATCGTAATTGGGTGGCACGCGATAGCCGGCGACGGCGTGGGTGTCGAGACGGACACCGGGACCGCCGGGCGGCTGCCAGCGGGTGATGAGGCCCGGCGAAGGACGGAAATGAGAAGCGGGATCCTCGGCGTTGATGCGGCACTCGATGGCGCAGCCGCGATGCACGATGTCGCGTTGAGCAAACGGCAGCGGCTCACCAGCGGCAACGCGGATCTGCGCCTTCACCAGGTCAACACCGGTCACCAGCTCTGTGACCGGATGCTCGACCTGGATGCGGGCGTTAACTTCGATGAAATAAAAGCGATTCTGCTTGTCCACTAAAAATTCACAGGTACCGGCACTATAGTAGCCGGCTGCCTTGGCCAGGCGCACGGCCGATTCACATATTTTCTTACGGACAGAATCCGGCAGATTCGGCGCCGGCGATTCTTCTACCAATTTCTGATGACGGCGCTGCAAAGAACAATCGCGCTCCCATAAGTGGATGACATTTCCTAAACGATCGCCGAGCAATTGCACTTCGACGTGCCGCGGTTGTTCGATGTATTTCTCCAGATAAACGCTGCCGTCCTTGAAGGCGCTCTCGGCTTCCTGGCGCGCGGCGCGCAATCCACTCAGGAGCGCGGCTTCCTCGCGGATAACGCGCATGCCGCGTCCGCCGCCGCCGGCTGCTGCCTTGATGAGCACGGGAAAACCCATTTCCCGCGCCAGTGCCAACGCCTCCTCGTCTTTCTCAATTAGTCCCTCGCTGCCGGGCACGACCGGCACGCCAGCCTTCTGGGCCAGTTTGCGTGCCTCGTTTTTGTTGCCCAGCCGGTGCATCGCTTCCGGCGGCGGGCCAATGAACTCGATTTTGCAATCGCGGCACACCTCGGCGAAGTGCGCATTCTCCGATAGAAACCCATAACCGGGATGAATGGCCTGTACATCGGCGGCTTCTGCAGCGCTAATGAGGCGTGGAATCTTCAAATAGCTCTCGGTCGCTATGGCCGGGCCGATGCAGATACTCTGGTCGGCCAGTTGGAGATACGGCGCGCCGCGATCCGCCTCGCTGTAGACCGCCACCGACTCGATGCCCATCTCTTTGCAAGCGCGGATGATTCGTAAGGCGATCTCTCCTCGATTGGCGATGAGAATGCGTTGGAACATAGTTGATTTTCAGTTTTCAGTTTTCGGTTTTCAGCGTACCGAAAACCGAAAACCCCTCAAGCATTGGGATCAACCCGGAACAATACCGTGCCGTATTCAACAAATTCTTTGTTTTGCACACACACTTCGACGACGACACCGCTGCAATCAGCCGTGATTTCATTGAAGACCTTCATGGCCTCGATCTGGCAGACAATGGTGGTCGGAGTGACGCGCGAACCGACCGTGACGTAGGGAGGTGAACCGGGTTTTTCCTGAGCGTAGAAAGTACCGACGGTGGGGCTTTTGATTTCGATGAGCTGGCGAGGCGGAGAGGCTGGCGGCGGTGTTTCGGTCGCCTTGGGCGCGGACAGAGCCACGGGGGCCGGATTTGCGGTGACAGCCGGCAGGGGGGCCGGCGTCGCCGAGGCGCCGCCGCGGCGCAAGCAGATACGCTGCTCGCCTTGGCGGAGATCTATCTCACTCAGATCGTGCTTGCTCATCAGCGCCACCAGCTGCTCGATCGTCTGTAGATCGAACGGGTTCGGTTGAGTGCTTGCATCGTCAGCCAATGCTCATCCTCCAGTTCTGAGTTCGGAGTCCTGAGTGTATATCAAGCGTAGGCATTGTTTGTTTCTCAGAACTCAGAGCTTCATCGCCTCCAGGTCGCGGGACAGGTGGGTCAGTCGTTCCCCGCCGTCAGGCGTGACCAACACGTCATCCTCGATACGCACACCGCCCCAGCCCGGCAAATAAATACCCGGCTCCAAGGTGAAAACCATACCCGGCTCGAGCGGCACGTCGGCATTGGGGCGCAGCCACGGCGCTTCGTGGATTTGTAGGCCGATGCCATGGCCCAATCCATGGCCGAAATACTCCCCGTAACCGGCCTCGGCAATCACCGCGCGTGCGGCAGCGTCGATGGCGCATGTAGAAACACCAGGTCGAATGGCTCGCAACGCTGCTTCCTGGGCTTGTAATACCACCGAATAAACCTCGTGAAGTTTCGCGGTTGTCGCTGAGGTTGTACCGGAGAAAGTTAGATTTTTACGGTTAACCAGTATGCGCGTCAAGTCGCTTTTGTACAATGGCGCGCTAACGCCCCAATCGACCAACAGGAGTTCGCCAGAGGCAACGGTGCGGCTCGTCGGCGGTGCATGGGGCAGGGCCGCACGCTCGCCGACGGCGACGATCGGAGGAAACGCTGTACCGGAGCCGCCAGCCCGCCGCGCGTAATGCTCGATCGCAGCACATAGATCTTTCTCTGTATCCTCCGGACGCAGCAGCGAACGAAAAGCAGTGAAGACACGCTCCGCCACATCGATGGCCGTGCGGATCTGAACCAGTTCCGAAGCATCCTTGACCATGCGCAGACGTTCCACGCGCTCGGTGCCGCCTTTCCAGTCCAGGCTCGGCGCCAGTTGACGGAGTAGTTCCAACTCGGCGACGGTGACAGCGTTGCTCTCGAATCCAACCGAACGAATGCCGAAACCCTTGAGCACTTCGGCGACCGCTTCCGGCAATTTTTGCGATGTGGAGCGAATGTGAACCGGCAGCCCCGGACATTCCTCGGCTAACTGGCCAGCGTAACGCGAATCGCTGACTAGCAAAAGGCCATCCCGGCGAAGCAAAAGCACCGTGCTGTCGCCGGTGAAGCCGGTCAGGTAAGTGACGTTGACCGGATTGCTGACCATAAGGACATCGATGTCCTCGCCAGCCAACTGGCGGGTCAAGCGTTCGCGGCGCAGCGCGGGATAATCCATATCGTCTTATGGTCCGTGGTCCGTGGTCCGTGGTCCGTAGCAACAAATATATCCGTTTCTTCCCTACTTGGCTACGGACCTCGGACTACAGCAGGCGATACAGCCGCTTTTCGTGGATGTAGCATTCCACGGCGCGCGGCAGGAAATAGCGCAGACTGCGGCCGGCAGCGGCGCGGCGGCGCAGGTCGCGGCTGGAAATGTCGAGCTGTGGTACCTCGATCCTTTGCAGATGCAATGGTGTCTGCTCCGGCAAATGCAATCGCTCGCGCAATTGCTCCGCCGTCAACACCGCGCTGCCGGGCCGAGCCATCACCAGCAGGCCGGCCTGCTCCAAGACACGGAGTGGTTGATACCAGTGCGGCAGATCGAGGAGCGTATCGGAACCGATGAGGAGCCAGAATTCATGAGCGGGATAGCGGCGGCGCAGCTCGGCGAGGGTATCGGCAGTATAGCTGGGACCGGGACGCTCCTTTTCCAATTCCTCGATGCGGAAAGCGGGATTGCCGGCGATGGCCAAAGCCAGCATCTCAACGCGCTGCTCAAAGCGCGTCAATTCAGGCTCTTCCTTGTGCGGCGGATGAGCGGCGGGCACGAACCAGACCTCATCAAGCCGACCCTGCTCGCGGCCCTGCTCGGCCAAGATGAGGTGCCCGGTGTGAACCGGATCGAACGTACCGCCGAAAATGCCGACACGCATATCACCACCATGCGGAAACGCTACTGTGAGGTATTTCGATCAAGGTAGCGAGGCAACGTCTTCTACGTCAACCTCCATTCCAGGGCAAGTTAGGACATGATAAAGACTACCGGATAAAAGTGTAGGGCAAGCAGGCCGCTTGCCCTACACTTTTGTCCGCCCGCACTAAGCTCGGCGCTTTCAGCAGGAGTTCACCGTAGATACGTTTTACACCGCCGTCCTGGTGCTTTTTCGTCTCGCTCAACGCGCCATTTTCTGAAGGTGTCTTCCCTCTTCGGGGTAGAATGGAATCGTGTCCCGAAGTTGGGACGCCTTTCGGAAGGCGAATCAGCTCCTTGCCGTGTTGTTCGACCACATGTCTAGCGCGGAGCGCGATTCGCTATCGATTTCAACGTTCTTACGGAATCTCGCCATGAGACGTGTTGCGATGACTTGCTTTCTGGGCGTTTGCTCCTGCCTGGGGGGCATGTTGGCCGTCACTTTCGGTATCCACGGTCTTTCGCCGGCCGTCGCCTATCCTCCTTCCCCTCCCTCCTGGGGGGGAGAGGGGGGAGGGCGGGTCACGAATCCGACTCTCGATGCGGCGCGGATCAGCGAGCGCTTCGAGTATGTGGCCCGCAAAGTGTCGCCAGCCGTGGTGGCCGTCGAGGCCGTCAAGCCGGTACCGGCCCGAGGCAACTCTGGCAAAACGCGCTCCGTCGATGAGTCCGGCTCCGGTGTTCTTATCCGCACCGCCCGCCATCCCGGCGTCTACGTCCTGACCAACAATCACGTGATCCAGCAGGCACGGGCTGAGCAGATCACCATCAGTCTGGCCGACAATCGTATCCTCAAACCCACGAAAGTGTGGGCTGATCCGGAATCGGACGTGGCTCTTCTGCTTCTGAATGCTTCCGACCTGCCCACGGCTGCTCTGGGCGACAGCGACAAGGCGCGCGTCGGTCAATGGGTGCTGGCCATTGGCAGCCCATTTGGGCTTAATCAGACCGTGACGCACGGCATCATCAGTGCCCGCGAGCGCGGCCAGGTTAGTCTGGGTAGCACGATCCGTATCAAGGATTTTTTGCAGACCGATGCGGCCATCAATCCTGGCTCCAGCGGAGGGCCGCTTGTCAACATGGATGGCGAGGTCATTGGCATCAACACGGCCATTGCTTCACACTCCGGCAGCAACAGCGGCGTCGCCTTCAGTATTCCCATCAACCTGGTCAAGCGCGTCCTTGATCAGTTGTTGGACCGCGGTACGGTGGCACGAGGGTATCTGGGCTTGCAAGTGGCGGCGTCGTTTGAGCCGGCCGATGCCGCTGCTCTGGGGTTGGATCGCGCGCAAGGGGCACTGGTAGAAACCGTCTATGCGGACACGCCAGCTGCTGCGGCAGGATTGCGAGCGCATGATATAGTGCTCGAAGTGGATGGCGTAGCTGTCCGCAACGAGAACCACTTCATCAACCTTATCAGCAATCTGCCAGCTGGCCGGCGTGTCCGTCTCCAGGTGTGGCGTGAGCGGCGCCTCCTGAGCATCGAGGCTGTGATCGGCGACTGGAACGCGGCGCAAGCACGCTTCCAACGCGATAAATGAGTGGTTTTGACGAGCCAGAAGCGTAAGCGACAACAAGGCACCCGTTGCTTACGCTTCTGGCTCGTCAAAAATCAGCTGGACTAATCTTCCGGCCGTTTGCTACGGAGGAAGAGCAACACGCCGATCAACACAATTAGAAGAACGACCATGATGCCCATGAAAGTCCAGCTTTGAAAGAATTCCATGTCCATGATACCTGCCTTTCTCACGAACTCGCAGACAGAGGGAAAAGGTAAATCCGCCGCTATCCCTCTCCGCCTGAGCTTCCTCCGCTCAGGGATGCACCGGTGCATCCGTATTCGGCGTTGAGACGGGGCTGCGCTAAGCATGCTCAAACTCGGCCCGCGAACCAGTCGCAACAACTCGCGCTCGCGGAGAGAGATTTGTCAAGTGTTCTACTCGCTCGCCGATCATATTGCAAGCGTCTATTTCCTTTTTTTGCTTAAGACTACCGGGAAAAACCGTGGAGCAAGCTGTCCGCGTACCGGGCAAAGGGCAAACGAGCTGCTTGCCTTGCCATAACTTTCTGTTAGTCTTCTTAACAATCAAGAAATGGATCGCGGTACTCCGCAGAGGAGCCGCTAAACTGAGGTGTGGGTGATGGCTATTTTGCAATCGTTGCTTTTCCTTTCAGGATGCCCATGTCCCATCGCTTACGGATCGCGGAATTGCTGCCGTTGCTGCTGGCTTGTGGTGCGTTTGTGTTGTTGCATGGCCGCTCGTTGATCAGCCCGGTGATTTTTTACGA
>Ga0209061_1003375_pt1 | contig 17465 bp, 10 predicted proteins | sample Coa_R1_10_FD_187157 | JGI IMG/M metagenome (GOLD analysis project Ga0209061, IMG submission 187157) | Surface soil microbial communities from Centralia Pennsylvania, which are recovering from an underground coalmine fire - Coalmine... | ecosystem: Environmental > Terrestrial > Soil >...
CACATATGCAGATAGATACGAAAAATCTGGTAGCCATCGACGTACACACCCATGCCAACGTATCGCAGAGGATCCCCGACGATCCCCGCTGGCAGGCAATACAGGAGGCATCGGGCCGCTACTTCAAATTCGAAGAGGGGCCGCAGCCAACCATCCCGGAGATCGCGGCCTACTATCGCGAGCGCAAAATGGCCTGCGTCATCTTTCCCGTGGACATCGAGTCAACGTCGGGAGTGACGCGGGTGCCCAACGAAGAGGTAGCCGAGGTCGCCGCCGCGAACCCCGACGTGCTCATTCCCTTCGCCAGTATCGATCCGGCGAAGGGCAGGATGGGAGCGCGCGAGGCCCGCCGCCTCATCGAACAGTATGGCGTGCGCGGCTTCAAATTTCACCCCTCTTTACAGGAGTTCTATCCCAATGACCGCAAAGCCTACGTGCTTTACGAGGTCATCGCGGAGGCGCGGCTACCGGCGCTATTTCATACCGGGCATTCTGGCATCGGCACAGGCATGCGCGGCGGGGGTGGCGTGCGCCTCAAGTACTCGAATCCCATGTATCTGGATGATGTTGCAGTCGATTTTCCCGACATGCCGATCATCATGGCGCATCCCTCATTTCCCTGGCAGGATGAGGCGCTCTCGGTCTGCCTCCACAAGCCGCAGGTCTACATCGATCTCTCAGGCTGGTCGCCGAAGTATTTTCCCCCCCAGCTCGTGCAGTACGCTAACACGCTGCTCAAGCACAAGATGCTTTTCGGCAGCGATTACCCGTTCATCACCCCGGATCGCTGGATCGCGGATTTTGAGCAGATCGCGATCAAGCCCGAGGTGCGGCCACTGATCCTCAAGGAGAATGCGATCAAGCTGCTGGGCCTTTGAGCGTGTCTGTGCCCGACATCCGGCGCCCTCATGTGCGAGCGACAACGGCGCTCGCTAACGGATGATATGATGTGGGGAGTATGCGCGAAGCGCATACTCCCCACATTCTATCATCTATCCTTTGCGCGGCGGAGCCGCGCCAATAGCCGGCTATGAAGCAGGGAATCTGGCCCCGTCTGAAATAAGTGCAGGGTTCCATAAAATCCCGTAGGAAAAGGCAAATTCCCGCATAGATTCGCCACACAAAGCGCGCTACACTGATTAGTGTGAAACACTCTCTGCATAATCAGGCAAGCGCGGATATCTCAAGACTGCAAGGAATCTGGGAGCGCGGCGGTTTCGCCATGACGGTGCAGCCGTCCCTGCCCCTGACCGCCGACGCGGGCGGCTTCGTTGAGCAACTCGCCGCTCAGTCGGCCTCTTTCGATGCCGTGCTGGTTGCGGAGATGCCCGGCGGCGCGGTGACGTTGAGTCCCCTGGCGATGGCCGTGCTGCTCAAAAGGAGGGGCATCGAAGCGATTGTGCAGGTCAGCGGACGTGACCGCAACCGGCTCGCGCTGCAAAGCGATCTGCTGGGCATGGGTGCCCTGGGCATCGCTAACCTGCTCGTCGATATGCGACCAGTCACGCGGGCGTCACTGCTCCAGAATGCCGATGCGCGCCTGGTCACTGATCTCGACGGGGCGGCCCTGCTCGCTATGGCTCTCAGGATGCGCGATGAGGCCAGTTTCACCTCGGGGGCGCGCATCAAGACGCCGCCCGCGCTCTATACCGGCGCTCTCCTTTCCCTTGCCGGGCGCGTCGATCTCAAGGCGTTGAACGGCGCACAATTCATCGTCACCGAGCCGGTACACGATGTCCGCGCCTTCGCCGCCACGCTGGCGGCCTTCCAGAGCGAGCAGCCCGCTTTTTTGCAGGCCAGGCCGCTGCTCGTCAGCCTGCCCCTGCTCACCGCCGCAGGCGGCGCACAGCCAGCGGCGATAGAGCAGCTTGCCTCTTCTATCGAGGCTTTGCGCACACTCGACAGCATACGCGGTTTCAACATCGTCGTGGAAAGTGTAGAAGCTTTGCCCTTGCTCGGGCAGAGCGTGGGCGGGTTTATCAGGGGCACCCGTCCCATGTCATCCTGAGCGGCAGCGAAGGATCCGATGGTGGGGCACAGATCCTTCGCTTCCGCTCAGGATGACATGTGTGGAGCTTACGTTGACGCCAGAGGAGGCACCCGCGTGCCCCCGGCAGGGAGGCAGCCGCCATTCGCTGGCGCGACGTACCCTGCACCCTCCATTAAGGAGACTATAGATATGCTTATCGAATTAAAGCCGCTTAAGCGAAAAGGCGATGAGCAGATAGCCGCCATTTTAAGCACCATCGGGCAGGTCGTGGCCGACTACCACAAAAATCCCGCCTATCACGATCTCCTGCGCAACGCCTGCGTCTCTTTCGACTGGATACAATACAAAAATAACTTCAGGGAGGCCATCGCCGAACGCCCGGCCTTTGACGCCGATTGCCAGAGCATTCACCGCCGCGAACTGCTCATCGATCTACGCCAGGTTGATATGCAGAACTTCGAGGCCCGGCTGCGCCGGCTGCTGGATCGCTGGGCGCCCGCATCGTCTGACGGTCGGGAGCAATTGCTCTCCTCCGGCCAGCGACCAGAACTGGCGGATGGAGCGGCAGCCGCCGTAGCTGTGGCACCCAGGACCGTTGAGCGCGTGGCCCCGGCTGCCAGGGCCGCCAGCGACGACGATAAGCTCTATCTTGAGCCTTTTCAACTGGCGCGCAACAGTATTATCTGGTCCTTCAATACCCTCTACTGGAACGCGCTCGACAGGTGGGAGGCGACTTTCAACAAGAGTTACGAGGTCGCGCTGCCCGGCGGGGTAACGGACGCGTGTAATCCCGATTTCGTGGCCGAGTCGGTGCAGCAGCTTTGCCAGGCGCTCGACGAACTGCGCAGTAAGGATCAATTGCCGGCGGAGATCTTCGTGCTGGAAATAGGCGTGGGCAACGGCACGCATGCGCGGACCTGGCTTGACGAGTTTGAACGCTTCACGCGTGCCGCGAATACCGACTATTACGAACGCCTTCATTATCTGATGAGCGACTTCTCGGTCTGCGTCCTCGACGTTGCGCGCGAGGTCGTCGCTCCGCACAGCAGTAAGGTCAGCTTCCTCGTCGTGGATGCTACCGATCCCATGAAAAGCCTCTCGTTTCTGCGCTATAAACTGATGTTCATCCATATCTCGAATGTCTATGATAACCTGCCGAGCAGCGCGCTCATCAGATGGGACAATCAACACTATCAGGTTGAGGTCAGGGCCTATTTGCCGCGTGCGGAGGCCGAGAAGATCGTAGACCGCTACCACTTGAGCGAGCGCGACCTGGCGACGACAGTAGCCCGTTTTCTCAAAATCGGGCCTGACTACTTCGATGATTGGCGCGAAGGCGTCCGTTTCTGGGCCGATGTCTGGCACGCGCTCAAGCTTGAGGAGCGCTGTGTGTTGCTGCCCGATCTTTCGCAGCTCAAGCTCTTTGACGGCGCCGATGGCCGCGATGTGCAGACGCTACTGGAGAGCGTAAGCGGCAACGTGCGCATGCATCTGAACGAGATGGCGCTCAAGAGCTTTATCAACACCATGCCGCTGCTGCACCCGCGCGGCATCTTCCAGATCCAGGACATCTTCATCACCGAACTTGAGCAGTACTACAGCGCGTTTCGCGGGCCTGGCAAGTATGACGGCTCGGTAGTCAACTGGGTGAACGGGCCGCTGCTGCGCCTCGTGGCGAACCGCCACGGCTATGATGTGCATTTCCGCCCGTTCACCTATCGCCAGAACTCCAATATTACCATCCTGACGACAAGCATGCGCGACTAGCGCACGAGGCTCGCCCGCAAGCCTCTGTGCTCAGGGGGATGGTGGATGGCAGGCGTGTGGCTGCCATCCACCATCCCCCTGAGAGCGGCATAGTCGTGATGTGTGATGGCAGGCGCCAACGCTCACGAAAAATCATAAGGAGAACGTAAATGGCAGCGACGAGAAGACAGAACCAGGAATCAACGCCGAAAGAAAAACGAAGAGAAAGAGAAAAGGGCAGCTTCCCCGCCATAGACAAACTCCTGCCCACCAGCGTTATTGGCAGCTACTCCGTGCCGGAATGGCTGGAGCGCGCCAAAACCGACTACTTGCAGCGGCGCATCAGCGGCGACCAGTTGCAGGATATGCACAATATTGTGATCCAGGCTGCCATCAAGGACCAGGAGCGGGCCGGCATCGATATCGTCACCGATGGCGAACTGCGTCGCGACAACGACATCGACTACTTCGCCTATCGTATTCCGGGCGTCGAGATCGATCACCGCACAAAGGCGTATTATTACGATTTTTATGATAGCGTGATCCGTCACAAGATCCCCACAGCCTCGCTAGGGCTGGTCCCCGATTTAGAGTTCCTGCTCCAGAATACCGATAGGGCCGTCAAATTTACGCTTACCGGCCCGCTAACACTGGCGAAAAGAATCAAGAATGAATATTACCTGCACGAAGAGGAGGTAGCCCTGGAATTCGCGCGCATCCTCAATGGCGAATTGAAGGCGCTGGCGAAAGCGGGCGCCGATTATATCCAGTTGGACGAGTCGTACCTGACCGGCTATCCAGAGGACCTGGCGTGGGTTGTGCGCGCCATCAATATCGCAACCGAGGGCGTTGAGGCTCACATCATCCTGCATGTGTGCTATGGAAACCGCTACGGCAAGCCCTACTGGGACGGCAACTATCGCTTTCTCTTCCCCACCATCTTCGAGGCCAATATTCACCAGTTGGCGATGGAGTTCGCGCGCAAGGGCGATGAAGACCTCGAACTCTTCAGCAAGTATCCATCTGAACTGGAACTGGGCGTCGGCGTCATCGATGTCAAGAGTCCGCTGATCGAGACGCCCGAACAGGTTGCGGAACGGGTGCGGCGCGCACTCAAACATGTGCGGCCAGAAAAGCTCTACGTCAATCCAGATTGTGGCCTCCATCACCTGCCCAGGGATATCGCTTTCAAGAAGCTTCAGGCGATGGTGCAGGGAACCGAGATCGTGCGCAAGGAGTTGTTGTCATGAGCGCGGACCAGAGCGAGCAGGAACCACGGAACGCCCGCCCGAAAAGAGTTCTTCCGGGCGTAGCCGCGCACTTCATCGCGCGTAGCAAGCTACCCCATGAGCAGAACGAGCATGATAAAGCGCGCAGCTACACACAGATGGATTCGAGAGAGCGGCCTATAGATGGTATGCCAGGCAATTTAGCGAGGGCCGCGGGCCGTGCGTTTTTAAAGGCCGAAGAGGTAACGAAAGGAGCTATCTTCGACTGCCACATGTGCGGCCAGTGCATCTTGCAGCAGACAGCGTTGATCTGCCCGATGCGCTGCCCCAAAGGGATGCGCAATGGTCCCTGCGGCGGCCCCTCGCTCGATGGAAAATGTGAAGTCTATCCCGATAAACCCTGCATCTGGGTTGAGATCTATCGGCGCTCGCGCCGCTTCGGTCTGACCGGGCGTATGGAGAAGCTGCAATGGCCGGTTGACTGGTCGTTGCAGGGCACCTCGGCCTATGGTAACGTGCTCAACGGCAAATGGTTCACTCCCCGCTGGTCCGAGGTCCTGAATCGGCCGAAGCCGGCTGTCAAGGCGGGTACGAACCCGGTGCAAAATCACTCGACCTCTTCAGATTGTGCTGATATACTGCTTCCTGCTGGGGGGTCGGTGGAAGCGATGCGCTCTGGTCCGCTTTCTTTACCCCGTTTGGAGGGGACTGCACTGGAAAGCATGCTCAACTCGGGCCGCTTCGTCGTCACGGCGGAACTGGGGCCGCCGCGCTCCGCCAACGCCGATTTTCTACGCAAAAAGGCCGCGCTGCTGCGGGGAAAAGTCGCAGCCGTGAACGTCACCGATAACGCGCGGGGCATGGCGCGGCTCTCCAGCCTGGCCGGCTGCCTGATCCTGCAAGAGGCTGGCATCGAGCCGGTGCTGCAAATGAGCTGCCGGGATCGCAACCGCATCGCCCTGCAAAGCGAACTTGTCAGCGCTGCGGCGCTGGGCATCAACAACGTGCTGCTGCTGACCGGGGATCACCAGCGTTTCGGCGACGATCCGCAGGCGATGGGCGTCTTTGATCTGGATGGCATCTCGCTGCTGGCGCTGGCGCGTCGCATGCGCGACAATGGCGAACTGCTCTCCGGGCAGAAGATCGCGGTGCCCCCGAAACTGCTGCTCGGCGCCGCCGCTAACCCCGAAGGCGAGCCGCTCGATCTGCAAGTGCTGCGCCTGCAAAAAAAGGTAGCGGCGGGCGCCGACTTTATCCAGACACAGGCGGTTTTTGACATCGACCACTTCAAGCAATGGATGGCCGCCGTGCGCGCGCGCGGCCTGCACAGAGAGACGAAGATCCTGCCGGGGATACTCCTGCTCAACTCGGCGGAGCGCGCCCGCTTCTTGAGCGAGCACGTACCCGGCATGCGCATTTCTGAAACCATCGTTGCGCGACTGGCACGGGCGCAGGATCCCCGTGAAGAGGGCAAGAAACTGGGGCAGGAGCTTATCGCATCGCTCGGCGAGATCGAAGGCGTGGCCGGCGTCCACATCATGACGATTGCCTGGGAGGAGGCTATCCCGGAAGTCCTCGCTGGAGTCGGCCTGCTCTAACTACCTCAATGTGCCTGTTGGGGCGCGCCCGGGGCGCCCTTTCTGATGACGCACGAGGTTCGTCGGCAATCCTCAGAGGGGGAAAGTGGAGATGGGCGCGTGGCGCGTGGCTGCGCCACGCGCCCATCTCCACTTTCCCCCTCCGGGAGCGATGCAGTCGCGATGTGTAATATGAAATAAACTGCTCCGGTTTGCAACTTGCGCACGGCAAACAGCGTTAGAGTATTATAGTATGTAAGTATTTCTATGTATGTCAGGGGGATTTGTTTGCCATGCCTCACTGGCCCAGAGCGGTGATCTTATTCGCCCTGCTGCTCCTGCTGAGCGCCTGTGGTTCCGGCTCACAAAGCAAGGCCAGCACACCCACACCGGCGGTAGCGCATACGCCATTGCCAGCCAGCGCCAGAACCGACCTCTGCCCCTCTTTTCTCAAGAAGAACCCGAACTGCTATACGCCGCATGCCCTGCGCGTTGCCTATGGAATAGAGTCGCTGACCGAGCAGGGCTACGCGGGCAAGGGACAGACCGTGGTTGATATCGTCTCCTATGGCAGTCCCTTCTTGCAGCAGGATATGGATGTATACGACAGGCAGTTCGATCTGCCGCCTGTCAATCTCAGGGTCATTGCGCCGCTGGGTACGGTGCCCTTCGATCCTAAAAATCAGGAGATGGTTGGCTGGGCGCAGGAGACGGAACTGGACGTGCAGATCATTCACTCCATCGCACCCGATGCCAGCATCGTCGTCATGACCAGCCCGGTAGACGAGACCGAGGGCACCATCGGGCTGCCCGAATTCCTGAAACTGGAGCAATATGCTGTCGAGCATCATCTGGGCCACATCTTCTCGCAGAGCTACGTTGCCTCCGAGGTGACGCTGGCGGACCAGAAAGGCCGGCAGCTCGTCAAAACCTATACGGATTTCTACCAGCAGATCACGACGCAGCAGGGCTGGACCGTTCTCTCCGGCAGCGGGGATCACGGTGCAACCGACTTTGCTGATATCGCCGCGACGAAGCTCTCATCCACACCAACCGTCAACTTCCCGGCGGACGTTCCCTGGGTGACTGCCGTGGGCGGTACCTCGCTCCACCATGTGGGGAGCGGCTACAACGAAAGCGCGTGGCCGGAGAGCGGAGGCGGCGTGAGCCAGTTCTTCAGCGAGCCGGATTTTCAGCGCGGCCTGCCCCCGGCGACACAATCGCTGCTGGCAGGGCATCGCGGCCTGCCCGACATCGCCGGAGACGCCGATCCGTTTACCGGCCTGGCCTTCTACTTCGCCGGCCAATGGAGCATGGCTGGAGGAACCAGCGCCAGTACGCCGCTGTGGGCTGGCATTGTTGCCATAGCCAACCAGGTCGCCGGGCGTCCTCTGGGCTTCATCAATCCCGCGCTCTATAAAATAGCGCAGCAGGATGGCTCGCAGGCTTTTCGCGATATTACCACCGGCCGCAATGGACTTACCGATCCCAAAATTCAAGGCTATAGCGCGGGACCGGGCTGGGATGCGGTTACTGGTTGGGGCGCGCCGCAGGCAAAACAGCTTATTCCCGATCTGATCGCAGCGTTGAAGTAAAAATGTCTCTGATGCTCAACGTCCTTGCCCTCTCTCGTTGGGCGTTCGCGCGGCTGCGCCGCGCAATGATTGTAAGTTATTGTGTGAAACAGGTGCCTGTTTCACACAATAACTTACAATATGGTGAGCGCTGCCGACGCTCGCCAGCGAGGGTACCAGAAAGCAGAAATACTGTTTGATAGTCAGGAGCGCATCATGATACCATTCTTGCGACGGTTCCTCCCCCTGTTGATCTTGCTCTTTCTGCTGGCAAACTGTGGCGCTCCGGGCAATGCGGGCAAGCAGAGCAGCGCCAGCCCGACGGCGGTAGCCACACGGCCTCTCTCGCCCGCCAGCACAACCGATACCTGTCCGCGCCCCTTTAACCGCGTGCCGGGCTGTATGACGCCGCACTCCCTGCGCGTCGCCTATGGCGTTGAGCCGCTCACCGAAAAGGGCTTCACCGGCAAGGGGCAGACGGTCATCGATATCGTCTCGTTCGGCAGTCCAACGCTGGCGCAGGATATGGCCTTCTTCGATAAGCAGTTCGGCCTTCCCCCCGTCAACCTCCAGGTCATCGCGCCACTGAATGCCCGTGAATACGACCCGCACCACGATAAAGAGGGCTGGGCCGGCGAGACCACGCTGGATGTAGAGATTATTCACTCCATCGCGCCAGATGCGAAGATCGTCGTGCTGGTCAGCCCGGTTGCCGAGACCGAAGGCACCATCGGCCTGCCCGAATTCCGGGAGCTGATACAGTACGCCATCGATCACAGGCTGGGCAATATCTTCTCGCAGAGCTGGGGCGCGTCCGAGCTTACGCTGCAAGATCAGAAAGGGCAGCAGGAGCTTCAGCAGTGGAATAACCTCTTGCAGAACGCCACAACGAACCTGGGCATGACCTTCTTCTCGTCCTCCGGTGATAACGGCGCCACCGACTACGCGGATATTCAGGAGACGCACATCGCCTCGGTGGCGACCACCAGCTTCGCCGCCGATTCGCCGTGGGTGACGGCTGTCGGCGGGACCACGCTGGTACGCAATGGCGCGGGCTTCAGCGAGACCGCGTGGAGCGACAGCGGCGGCGGCTTCAGTCGCTTCTACAAGACGCCTTCCTATCAGCAGAGCCTGCCGGCTGCCGTTCAGAAGCAACTCGGGGGCCAGCGCGGCGTGCCGGATGTCTCTGCGGACGCCGATCCCGGCACCGGACTGGATGTCTATCAGGATGGCTTCTGGGCGCTGGCCGGAGGCACGAGCGCGGCGGCTCCGCTGTGGGCCGGCATCATGGCGATTGCGAACCAGATGGCGGGCCGTCCTCTGGGCTTCATCAATCCCTCTATCAGGATGGCTTCTGGGCGCTGGCCGGAGGCACGAGCGCGGCGGCTCCGCTGTGGGCCGGCATCATGGCGATTGCGAACCAGATGGCGGGCCGTCCTCTGGGCTTCATCAATCCCGCTCTCTACAAACTGGCTGCATCGAGCACCTATGCGCAGGATTTCCACGATATCACGCAGGGCAACAATAGTAATCCCGAAGCGCGTGTCAACGGCTACAACGCCGTCGCGGGCTGGGACCCGGTGACGGGCCTCGGCTCCCCCAACGCCGTGAAGCTCGTCCCCGATCTGATCAGTGCTATGCGGAGCTGATATTACATCCGATGGTTCAAGTATGCCACAGGCCAGTGACAACAGTATGGCAACAGCGGAGCGGATTTTTGTGCGCCTGCGGCGCACTTATAGAAAAGAGTCTGTGGGCAGGATGCCGGCGGCGTCCTGCCCACAGACTCTTTTCTATGGCGAACCGCGCAGCGGTGGGCAGTCAGGAAGACTTGTCCACGGCGTTAGATAATTCCTTTGCTCACGCACAGTTCGGCGTTGAGGATAGAGCCGCCGGCGGCACCGCGAATCGTATTGTGTCCCAGCAGCACGAACCTGTAGCTCAGGATGGGGCAGGGGCGCAGGCGGCCCAGCGTCACGCTCATACCGTTGCCGGCGTCGCGGTCACGCAGCGTCTGCGGGCGATCATGCTCGCGCCGGTAGAGCAGCGCGCGGGCGGGTGCCGATGGCAGCTTGAGTTGCTGCGGCTCCGGTGTAAAAGCCTCCCAGGCCGCGATAATCTCTTCGACGCTGGCCGCGCGCTCAAGCTCGATGCTGGCGCATTCAAGATGGCCCTCACGCGTTGCCACGCGATTGCAGTGCGCGCTCACTACGATACCTGCATCGATGAAACCGCGCCCCTCCTGCCACTCGCCCAGCATTTTGCGCGTCTCGTGCTCCAACTTCTCCTCTTCGCCGCCGATATATGGGATGACGTTATCGACGATATCATAGGAGGGCACGCCCGGATAGCCGGCGCCCGAAATCGCCTGCATCGTCGTCACCAGAACTTTACGCACGCCGAACGCCTGCTGCAAGGGCTTGAGCGCCATCACCAGCCTTTACGCACGCCGAACGCCTGCTGCAAGGGCTTGAGCGCCATCACCAGCGGAGTAGCCGAGCAATTGGCGTTGGTAACGATGCAGCCGGACCAGCCGCGCCGCCTGCGCTGTTCGATCACGGCGGCGCAATGATCGGCGTTGACCTCCGGGATGAGCAGCGGCACGTCGGTATCCATGCGATGATTTTTGGCATTGCTGAAGACCGCCACCCCGGCGCGCGCGAATGCCAGTTCGATTTCGCCCGCGACCTCGCCCGGCAGCGCCGAGAAGACGATCTTCACCCCCGGCAGCGCCTCCGGGCGGCAGGCTACGACGGGCAGCGCCGCTACTGCTGGCGGCATCTCGCTGCCCGGCAGTCGCCAGCGCGTCGCCTCGCCATATGCCCGCCCGCCGTGCTGGTCCGAGGCGGCGACGGCGACCAGCTCAAACCAGGGATGCCCCTGGAGCAGCTCGATAAAGCGTTGGCCGACCATCCCCGTCGCGCCCAGTACAGCGACGGGGATGCGCGATTGTAGTTGTGCAGACACAGCAGCCCTCTCCTTCTCTCTTAGCGCGCCTCGCGCCGCTTCTCCTGAACGGTATGGCGCACCAGCGGGATGACCGGCGCGATCAGGTCGCGATGCAGGCCGCGCAGTGCGCGCTCGCTATCGCGGTCCTCGATAATCAGTGTGATACCCAGTTCCGAGGCGCCCTGCGTGATGACGGGAATGCGTTCACGCGCGAGGGCCGAGACGGCGCGCGCCGGACTCATCGGATCAGCGGTGAAGCCGGAGCCGATGCAGGCGCAGGCGGCCAGCCCACGCCGGCAGCGCACGCGCCACAGTTCGCTATCCATGTCACGGTGCAGGAGCGAGACCACCGAATCGGCTGATTGCTCCTCGACGACGAACGAGAGATGATGCCCCGATGATGAGCAGATGGCGACGGGGGCCGCGCCGGCACGTGCTGCCAGCGCGAAGACCTGTCCCGCGTTTTCGGGTGCGCCGAAGAGATCCGTGCTTTCTACGGTGATGAGCGCCAGGTGGCGGCGTATAGTAATGGCACCCGCTCCGCTTTGCGGGTGTACGGGGCCGACGACGGTGCCGCGAATGTGCGGGCGGAAGGTGTTGCGCACGCGCACGGGGATGTTGCGCGGCGCGATGGGAATGAGCGTGCGCGGGTGCAGCACTTTGGCGCCAAACCAGGAGAGGCGCGCCGCCTCCGCGTAGGAGAGCGCGGGCAGCAGGCGCGCGTTCGCTACCAGGCGTGGATCAGCCGTGAGCACGCCATCAACGTCGGTATAGATAGTGACTTCGCTGCAATCCAGGGCCGCGCCGATGACTGTGGCGGAATAATCGGAGCCGTTGCGTCCCAGCGTTGTGATATGTCCCGATGGCGTGCGCCCGATAAAGCCCGCAGCGACCGGGACAACGCCGCGCTCGACAATGGGATCAATCAGGGCGTGAGCATTGGCACGCGTCTCCTCGGCCAGCGGCTCGGCTCCGACAACGACGCCCACCGGCTGCACGGAATCCGAATCGGGGTGGCCGGTAATAATCACTTCCGAACGCACCGGCTCGGCCGGGGTCCCGATATCGCGGACCGCTGCGGCAACCAGCAGCACCGAGAAGCGCTCACCCCAGGCAGCGACGGCTGCGGTTGGCAGTGCGATGTCCTGACCCTCGCGAGCGGCCAGGCGCAGGACAGAAGTATTCTGCTCAAGCCGCGCCAGCGCGGTTTCGAGATCGGCGCATAGGGACGCACGCGCCTCGCTGTCATGCACGGCGTGTTCAGCCGCTTCCAGGTGGCGCCGGCGCAATGACGCCAGTTCTTCGGCGCAGGCTTCGTCTTCACCTGTGCAGGCGAAGCGCGCGATACGTAACAACTGATCGGTCACGCCCGACATCGCGGAGACAACGACGACAGGAAAATCATCTCCCTCATTTGACGCTTTGCGCGCGTTGGCGATGATCGCGGCTACGCGGCGGATACGTTCGCCGCTGCCAACCGATGTGCCGCCAAATTTTAAAACACAAACAGCATGTTTCATACTAACCTTCACTTTATCTATTTAAACCATGTACACATCTTCCTGACTGCTCACCGCTGCGCGGTTCGCCGGTAGGAAGCGTCTGCGGGCTGAGTACCTGCGGCGCTCAGCCCGCAGATGCTCAGGAGGTGCGCCACCTGCGCACAATAAACATGCCCATCGGGTTATTTATACATTGACCGGCGTGCCTGTATCGATGACGGCGGCGCGCAGCGCCTGATCCAGATCCTCGATCAGATCTTCCACCGTCTCCAGGCCAACAGAGAGACGAATGAAATCGGGCGTTACACCGGTCTCAAACTGCTCATCGGGCGTCAACTGTGAATGCGTCGTGCTGGCGGGATGGATAATTAGCGACCTGGCATCGCCGATGTTCGCCAGGTGCGAGAAGAGTTCGATGTGGCGAATCAGGCGCTTGCCGGCCTCCAGTCCGCCCTTGATGCCGAAGCCGAGGATGGCGCCGTAGCCATGTGTGTGATACCTGGCCGCAATTTCGTGCTGGGGATGGCTCTTGAGACCGGGGTAGTTCACCCAGTTGACGGCGGGATGCCCCTCCAGGAACTCGGCGATGCGCAGCGCGTTCTGGCTGTGCCGCTCCATGCGCAGCGGCAGCGTCTCCAGCCCTTGCAGGAAAAGCCAGGAGTTGAAGGGCGTAGTCGCCGCGCCCAGGTCGCGCATCAACTGCACGCGCGCTTTGATAATGTAGGCCAGAGGGCCGAAGGATTCGACGTAACGTATGCCATGATAAGAGGGATCGGGGTCGGTAAAGGCCGGGAAACGCCCGCTCGCGGCCCAATCGAACTTGCCGCCATCGACGATCACGCCGCCAATAGAGGTGCCGTGGCCGCCGATGAACTTCGTCGCCGAGTGAATGACGATATCGGCGCCATGCTTGAGCGGCTGCACCAGGTACGGCGTCGGCATGGTGTTATCAACGATAAGCGGCAGGCCATGCTCATGCGCGATAGCGGCAACGGCGCGAATATCGAGCGTGTCCAGGCGCGGATTACCTACTGTCTCCGCGTAAATGGCCCGCGTGCGCTCGTTGATGGCCGCGCGGAAGTTCTCCGGGTCACGGCTATCCACAAATCGCACGTTAATGCCGAGCTTCGGCAGCGTGTAATGGAAGAGGTTATAGGTGCCACCATAGAGACTTGTCGACGAAATAATCTCGTCGCCAGCCCCGGCCAGATTGAGCAGCGCTAACGTCTCGGCGGCCTGCCCGGAGGCGGTAGCCAGCGCGCCCACACCTCCTTCGAGGGCGGCAATGCGGCGCTCAAAAGCATCCTGCGTGGGGTTCATGATGCGGGTATAGATGTTGCCGAATTGCTTGAGGGCAAAGAGGTTGGCGGCATGTTCTGGACTGTCGAAAACATACGAGCTGGTCTGATAAATGGGAACGGCGCGCGCGCCTGTCGCGCTGTCGGCTGTCTCCTGCCCTGCATGCAATGACAATGTTTCAAAACCGTAACTACGCTTGCTATTGAGTGCCATGAATTGAATTACTCCTTTATCTGTCAACAGATCGATTGAAGCGCAGCGGCCATCTGCTCCCATTCCTTGAGGAAAGCGTCATGGCCGTGCGGTGAATCCAGTTCTACATAGGTCGCGTCCCCGCCCACGGCGCGCACGTTATCGGCCAGGCGGCGCACATGCACCGCCGGAAAGAGAAAATCTGAGCGAATGCCGACAAAGAGCGCTTTGCTGCGGATGCGGCGCAGCGCGGCCTCCAGCGAAGGATAGCCCTCGCTGACATCGTACAAATCCATCGCCCGGCTGATATACAGGTAGCTATTGGCGTCGAAGCGCCGCACGAGCGATTCGCCCTGATAGTACAGATAGCCTTCGACATCGAAGCGTGGGCCGAGATCGGGGGAGCGGCTGGGTGATGCAACGCTGCTATTCCTGGCGGGCCTGCGGGCGAAACGCAGTTCCATCGCCTCCTCGCTCTGGTAGGTAATCATTGCCAGCATGCGCGCGATGGCGAGGCCGCTGGCCGGTCCCTGTCCCGGCGCGTAGTCGCCGCCCTGCCAGCGCGGATCGGCCATGATTGCCTGGCGCTCGACCTCGCTGAACGCCACCGCCTGCGCGGTCAGCGCCGCCGTTGCCGCGACAACCGCAACCCTGTCTACGAGTTCGGGATACGCTACGGCCCATTCCAGCGCCTGCTGTCCGCCAATAGAGCCGCCGGCGACCATCGCCAGCCGGCGCACCCCCAGGTGCTCGATAAGTATACGCTGCGCCCGCACCATGTCGCGGATCGTCACGAGGGGGAAGCGCATGCCGTATGGCTTCCCGGTGCGCGGATCCGGCGATGAAGGGCCGGTGCTGCCGTAGCAACCGCCCACGACGTTCGAGCAGATGACGAAATAGCGCGAGGTGTCGAAAGGGCGCCCCGGCCCGATCAGCGGATTCCACCACGCGGCCTTCACATCGTCTGGCCGCTCCACGTCGTGCGCGTGCGAACTCCCGGTGAGCGCATGAGTAATCAGGACGGCGTTGTCACGCTCGGCATTGAGGGTGCCCCACGTCTCATAGGCCAGCGTCACGGGGCCGAGCTGGCCTCCGTACTGCAATGGCAGATGATCGAAGGTGTAGGTAGACACCTTATTCGTGGAGACAGGCTGGGGATGTATCCCGGCAGAATACTCCACCTGCGTCACCATCGTTTCTCCTCCTTGAAATTGATAACAAAAAAACCCTCACCCCACAGGGGCGAGGGGTAAACGTCTTCGCGGTACCACCCTGGTTTGTCGATGCCTCACGACATCGACCTTATCGAGTGTTGTTCGCTCCAGGGAAATATGCCTTCCCGGACAGGGGCAGGCCCTATCTCTACATTTGTTGAAAGAGGGACAACACTCCGGCCCGTAACGAAGGCCAGACGGCTCGGCTTACTCGCTCATCGCTTTTAGCCGGCGACTTGGAGGCCATTTTCCATGCTGGAGCGGCGTTGACTTCTCACCGTATCAACTCGCTGGAGCCGTCCGTAGCATGTACTCTTCCTCTTCAACGTCGTACAATATCTCGCTTGTAAGGTGCAGGACAGAAAATCTACCAATAAAAAAGCCCCTGTCCTCAGGGGCCTGCACCATTGCTTTTTCCCCTCATCTTGCGGAAAAGCTTCCGCCGGAATTAGCACCCTGCCGGCTGCGTTGCAGGCGGGTTGCTGGGCTTCACAGGGCCGTTTCCCTCCACCCTCTGGATGAGAGCAGTTCTACTGCGATTTCTTTTGTTGTTTCAATCCTCAGCAGCTATTAGCGGGCTGCTGCATCGTAAGTTCAAGTATACCTGAGAGGAGACAGCCATGTCAAGGGTAAAAAGGATGTGCATCATTTTTAGCACTCGTCGCCATCGAAGGTGGCAGACAGGAGGAGAGAGGCCGGGTGGCGGCGTCCGCAGGACGCCGCCACCCGGCCTCTCTCCTCCTGTGCGAAGCGCCGCGAGCGCTGAGGTGTCAGGGGAAAGATGCAGCGGAGCAAAAAAGCACTTTACAGCCCGTTTTCTCTATGTTATCATGTAAGTAAGTAACAGATAAATAAATACGCACGACGTAGACGCGAGACATGTTCCCGCCCGGAGGTAAACAGAGAGGAAGCGCCGGCGGCTGAAAGCGCTCCTGCCAGCAAGCGGAGAATACCCCTCGCCATGTCATGTACTGAGTCAGTAAAGTACACGCTGACCGCGTTACAGGTCGAGCACGAGCGCATCTTTCGGCTGCATGCTTAAGGACTTTGTGCCTTTTCCCTGATCGTGCAGAAGGATGCGGAATGCGGGTGGAACCACGGAAAGCGTGATTAATAGCCTTTTCGTCCCGGTAGGGGATGAAAAGGTTTTTTTGTTGTTGTTTTTAACCCATTGTATCTGTTTTTGTGCGCCGCAGGCGCACCCTTGAGCGTGGAGTCTGCGGGTGAAGCGCGCAGCGGTGAGCCGTCAGCAAGACTTGCACATGACGTTTTGGAATCATTTTTAGGAAAGGAATGATTGTTATGTCTGTAGAAGCGGAAATTGAGGAATCGGTCAACTATACGCCGATTCAGCGCATGCGCCACTCCGCCGCACACGTTATGGCGGAGGCGGTCCAGGAGCTATTCCCCGATGCTAAATTCGCCATCGGGCCGGCCATCGAGGACGGCTTTTACTACGATTTCGACCTGCCGCGCCCGCTCACGCCCGAGGACCTGCCGGAGATAGAGCGCCGCATGCAGCGCATCGTCGGCGCGCAGTACCCGTTTATGCGTGACCGCTGGCCGCGCGAGAAGGCGCTGGATTACTTCCGTAAGAAGGGCCAGGTCTACAAGGTCGAGATCATCGAAAATCTGCCCGACGAAGAGGTGGGCATTTACCAGCAGGGCAATTTCCTTGACCTGTGCCGGGGTCCGCATGTGGAGAATACGGGGCAGATAGGCCCCTTCAAGCTCATGCGCGTCGCCGGCGCCTACTGGCGCGGGGACGAGCACCGCCCGATGTTGCAGCGCATCTATGGCACGGCCTGGTTCACGCAGGAGGAGCTGGACCGGTACCTCTGGCGTCTGGAGGAGGCGCAGAAACGCGACCATCGCAAGCTGGGCCGCGAACTGAAGCTTTTCGTCCTGAGCGACGACCTGCCTGCCGGTGTGCCGATGTTCCTGCCCAACGGTGAGATGCTGCGCCATCTCATGGAGGGCTACGTGCGCGAGACGCAGGAACGATACGGCTACCAGCATGTGTGGACGGCGCATCTGGGCAAGGTGCATCTCTACAAAACGTCGCGCCACTGGTACACGTATCGCGAAAATATGTTTCCGGTGATGAGGGGCGAGCAGGAACTTTCAGAAGATGATTCCTACGTGCTCAAACCGATGAACTGCCCGCATCATTTCCTGCTCTATAAGTCGCAG
>Ga0209061_1003376_pt1 | contig 17463 bp, 10 predicted proteins | sample Coa_R1_10_FD_187157 | JGI IMG/M metagenome (GOLD analysis project Ga0209061, IMG submission 187157) | Surface soil microbial communities from Centralia Pennsylvania, which are recovering from an underground coalmine fire - Coalmine... | ecosystem: Environmental > Terrestrial > Soil >...
AGTGGCTTTCCGAGCACCCGCGCTATCACCTGCACTTCACGCCAACCAGTTCGTCGTGGCTTAATCAGGTGGAACGCTGGTTCGCCGAAATCACGCGAAAGCGCATTCGCCGCGGTACGTTCCGCAGGGTTCGCGCTCTGACCAGTGCGATCCACGATTACCTCAAGGACTACAACGAGAACCCCAGACCATTTCGATGGATCGCGAGCGCCAGCCGAATCATCTGCAAGGTCAATAAATATAAAGCTATTTCAGAGACGGCAGACTAAAGAAACCGCCTTGAGCGGTACATCGGCGGCCGGCGCGACATTCCGAAGCCGTCGCCGGTGAAGCGCCGCGGCAAGTTCGCCACAGTGCCGGCGCTCACGGAGGCCAAACTCGCGTTGTATTCCGCCATGCTCGCACAGCGGGGTCGGCAAGGCCGACCTTGCCAGACGGCTGGATTGTTACGTTCCCCAAGTAGACCGCCTCCTCGACCTGCTGCATAGCTCCCGCCTAAATCAACTCGAAGCCGCCTTCCGAGCGCTCGCAAAGGGCATCACCATCGTGGTGGAAGTGGCGGCGTAAGCGCCGGCTTGACGCAGAATCGCCGTGGGTTTTTCCCGACGATTCGCCCGGCGGACCGATCCTCGGTACCTCGTTGGACAAAAGTGGTTACACGCATAGAGGGTCGAAAATGTTTTAAATGGCGAGTTTGACCCATTTTTGGGCATGGATACGTTCTCTGTCGTGTAGGTGACTGCGATAACGGATAAAACTCCGGAAGCACCACGCCAGTGCCGTTCAGCGGCAAAACCGAGTGTCGGCAAACCGCCAATAGTTGCTGCCTGGAGAGCTACCCCGAGTAACAGGCGATGGCCATGCGGTAGTTCACGTCCGTCTAGCCCCGAGTGCTTGCATTGAAGTTCAAAACGGAGATCTGGCGGTAAGTACTACAACCTGTTCAGGCTGGTTCTCTAGAAATTGCCATTTCTATATTTTAGAATATTATTAATGAATTATTCATTGTGAATACGCTCGCCGCCATCGGGGTAAAACAACAGTCGCGCACCGATCTTTAATCGGCACGTCTAAACTTTACCGTTTTAAGTTAAAATACTTACCGGCCAAAGGTTAACTCAATCATGCAGATGGTTGGAAGATTTTTGTCAGTCCCCTGTGCCAAACGAGAAGGTGGGGACCTTCCAGATCCTTGCCCTACTTCAGATCATGCTGCACGTCAACTAACCTTACTCAGAGCGACTGAGCCATCCATTTTCACTCTTGGATCGAACTGGCTAGAATCCTAGAATTGAAATTCTTAGTGATACCAGTACTGTTCATGGGTAACGCTTCATGAAAGCATTAAGAAATAAGAGCCCGATTTTATTTTTATTTACAGAACTTCTGGTCCCGATCGCCTTCGGGCAGTCGGTTGCGGTTTCCCAGCTAACCTGTAACCCGGCTAGTTTGAGCTCAGGCGTCAGTACGTCATGCACCGTCACATTGAGTGGAGCCGCGCCGACTGGCGGGCTGTTAGTGCTATTATCGAGCAACAACACGATTCTGTCGATACCAACTAGCTCGGTTACAGTTCCCGGTGGTGCAACCAGCACCACGTTCAAGGCGACAGCTGGGGCGATTACAACGAATCAAAGCGTCACCCTCAGTGCTACTGCCTTGAATTCAGTATCATTGAGTTGGTCTGCCAGCACGTCTCCGAATTTAACCAATTACAATGTGTATCGGGGAGTTACGTCTGGTGGACCATACAGCCTATTGACCACACTAGGTCTGACAACATCTTACACCGACTATAACATACAGAACGGCCAAAACTATTACTACGTCACGACCGCGCTAAACAATACAGGCGCCGAAAGTGCTTACTCCAATCAGGCCTTAGCGGCAGTGCCTAGCGGGGTGACACAGTCGACGACGATCAGCCTTGTAGCGTCCCCCCCCGCACTGTCATCTTTCGCATGCAACCCGACCAGCCTAAGCACGGGGGCGGCTACTGTATGCACGGTTGGCCTAACCAGCGTGGCGCCGAATGGCGGCACAGCGGTAGCTTTATCGAGCAATAGTTCCCTGCTGCCGGTTCCCACGGCTTCGGTAACCGTCCCGGCTGGATCCTTGTCGGCAAATTTCACAGCGACCGCGGGAACAATTCCGAGTAGTCAGACCGCCACTCTGACGGCGACACTCAGCGGAGTCTCCAAGACGGCCAGCATCAGCTTGATTGCAGCCTCGGCTATCGGGTTTGTACAAGCAGCTGCAGCTACGCCGCAGTCGAACACGGCCACAGTTTCGGTGAGTTACACAGGGGCGCAGACGGCGGGTGACTTAAATATTGTGGTAGTGGGCTGGAACGATACGACGGCTACAGTACAGTCCGTGACAGACAGTGCGGGAAACACGTACCGGCTGGCAATTGGGCCCACGAGTGGAACAGCCTTGCGGCAGTCCATTTATTACGCGAGCAACATCACAGGAGGGAGCGATACGATCACGGTGACGTTCAGCCAGGCGGCGGCGTATCCGGATATTCGGATTCTGGAGTACCGTGGGGTATCAACAGTGGATGTAACAGCAGGGTCGAGCGGGAACAGCGCTAAATCGAGCAGCGGTTTCGCAACGACGACTGGCGCTAATGAACTGATCTTTGCAGCGAACACCGTAGCCACCATGACGGGTACCGCGGGAAGCGGGTTCACCAGCCGAGTGATTACCTATCCGGATGGAGACATTGCGGAGGACAGCGTCGTGACGACTGCAGGAACGTATGGCGCCAGTGCTCCGTTGACGTCGTCCGGGCCCTGGGTGATGCAGATGGTCGCATTGAAGTAAGAATTGCCAGGCGGCTCGCTTGTTTCGCCCGGCGAGGCGCCCTCAAAATCCAGTTTGCGCTGCGGAGAAAACGACTTTTCGGCCGGTTTTGCATACTTCCAATAGATGCGTGCGAGGTCGCGAAGGGCAACGAAAAAGTCCGCGGACCGACTTTGGAGCCTTCAACATCTCTCCATGACTAAAGCGGGTATTCGTAGATATGCTGTGCTGCCTGTTCCGGCGAGCCGGTTTCAAATATGTAGCGCGGGATCAACTCTACATCAAACACCCGTCGTCTGCTGAAAGGCTCCGCGAACAAGCTGGGCGTGTTCTGCCGGACTCGAAACAGATTTGCACTGCATTGTGTGTCATGAATTGCTAATATCAGAACCAGAAAGGCGGCCGTCGCGAACGCGCGCCCGAGGTAATAGCGCAGCGGCCGGCGCTGAATGTCGCGGCCCAACAGCTTGACCCGGGAGCCGAATACCATGTGCAGATCCGAATTACCTCTGAGCACAGCGAGAAATTCCGGAATTGCATCGAGCCGAGCCTCCAGATCCGCGTCCCAGAACCCAACGGTATTGTGCGTTTTGAGCCAAGGCAAATTGGACTCCAATGCGAACCGCCTCTGTCTTGCCTCGGTTTTTGGAGTTGCTGAGCACTGCTACCCGGCATTCAATTCCGGAGCGGATCTCTTCCAGCACATGGATGGTGCTGTCACGGTTTCCGTCATCGACAAATACGAATTGGATGGCGAAACAGCTCAAAATCGCTGGAACTCCGCGATGCGAAGGCGATGACCTTCGTTGTAGCAGGGCAGGACAATGGAGACGCAGTCGGACTGGCTCATTCAGGCGCTTTTTGGCCACGGCCTAAGGAATGTCTCGGTCACGGGAGCAGGCCGAAAACGGTCAACTGGGTCTGGCCTCCAATATACACCTTTCCGTTTGCAACCAGCGGGATTGCGAACTTTGTGGAGAAATCCAAAGTATCTCTGCTGCCGGCCTGGGAGCTGTCGTAAAGCTCGGTTGCGAGGTTGTTGGCATCGTAGGCGAAAAGCACGCCGGGATTTCCCGTATTGTCGGTGTCCGCACTTGTACCGTTGTTCTGCAAAGCCCACAATATTCCATTGTTGCTGCCATTTGCGGATATGGCAAATGAAGCGCCGCGGACTCCAAAAACTGTTTGCGTTTGTGAGGCGGGAACGGTTGACAGAAGCCCGTTGGTTAGCTGGAAAGCTTTGATCGAGTCATTGACAGCACCAAAGTAGACGTAACCATTGAAATATGCGGGCTGACTAAAATTACCGTTCTCGGCATTTCCATTAGGCAGAATTCCGGGCAGAACTTGAACGATCTGGTTGTCGTTGGTGGTATTATAGTGACCCATGTTGTCGCGGTTGATGACATAAATGGTGCCGCTCTTGCCGGCGCTGATCAGAAGGTGCGGATAGTTTCCAGTGGTCTGATCGACCAACAAAACGGGACCCGCAGAACCCAAATCGATATTGTTGATATCCATGTTGGACTGGTCGTGTGGAGTGAAGTAATCGAGCACCGCCCCGGCGGAGCTGAGCTTCATGATGCTATCGGCGTAATCCACACCGCCGCTATTGACGTCGAATGGGCCATTGCTGGTGGAGAAATAAATATTGCCCGAAGCATCGGCAGCCAGGCCCCCGCCGCTTTGCCAAATACCACCGCCATAAGTATTGGGTGTGGCATTGAACATCACGGTCAGCTGAAGTGTGGCCGCATTGTAGCCCAGGACCCACCCATGCCAGGGGTTGGTGTCATTGTGAGAACCAAATCCCACATAAACCACGCCGTTGTTCAGTAGCAGGCCCGGCCGCTGGTTCTCATGGAGGGAGTCAAAGGGCACAGAGTTTCCAGTCGACCCCTCGCCCGTACCTGGAACGGCGGCTTGAATGACAACCGGACCGCCAAACTTCTCAGCACCGCTGGTGATATCGAGCGCATGCAGGCGCTGCACCCAGGTATTGCTGCCTTCCTTGGTCGCGGCAACGACATAGAGAGTGCCGGTGGTTTGGTCGATTACAGGAGTACCCGTAATTCCGACTTCGTTTAGGATATCGCCACACCCCCCAACATCGGCGCAGGGCACCGAAGTGACGCCGGAACTAAGAAAATTTGCACGCCACAAAGGGGTGGAACTTAGCCCATCTGCATCGAAGGCGTAGACGCTATCGTGTTCCGTCGCGACATAAACGACGTTGTGATAACCCTGGCCAGGAATATTGACGCTCGCCACATAGAGGGGGGAGGCAAACGCCATGCCATCCAGCGCGTAGGTGGCCAGCTTGCCAAATTGGTTTTTGTTCACGTTATTGAGCGTCAGTACGGTCTCAGAGAGATTTTGCCCGGTCCTAAGATTGTCATTGTGATATGTGAACGTTCCCGGATAGTTGGTGATATAGACGGTGGCGCTGGCCGACTGCTGGCTAGACGTGGTCGCAGTTACGGTGTGAGTTCCGGACGTAGCCGGCGGAGTATAAAGGCCAGTGGGGCTGATTGTCCCGGTCGCGGGCGATCCGCCTATAACGCCATCGACCGACCAGGTAACCCCTGCTGCTGAAGTGAACTGCTGCGTCTGAGTAGAGGTAACAGACACAGCCCGCGGGCTGATGGAAATTGCGAGTGTAGTGGCAGTCGCTTGATTCGAGAACACACTCACGTTGCCGGAATCGTCTATTGCCTGAACTTGGTAACTATAACTGGTGTTTGCCGTGAGGCCGGTATCACTAAATGACGTTCCAGCCGATGTTCCCACCTGTGTGAAACTGGAGCAGCTTGGGCCCTGGCAGCGTTGCACTACGTAGCTGGAGATTCCATAACAGCTCGTGGATGCGTTCCAACTTAGGTTGACCTGAGTGGAGCTGGTTGCCGTGGCAGTCAGATTACCGGGGGCCGTGGGCGCCGGGCAGGTTGTGGACCGGAAGGCGACCAACTGCATAATCCAGGGATTGGAGGGAGTGATCGGGGCGGTGGCACTGTAGCTTCCAGTGGCCGTGACCATCCGGTCTTCCGCGATATCCTCATCCGGTTGGGTTAATAACCGAGTGGTATAACCGGCCCCCGGGCCCGTAGTGGTGCTCCCCACCAGATTGGCGGCAAACAGCAGATCGCTGGCCGTAGTCGTGGTCACCGAACCGCTGCTGCTGGTGGTGCTGTTGCCGGTGTTGGCCACTTTTACATCCACGGGGTTATTGGGGTCTGCCCCGCTGTACTCCAGAATGCGAATGTCCGGGTAAACGGCGGCCGTGGAGAAGGTAACAGTGACTGTGTTGGCGCCAGCCGCGGCTGCCGCTATGTTTTTGGCATAGTAGATGGATTGCGTGCCGAACCCACTTCGCACAGTTGGGCCAACGGCGAGGGTATAGGTATTGCCGCTCTTATCGGTGATGCTGCTCACGGTGGCCGTGGTATCATTCCAGCCGACAGCCACGACGTTGAGATCGCCGGCCGCCTGGGCAGCGGTGTACGTGACGGTTACGCTGCTCTGCGGGGTTTGCGGAGTGGAGTAGTTGCCTTGCACGTAGGTGATGGTGGGCGCTGGAGAAAGAGTTGTGGCGGTGGTGATATTGGAGAATGAACTAACGTTTCCTTCGATATCGATGGCCTCCACGCGGTAACTGTAGTTAGTGGCGGGTACTAAGCCGGTATCGCTGAATGTAGTCCCCGTGGGAGTCCCGATTTGCGAGAAGCTGCTGCATCCGGCCCCCTGGCAGCGTTGAACAACATAATTTGCCAGCCCAATGCTGCTTGTGGACGCGGTCCAGCTAAGATTGATTTGCGTGGTACTCACGGGTGTAGCCGTCAGATTGCCAGGCGCGGTAGGAGGCTGAGAGCCTACTGTGGTATTGCTGGCAATATTGGAGAATGGACTATAGCTACCATTATTATCAACGGCTCGCACTTCATAGCTGTAAGTGGTACCAGACAAAACGTTCGAATCCAGATACGATGTACCCGTGGCGGTGCCGAGTTCGGCAAAATTGGCGCAGCCAACGCCCTGGCAGCGGAAGACTTGGTAATCTGCGATTCCCACGCTGCTCGTAGAGGGAGACCAGCTAAGATTCATTGGACCATTGCGATTCGCTGCCGCGGTCAGATTGGTTGGCGCCGATGGACCACCAGAGGTGCTGGTCGTCGTTACCGATAGTACGTTCGAGTAGGGGCCCAGGGAGCCATTGCTGTCCTGAGCACGAACGCGATAGCTGTAAGTGTTGCCGGCCGCGAGGCCCGTATCCGTATAGCTTGTGGTTGTGAGCGAAGCGATTTGGGCAAATGTGGAGCATCCGGTCCCTTGGCAGCGCTCGACTGAATAGCTGCTGATGGAGCCGACAATTTGGTTTCCTCCAATCTCGGCGGATGGCGTCCAGGACAATGTGATTTGACTTGGGTCGTTGGCAGCTGCCACGACGGCAGCTTGCCAGGTTTGCGATGAACCCAGCACAAAGGTTGCAGCGTAATTCCCAGGCGATGCCGCGGGGGCAGATTCGGCAACCACGGTGGTGGACGATGGGGCCGCCTGCTCTGTGAAGCCGCTGCCGGCGAGGCTGGCGTAAGGCATGGAATTGAATCCGCTAGAGAACACACCGAACCCAACGAGCAGATCATTGAGGGCAGTTGTGCTCAGTGCGGGGCTGCTGGCATTCGTGGATTGACCACCACTGTCGCTGCCGATTACAGAAACAGCATCAATCGGTGAGGAAAGATTGGTGCCCTTCAGGACAACGACGGACATCGCGAGAGGTTCGGCTGCCGAGAGAGCGACAGTCACGGTTTGATCCGCGCCAACGACTGGATTCTGCGCATACCAGATTTGTGTTCTCAAATCGGCCCCTGTACTCGTGCTAGTGGGCCCTGCTGCGGAGACCCAGGAGTTACCAAGGCTGTCACTCGGAGTGAATGTAATGCCTGCGCGAGAAGTTGCGGCCAATAACAGCAGACTGCCACCTGTGCTGTCGAACGGGGTGGTAGTGTGGGAGGTGAGAGCCGTTGAATTGATATAATTTTGGCCCCCGATCACTATGGGACCGGTAGCTGTAAGATTTTCTGGGGCAGAAGGCGTAGAAGGGACCGGGGCAGGAGTGGCGGCAGTTGCGGTAGCGGAGTAAGGACCGATATTGTTGTTGGAGTCTTCGGCCCGGACGCGGTAGCTGTAACTGGTCGAAGCCGCCAACGCCATGTCGTTATATGTCGTGGCGGAGGTAATGGCGATCTGCGAAAAATTCGTGCAGCCTAGGCCTTGGCAGCGCTCGATGAGGTAATTGGTAATCGTTCCCCCGGTGTCGGTCGAAGCCGTCCAGGAAAGTGTAACTTGATCCGGGCTGTTGGCTAGTGCTACAACTGCGGCCTCCCAACTCTGGGCGGCGCTCAAGGTGAATGTGGCATCGTATGTTCCAGGTGTTGATGCCGACCCTGTTTCGGTCACCAAATTTGATAGAGTGGCTCCAGTTTGCACTGTAAATCCAGGGCCAGGCTGTGGATTTGTGCTGCTAGCCACCTTGACAAAACCAACCAACAAGTCATTTGTGCCCGAGGTGGTGATGCTGGGAGTGGTCACGCTTGTGGTTTGCGTACCGTTGTCGCTGCCGATCAAAGATACTGCGTCAATTGGGGATGATACATTCGAACCGCTAGCTACGATGACAGACATCACCAGCGGTTGGGGAACGGATATCGCCATGGTGATGGTGTGCCCCGAACCGACGTTGGGGCTCCGCGCATACCAGATTTGGGTCCTCAGATCGAATCCCACGCTGGAGTTCGCATTAGTTGGGCCGGAGATCGGTATCCAAGTGTTGCCAAGATTATCACTTGGTGTAAGAATGGCCCCGGAATGAGATGAGGCGGCTAATATAATGACGTCGCCACCGGTGCTGTTGAAGGCTGCGGTTGTATGGGATATCAAAGGATTGGTATTGATATAGGATTGGCTGGCGACGACGGATGGGCTGGGTCCGTTGGCCGCAACTGTTAAGGCGATGGGTGCTGTTGGCCCTGAGCCGCTTGAATAGGTGAATCCATTTGCCAAACTGCCGCTCTGGCCGCCTACGGTTACTGTGACGGTGACTGCACCGGAGCTGCCAGCGGGTGTTGTGGCAGTGATGGAGGTGCTGCTGGCTACCACTACATTGGTGGCAGCGGCGCTGCCAAATTTCACGGTGGCACCGGTGGCGAAATTCGTGCCGGTGATGGTGACCGAGGTTCCGCCGGTAGTCGGGCCGCTATTGGGAGTTACAGAGGTCAAGGTGGGCGCAGTACCACCTCCTACCGGCGCGCGGAAGGCGACCAACTGCATAATCCAGGGATTGGAGGGAGTGATCGGGGCGGTGGCACTGTAGCTTCCAGTGGCCGTGACCATCCGGTCTTCCGCGATATCCTCATCCGGTTGGGTTAATAACCGAGTGGTATAACCGGCCCCCGGGCCCGTAGTGGTGCTCCCCACCAGATTGGCGGCAAACAGCAGATCGCTGGCCGTAGTCGTGGTCACCGAACCGCTGCTGCTGGTGGTGCTGTTGCCGGTGTTGGCCACTTTTACATCCACGGGGTTATTGGGGTCTGCCCCGCTGTACTCCAGAATGCGAATGTCCGGGTAAACGGCGGCCGTGGAGAAGGTAACAGTGACTGTGTTGGCGCCAGCCGCGGCTGCCGCTATGTTTTTGGCATAGTAGATGGATTGCGTGCCGAACCCACTTCGCACAGTTGGGCCAACGGCGAGGGTATAGGTATTGCCGCTCTTATCGGTGATGCTGCTCACGGTGGCCGTGGTATCATTCCAGCCGACAGCCACGACGTTGAGATCGCCGGCCGCCTGGGCAGCGGTGTACGTGACGGTTACGCTGCTCTGCGGGGTTTGCGGAGTGGAGTAGTTGCCTTGCACGTAGGTGATGGTTGCCGCCCGAGCAGGGAAGATACTCAGCCCACATAAAAGCGCTCCTGTCGCGATTCGCAAAAAGGACCAAACCCAGGCTCGGGGTGCATGGCTACTACAGCGTAACGTTTGCACGCAAAACTTTTCCATTTTATCCTCGTGAATGACTTTTGGACGAGGCACAGCAGCGTCTCCTAAAGTCCGGAAGCATAAATGCCGCGATTGGGACAATCATACACAGCGAGAAGTTCGAAACAACGAAAGTCCGCGCCGCCGAAAGTTTATAAGATTCAACAATAGGTGCAAAGTTATAGCCCGGCGAGCCTCGAATTGCGTTGGCCTCCAGATCAAGAGCCGGGCCAAAACTGCGCCAGCGCAAGTCTCGGGTAGCACGACAGGGTTGCTTTGAGGAACAGATCGAGTTCCACTGGTTCGAACCGGCCCATTCGGAGGCGAATCGGCCCGCGCAGCCGCGCGTCTTGCGACAAGCGGTCAACAAACTCTGCGTTGTGTTGGTTATCCAAATCCTGTCTATCGGTGATCTGGCCGGTATAATGCGGCACAGTCAGGACAATATCGATATCGTTGATTAGAGCAGCTATGTTTGCCCAATTCGGAGTCCCGTCTTCATAGCGCCACAACCATGTCACTTCCGGTGCCGGCTCGCCAGCCGCGATCCATGGGTACTGAATTTGGGGAGGATTAAACGCTCTGCTGTTTCCGAGGTAGGCGATCTTTGGATTACTGAGATTGCAGGGCTGAGTAATATCGCGGACTGCCCCCCAATTCCACTGATCAAACCGAACGAGGACGCGCCACGGAACGGCACCAGTAACAAGCCCAGGATCGATCGCCACCCTGTTTGGACGGAGCACTGGAGCCAAGATCATCCCGAGCTGCGTAGACAAAAGCAACCCAGAAACCGCTATCGCTGCCGTTGAACGAAGCCAACCGGATCGCGCGGCAAGCACGCCGGCAGAGATAGCCAAGGGCACTAATCCCGGCGCGAGATAGCGGAGCAAGTGATTCGTGCCGAGCATATGTACAACCGTTAGTGGGAGGATGGCACAGAAACACGCGATGAGTACAGTTTTGGAAGTTCCATTGAGCGTGACTTTTTTGGCGACGACGATCTTGTATAACGACGTCGCGGCGATCAGAATAGACAGAATACTAATCGCCGGTCCTAGCAGACCCAAACAAACCGACCCGAGCCATCTCGCCACGGTCGCCAATGATGATGTTCCCAACGAGCTTCGGTATTGATTTCTTGCATAATTGGCGTATCCGAGAGCCTGGTTAAAATTCAGGAGCCACCAAGGGCCGGCAATTACGATGGCGATGCAACACGCCCTAGCTAGAAACAGAGTCCTGCGGCGCGAAGGGTTATTAAAAAAGCAGAACAGCAGGACTGGAAAGGCAACGAGCGCAAAGGATGCTTTCGACAAGAGCCCGAGGCCGATTGCGACTCCCACGCCGATGGAGGAGTGCAGGGATTCTTTCCCACTCCAATAAGAAATCAGATAGTAAAACAAGGCGGCCGTGGCAAGGAGCAGCGGACCCTCCGTGCTGAAATATGTGCTAGAGACAATTATTTCGGTGCAGAGGCCGAAGACTAAAACTGCCAATACGCCCACACTCCGGCTTTCCATCCGGCGGACCACCGAGTATATAAGCGACGAACTCAAGCAGTAGCACGCCAGAGTCACAAGCCGTAATAGCGTGACGTGAAATCCAAATACCGCAGTTACGGGGAGGGCAAGAATGCGATATCCGGGAGGACGCAGGCCCGACTTCAGCAGAGATCCCATCAGTTTGATGAGTTGTAAATTACGAAGGTGTTGGACGTCTATAGCCGCCTCGTTCAAATAGAGCGATTCGTCCCAATGAATGCCGTATGGATGGTCCAATGAAAAATGAACTGCGGCTATGACGATCGCTAGGACTGTCGCAACTGCGATTGTGGGCCAGAACCGGGAATTGGCCGTACCTACTGCCTCGGGCGCAACCTGGGAGGCACATCGAGGATCGTGTATAGGCGCCATACTAATTTTCCCAATTTGCCTTATCAAGACAGGAGTCTGTCCCTCGAACTGTATAAGCTTTCAGGGGGGGAGTCAGGGTGCGCCGGGCGTTGCGCCGCAGCCGCCGGGCCTCCAGGATCTGGCCGCAAATGGTCCAGGTGCTGACCTTGCAGGAAAATCTGCGCGCGGACTGAATGGTCACGATCCACCTCACCGCCTGAATGACCAGGCGCCGGAAGAAGACGAGCGGCACTCCTGCGAAATACCACTTTGCTCCGGGTTCAATCCCTACTTCCCGAATATCTGCCCGGCCTTTTGCAAACCACCACGCCAGAAAGTAATTTTTTTGAATCCGTTTTTTCTCGACGGGATGGTAGACTACGGCAGCTGGTTCGTATCTCAAGCGCTCTCCCGCCTCCAAAAGGCGGCGTCCAAATTCACTGTCCTCATTGCTAAGCAGGCTGTCGCCACACCGGCCCAGATCGGTACGAAACAGCCCGCGTCGGTCAAAAACGCTCCGGCGGAATGCCATATTCGCACCAAAGCATGGCTCGGTCAGGTCGCGTGGGACCGGGCCGGCGTCGAACATGGCAAGCGGGGCCATAGATGGCGGCCAATCGCGTTGGAGCCAAGAAGGAGGAACGAACCCGCCCTCTGGGTAAATCGGTCCTCCCGCTCCGGCCCATTGACCGGTGAACAGCGGAGAGGTCAAATTATCGAGCCAGGTGTTGAGAACGATGACGTCGTCATCAGTGAAGGCGAGTATCTCGCCCAGGGCCTTGCGTACTCCAGCATTGCGGGCATGGGACAAGCCCTGGTTTGACTCAAACAGATAACGAAACCGGCCAGGATATTTGGCGCAGAATTCGGCGATAACATCCCGCGTACGATCTTTCGAGTTGTTATCGACGACGAGAACCTCCCACTTTCGCGGCTCACGAAAGAGCTGGGCAGCGATGCTTTGAAGGCTCAGTCCCAAAGTGTGGCAGCGATTGTAGGTACAGACGATAACGGTGATCTGCATGTGTTCGGGCGCATCAGCCGAGTTGGCGAGATCGCATCGCGGCATAGATCTGTTTCGCTCTGGCCCCGTGAGCACCGCAGTGGAAGAGGGCGCACTTTGCCCAAGTCTTAAGCCACCGGGGGCGGAGAGCCAGCGAGCGCCGGTAGTTGGCGGCGGCTCCGAGCAAGTCTCCGCACGCTGCAAGCTGATCCGCGAGAAACGCGTAAACCTGCGCCTTCATGTCAGCGGCATCTTTGGCCGAGTCGGCGCGACACGCCAGCATATCCTCAAATTTGGTTTCCCTCAAAGGGTCCCTGGAGTCACTTCGCGGCTCGGAAGCCAGAATTGTGGCGACTCGGAAAGCGATCGAAGCCTTACAAGTCCTCGCTAGCGAAGCGGCCCCTCCGAGCGCTGCTTGACGCGATATCCTCCAAAGGACTTCAATATCCTCCCAGAGACCGGCCGCCGCACCGGTGCTCAGAAAGCTGGTTGTCAAGCTTTGTTCATGAACCCGCCAAAAGATCATTGGCCGGGCAAGATATGCCACCTTATAGTGGAGCGCCAATATCAACCAAAGATACCAATCGGCGGCATAAGGAAGATCTAGGGGGAAAACGCTAGTCTGGAGATAGCACGCTTTCCGCACCATAACGGCAGACATGACCAGGCGGTTTTGCCACAATAGCTCTCTCAGAAATCTGCGGCCATTCCAGACATGGTCGGCACTTCCGAGATTCGTGAACGGCAGGAGCTGGCGTTTTTCATCGACAGCCGGACAAAACACATAGCCGGCGTCAGGGTTGCGCTCCATCATGTCCACATAGCGGCTCAGTAAAGCATAATCTACCAGGAAGTCATCCGCTGCGACCAGCAATACGTATTTGCCATGCGACAACCCAATGCCTTTATTAAAATTGCGGAGATGGCCAATATTGGATTCATTGCGGACATGTTTCAGCCGGGGGTCGTGGAATAAGCGCAGAGCTTCCGGAGTGTTATCGGACGAGCAGTTGTCCATGATAAGAAGCTCGAAATTCGCATAATCCTGTGCCAAAATAGTAGGTACGCACTCGAGCAGCAGGGATGCCGAGTTGTAGCACGGAACAACGACGCTTACTAAAGGTGGATTAGTCACAGAACCTCGTCGGGCGCCGGTCTGTGCAGCCGTCTCAGGAGCAGCTCGGCAAGAGAGTCGTATTGCGCGGCCGTTTTCACGGCCGCTTCCTGCTGGTATGAGAGGATGCGCTGCTTGATAGGGTGAAGCCGATTCCGCATTTGATCCAGAATGTGAATGACGTCCCCAGACGTAAAACTTTTTATATCCAGGCGGTATTCGGTGAGGCCGAGGTCTTCCATTACCCAATCCACTTTCGGCTCGAACGAGATTGCCGCCGTAGGTTTATGCCCGACTAATCCCAGAATGACACTGTGGAGCCGGCTGGCGATGACGAAGTCAACATCGAGAACGGTTGCGAGATAATCCTGCCAGCTGGTTACGGGAGGGATCTCCAAGCAGTCTGGGACACGACCAGGAGCTTGTGGCAGCAGGCGGAGGATATCGGCGAGCGCGCTTTCATCGTCCCACAGGGAGGAACAGACGAAGACCACGAAACATCCGCTATCGATGAACTCTGATACCGCGCGCGCCATCTGCTCCAAGTACCGTTCGTAAATTGCCCGATTTTCCGAGGGCCATTTCCCCGGTTTTGCATAGGCGATTGGGCTAAGAGCGACAATCGTGCGCCCCCGCGCGCGAGTTCTGAGGATTCCGGCCGGGCGCGGCATGTCATTGGCTGCAAGGGCGATGGCCAAATCGGGGACGACCGGATCACTGGAGGCTGCTTTGAGGAGATTTGATGCGAACGCTTGAGTGTGGTGCTCCCGGTATGAGCGGTAACGAGCAAGGCGGAGCGCACCAGCCAGAAAGAATTGGGTGGTGGAAGAACTCGCCTTAGCACCCACCCCTACGCTAAGTACAACGTAGGGAATCCCGGCAAGGCGCGAGAGAACGGCCCACTTGAACAGAGCAAAGGGCTGACCCCAAGGTCCGCCCCATTCCTCGTTGAGCTGACCACCGCCTGAGACGACCAGGAGGTCTTGCCTTCGAAGGAACTGGTAGCCCGCAATCCAATGCGCGCCTTCGCGCCAGCCATTGCGCAAAGCAATCAGCGCGCGGCCCAAGACGGGCAATCGTTTGAGACTTGCCTTCAGGCGGCCGATTGCCTCCTTTTTGTCGCCTGATTGCTCTAAGGATCTTTCCCCGAATCGGGGCTGATCTTTAGTCGCTCCGGATAACATGTGATAAAAGGGAATCGCCGTTGCGCAGATAGGAAAAGCACTTATACCGTGCCGCTCGATAAAGTTCTCGCAATTGAGACAGACACCGGAGAACTGCGCATCGGGGAGCCGGAGGCGGATACCCGCAATTAGCGCGTCTTGCAGAGCGGCATCTCCGAAATTGCCCCCATTGTAAGGTGTGAGCAGCGCAATTTGCGGGCGGCAGCGGTAGGCCGCCTCGGCGGGCCCCAGCGTCTGGGTTTTAGTTTCTAAGGCCACCAGCCTCCTCACAATTTAGAGCATGTTGACCCACACAGAAAACGGACGCATAACGAATCCGCCAATCTGGTCTGGAAGTAGTGAACGGCTCCAAGCCCCAGTATTGCCAAGGCCAGTCTTGATGGAGCGAAGGATCGCCGTTGTGAATCTCCTCGAGGAGGTCGGGAACCACGGACCAGCCCAGATCAAGTGCTACTCTGGCACGAATCTCAAGGTCGACTCCCGAAACGAAAAGATATCCACGCGGCTTCACCAAAAGCTCCAGGCGCCGCAAGCAGCGCTCCGCGTCTGACGGGTCCATATGACAAAGAAAGCGATTTGCGATTACGATGTCTGCAGGCCCGATGCGGGATGCCAAGGCGGGATCTGTAGCGTCGGCGGCATGCCAATGAATATTTTCCCGAAGCCAGGGCCGAATCCGCAGCTTATCTCCATCACGAGCAAACATGGAATCGATCTCAGGCTCGGTGAGGCGAGCGAAAATAGGGGCATTGATCCGCCGGTCAACTTCGAGGGAATAGACACCTGCTCTGGCGGTATCGAGAATTTCCGAGGAGATATCGACGGCGTGAATGACGAGGCGCAAATCTGGGCGCGCCGAACGAATGGTCCACGCGATGGAATAAACTTCGGCTCCATTGCTGCATGCCACTACCGTTATCTGCAACGGCGCTGCCGCCGGGAGCCGGTCCGCAAGAGAACGAAGGAGGGCCAATTCCGGGCGATTTCGAAGAAAAAAAGTACCATGATACTGCTGGCGGGAAGCGCGCATTTGAACGAGCTTATGCAGAAAGCTTCCGTACCGACGGACCAGTTGCAGGCCCTTGATGGACTGAGGCAGGCAGTTCCACACACGTTCATTTATAAAGAGGAAAGGCCGTGCGACGCCCTTGCGGAGCAGTTTTGAGCGGGACAACTTCGTGAGGATAGAACCAATAGAGTGGCCCGCACTGGTGACAGCCGGAGAGGTCATGGGATGAGGTAAGCTTTGACACGGCATTCCGCTAGTGTCCTGAGTTAGAAATCCGTTGACAAAGTCGCTCCACCTTCCCCAAGATCAAATCGGCATCCGCGGTCCAGACAAACGGCTTGGGATTGCGATTCCGCTCTTTCAAGTATGTGAGCATCGCCTTCTCCAGTTCGCCAACCGCGGTGTGGCTGCCGCGTCGGACGCAACGTTCCGTCACTTCCGCGAATAATCGTTCTGTGCCGCACCTGGTCTCTTATAGCCGCGCCAAGTTCGCGGCCGTGGCCTTTTCGGAGGGCTTGCGCGCCGAACCGCGCGGCTCCGGAATCGAGGTATCGACCATCGCGCCGGGTCTGATGCGAACCGGTTCGTACGCGCACTCCGCTGATCTCCATGAGCGCGAAACGGGCGGCGCGGCAGATCGTGGCGGCGCTCGCAGGCGGCAGGGCCGAACGCGTTCTGGGCACGCCGGCGAACCTGCTGGCGCGCGCTCACGGTCTGTTTCCGGAATTGACCATCAAAGCCCTGGGCGTGGCAAACTGGCTGCTGCCGCGGGCGCCGCAACCGGCCGGGCCTCCACCAACCGAACCGGTCTTCACCGGCAGGTGAAATTTTCCGCCCGGTTCACATCGCCGCTTCCCTTGTAAACCGCCGCCTGCGGGTAGGGGCACAAAGGCCGGGTTTTATCCACCACGCCTTTGGTCGCGTGCGCGGCCGGAATCTCAGCCGGCGCCTTCCCCTGAGTCACCCAGCTATCGAGCGCGGAAACGGCATCGAAGCTGTCGGTGCCATCGCCGCCGCGGCAATGGCCCATGCCCGGCACCATGAACAGCCGAATGGAATCGCGCGCTTTCGCCGCGCCACCCGTCGCTTCCACCACGCTCTCGTAATAGTTCACGCTGTTGCGGGGCGCAATACCGGGGTCGGCCCAGCCGTGATACATCAGCAGTTTGCCGCCATGGGCAAAGAGCGGTTCGAGATGGGGATCGGTTGCATCCATTAGCGGCCCGATCGCCCTTTGCGCCGCCGCCATATCGGCCACGGGATCGAATTGCAGAAAGCTCCAGCGCGGATCGTGAAACACCAGGTATTGGTAGGTCTCCGCCGCCAGATCCATCGGCTTCGGACCGGCCAGCGTCGCCCACCCCATTTCGCTGCCGGGCTCCAGCCCCGGAAACAGGTTTCTGCCCGTACGCGAATCGACT
>Ga0209061_1003377_pt1 | contig 17459 bp, 15 predicted proteins | sample Coa_R1_10_FD_187157 | JGI IMG/M metagenome (GOLD analysis project Ga0209061, IMG submission 187157) | Surface soil microbial communities from Centralia Pennsylvania, which are recovering from an underground coalmine fire - Coalmine... | ecosystem: Environmental > Terrestrial > Soil >...
GACGCTGCCAAACACAAGCGCCGCCACGGGGCCGGGAACAATTTCTATCACTGTGGACGACGCCTTCTTGACGACCGTTACCCAAACGGCGATCAGTAGCGCCAACACGCCGGTGCCGATCACCAATGTGCATGCGCATATTCTGGCTGGTGACTCCATCGTGATCACCGGCCAGACGCCGCCAATCTTTTTCTTTGGCCCAGGCCACTTCAGCGCGACAGCGCAGCCAGTGGCGCATAACGGACGCCTGGGGGTGCATCTCATCAAGGGATCGCTTGGGGGCATTAACGCGCCTACCCAGGTATTGAAACTGATCGAAGCGAATATCAATCAGCAGCTTGGTGGCACAGCCTTCGCGCCCATCATTGGCAATACACAGTATGTGGTTGTCGGCGTGACAACAACCGCCGGGCATATGACACTGACGCTCCAACCGCAACGGGCCGCGCCCTGAAGATAGGTCTCCCTTACCTTCTCTTCCACCCCTCTTCTCATCTAGGGGAAAGGGGTGTTGTTTCTCATCGATCATCTACAATTACCAGGCGCGCCGCATCGTGTGGAATCATTATCGAGACGGGAGCGCCTGACGCTATCCCCAGCGCCAGCCACTCGCGCGGCGAACACAGCGCCGTGACACAGGCGCCCTTTTCCTCTGTGGCGCTCTCCTGTGTTCCTCGTGTTCCTAGCGCCACCCGCACGCGATAATATGCGCCTGCGTCGGTTGCCCGCCTGACGCGCCCATACAACTCCAGCCCTTTCTGTACGCTGAAGACCTTCTCAGCATCAGCCGATGCACGCAATTCCAGCCGTTCCGCGCGGAGCGCCAGGGCTAATCGCTCGTTTGCGGCAGACGCCTGCGCCTGTGGGAGGATAAGCGCCTGCCCATCCGCCAGGATAACGCGCGTTGTATAAGCGCCACCCGGTTCGGTTGAGCGGATCGGGAGGATATTTTCCCAGCCAAAGAGGCGCGCGGCGGTGGTCGTGGGCGGGCTGGCGAGTGTCGCGCCAAGTGGCCCCTGGGCCACTACCCGCCCTGCGCAGAGCGCCACCAGTCGATCCGCCAGCGCGCGCGCCTCGCTGAGATCGTGCGTCACGAGCAGGGTAGGGATGCCGCTGGCGGTGATGATTGCACGCAGGTCGTCGCGGATCGCCTCGCGAGTTGGGGCGTCGAGCGCGCTCAACGGCTCATCCATCAGCAACGCGGCAGGCTGCGCGGCCAGCGCCCGCGCCAGCGCCACCCGTTGCGCCTCGCCGCCGGAAAGCTGCGCCGGACGGCGACCCTCGAAGCCAGGCAGCCGCACAAACTCCAGCAATTCGGCGATCCGTTGGACGCGGCGCTCGCGCATCCCAGGATTGAGCCAGCCCTGCAAGTGATAGTGATAACCGCCTTGCCCCGGCGGCAAGCCATAAGCGATATTTTGGGCGACGGTGAGGTGGGGGAAGAGCGCGTAGGATTGCGGCACGTAGCCGATGCGTCGTTCACGCGCCGGTACCATGGCGCCTTGTGTGGTATCCACCAGCGCGACACCGTTGAGAGAGATTACGCCATGTGAGATGCGCGCCAGCCCGGCGATGGCCTGGAGCGTCAGGCTCTTGCCTGCGCCGGATGGCCCCAGCAGCGCGGTGATCCCAGATGGAGCCGCGAACGCGGCCCGCAGATGAAAGGAGCCACGGTGTAGGCCAAACGCGACGCGCAATCCCTCGGCGTCTGGGCGAGTGCCTTGCATAGATGCTGCGTTCTGGATTTCGTTCTCACTCATACGCTTGGCGGCTGGCGTTTCATTGAGTTTCATGGGCGCCTGCCTGTCGTATCGGGAACGCTTGCGCCGGGGATGTGGCTGTGCGTCGTGGCAAGCTGCGCCAGGCCAATCGCTACTACACTTGCCGCCAGTGAGAAGAGCGCTAATGGCAGCGCGGCAGGTGTGCCCTCACCGGTCAGTTGCACGTAAATGTAGACCGGCAGGGTGTAGGGGTGGTAGGCCAGCACGGCGGTCGCGCCAAACTCGCCAAGCGCGCGCAGCCAGGTGAGGATCAATCCTGCGATCACGCCGCCGCTGGCCTGGGGCAGGCTGATCGTCCAGAAGATGCGCCAGCGTGAGGCTCCGAGCGTCGTGGCGACTGCTTCTGTTGCCGTGGGAACTGCCTCGAAGGCTGCGCGCGCCGCGACGATGGCGAAGGGAGCCGCGACAAACGTCTGCGCCAGCACGACACCAGTGAATGTGGTATCTAGCTCATTGCCCTGGGCGGCGAAGAAAGAGCCAATTGGCCCATAGGGGCCATACAGCAGCAGTTGGATGATACCGCTGACGACGGCAGGGAAGACCAGCGGAATATAGACAAGCAGCGTCACCAGCCAGCGCAAGGGGAAGCGCCAGCGCGCCAGCACGTAGGCCAGCGGGATGGCGCCAAGCGCGATGATCACCGTCGAGATGGTTGCGCTCTCCAGTGAGGTTTCGAGCGCGCCAATCGCCAGCGGATCGCCCAGCGTGGCGGGCACGTCGCGCCAGGGTTCGACGAACAGCAGATTGACCAGCGGAGCTGCGAGATAGGCCAGCGCGAGCGCCGCCAGCAGCCCTAGCGTCAGCGCGCCCATCTCCGGCATGATGAATCTGCGGCTTTCCCTGGCGTCTGCCTTCACACTGGCCTCCTCTTTGTGGCGCTCGCTATTTGCCGATCATCACTTCAGTGGACTTGATGATCACCGTGACCTGATCGCCGGTCTTCACGCCGAGCCGTTCCACCGAGGCGCGGGTGATCGTCGCGACGACCGTCTGGCCGCCCACGTCAACCTCGACTTCGGCCATGATTGTGCTCAGCTTGACATCGGTCACGGTTCCTTTGAGCTGATTGCGTGCGCTGAGTTCCATCGTTCCACCTCCCTCACGCTAACTGGCATATTGTGTTAGCCCCGCCGGAACCTTACTGGCGTCTCCGGTAAAGGTAAACGCTGTAGGTAGAATACCATCGTTATGCAGTATCCCCTGCCCGGCGCTCCCCAATAAGTATTGCACAAACGCCACGGCCCCCGCCTCGTTTTTGACCGTACTGGGGATGGTGACGCTGTAGATAATAGGGCCACCGGTCTGTTTGCCGGTTGCGCCGGTATAGCTGGCCTGGGCGTAGTACGACTTCAGGCTAGGCTGGCTCAGGTTGATCTGGTTGGGTAGCGTGATGTAGGGGATGTGCGCGTCAATCGCCTCGTTGAGGTAGAAGAAACCCGCGTCGAGCTGGCCGGAGGTCAGCCGCGCCACCAGCGTCTCTTCCGGGAAAATCTGTGAAGCATTCTCAGGGTCGCCAAGAATCTTTTGTGAGAGGCCTGGCTGTTTGTAGTAGATCTCCGCCAGTTGCATGGTGTAGAGGGTATAGACGCCTTTGGGGTCGAGCTTTGGATCGGTGCGCCCGATGCGGATGCCGGGCGACTGCAACACCTGATACCACGGCGTTGAGCCGTTGGCCGCCGCCTGCAACTGTGAAGCGAAATGGCTCTGTGGGCTGTAGCCGATCACAATCGAGGTTGCGCCGAAGTTGATATGCCAGTTGACGAGATTGCCGTTCGCCGCGCCTTCCAGCGTGTCATAGGCCTTCGATGAGGCGCTGATGAACACATCGGGCGAGATCAGCCTGCTTTTGATCTGGTTGGCCAGCGCCGTCGAACCGGCGCCTTTGCCCTGAAAGCCATAGCCGCTCGCTTTAGTGAAGTCAGGCCCAAGCGTGTGCTCCATCAGGTTGACCAACGACCCCGCATACACTACGTTGACGGTTCCCTTACTGGTGGTTGTCCCTGATGATGAGCCGCCGCAACCCGCCAGCGCCATCGCCAGCGTACTGAGGATCACAATTGCGCCCATTGCCACCGTTGCGCCATGCCAAAGAGATGATCGCGCCATGCCTACCTCCTGCTCGTCTTGCTATTCACAACATGAATACTCACGCAATGAGTATAACAAGCGAAACACAAGAGGGTCAAGAGGGCGCGGTGGTGGGAGGCGGCTTACTTTGAGACGTTGAAGCGGAACTCGATGATGTCGCCGTCGCGCACCACGTAATCCTTGCCTTCCAGGCGCACATGGCCATGCTCGCGCGCCGCCTTCATTGAGCCGCCATCGGCGATCAGATCGTCGTAGTGAACGACCTCCGCCCGAATGAAGCCGCGCTCGAAATCGGTGTGAATCTTGCCCGCCGCTGTGGGGGCCTTCGATCCTTTGGGGGTTGTCCAGGCGCGCACCTCGTCTTCGCCTGCCGTCAGGAAGGAGATCAGGTTGAGCGCCTTGTAGCCCGCCTGAATCACGCGATCCGTCCCCAGCTTGGGCAATCCCAGCGCTTCGAGATACTCAGCCGCGTCGGCCTCAGAAAGCTCGCCAAGCTCGGCTTCCAATTTGGCGGCCACGGCAATCACTGCCGCGTCCTCCGCATGCGCGCGGTCACGCAGTGCAGCGACTGCCACCAGATCAGCGCGTGAGGGATCCGCTGGCGGAGTTCCCGTTGGCTGTTCGATGATAGTGGCGGCCTCGGCGAGCGCCTCCTCGCCGACATTCGCTACGTAGAGCCGTGGCTTGACGGTCAGCAGAAACAACTCGCCGAGGATGGTTTGCTCAGGCGCAGTGAAGGTCAACTCCGAGGCAGGGCGTCCTTCGTCCAGGTGGGCGCGCAGGCGATTGAGGAACTGTACCTCTTCCAGCAGCTTCTTGTCGCCCGACTTGGCTTTGCGGCCTACGCTGTCTATGCGCTTATCTACGGTCGCCAGATCGGTGATCGCCAGTTCGGCCATCAGCTCTTCATAGTCGCGGTTGGCGTCTATGCCGCCGGGGATGGGCGCCTGTGGGTTATCGAAGCAGCGAATGACCACGGCCAGCGCGTCGGCGCTACGCAGATGCCCGATGAACTCGGCGCTCAATCCCTGACGTTTGGCTCCCTGGTCGCCCTGGCCTGTCTGCTGACCAATACCCGCCACATCCACGAACTCGATGGAGGTATAGACAATCTTGCGCGGGTTGAAGATCTCGGCCAGTCTTGCCAGCCGCGCGTCAGGAACCTGCACGACAGCGCGGTTTGCCTGTACGGTGCTGGTGGGGTAGCCCGCGATCTGTGCGCCTGCGCGGGTCAGCGCGTTGAACAGCGAGGTCTTGCCCGATTGCGGCAGACCGATGATGCCGACAGTCAGCGCCATATGTTTACTCCTTAGTGCGAGATGGCCTGCAAGCCTGTGATCTCGCGCCCGACGATCAGCGATTGGATGGTGTCCGTCCCCTCGTAGGTGAAGACCGCTTCCATATCGGCGTAGTGTTTGGCCACCTGGTAATCCAGCAGCACGCCGTTTCCTCCCAGCATATCACGCGCCTCGGCTACCACCTCGCGCGAGCGGCGGGCGTTGTGCATCTTGGCCATCGAGGCCATGCCGTCGGTCATCTTGCCTGCGGCCAACAGTTGGCTCAGGCGCAGGCAGAGCAACTGCATACTGGTGATCTCCGCCAGCATGCGCGCCAGCTTGTTCTGCACGATCTGGAAGCCAGCCAACGGCCTACCGAATTGCTGGCGGCCCTTCGTGTAGGCCAGCGCCGCCTCGTAGCCCGCCATCGCATGGCCAATCGCCTCCCAGGCGACGCCATAGCGCGTGGCCGTCAACACACGCGAGGTATCCTTGAAGCTATGCGAACCGGCCAGCCGATTGGCGACGGGTATGCGCACGTTATTCAGCGTGATGTGCGCCTGCCAGACGGCGCGCTTGGTGATCTTGCCGGTGATCACCTCAGTCTCAAAACCGGGCGTGCCCTTCTCCACCAGGAAGCCACCCACCTTACCATCCTCGTCGCGCGCCCAGATGATCACCACATCCGCGAACGAGGCGTTGCCAATCCAGCGTTTGGCGCCGTTCAAGACATACTCATCGCCATCACGTCGCGCGGATGTCGCCAGCGCCACCGCGTCTGAGCCATGATCCGGCTCGGTCAGCCCAAATGCGCCGATCTTTTCCAGTTTGGCCATCTTCGGCAGCCAGTACGCCTTCTGCTCCTCGGAGCCAAGCAGCGCAATGGAGGTCATCGCCAGGCCGGAATGCACGCCAAAGAAGGTGGTGAAGCTGCCATCCCCGCGCGAGAGTTCCATCCCCACCAGGCCCGCCGCGACATGGCTCATCCCTGGGCAGCCGTAGCCCTGGATAGATGTGCCGCAGATATTGAGTTCCGCCAACCTGGGAATGAGCGCGAAGGGAAACTCCGCGCGATCCCAATAGTCGTTCATCACGGGGATCAATTCGCGGTCGCTGAAGGCGCGCACCTTGTCGCGAATGGCGCGCTCCTCGTCGGTCAGCAATTCATCCATCAGGTAGTAGTCGGTGCGCGGCTGGCCAGCCAGGCCGATCATATCGGGCGAATGGGGTGTCTGCGGTGTCTGCACGGTCTCGATAGCCATGCGTATCTATCCTTTCGTTGCGTGTAAGTATGTATCTTTTGTGCTGGGAAGCGTAATTCCCACTCTTGCAGATTGTAGTGATATGCCGGGAACGGCGCAACGTAGCCAGGGAACGCAGCGAAAGCCTATCAGAGAGTGGGGTTGTGTGATATGCTGTTGACCATCTCCATTCCAATGCCAAGGGATACAGTCTCGACAAGCGATTGCACACCACAAGCGAGAGGAATTCTATGTTACAGCAAGTAGCAGAGGGTGTATGGATCCACGAGAGCGAGTTCTTGCAGAGCAACGCCGTTGTTGTGCAAGGCTCGGTCGGCGTGTTGCTCATCGACCCCGGCATAACGCGCGACGAATTGGCTGTCCTTGCGAGCGACCTTCACGAGTTGGGACAGTCCGTTGTGGCAGGCTTCTCGACGCATCCTCATTGGGATCACATGCTCTGGCATGCTGCGTTCGGCGAAGCGCCCCGTTATGGTACAGCCCGCTGTACGGCTGCTAGCAAAGAAGCGCTGTCGCATGCGGATTGGAAGGCCAACCTCTCCGAGACGCTACCGCCAGACATCGCCGACCAGATACCGCTGGACGATCTGTTTGGCCAGATTGTCGGTCTATCCGCCAACACTGAGCAGATTCCCTGGGATGGCCCATCGGTTCGGATTATTGAGCACCAGGGACATGCCCCTGGCCATGCGGCGCTGTTCATCGAGGAGCGCGGCGTGCTCGTCGCAGGCGACCTGCTTTCTGATGTCCTGATTCCCTTGCTCGACTGGGAAGCCGCAGACCCCATCGAGGATTACCTCGCTGCACTGCAGCTGCTCGATGGGGTGGCGGACGACGTCATGGTAGTTATCCCCGGTCACGGATCCGTCGGCGACGCTGATCAGATGCGTGTACGGATCAAACAAGATCGCTCGTACATACAGGCCCTGCGTGACGGGGGTGGCGCTGACGACCCGCGCCTCTCGGCGCCGCTCAACAAGGAGTGGCTGCCTGGCGTGCATGGATGGCAGTTACAGCAGATCGCCCAAAAACGTGCGCACGGCAGGAAGTTCGCGTAGAGGTTCCAAAGAGGTTCGCTTGCGACACAAGACGACCCGAGACATAGCGCCGGGGAAGCGACTAGGGAGAGGGGCAATGTATATGACACAACAGCCTCACCAATTGCGCGAAGATGAGGATACCTATGGCAACCATCACCATCGGGCTTGACGAGCACTATGTTTCGCGTCTGCGCCAGCTTGCCGAGCAGCGAGGCGCCACCATCGAGCAGGTAGCTGAATCACTCCTCGAAACGGCTTTGGCGAACCAGCAAGCAGAGAAGCCCACATCAACGCTTGACCTGGCAGGCGTCATTACCGATCCGACTATTGCGCCTCTCACAACGTGCCAGATCGAAGAGATATTGGCTGACGAGCACTTCGAGCAGGCGGGGAAGATACGCTTGCTCAAATAGCGTTTGTCTCGTCACTGTCTGGCTATGCCAGCAGCAAATCGGGTACAATCCTGAAGGACACCCTGTTTGTGTAAGCACGCGCGCGAGGCGCTGCCCACAGGCACTATGAGCGCGGCAACGGGGCCGCGCAGACGGGCGTTCCGTGTGTTCTCGCATTCCCAACAAAGAACACAGCACACTTTCAGGAGGATTACCACCACATGGCAACTCGTGTCGCTATCAACGGTTTTGGCCGCATCGGTCGCCAGAGCCTCAAAGCTATGCTCGAACGCTACGGCGATTCGCTGGATGTGGTCGCCGTCAACGACCTGGCCGATACTGAGGCCAACGCGCGCCTCTTCCGCTACGACTCCACCTATGGCCGCTTCAAGGGAACCGTTGAGGTCGCCGGTCAGGATATTGTCATCGATGGCAAGCGCATCCGCGTTTTCTCAGAGAAAGACCCCGGCCAGATTCCCTGGGGCGATGTCGGCGCACAGATCGTGATCGAAAGCACGGGCTTCTTCACTGACGCCAACAAGGCCAAGGCGCACCTGCACGATGGCGTCAAGAAGGTGATCATCTCCGCGCCCGCCAAGAACGAAGACATCACGATTGTGCTGGGTGTCAACCAGGACAAGTACGATCCCGCGCAGCATAACATCATCTCAAACGCCTCCTGTACGACGAACTGTCTTGCCCCCGCTGCCAAGGTCATCAACGACAGCTTTGGCATCGAGCGTGGCCTGATGACCACCGTTCACTCCTACACCAACGACCAACGCCTGCTCGATGTGATCCATCCCGATCCGCGTCGCGCCCGCGCCGCCGCGCAGAATATCATCCCCACCACGACAGGCGCCGCACGTGCGCTGGCGCTGGTGATCCCCGAACTCAAAGGCAAGTTCGACGGTTTCTCGCTGCGCGTGCCCACAGCCACCGTCTCCGTCGTTGACTTCGTGGCGACGCTGAAGAACGGCACGACGCGCGACGCTGTGAACGAGGCGTTCAAGGCCGCCGCCGCAGGCCCATTGAACGGCATTCTCGATTACACCGATGAGCCGCTTGTCTCGTCCGACTTCCGGGGCGACTCGCACTCCTCGATCATTGACGGGCAGTCCACTATGCTGCTTGGCGACGACTTCCTCAAGGTGATCGCCTGGTACGACAACGAGTGGGGCTATTCGTCGCGCGTGGCCGACCTCACCCAGTTCATCAGCGAAAGGCTCTAACGATGGCTGAGACGACCAGCAACGTGGCTGGCGGCGCGGCCTCGTTTGATAAAGCCACTGTGCGCGACATCAGTGTGGATGGCAAGCGCGTGTTGGAGCGTGTGGATTTCAACGTCCCGCTGGACAAAAAGACCGGCGAGATCAGCGATGATACGCGCATCCGCGCCTCACTGCCCACCATCACTTATCTGCTCGACCACGGCGCAGCGGTGATCCTGATGAGTCACCTGGGGCGGCCCGATGGCAAGCCTGACCCCAAACTGAGCCTGCGCCCAATCGCGACGCGCCTCAGTGAACTGCTAGGGAAACCTGTGCAGTTCGCCGATGATTGCATCGGACAGGAGGCCAGCGAAAAGGCGCAGGCGCTTCAGCCGGGGCAGGTCTTGCTGCTGGAAAACCTGCGCTTCCACACTGAGGAGGAGGCCAACGATCCAGGCTTCGCCCGCCAGCTCGCCTCGCTTGGCGAGGTCTATGTCAACGACGCCTTTGGCACGGCGCACCGCGCCCACGCCAGCACGGAAGGCGTCGCGCATGATCTGCCAGCCGTGGCAGGCTTCCTGATGGAGAAAGAACTGACCTACCTGGGCGGCGCGTTGGAGCATCCGAAACGCCCGCTGGTGGCGATCTCCGGCGGTGCAAAAGTCTCAGATAAGATCAACGTGCTGGATCGCCTGATCGATCTGGCCGATGCGCTGCTGATCGGCGGCGGCATGGCGAACACCTTCTTCAAGGCGAAGGGGCTGTTCGTTGGCGATTCGCTGGTGGAGGACGACAAGCTCGACGAGGCGCGTCGGCTGATGGAGAAGGCTGAGCAGGCGGGCAAACCGTTTGTGCTGCCGGTGGATGTCGCCGTGGGCGAGAAGTTTTCCGCCGATGCGCAGCGCACACTCACCACACCTGACGCCATCGCTCAGGGCTGGCGCATTCTGGATGTTGGCCCGCAGACGCTGATCGCCTTTGGCGAGACGCTGGCCGACGCCGGAACGATCATCTGGAATGGCACGCTGGGCGTCGCGGAGTTTCCGGCCTTTGCCCAGGGCACCAACGCGCTGATTGGCATGCTGGTGGAGCGCACCGAGCAGGGAGCGATTACCATTGTGGGTGGTGGCGACTCGGCTGCGGCGGTGGAGGCGGCTGGCGCAGCCGAGAAGCTGAGCCACGTTTCCACTGGCGGAGGCGCCTCGCTGGAGTTTCTCGAAGGGCGCACGCTGCCTGGCGTTGCGGCGTTGCTCGATAAGGGCGATCCACGGCTGGCGAAGGAGGAAGAGCCATGAGCGGAGCGACAGGAGCCAATGGAGCCAGGCGTAAGCCGATTGTGGCGGGCAACTGGAAGATGAACTATGGCCCCACCGAGGGCCGCGAGTTCGCCGAAAGCATTCTTGGCGATCTCATCGCCATCCCCCAGGTGGAAAGCGTGCTTTGCCCGCCTGCCATCACGCTGACGGCAGTGCATGCCGTGACCGACGGCGCGGTGAAGCTGGGCGCGCAAAATATGTACTTCGAAGCCCGTGGGGCCTATACGGGTGAGATCTCGCCGACGATGCTTCAGGGGTTGTGTACGTATGTGATCCTGGGGCATTCCGAGCGGCGCGGCTACTTCGGCGAGACCGACGAGCTGGTGAACCGTAAGGCAAAGGCAGCCTTCGAGTACGGGTTGCGGCCCATCGTCTGCGTGGGCGAGCGGCTGGAAGACCGCGACGCCAACCTGACGGAGCGATTCATCACGACCCAGGTGAAGGGCAGCCTGGGCGGCCTGCCTGCCGAGCGATTGAGTGAACTGGTGGTGGCCTACGAGCCAATCTGGGCCATTGGGACAGGACGAGCCGCCACCGCGCAGGACGCCGCCGATGTGGTTTCGCTGATTCGTGCTCAGTTGGCCGAACTCTACGGCGCTGAGGTGGTGGCTGGCGTGCGTGTGCAATACGGCGGCAGCGTCACCTCGGCCAACATCGCCGAATTTGCCGCCAACCCCGCTATTGATGGCGCACTGGTTGGCGGGGCAAGCCTCACGCCCGATTTCGTGGCCATCGTGCAGTGCGTGGCCGAGGTAAAGGGGTAACGTCTGATCTCGGCCTCAAACTTTTCAAGGGGTAGCCATCTGGCTATCCCTTTTCTTCATAGTGTGGCCAACTCCATGATCAGAGGTTCGAGCGCCGGATACATGCGATACAGATGATCGAGCGTGTTTGGCGCGATGGCGCGCTCTTCTGGAGAAAGATTGAGCGAACCGGCGAGCGCGATCAGCGTTTCCAGCATCGCCTGCGCCACGTAGAGTACGCCCTCTTCGCCGCATTCTATCCGCTTGACGAGGAATTGATACGTCCTCACATCGCCGTAGCGTTGCAGCGCACGAATGGCTGGCAAACGTGCGTGCTCAGAGGGGTGCGCCAGGACTGCCTCTAGCATTGCGGCAATGTGCGCTCGTTCCGCCTGGAGCCACGGCCATGCTGGATCGTCAGAATGCTGGGTGAGCCAGCGCGTCATCTGCAGAATGACCTCCCAATCGGCAACCTGCCCGCTTTTCCCCGCTCCGTTGAAGTCAATGGTGAGCGCAAGCGACTCCTGAATCTGTTCAAGTGTGAAGTACACCTTTTCATCGAACTCGCTTGGCTCACCGAGATCGCGCAAGGCGAGATGCGCCGCGTAGCGAGCGGCAAGTGGAACCGCTTCGTCGTCGCGCACAGATTGTAATACGCCAACAGCATCAAAGGCGCACGCCAACGCGAGCGCAGGCGCAATATAGCGAAACAGGAGCGGCGCCTCGCCGGAGGCATAGTGTTCCTGGGCGAAGCGCGTCAGCAGGTCGCGCGCGTCATGGTTGCCGGTTTGCCCAAGCCGCCCCAATGCGTTGAGCGTTTTCCCTCGGATGGGATAGGTGTACAGCGCATAGCGCAGCGCGAGAAAGTGATCGTCATGAGGGGAGATTTCAAGCGGCCACATCAGCGAGGTGATGAGCGCGGTATCCGCCTCGCTCTTGCCGCTCCCCTGCAAGATCGTCTCGCAATAGCGCCAGCGCCAGATGTCAACGACGGCTTCGATGCACGCGAATAGCCCGCTCACCAGCGCCGCCTCGCGCGCACGATCCGCCGAATCATGCGCGCCTTCGAGCGTGAGTTTGCCCTGTAGGAAGCGTTGAGTCACGCGATCATACCATGCCCGCTCAAGTTCAGGCCAGCCATCGTGCAGGCAATATGCCAGCTCGCAGGCAATCGCGACCATCGCGGGTGTATCCATGCGTGCGATGATGGTCTGCATGGTGGCTTCAATGGCCGTTGCGTCGTCGTTCGACAACAGATGATAGACCGTCAAATATTCGGCGAACACCTGATGGATGAAGCGATAGTGACGTTTCCCTTCGGGGACGAGCAGACCGGAGTTGAGCAGATCGCGCGCCATCACCCCAATATCCCATGTTGCGCGATTACCCATGCGGTCGTGTTCGAGCAGCGTGATCAGGTCGTCGAGGGAAAACGCGCGTTGCTGGCGCACAAACAGTGTTTCATAGGCGATAGAGGCAAGCGCCTTTTTGATGAGGATACGCCGCTCCGGCAGAAACTCGCGCCGGGTGAGCAGCGCGTCCATGATCTGATCATAGAGATCATGCCGGTGGTGAGGAAGCTGGCCCGTCATGGCATAGAGCAGAGCGACCAGGCTACACAGCAACGGCTCACGGCTCCATTGCGCCAACCGTGGATGCGCCTCGAATGCGCTGAGAAATGTTTGAGCATCGGTATATTGATCGCCAAAGAGCGGCGCGAAGCTGGCAAATAGCAGATCGGCCAATGTATGTCGCCTCTGCATGTCCATCGGCAAGAGGCGCCATTCACTCAGGTCATTCAGCGTGTAGGTATCGTCGCGATAGGTGGCGCGCGATGTCACCAGGAGAACAGTCTTGTCGGGAGTGTTGCGGATCACTGATTGGAGCCGCTGCAAAAGCGCCTTCCGCTCGATGAACACTTCGTCGAGACTATCAAAGCACAGCAGCATGCCGCCCTCCGTGAGACCGGCGATCAACAGCTCACCTACAGCTTGTGGGAGTACGAGGTCGGCGACGAGCGCGCCGATATACTCGTACAACGTCTTCTGTGAACGGCTCCAATCGGGCAGCGAGATGAAGAGCGGCAGGGGCGCATTTGGATCGGCCAGCGCCCGCCTGGCGTGCTCATACACGAAATGGCGTAACGCCGTCGTTTTGCCGCTGCCTGGGCCGCCAAGTATCAACAGGCGCGCAGGCTGGGTGGCTGCGATTGCCTTGCTCAGCGAAACGCCTGTACGCAGGCTTTCAAGGGTATCGTCAGCCGACCGCGAGAGGCGCAGCTCCACATATGTCGTGTCATCGGAGAGGGATTGCTCTAAGGAGGTGGCAAATGAGAACTCCCCGAAGGTTCTCACGAGCGCCTGCGCATAGGCCACGCGCAAAGTGGAATGGGATGAGGAGACTGTGGTATTCTCCTCGCTGTCTACGAAGCCAAGTGATTCAGGCGTTTCACCGTCGAAGACCTCGCAGAGCAAAAGCTGTCGGCGCGGTTGTGGAAGGTGTTTGCCCCGCTCCCACCGCCCAACTTCCTGAGGATGAACATACTCCGTATTGCCACTTATCGCGGTCATTCGCCATGCAAGACCTTTCTGCGTCAATGCGTGTTTGAGGCGAGCGGCTTTGATGCGTTGGCCAATCTCGTGAAGGCTGAGGCTCATGTCTGTAGATCCCCCGAAAAATGATAGCAACGTGCGCTCTCATGATATATGAATGATATACCACTCGACTCCAGCAGCATGTATACTTAAATGCGTACTCTTCCGCTGAAGTAAGCGTTTTGGCTGCCTCATATTGCTCCTGCTTTGCCTCATCGGACAGTTGCTTGTTTTGATCTGTTGCGCCCCATTGGGAAAGGTGTATAGACATGGAACATACTGATGATTCTATCCTCACTTCTAGCGCGTCAGGAGAGCGCCACCCTCAGCCGCCCTCGGATGAACTTTCTACGCTCAAACAGACGTATGAGCAAGCGCGTGATGAGATAGCAGCCTTACGCGCCGAACTGGCGGAGATGCGCGCATTGCTTCTCCAGGAGCCATCGGCCCAGATCGAGCCGACGCATGAAGCGGCGCCTGATGGGCCGGAGATGGCGCCCGTGCTGGCTCGCCCATCCAGCCGCCGCAGCCTGCTCAAGTGGGGTGGCCTGGGCGCCGCCGCTGCATTGACCGCTGCGGCTGCCGCTGGCGCCACGGGATTGAGCCAGGCGCCCACCGCTCACGCCAGCAGCGGCGATGGGTACTACGTCCAATTGGGTGAGATTAACACTGCGCAAAGCTCCACCGTCATTGGCCCGGTGAGTGGCTTTAGCCCCAATCCCGTCTTTGCTGCGGACGCGGTTGGTACCACGGCAGATGGTATTCAGGGGAGTAGTGATTCGGGCGCCGGGGTCGTGGGTACCAGTAACAGTGGGGTAGATCTGTATGCGTCTGGGACTGGACGCCTGCTCCAGTCGACTACCTCCTTCTCAGGCCCGCCAACCGTTGGCACATATTCAGCAGGCGAACAACTACGCGACGCCAATGGCGATCTCTATATCTGTGTCTATGCTGGCACACCTGGCACATGGCGGCGGGTGGCGGCGGGTGTCCCTGGAATGAGCGGCGCGATCAACTTCCTGGCCAATCCCATCCGTCTGCTGGATACGCGCACTGGCTCTCCGTATACTGCTGGCTCGACACATATCTTGCAAGTGACTGGCGTGGTGGTGGGAGGGATCAGCGTGCCAGCGGGCGCAGTGGGGGTCGTCGGCAATGTGACGGTGGTTGGCCCCACCAGTGGCGGCGATTTGCGGCTCTATCCTGGTGATACAGCGCCGGCTACCAGCAGCATCAACTTCGCGTCGGGGCAGATCATCGCCAATGGCGTAACAGTGGGTCTCAACAGCGGCGGGCAGCTCAACATCAAGGTAGATATGGCCAGTGGCACGCATACCAATGTGCTCTTCGACGCCAGCGGCTATATCCTGTGATGCGCTAGCGAGCAATAACGCCTGAGCGAGCGCGCTGGCGCCAGTACGCTTGCGCTCACTTAGGCTTGAGGTTCAAGCTCGCGAGTCGCTCAACCTTTGAAATGAAACAGAGAAGCAAGTGGGCGTCATTTTTATTTCCTACCGCCGAACAGACTCGGCGACTATGACGGGTCGTATCTACGATAGGCTCTGCGAGCATTTTGGCAAAAGCGCCGTTTTCAAAGACGTGTACAATATTCCAGATGGATCGAACTTCCGGGAATACATCAGCAGCGTGATTAGGCAATGCTCGGTTCTGCTTGCCATCATCGGGCCAAACTGGATTGAACCTCAAACCCCTCTTGGCCAGCGGCGACTGGATGATCCAAATGATCTGGTACGCATTGAGATTGAGACTGCTCTACAGCAAGGGAAGCCTGTCCTTCCTGTGCTGGTCGTGGGCGCGCCAATGCCATTGGGAGCGAGTTTGCCGCCAAGCCTACGGACAATTGCTGCAATCAGCGCGCCTTCTGTTCGCGATGACCCAGATTTCGAGCATGATATGGTACGTTTGCAAACCACACTTGAGCACTGGCTACCTACCAGGAAACGCCGTATACTCTCACGGCGTCAGCTCTTCGTCATCGGCGGCAGCGCCATTGTGGCAGCCACAGCGATTGTGGGCGTGAATGCGTTCGCGCGGCTGCCACATGGTGGTTCTTCTTTGCCGCTCACTGGCCCCACCGAGACACCGAGCCTGAGCGGCGCGTCTCTTCCGCCAGGGTTTCCTTCTTCCTTAGCGCAATTGGGGTTTGCGTATAAAATATATAAGGGGCAGGCGGTTATCCTCCCGCCAACCGCTACCATCCCCGCTGGCTCCTTTCTCATGGGAAGTGATTCAAGCAGGGACGCCGATGCGCTCATAGATGAATTCCCGCAAAGTGAGGTGGGGATTGCCCTATCGTATAACATGAGCGTCTATCCGGTCACTGTCGCCGAATACGCTTTGGCCGTGCAGGCTGGGGCTGTTCCGGCGCCCGTCAACGACACAAATGCTGCATATGCGCCCTGGCAGTTCCAGTTGCAGTTCCTGGATCACCCAGTGGTGAATGTCTCCTGGTTCAACGCCAGAGCCTATGCCGCCTGGCTTTCTGAACTCGTAGGAGCCACCTGGCGCTTGCCGACCGAGGCGGAATGGGAAAAGGCTGCGCGGGGAACCGACGGGCGCATCTATCCCTGGGGGAATCAGTGGGATGCTTCGCGAGCAAATACCAGTGAAAGCGGACTGGGCACGACCACTACGGTGGGGTTCTACTCCATCCATCAAGACGCCAGCCCCTATGGGCTTCATGATATGGCGGGCAATGTGTTTACCTGGTGTACGACAATCTATGATCAATCGCGCTTTCCTTATCCCTATGTGGCAGGCGATGGCCGTGAACAACCAAATGATGAGACAAGCCAGCGAGTGGTACGAGGCGGCAGCTGGAGCCGTAGTCACCAGGAAGCGCGCGCTGCTGCGCGAGGGTACGATGATCCCACCATTCGTCATGAGATCGTTGGGTTTCGCCTGATCCGTATGGGCTAACGCATAGATTCAGTTGCGAGATCGCCGATTGCATACGCTATGGCGTAGACATCGTGCTATTGGAGCTATTGTGCGGATTGTACGGTTTCCTCGCGCACGTCCAACACTTCGGCGTTGGCAAGGCGCTGTAGCTCTTGGGCGGTGGTGTGGAAGACAGCATGGGGTGTGCCTGCCGCCGCCCAGATGTCGGGATATTGAAAGAGGTCGCGGTCAATGATGGCGTGCGGCGTGGTCGTGTGGCCAACCGGCGCTACGCCCCCAATGGGGAAGCCTGTCAGCCGCTTCACCGTATCGGCGTCGGCGCGTTTGATCTTGCCGCCAAGATGGCGTGCTACCTTGTTTGTATCCACCCGATTTATCCCTGAAGCAATCACCAGAACCGGTGTTTCGTCATCGCCCGCGCCCATGACGAAGACCAGACTCTTGGCGATCTGCGCTACCGTTGTCCCGATAGCCGCCGCAGCCTCAGCCGCCGTGCGTGTGGAATCCGCAAGCTCCACCACCTGCGTGGTCACGCCCTGCGCGGCCAACGCCGCCTGCACGCGCTCGATATTCGGGTGCGCCATGCTGTATCCATCCTTTGCTCTATTGTTATCCCAAAGGGAGTCTGATACACGTTCATTATTGGCACAAGATGGCGCTTGTGCCAACAGCGCGGGGCCGCCGAGGACGGCGGTACTCGAATTGGCGCCAGCTACACTACATGCTTTGTCTTGTCGTCTGCCAGAGCTACGGAGCCAGCCAGACACGCCGCCAGAGATGGCGGCGGTACTCTTTGGTGTGAGGCCGCGTAGGCGGGCTTCGTGGCGCTAGCC